>ERZ780012.298-NODE-298-length-20496-cov-5.13683_pt1 | contig 20496 bp, 19 predicted proteins | sample MGYA00511869_ERZ780012 | MGnify/ENA primary metagenome ERZ780012 (study PRJEB29588, sample SAMEA2161608) | human gut metagenome | biome: human gut; feature: human-associated habitat; material: faeces | place: Denmark | collected 2008/2010 ... | reverse complement strand
CTGGCCCCACGACCCCCGCCGACGCACAGGGCAGCATCCACATCACCCTTGCCGTTGCGGAGGAATCCATCCAGAAGCCCATGATTCGCTGTGACGAAAGTTTGTATTATGACATGCTCAGCGCGTTCTGTAAGTCCCTGCGCGGCTCGGACAGTGACGCGGCGCTGGCGTGGTTCGCACGGCTGATTTATGCCGGCGTTGACCCGAAACTCATCGCGCGGCGGATTATTGCCCATGCCAGCGAAGATGTTGGGCTGGCGAACCCGATTGCGATGCTGCAAGCGGAAGCCGCGGCGCGCGCGGTGGAATTCGTTGGAATGCCGGAAGCACGCCTGCCGCTCGCACAGGCGATTATCGCCATCTGCGAAAGTCCGGACCCCCAGCGTGTGCGCCGCGGTCGATGCGGCGATGGCGGACGCGGAAAAGGGCGGTTACGGCGCTGTACCCGTCCACCTGCGCGACACGCACTACGCCGGGCACGACCGAATTGGCAGCGGCGACGGCTACAAGTATCCGCACGACTATCCCGGACACTACGTCCGCCAGAATTATATGCCCGTGGAATTGCAGGGGAAAAAGTACTATTTCCCATCGGATATGGGGCATGAGGCGACAATTCGGAAGAATCAGGAAATCCGGGAGGGACGCAAATGAAGCGTTTGACGCGGTTTCAGGAGAATATTTCCGTCAAGAAAGCGACGAACTACGCCATCATCATCAACAGTCTGGAGATTTTGCTGATTCTGGGCGTGATGGCGCTGGTGGTAATCTCGCCGCAGTACGACTTCAGCCCACGCATGGTGCGGCTGCTTGTCGGCGTTAGGTCAGCGCATTGTGACGGCGGCGGTGATTATCTGGGGCGCGGTGATGGACATCCGCGAGGCCATGTCCACCCGGCGGCTGCTGAGTCAGCTGGACGCGATGGACGACACCATCGACGCCATGGAAAAGCTCAACAACACCCTCCGCGCCCAGCGGCATGACTTCCTCAACCACCTGCAGGTGGTGTACAGCTTGATGGAAATGGAGGAGTACGGCGAGGCGAACAGCTACATCGAGAAGGTGTACGGGCGCATCACCACTGTCAGCCGCGTGCTGAAAACCGCCAGCGCGCCGATTAACGCGCTCTTGCAGGTGAAACTTGCCGCGTGCGAAAAGGCGGGCGTGCAGGTGACGCTGAACATTACGTCCACATGGAAGGAACTGCCCATTTCTGGCTGGGAGATGTGCAAGGTGCTGTCAAACCTGATTGACAACGCCATTGATGCCATGGCGGATTTGCCCAATGGGAAAAAGCACCTGACCATTACCTTGACCGAGAACCTCAAGGAGTACGTCTTTTCCGTTGCGAACACGGGCACGCCGATTCTGCCCGACGACCAGCAGCGGATTTTCGAGCCGGGCGTGACGACAAAGTCCGACGGTCATGGCATGGGGCTGTTCATCGTCCGGGAAACGCTGCGGCACTACGGCGGCGACATTCAGGTCACAAGCGACGCGCAGGAAACGGTGTTTTCCGGCACTGTGCCGAAGGACACGACAATTCCGGAAGCAAAAGCGGCACAAGAGAACAGCACAAACACATAATCAGCCCCCTCTCATCAACAGGATTGGTGAGGGGGCTTCTTTGGCACGCGCGTCGAGAAATGTCGAACATTGTGCATAACCTTGTGCATAACAAAAGCAAACGGACAATATCAGCAGACTTATCCACAAAATTGGGTGAAGGATGCTGATTCTGTGGACTTTGTGTGCACAACGGACGGGAAAATCCCAAAGGGAACAGGAAAGTGCAGGAAAAATCAATCTGGATTGCATGGCTGTCGCAGGAAATCCACGGCTTATCCACATCAATCCACAAGGTTATCCACATAAATCACAGGCGGTTGGGGAAAAGTCAGCGGAAAACATTCGCCTTTTCCGGCGAAAACGCAAAAAAACGGACGATTCATTGCTGAATCGTCCGCGTTGGTCGGTCGGGTTTGTCAGCCAAAGAACGAGATTCCGTGTAGTCGGTCGGGGAAATTCCGAAAGTGCGTCGGTCGGATTCAGTTCCAAACGTCGAACAAGTTCTGTCCTATGAAACGAATGATCGGTCGAGTTGGTTCCGAAATGTTCATCGAGTCCAGCACCGAAGAAACGAAATGTCGGTCGCTCTGTATGGAGGGAAGCGGGAGAGGAGAGGAAGAAATCAGTCCTCGTCATCCGCCTGTTCGTCATCATTGAGCTTCAATGTGGCAATTTCCATCAGTTTGGCTTCCAGCTTCTGATCCTCCACGGGAACGAACTCTTCCAGCTCTTCGCCGGATTCATCCGTCGTGGGCACGATCTTCATCACGTAGCAGTCCACGCGGTCTGCGCCGGTCGTGTCCTCGTCGATGGAGTCGGTCAGAATGGCGTACTCGTCGCCGTTATAGAAGAAATAGTCCAGAATCTTGAAGAGGGTCGTGTTGCCTTCCTCGTCGGTCATTTCGATCATGTCATCCGCCATGTCGTCGATGCTGTCCGCATCCGCTGCCGGAGAAAAATCCTTCTGCATGTCGTCCATATCCGTGTACCCATCCTTACGGCGCTCTCACTCAGGGGCGCATCAGTCAAAGAGGACTGTCACTCATGATGCGGTGCGGAAACAGGAAGACACTTCCATGACCGTCTGACGCAACACGCCCGACGACTGCTGTTCATCCTGGTTCATTGGAAACGCCTCCTTTCCTGTTCCGGCGGTCGCGCTCACCGCGATGCCTTGTGCTGCCGCCTGCCAGCGGCTCTTCTCTCTCTTTGCACCTTCATTATACACGAAAAGTGCCGGAAATACAAGGGGTCGGCGAAAAGTTTTGTTGTTGATTTGTTGGTGGTCCCCCACCGACCGAGTGTGGTATAATTATTTTGTTGGGGTCTTTTTCTGTAATTTCGTTTTCGTACCGTCCGGGCGCTGGACGTATGTGTTTTCCAGCACCTGACGCATATTTTCGCGAAATCCGGCGATGTATTCCTGACGCAGGGCGGCGTGTTCAGCCGCTTCCTCGTCGGTCAGACCGTCGGACTTTTTTTTGCGCGCCAATTCGTTGATTCGGTCAATTTTGTGCTTTTCCATTGCAGAATCCTTCCTTTCAGGAGTGTTTACACCTTGTTCGCCATCCGGCGGAAGCGCAGCCCGCACCACGCGATGAGCACCAGCGCCAGCGCCATCAGCCCATAGGAGAGCAGCGGTTCGCCCAGCCGGTCTACGGCAAACTCCATGCCGATGCCCAGGCCGATGCTGATGATTATCAGCGCCCAGAGCAACCCGGCTTTCTTGCCCGTGCAGGTTTTCCCGCGAACTGCCGTCACCGTCCAGCGGATGATAACCGCGGGGAGAACAACCCCCCCCCCGCCAGCACCAGTGCCCCCACCTGATTGACGCGGACGAAGTGAATCAGCAGCATGTGCGAATCGTTGCGGAGCGATTCCAGCACGACCTGCACGCAGCCGTAGAGCAGCAGGAACAGCGCCATCGTGTCGCCTGCGGGGTGCTTTTTCCGCTGGGCAAGCAGCACAACCACGAACAGCACGACCATCGCGGCTGCTTCGTAGAGGAACACCGGATGATTGCCGCCAGTCAGGTTGCCGAGGAAAGCCAGCCATTCCGTCTCAATGCCCTTGCCCATGCCCATGATTTCGTCGAAGCACCCTTCGCCGATGCGCTCCACCGCAATTGCCAGCGGCGCGCCGAACGCAATCGCGTCCATCAGCCGCCCGACGGATTCGCGGCGGATTCGCCCCGTCAGCCAGCCTGCCAGCAGCACGCCAAGCAATGCGCCCAGCAGCGACGCGCCGCCGTCCCAGAACCGCAGCATCAGCAGGGGATTGCTGAGCGTGTTGACATAGAGCGGGATGTTCGACAGCGCGAACGTCAGCCGCGAAAGCAGGAATGCCAGTGGCAGCGACAATGCGCCGAAGGTGATGAACGTGCGGTAGGGGATGCCTTTCCTGCGGCAGGAGAGTCCCGTCAGCAGCAGCAGGAGCAGCATTGCGCCCGCCGCCGTCAGCCCATAGGGAGTCAGCATGTTATTCCTCCGTATTCGCGGCGTCAATTGCCGTGGCGAAATAGATGATGTCGGAGACGGAGCGCTCCGCCTTGACGGTTTTCTCGGAGTAATTTTCGCCGCCGAACCACATCAGCGCGCTGTTGCCGCCGTCGAGGTTGTACGCCATCGTGCAGCCCTGCTTCGCCATGAACGCAATGAAACCCGCCAGTTCCGCGCAGGTGCAGCCGTCGGAATCCTTGCGGCGGCCGTCGACGACCACCAGCAGATACTCCAATTCGCCGATTTGCCCGATGGCGCAGCGCGGTTCATCCGCAAAAACGTTGTACTTGTTCTTGTAGTAGTCCGGGATTTCGCAGACATTGCCGTCGACGACCAGCGCCGGGCCGAAGTTGAATACGTTCGGGAATGTCAGCGTGTCAGAGGAAAGCAGCGCCTTCAGTTCGTCCGCGTCGGACTGGAGGATGATGTGGAAGTCACCGTTGTTATCCACCAGCAGCATATCGCGCTGCTTCGACGGCTTCTTGCGGAACACCTCGTTCATGCGCACAACGTAGCCGTAGTCATCCTTGCCAAAGTAGTCGCCGCCAATCGCCACGACAGCGTTGTGCTTTTCGGCAATCGCGGAAATCTTGTTGTCCGTCCGCGCCTTGGGGTGATTCAGCCCCGTGCGGAACTGCGACGGGTCGGCAATCTTCACGCGCGCGACGTTGTAGGTCGCATCCCCGACGGTCTCCCGCCAGAGCGTGACGGTGATGGAATCATCCTGATAGCCTTGCAGCACGCCGTTTTCCTCGTCCGCCGCGATAAAGGCGTTCGGGTCGGGCGTGTAGCCAGTATCGGTCAAGCCCATCGGCAGGGGCGTAATGACGGTTTCTTCCGCCAGCGCCGGGGTGAGCATCAGCAGAGACAGCAGCAGCGCCAAAACTTTGCGCATAGAAATTCCTCCTTCGGTTTCTCAGATAAACACGCGGACACAGCAAGCAAATGCGCTCAACTCAATCGCGCGAATGGGTCAAGGGACGAAGTCCCTTGCAGGGTCAAGGGGCAGCGCCCCTTGGGTCACTCAAATAGGAAGTCGTAGTCGTCGTCTGCCGCGCCATCGTTCATGTAGGCTTCGAGCGCATCGTCCGTAATCGCGGGATGCGGAACGGCGAAGGCAAATCCGACAAGCAGCGCGACCGTCAAGAGCGTCAGCAGAATTTCGGATAAGTGCTTGCGCATGTCAGCCCTCCTGATTTTCGGCGGATTTGGCGAAAATCCACTTGTTCTGGATACGGTAGTTCACCAGATACAGCAGCGTGTCCATCAAAATTTTCGGGATGAACGCGAAACCGCCGATGAAAATATGCAGGTGATCCAGCAGCGACACGCCAAGGTTGGACAGCGTAATGGTGACGATGCAAAGCAGGGCGTATTTGAGCGCCGTTTTGCCCGTGTCCTGCTTGAACTTGAAGACGAAATTCCGATTGAGGACGAAGTTCAGCGGCGAAGACACCAGCCGCGCCAGATAGCCGGAAATCTGAATCGCCGTGTCGCCCCTCAGCCCCAGCAGGGGCAGCAGCGCGAATCGCAGCAGGTTCGCCACGCCGTTGTCCACCAAAAAGCAGATTACCGACGAGCTGGCATAGAGCAGGAAGTTTCCGAGAATCACCTTGTAAATGCGGTAGCTGTCGCGAATCGGGTGGAAGTGCGTTCCGGCGTTCTCGTTTTCGTACACCGTTTCGATTTCAATCGGAATCATCGGCAGCTTCGCGCGCGCGCAGGCAATCAGCACCTGCATCTCGTACTCAAAGCGCTCGCCCGGCACGTCCAGCATGAACGGCAAATCCGCCATGCGGAAGGCGCGAAGCCCCGTCTGTGTGTCCGGCAGATACACGCCGTAGAGCAGGCGGAAAATCGCGCTCGTGATTTTGTTGCCGTGGCGCGATTTTGGCGGAACGTGGTCGAGGTTGAAGTTGCGGCTGCCCAGGTACAGGGCGCGCTTGCCCTCCGTCAGCACCTCTGCCAGATGCCAGCAGTCTTCGACTGTGTGCTGACCGTCCGCGTCGGCGGTGATGACGCCGCTGGCGGTCGGAAAATGCGCCTGAATATACGCATAGCCGGTTTTGAGGGCGCAGCCTTTACCGCGATTGACCACGTGGTGCGTGACGGACACGCCGTCCATCGCGTCCAGTTCGGCAAAAATCGGCTGATAGGCGGCGCTGCTGCCGTCATCGACAATCACAACATGCTGGAAACCCTTGTCCAGCAGGCGGCGGACGTATGCGGGCAGGCGGTCATCCGGCTCAAGGGAAGGAATAAGCATCACAGCGTCTTGGGGACGCAAAGGCGGCTGTGCCATGGAAAAAATCAACATCCTTTCGGAGTATCAATGCGCGTGATGGGGCAGAATACCCCTTGCGCAAGAAAATCAACTTCCTTATTATACACCATTTCCCGTCAAGAAACAATGATTTCCGGGCGCGGAAGTTGTAAAATTCATCATCTTGTCAGCTGAACGTCACTTTAGCCCCGGCACAGGTCGGCGAACTTCGCTTTTGTGCAGGCGACGAGCGCATCCACCGCCAGAATCACCTGACACCCGCGCACGCCCGCGCTGACGCTGACACGCTCCAAATGCTGCGCCGCGCTGTCCACGAAGGTGGGGAACGCTTTCTTCATGCCGATGGGGCTGCATCCGCCGCGCAGATAGCCAGTCAGCGGCAGCAAATCCTTCTGCGGCAGCATGTGGACGCTCTTGCACCCGGCGGCGCGTGCGACGGCCTTCAGATCGAGTTCCAGTTCCACGGGGATGACGCAGACGAGGTGCGGCAAGGTGTCGCCGACAAGCACGAGCGTCTTGTAAATCATCTCTGCGGGCAAATCGACCTTCTCGGCGACGAGCTTGCCGTCGAAATTGTCGTCATCGACGGTATACTCGCGGGTTTCGTAGGGGATTTTCAGCGCGTCCAGGTGACGCAGCACGTTTGTTTTGATGGCTTTTGCCATAAAATCGCATCCTTCTATCTGTATGGCGAGGAAACTCCAAGCCATCGTGTATCATAGCACATTCAATGGAATTTGACAAGGCGGGTATTTTCCTTGCATTTTCTGCCCGAAATCGGCAAAATCCCCCGCTGGAAATTTGACAGAACTGGGAAAGCGTTGTAAAATAGACGCGTGAACCGAAATTACCGCAACACCGACGGCATTTGCGTCGGAGAGCGAGGAGGAAAACAACATGGCATCGGAATCCCGTAATCTGGCGCAGCAGCGCCGGGAAAAAGACGGTATCGTATATTTTGAGCGCGGCATCCTGACGGGCAGGGACGGCCGCCGTTACCAGCGCTATGCCATCCAGACGCACTTCGTCGAGGTGGGGGAAAGCGCAGCGGAGCTGGTGAAGAAGTATGTGCTGCCGCTGGCACAGCCGGGCGACGTGCTTTCCATCACTGCGAAGGTGATGGCGATGTGCACCGGCAACGTCCGCCGCATGGAGGACATGAAGCTCGGCTTCTTTGCTAAGCATATGGCGAAATTCGCGGAAATTCGCGGGCATTAACTCCACCGGCGTGGGGATGCACGAGCCGTACAAGCTGCAACTCGTCATCGACATGGTGGGTCTGCCGCGCGTGCTGCTGGCGGGCTTCGTCAGCGCCGTTACGCGCCCGTTCGGGGTCAAGGGCTTGTTCTATAAAATCTGCGGTCATGGCGTCGCGGGCATCGACGGCTTCTACTTCCGCTCCAGCTTTGACCGCTACAAGACCCTCGCGCTGATTAACCCCGAACACCCCGTCGAGCTGTCCAACGAAATCGAGAAGGAATGCGGCATCCCGATTGTCATCATGGACGCGAATGATATTGACCAGAATCAGCTGGGCAAGTGCGATGATTTCCCGCTGACGGACGACCAGATTCAGGACGCGATGAAGGATAACCCCTCCGGGCAGGGCGGCGAACTGACCCCCCTCATCCTCATCCGCCCGCTGGCATAAAGATCGCGGCGATGAAGAAACAACTGCTGGCGGCGCTTTTGCTGCTGACATTGCTGCTGCCCTTTGCCTCGGCGGAGGAAAAGACGGAAGCGGAGCAGACATTGCCCATGCTGGAGCTGCATCAGGTCAATCTTGGCTGCGCCGACGGCTATTTGATCCGCTTCGGAAACACAACCGTGCTGATTGACGGCGGCGAGGCGTGGCCGAACAAGCCGGAGCGCCTGTTCCCGCAGTATCTGGAAGCGGTGGGCGTGACGCATGTGGATGTGTACATCGTCACACATTGGCATCTTGACCACTGCATGAACGTCAACCATATTTTGGAACGCTGGGGGGGTGGATCGACCGTCGTATATGGCGCGTCGGCGGAGGTGAATCCGGACTACGCGCCCTTGGCGAACGGCGCAATCTACCAGCAGATGAAGGACGGCGATGAGCTGACCATTGGCGGATGGCTGACGGTGAACTGCGTCGGGCCGGAAACGGTGAAGAACAACGGCAATCAGAACATGGATTCGCTGAATTTTGTGCTGATTTATGGGCAGAAGCGGATGCTGTTTACCGGCGATTACGCCGCCAGCGGCAACATCAACCGCAAGTACCAAGACCGCGTTCGCAACATAGATGTGCTGAAATTTCCCCATCATGGGATTCTGGATGATAAAACAAACACCTATGAGATCGGCGTGGTGCTGATGCGGGTGCTTTCGCCGACTTATGTGCTGATTCCCGGCGCAGCGTCGGTGTGGGAAATATGGAACTTTATTGCGGCGTACAGCGCGGAACAGAATCTGACCCGCGACCATGTGTACAACAACCGCTTCGGCAACATCGTCCTGCTGACTGACGGCGAGACGATTGAAGTGTGCACAAACGTTGATCCGGCGGATTTCAACCCGTATCAGCCCAGCTGCGAAGTGACAGCGCAATAATGAAAACCCGCTCCCTGCAAACGAGGGGGCGGGGTTTTTATGATAGAAGACTCGATGGAAAGCACTTATTCCGAATTGTTATCAGTGCCCTGTCCGGCAGAAATCCACCAGCTGCCGGGTTAAGTCCGCCACGCTTTCGGCGCGGAGGGATGCCTGATTGTACTCCGCGTCGTTCCCGTAGCCGTAGCACGCCGCAATCGTCGGCAGGCCGTTCTCCTGACCCGCGCGGATGTCGCCCAGCCGGTCGCCCACCATCACGGCGCGTTCCGGGCGCAGGTCGTCCAGCAGCGCGCGGAGATTTTCACCCTTCGTGCGCCCCGGCACGGATGTCGCCGTGCGGACAAACACGTCCGTCAGCCCGAACACTTGCAGGCACAGCGCGATATAGTCATGCTCGCCGTTGCTGACGATGCACAAATCCGCATATTCCCGTGGTGGACCGTCGGCACGAGGGCTAATTCGGCGGTCAGGCGCGTGGTCATGTACTCCTGCGCGCGGTCATGGGGAATGTGCAGAATGTCCAGTGACTGCTCGAACGTCGGGCCGTTGCACTGGCGGAGGACGTCGTCGGGCAGGTCGGGGAGGCGCATGGTGATGAGGGCTTGGCGGATTTCGGCGACGCAGAGGTTCATGCTGTCGGCGAGGGTTCCGTCCCAATCGAAGAAAATTACTGGTTTCATGGGGAATTTGGTTCTCCTTGATGGTTGAATGATTCGCAGGGGATTTCGCCTCTGCGGAGGCGACCAAAGGGCAATGCAAACAGGCGAAGTCTGCGATTGCACTTTGGAAACCTTCGGCGCCGTCACTCTTAGAGTTTCATGTCTCTTGGTTTATGCCGTAAGTTTGCACAGAGCATCTAATCCGAACCGTAGGTTCGCCGGATAAACACGCGGACACTGTATGAGAGTGTCACCAACTCAATCGCGAGATGGGTGTCGAGAGGGTCGAAGACCCTTCGCGGGTGCAGGGCAGAGCCCTGCCGGAGTCCAGAGGCAGAGCCTCTGGCGTCGTCACTTTTGCTTCAATATCAGCCGCTTTGTGAAGTAGTTCCAGACCATCACCAGCAGGGTCGCAATCGCCTTGTTCAGGTGGTAGACTTTCAGCTGGATGCCGAAGAGCGTCAGCAGAATGCCGTCCTGCCCGAAAAGCGCGGTCAAGAGCGCCATGATGCCCCAGTTCAGGAAGAAACCGATGCCGCTTGTGAGCACAAAGCCCGCTTTCGTTTTGCCGCCGCTGCCGTCCGCGCCGGGGAATACCCACTTGACGCACAGCAGATAGTTCGCCACCACCGACACCAAGAACGCAATCGGCGTGCCGATATTTACATCCAGCCCGAAAATCTCCTTGAGCAGCGACAAAACTGCCTGCTCAATCAGAAAGCACACGCCGCCCGTCACGACGAAGCGAATCACCTCGCCAAGACGCCCCTTTTTCTGCTGTTCACTCATGCAATCACCTGCTTTCCAACAATTTCACATTTTCCGCACCCAGCAGCGCGTTCAGCCGATTCAAACACCCGTCGCTTGCGTCGCACCAGCCGGTTTTCGGCGCAAGGAGCGTCATCTTCTCCGCCGGCAGATGCAGATACACCGGCACAGAACCCGGATACAGCGACAAAGTCGATGACGCCGCGTCCATCTGCGGGCGATTCAGGCGCAGGTACAGCTTCCGGGGGGCTTTCGCCGCTGCCTGCGCGTCGGTCAGCTTCGGCGCTTCGGATGTGTGGCGCTTCGGCGGCGGCACGGGGCGCGCGGTGCTCTGCCCCATCGGCGCGGCGGGGGCGGATTCCTCCGGATGCCACGCCTCCAGCGGAATCAGCTTCTCCACCAGCAGCTTCGGCGCTTCCTCCTCGCGGATGGACAGCCGCCCGTGCAGCACCACCAAATCATCCACCGCCATCATGCCCTGATAGCGCTCGTACACCTTCGGGAACACAAGGCACTCAATCTGCCCCGTCAGGTCTTCCAGCGTGATGAAGCCCATGTACGCGCCCTTTTTCGTCGCCTTGCCCTTCACTTCGGTCAGAATGCCGCCCATGTCGACGATCTGCCCGTCGAGGGACAAGCCATGGTCCTCGCGCTCCTCCAGCCCATCCAAATCGGCGGTGGAGAACGGCAGCTTGCCCAGCACGTCGCGGTAATCATCCAGCGGATGACCGGTGATGTACACCCCTGCAATCTCCTTCTCCAGCGCCAGCCGCTGCCGCAGGGGATAATCCGGCAGATTCGGCAGCGTGTGATTCTCCTGAACCAGCGGCGCACCGCCGAACGCCATGTCGAACAGGCTGATCTGCCCGTCTACCGTCTGCTTGCGCAGGGACGAGTTCGCATCCATGGCGGATTCAAACACCGCCAGCAGCTGCGGACGATTGCCGCCCATGCCGTCGAACGCGCCCGCCTTGATGAGGCTCTCGACGACGCGCTTGTTGCATTCGCTCGTGTCGATGCGGCGGCAGAAGTCGAAGATGTCGCGGTACGCGCCGTTCTTGCGCTCGCGGATAATCGCGTCCACAGCGCCCTGCCCGACCGTCTTGACCGCGCCTAAACCGAAGAGAATCCCCAGCTGTCCGTCCGGGGCTTTCGCGACAGTGAATTTCCACTGCGAACGGTTCACGTCCGGCGGCAGAATCGCAATGCCGCGCGAACGGCAGTACTGGATGTATGCCGCGATTTTCGCCGGATTGCCATATACGCTGTTGAGAATTGCCGCCATAAACGGCACGGGATGATAGCGCTTGAGCCACGCCGTCTCAATGCAGACGACGGCATACGCGGCGGCATGGGATTTGTTGAAGGCGTAGGACGCGAACGCGGTCATCTCGTCGTAAAGGTGTGACGCGACTTCTTCTGGCACGCCGTTGCGCACGCAGCCCGGCACGTCAATTGTCCCGTCGTCGTTCAGCCTGCCGTGGATGAAGTATTCGCGCTCCTGCGCCATCACCTTGTGCTTCTTTTTCGCCATCGCGCGGCGGACAAGGTCGCTTCGCCCGTAGCTGTATCCTGCCAAATCGCGCACAATCTGCATGACCTGCTCCTGATAGACCATGCAGCCGTAGGTGACGTCGTATGTTACGTCCAGAATCGGGCGCAGCTTCTCCGTCTCGTAGTGGATGCTCGACGGGTTCTGCTTGCCCTGAATGTAGCGCGGGATGGACTCCATCGGGCCGGGGCGGTAGAGGGAAATCGCGGCGATAATGTCCTCAAAGCAGGAGGGCTTCATGTTCGTCAGGAAGGTGCGCATTCCGCCGCCTTCGAGCTGGAACACGCCGTCCGTGTCGCCGGCGGAAATCATCTCGTACACCGCCGGGTCGTCGCGCGGAATGTCCTCCGGCTTCATGTCGATGCCTTGCTCGCGCAGCATATCCAGCGTATCGCGGATGACGGTCAGCGTCCGCAAGCCCAGAAAGTCCATCTTCAGCAAGCCGAGGCGCTCAATCGTCCCCATCGGGTACTGCGTCGTGATGACCTCGTCGTTGCGCTGCAAGGGGACGTACTCCATCACCGGCTTGCCCGTAATCAGCACACCTGCCGCGTGGGTGGAGGCGTGGCGCGGCATACCCTCCAGCGTCATGGCAGTGTCAATCAGCCGATGCACTTCCGGCTGTTCGTCGTACATGGTTTTGAGAAGCGGCGAGAGCGTCAGCGCTTTTTCCAGCGTCATGCCGAGGTCGAAGGGAATCGCTTTCGCGACCGCGTCCGTATCCTGATAGCTCATGCCTAAGACGCGCCCGACGTCGCGGATGCAGCCCTTCGCTTGCAAGGTGCCGAAGGTGATAATCTGGCTCACATGGTCTGCGCCGTACTTGCGCGCCACATAGTCGATGACCTCCTGCCGGCGCTCGTAGCAGAAGTCCACGTCAATATCAGGCATGGTGACGCGCTCTGGGTTCAGGAAGCGTTCAAACAGCAGCTGGTATTTGAGCGGATCCAGCATCGTGATGCCCAGCGAGTACGCGACAATCGACCCAGCGCCGCTGCCGCGTCCCGGCCCGACCATGATGCCCTGACTCTTGGCATAGCGGATAAAATCCCAGACGATCAGGAAGTAATCGACATACCCCATCGACGAGATGACGTTCAGCTCATAATTCAACCGCTGCCACGGCTCGTCGGTCTCCTTTGCGTCGGGATAGCGCTCGCGCAAGCCCTCATGCGTCAGGCGCGTGAGCATCGACAGCGCGGTTTCGCCCTCCGGCACGGGATAATGCGGCAGGCGCGTCACGCCGAACTCGAATTCCACATTGCAGCGGTCGGCAATCTCCTGCGTGCGGTCAACAGCATCCGGGCAGGCGGCGAACAGCGTGCGCATTTCATCTTCGCTCTTAACATAGAGCTGGCGCGTGTCCATGCGCATCCGGTTCGCGTCATCAAGCGTCTTGCCCGTCTGGATGCACAGCAGCACTTCCTGCGCGTCTGCGTCCTTTTCCTCCAAGTAGTGGCAGTCGTTCGTCGCCACCAGCGGCACATTCATTTCGCGGGCAAGCGAAATCAGGCGCGGCATGACGATTTTCTCCTCGCGGATGCCGTGATCCATGATTTCAACATAGAAGTTCTTTTCACCGAAAATATCCTGCATTTCGCGCACATACGCTTCCGCGTCGTCGTAGCGCCCTTGCAGCAGCAGCTTCGGCAGGTCGCCGGACAGGCACGCGGAGAGGCAAATCAGCCCTTCGCTGTGCTGGCAAATCAGGTTGTAGTCAATGCGCGGGCGATAATAATAGCCGGTCAGGAAGCCCTCGCTGACCAGTTTCATCAGGTTCTGATAGCCGGTGTTGTTTTCACACAGGAGGATGAGGTGGCTGTACTCGCGGTTCGCGGCGGATTTGTCCAGCCGGTCGCGGCAGACGTAGACCTCGCAGCCGATGATGGGTTTGATGCCTGCATCCTTCATGGCGGAGTAGAAGTCGATGCAGCCGTACATCACGCCGTGGTCGGTGATGGCACAGGAGGTCATGCCAAGCGCCTTGATGCGCTCGACGAGCTTTGGAATACGGCACGCGCCGTCCAGCAGGGAATATTCCGTGTGCAGATGCAGGTGGGTGAAACTCATGGCACATCCTCCGACAAAAATCAACTTCCTTACTATTATACCACCGTTTTTCCACCTTGACAAGTGCGCCGAAAAATGGTATTCTGATAAACAGCAACGCGCGAAGGAGGCTGATCCGCATATGCGTCTGTGATTTCTGCACCTGTTGACTGAGCAGGGAAGCAATGAACCGCAAGCAAGCGGTTTGTTCGTGATGGCAGAAATCACCGCATAGCGGGTCGGCTTTTGCTGTACAGAAAAAATAGCATGATTCGTCTTGTCGGTCTGTCCTCCCTGCTGACCAAAGCGGAGGAAATTCATTTTGCAGCTGAAAATTGAACATCTTTCATTCACCTACGACGGCGCACCGGAGGCCGTTTTTGCGGATTTGTCCCTGTCCCTCGACACGGCGTGGCGCACGGGGCTTATCGCCCGCAACGGACGCGGAAAAACCACCCTCCTGCGCCTGCTGTCCGGCGATTTGCAGGGCAAAGGGAAAATCGACTGTCCGCTGACGCCTGTGCTGTTCCCGTACCCCGTCGCGGATGCCACGCAGACCGCATGGCAAATTGCCCCAAACCCCGCCGCAGCGACGTGCGAGGACTGGCGTTTGATGCGCGAATTATCCCTTCTCAACGTGCCGGAAGAGGCGCTCAACCGCCCGTTTGATACGCTCTCCGGCGGCGAACAGACCCGCGTGATGCTCTCGGCGCTATTCGCCCGCGAGGACGCCTATCCGCTCATCGACGAACCCACCAATTCCCTCGACGCACCCGGTCGTGCCATGCTGGCGGACTACCTGCGCCGCAAAGACGGCTTTCTGCTCGTCAGCCATGACCGCGCCTTCCTCAACCGCGCGATTGACCATGTGGTCTGCCTGAACAAGGCGAACACCTACGTCATGCAGGGAAATTACGACACGTTTGAAGCGCGCCTGAACGGCGAAAACGAAGCCGAAGCCGCCCGGAACGACGCGCTTCGCAAAGAAATCAAGCAGCTGGAAGCCGCCGCGCGCAAAACGGCGGAATGGAGCAATCGTGCGGAGGAAAACAAGCGCCACGCGGATAAGTCCTTTTATGGGAAAGTAGACCGCGGCTTTCTCGGCGCGGCGTCGGAGCGGATGATGAAGCGGTCGAAAGCATCGCAGGTGCGGCAGGAACGCGCCATCGAGGAAAAGCAGACGCTGCTGAAAAACGTCGAGCAGGTCGGTACGCTGCGCATGACGACGCTGCCGCATCCGAAAGACGTGCTGATTTCGGTGGAAAACGGCGCGGTTCGCTACGGGAATCGGACAGTCTGCGAAAACGTGCGGTTTACGCTGCGTCAGGGCGAGCGGCTGGCGCTTATCGGAGCGAACGGATGCGGGAAATCCAGCATCCTGAAGGGAATTCTGGGGGAGAGTGACGCGCTGACGGGGAATATCCGCATTGCGTCGGGTGTGACGTTCTCGTCCGTGCGGCAGCGGGTGGATGATTTGCGCGGCAGTTTGCGCGACTTCATCCGCGATGCGCAGGTGGACGAAACGCTCTTCAAGGCGATTCTGCGGAACATGGACTGCCCACGCGAGTTGTTTGACCACGACTTGCAGGAAATGAGCCAAGGGCAGCGGAAGAAAATCCTGCTGGCGCGGTCGCTGTGCGAGCCGGCGCATGTGTTTGTGTGGGATGAGCCGCTGAACTACATCGACGTGTTCAGCCGGGTGCAGTTGGAGACGCTGATTCGGCAGTATCAGCCGACGATGCTGATCGATGCTGATTGTCGAGCACGACAAGGTGTTTGTGGAGCGGGTCGCCACGGGGGTGGTGGAGGTATAAGAAAGGGGCGGCGCTGTGTGGAGCGTCGCCCTTGCTTATGCGGATGGCTGCTGTTCCTGATTATTGTGCGATTTTGGCGCAGAAGGTTTCGCCTCTGCGGAGGCGACCAAAGGGCATGAAAACAGACGAATGTCTGCGATCGCCCTTTGGAAACCTTCGGCGCGTCCCCAACTCCATACTTTTGGGGTATTGTTACTTAATGAACCGTAGGTTCATTGGATAAACACGCGGACACTGCATGATAGCGTCACCAACTCAATCGCGCGAAAGGGTCAAGGGAGGAACTCCCTTGCAGGGTGCAGGGACAGCGTCCCTGCTGGGGTCAAGGGGCAAAGCCCCTTGGGTCTCTTTACCGATATGGATTCTCCTCCGTCCCGTCGCCCGCCGTGAAAACGTAAGCCGTCAGGTCAAGCAGCGCTAAGGGGCGGATGCCGGGAACTTCGGTGTCGGCGGGGAGGGTCAATGCACCCGTTTCGCTGATGACGGGGTGGATGCCGCTTTCCAGCGTGTCGCGAAGCCAGTAGACGGCGGAAGCGCCCTGCGCGGCGGCGTAGGGGGTCGCGGCGCAGGTCAGGTCGGTCAGCGTCGCTAAGTCCGCCGCGGACGGCAGGGAAATCTCCGCGGCGTCTGGCGTGTCCGCCATCGGCAGGTCGCTTGTCGTCGCGACGCTCGATGCGTCAATCACCGAGCAGCACAGCAGCACCAATTGGTTGCCATCCACACGCAGCACCTGCCACAGCACGTCGCTCTCCGCACCGCTTTCGCCCATCGGGTACGTTCCCAGCAGCACATACGGATGTTCGCTCCGCGCCGCATGCAGCAGGGAAAGGTTCACGCCGAACTTCTCCGCCAGCGCCTGCCGAATTTCCGCAAATGCCGCGTCCGCCGAAAGCGATTCGAGCTGTTCATCCAGCGCATCCGCCGTTTCCAGCGTCACCGCCTGAAACGCTTCTTCCGCCTGCTTCAGCAGCAGTAAGCGGCATTCCTCCGCCCGGTGCGCCGCGTCCAGCGTGTCGCCCATGGCAGCGAAGGCGTTCATCGCGCCCAGATAGTCGCCAGCGTCCAGCAAATCCTCCGCAGCCAAGTACGCCTTGCGCGCTATCGCCGCTGTGCAGGCATCCGAAAGTGCGCGGGACTGCCCGTAGCCGTTCAGCGAGAGGAACAGGTCGCGCGCGCCCTCGTAGTCGCCTTGGCTCATCAGCTGCCGCCCCTGCCGGATGGCTTGCTCCGGAATCGCGGCTTCCAGCGTCTGCGCTCGTTCTGCGCAGTCCTCAAAGCTGCCCAGCGAGACGTAGATGTCCAGCGCGGAATCGAGTTCGCCCTCGTTTTCCGCGTCCAGCGCATCCAGATAGCGCAGATACCGGTCGGCACTCTTGAATGGCGCGATTTCCATCAGATTCGCCCGCGCTAAGTCGATTTTGCCGCGTTGCAGAGCATCCAGCGCCGCGGCGTACAGCGCGTACTCCGCCGAATCCTCGTATTCGCCCAGCTGATGGAACAGCTCCGCCGCCTCCGCGTACTCGCCGCTGCCCATCATCAGCTGCGCCCGCTCGTAGTACCGCTGATTGCTGTACGCCGAGCAGCCCGCCGCCCCAATGCTTACGCACACGAGCAGCAGCATCGTCAGGAATTTCTTGCACTTTGCGTTCATGGTCATCCCTCCAGTCGTTGTGCTGGAAACAGGATGCACCGAACGCGGAAAATTTATGAGGGAAACGGCGGATTTATTTTCTCCGCATCAGGCGGAAAATGTCGCTGCGCTTTGCCAATTTCCAGTATGTCAGGCACAGCGCGCCATACACCGCCCCCCCCCCCCCCGCCGATGACCTGAACCGCGAGTTTCCCCCAGCCGTGCAGCGGGAGAACGTGCCCAAGCAGAACGACCGCGCCCGCCATCACCAGCCCGAACAGGCAGTAAACGCCCGTCGTTTTCAGGTACTGCGCATACGGCAGTTCCTTGCGCAGATACACAAACTGCACCGCAGGAACGGAAAACTCCGCCAGCACCGTCGCCGCCGCCGCGCCCATTGCCCCGAACGGCGGAATCAGCACAAAATTCGCAATCAGGTTGATGACCGCGCCCGTCAGCACACTGTGGACGAAAATCGTGTCGCGCCCCTGCGGCAGTACCCACTGCGTGCGGATGACGTTCGCGAAGCCAATTGACAGGAGCGTAAATGCGAGAGGCATCATCAGCGTGCCGGAATATGCGAAATCGTCCCCGTAGAACAGGGGCGCGAAGTTCACCGCCACCGCCGCCAGCCCGAACGCCATTGCGCACACCATGCACATCACCAGTTCCATGCTCAGACGGATGTGCCGCTTGACCGCATCCATCTGCTTCATCCGCGTCATGCGGCTGACCTTGGGCAGCATCACCGTGCCGATGGCGGAAATGAAACCGGACAGGCAGAGGATGATTTTCTCCGCGTTCTCGTATAGTCCGGTTTGCGCCATGTCCGCCAGCGCGCCGATCATCACCTTGTCCATCTGCCGGTAGACGCTCACGGCGATGACCGAAATCGACAAAAGCGCGCACGGGGCAAGATGCTTCAAGGCTTCCTTCCATGTCACCTTCACCGGCGTGACTTTCCCGCGCAGGCTGAACATGCAGCTAAGGCAGCCAAGCAGCGTCGAGAGCGACCACACGAAGGCGTACACCCACAAATCCTCCGGCTTGCGCACGAAGAGGAACACCGCAGCCGCCGCAAGCAGCTTGACCGCCGTGTTGCGCAGGGCAATGGGCTTGAACTCATCCAGCCCCATTAAGCACCAGTCGAGGTTGACCAGGCAGCTGACGCTCATCATCGTCAGGTTCAGGGAGATAATTTTTTCCTCGCCCGCGATGAAAAAGACGTACACCAGCCAGACGAGCAGCGTCACCCCGGCGACAAGGCGCTGCATCTTCCAGATGGCGGAGAAAGTCCGGTTGAGGGCGTCGCGGTCGTCGCGGACGCGGGCGATTTCGCGCGGGCCGTAGTTTTCCAGCCCCAGCAGGCCAATCAGCACAAACACATAGCTGATCGCCCAAGAATAGCCGTACAGCCCGACGCCCTCCGTCCCGACGACGCGCGAGAGGTACGGCGCGGTCACCAGTGGCAGCAGCATCGAAAAGACGCGGTAAGCAACATTATAGAGCGTGTTTTTGCGCGTATTCATGGCAAGTCCTTTCCTGCCGAAAAACGGCATCACAAGACAATTCGCCATCGGACGGCAAAATCCTGCGTGATTGTGAAAACTGCCCCTCCCAGCGTGCAAATTTTTGTCGAAAAAACCGCCCTTCACAAGCAATCCTTTCCGTGCTATCATCATGACAGTGAATTTCGCAAAGGAGCTTGCACCCATGTCCCGCCTGACCTATCGCCATACCATCGCCGCCAGCTATCTGGGCTACATCACGCAGGCGATTGTCAATAACCTCGCGCCGCTGCTGTTCGTCACATTCATGTCCGAATTTTCGCTGACGCTGGAACAGATAACGATGATGACGACGGTGAATTTCGCCGTGCAGCTGCTCGTTGACCTGCTCAGCGCCAAGTTCGTTGACCGCATCGGCTACCGCGTCAGCATCGTTGCGGCGCATGTGCTGGCGGTATTGGGCTTGTCCGGCATGGCGATTCTGCCCGGCATCCTGCCGCCTATGACGGGGCTGATGATTGCGGTTGTGCTGTACGCCATCGGCGGCGGGATGACTGAGGTGCTGATCAGCCCGATTGTCGAGGCTTGCCCGACGGAGGGCAAGAGCGCCGCCATGAGCTTGCTGCACTCCTTCTACTGCTGGGGGCATGTGGCGCTGGTGCTGCTTTCGACGCTGTTCTTCGCCGCGTTCGGCACGGCGAATTGGCGCGTGCTGACGCTTCTGTGGATGATTGTGCCGATTGCGAACGCGGTGTACTTCTCTTTCGTGCCGCTGTACCCGATTGTGCCGGAAGAAGCGCAGCAGATGCCGATGAAGCGGATGCTGACGAGCCGGGTATTCTGGCTGCTGATGGTGATGATGGTCTGCGCGGGTGCGTCGGAGCAGGCAATGTCGCAGTGGGCAAGTACATTCGCGGAGGACGGGCTGCACATCACCAAGACGATGGGGGATTTGCTCGGCCCGTGCGCGTTCGCCGTCACGATGGGCACGGCGCGCGCCCTGTATGGCAAGTTTGCGGATAAACTGCCGCTGAAAACCGCCATGATTGCGTCCAGCATCCTGTGCATCGTGTGCTACATCGTGGCGTCGCAGAGCGGCAATGCGCTGGCGGCACTGCTGGGCTGTGCGCTGTGCGGCTTCTCGGTGGGCATCTTCTGGCCGGGCACGTTCTCGCTGGCGGCGCTTGCGCTTCCGGGCGCGGGTACGGCGATGTACGCGCTGATGGCGCTCGCCGGCGATCTCGGCTGTTCCGCCGGCCCGACGACGGTGGGGCTGTTTTCCGGCGCGCTTGGCGGTCTGCAATCCGGCTTAACCGTCGGCATGATTTTCCCGATTGCGATGCTGCTATTGTGTGTGTTCTTGAAGACGGAGAAGAAGTAGGGGTGACGCCATGGACTCTGCAAGGGACTTCGTCCCTTGACCCTTTCGCGCGATTGAGTTGGTGACGCTATCATGCTGTGCCCGCGTGTTTATCTGATGAACCTTCGGTTCATAAAAAACAATACCCCAAAAGTATGGAAGTGGCGACCCGAAGGGGTCAAGGGGGCGATCGGAAAGCCCCCTTGTCGCGCCCGCAGGCGC
>ERZ780012.292-NODE-292-length-20783-cov-5.33042_pt1 | contig 20783 bp, 25 predicted proteins | sample MGYA00511869_ERZ780012 | MGnify/ENA primary metagenome ERZ780012 (study PRJEB29588, sample SAMEA2161608) | human gut metagenome | biome: human gut; feature: human-associated habitat; material: faeces | place: Denmark | collected 2008/2010 ... | reverse complement strand
TTTGGCAGGCATTTAATGAACCGAAACGTCAAAAAAATTAGAAATTGCTAAATTCGCGTTTGCCAAAGAAAAAGGAGGGTATAAAATGACCATCGAAGAACGGGCGGCACAGGCCGCTGAATGGAAAGCAACGGGCCAGTGCAACTGCACGCAGGCGGTGCTGAAAGTGTTTGAGGACAAGCTGCCGGTGGATGCCGACACCCTGATGAAACTGGCCGCGGGCTATGCCGCCGGCATGGGCTGTATGGAAAGCACTTGCGGGGCATTGATCGGTGCCGTGATGGTGGCGGGCATCGCCACGGACGGCAGAGGGACGCCCCGCGCTTCCAAAGAGCTGGTGCAGACATTCAAAGAAAAATGCGGTGCCACCATCTGCAAAGACCTGAAAGGCGTCGAGACCGGTACGGTGCTGTGCCCCTGCCCGGAGTGTGTCCGCAATGCAGTGCTTGCCTTGGGCGAAGTGCTGGGGGAATAACGAATAAAAACGAAATGCCGGGCGTGACAGCGGCTTTACTGCTGCACCCGGCATTCTGTTTTATTTGTTCATGCGGTGGTTCTTGTCGTTTTTTGTTCCATCCGGAGTCCTCTTTTCGATTCTGATCCCGACAATAAACGAAAGCAGAAAAACGGCAAGCCAAATCAAAACGCCATAGTGTGTCTTGAGCTGCCACACTTTCCCTACATACATGTCCGGTGTGATTCTCGCGGCATTTACTTTGATAATGAAATCGCCCAGCGACTGCCCGATCAGAATTCCCGCCCAGTTTCCGATCGCTGTGATAAGAGCCGCTTTATACTTTTCCAGAAAACAGAAAGTGACGGGTGCAGCCCATAGACACAAATAATAATGGTTTGCTGTCCATTCAAACAGGTAGATTCCATGAAACACTGTTTGAGACAGAAAGTAGCACAGCACATATGCTGAAAATACGATGAACAAAAAGCTGAAACAAGCTTTATTCTTTGAAAATGTGTTTTTCATATGGTGCTTGAACTCTATCGCAATTTGCATCTCTGTGTTTTCTTATAAAACAACTTGGCGGCTCACCTTGATACGATCTCAACTGTCGGCATCTTGCTATCTGATCCGAGTTCATCATCTTCTGCAACTCGATAACCGGTAACATTTATAGAATACATATAATCTGAAATATCCGGATTTTCTTCATCCTCTGAAAGTTCAACTTCAAATGGCTCAAATTCAAACACATAAGAGGTTCCTTTAAGGAGTTCTCCGGTCAAGTCCTTCTGGAAATGAAGTAAAAATGGCCTGCCCTGAAAGAAGTGAACAACAGCAATCGTTTTTCCCGGAAGGGCATAATAATCGGGCAAGAGCTGCTCAACAGTAGCCGTGAAAGAACCCGAAAATTGTGCAAAACGTTTTTCATTTCCGGCCGCTTGCTGTTTTCCGTCATGATACCCTGCTTCGTAGCCGGCAGTGTAACCCTCTTTGTAGTTTGCATCAGGGGCATCCGAGTTTTGCGCACTCATTCCGCAGCCAGATAATAAAAGTACCAGCGCAAGACAAAGAACCCTTGCAACAATCTTTTTCATACGGTTCCCTCCATCGAAGAAGATGTCTGCGAATTTTAGAGAACGACCTATCGTAATTTAATCCTAGTTTATTTCGTTTGTCCATAGAATTTTTCAAAATCGTATGACTGCACATAAATTTTGGAGAAATTTATAGCACAATCACGGTTTTTCTTCGCAGATACTCGGCTTATTTCCCTTCATCTTTTCCGCAGTGGCAAGACGTGGTAGAATAGGAATGAAATCATAGCTGTTTTGATAAATCGGAACTTTTTGAATGGAAATTTCAAACATCAAAAACAGGAGCAAAAACAAATGATGACGATTGCACAGATCATGGAAAAGATGATCGCCTTTTCCGAAGGAAACATCCACGACATCACGCATCTGAGCTGCGTGTGGACCTATGCCAAAACCATCGGGGAACTGGAGGGACTGGACGCAGACACGCAGTTTATTCTGGAAGCGGCGGCCATCACCCACGATATTGCCTGCCCGCTCTGCCGCAAGAAGTACGGCAATACCAATGGCAAATATCAGGAGCAGGAGGGTGCCCCGCTGGTGCGGGAGTTTCTGGCTGATACCGGTATGACGGCAGAACAGATCGACCGGGTGGCCTATCTGGTGGGACACCACCATAGCCCGGCGCAGATCGACGGCATTGATTATCAGATTTTGATCGAAGCGGATTACATCGTCAATGCGTCCGAAAGCGGGTACAGCCAGCAGGCGATCCGAACCTTTCTGGAGCACACCATGAAAACAGCGGCAGGCATCCGGCTGACCAAAACAGTGTTTGGTATATAAAAACAGCGCCCATTGTGAGCAGAAAAAACTCACAACGGGCGCTGATGTTTTATAACAACAGAGTTACGGAAACTTATACCTGATACGAACAAGCGGCATCCAGAAATGCATGGACTTTCTCCGCTGTATCGCGGCTGCCAAAGCAGCTGTGCCCGGTGTCCAGTGCGGCAATCTGCTGCATTTCGGCATCGGTCAGCGCAAAATCGAAGATGTCCAGATTTTCTTTCATGCGCCGCGGATTGGCTGATTTGACCAGCGGCACGATGTTCCGCTGCACCAGCCACCGCAGCACTACCTGTGCTACACTTTTGCTGTGGGCGTTTGCAATGGCGCAGAGGGTTTCGTTCTCAAACAGTTTGCCCTGCCCGGCAGCCAGCGGCGACCACGCCTGCATCTGGATGCCCTCGCGTTCCAGATAGGTGCGCTCGTTTTCCCGCTGGAAAAAGGCATTGCACTCAAGCAGGTTCACGGCGGGCTTCACCTTGTTCCAGAACAGAAAATCCGCCAGCCGGTCCTGCGTGAAGTTGTCCACGCCGATGGCCCGGACGTTGCCCTCTGCATACAGCTCCTCCATAGCCCGCCATGCGCCGTAGTAATCATGGTAGGGCTGATGGATGAGGTAGAGGTCAACGTGATCCAGCCCCAGCCGTTCCAGTGAGCGGGCAAAGCCGCGCTTGGCACCTTCATAGCTGGTGTCGGTGACCCACAGCTTGGTGGTGATGAACAGCTCCTCCCGCGGTACGCCGCAGCGGCGGATGGCGCGGCCCACAGCTTCCTCGTTTTCGTAGGCAGCAGCGGTATCGATGAGGCGGTAACCGCTCTGGATGGCCTGCACGACGGCTTCCTCACAGGCGGCGGCATCGGTCATGCGGAACACGCCATAGCCGATGCGCGGCATGGTGACGCCATTGTTCAGGGTGACAAAATCGTTGTTCATGCGGAGATCTCCTTTTTCTCTTGCTTTTTCATCCGTGTTGTGGGGCGGCAGACGATGAGCGCCGCCAGGATCAGAACAGCAGTGACGAACAGGCTGAGCGGGTAGACCGGCATCAGGGTCTGGAAGTCTGCATGGCGGGGGAACACCGCCTGCACCCAGAAAATGCGGATGCCGCAGACGCCCAGCGTCGTCAGGACGGCCGGGGCCAGCGAAATGCCGAAGCCCCGCAGATAACCCGACATCAGCTCATACAGCAGGCTGAACAGGTAGCCGGAGAAGATGATGGACAGGCGGGTATAGCCCAGTGCAATGACCTCCGGGTCGCGGTTGAACAGCGCCAGCAAAGAGTGCCCGAAGTGGAGCACAACGCCCATAACGGTCACGGTGACCAGTACATCTTCCAACAGGCAGAGCGCGAAGGTCTTGCGGCAGCGGTCGAGCTGCCGGGCACCGTAGTTCCGCCCCACGAAGGTGGTACAGGCCTGACTGAACGAGTTAAAGGTATAATAGGCGATGACCTCAATGTTGAATGCTGCACTGGATGCCGCAATCACCACGGTGCCGAGGCTGTTGATGGCCGCCTGCACAATGATGTTGGCAAAGGCAAACACGGCGCTCTGGATGCCGGCCGGCAGGCCGATCTGGACGATCTTGGCAAAGCTGGCACGGTCGAACTGCAGGGCGTGGGCGCTCACGCGAATGGCCATATCCGTATGGGTCAGGCAGTAGAGCAGGAGCAGCGAACTGACCGCATTGGAAATGACCGTAGCGATGGCAACGCCGTTGACCGTCATCTTCAGCACGATGACAAAGAACAGGTTGAGCACAACATTCAGCACGCCGGAAAAGGTCAGCGCAATCAGCGGCGTCCTATAATGTGATCTACGGGAACCCGCTTCAGCTGGTCCAGAGCGGGCTGGGGAATCTGCTGGTCACGCGCGACCTGCTGGCCCCGGAACTGGATTCCGGTGTCCGCTTTCTCCCGCTGGACCCGCCGCTGGAGACCCACTATATGCTGGTCTGGAAAAAGAATGCGACCCTGACGAAACCGGCCGAACGGTTCCTCTCCATGCTGACGGGGTGATCACAAAAAATGCTGCCGGGGATCGACCGTAACCGTCCATTCCCGGCAGCAGAAGCTGCGAAACGAATTATTTCCGGCGAGTCAGCCGGTTGAGCAGCATCACGGCCAGAACAATGACGCCAATGACGAGAATAATGCCCACCATCCCGATGAGCATCATGGGCAGCGTGGTCATCCACGAAGAAAGATGAAGCATAATGATACCTCCGTTAAGCCATCAGGGTCAGGATCAGGCCGCCTGCAATGACGGACGCGATCTGCCCCGAAACATTGACGCTGATGGAATACATCAGCAGGAAATTCTGGTTGTCTTCTTCCAGTCCCATCTTGTTGACGACACGACCGCTCATGGGGAAGGCAGAGATGCCGGCCGCGCCGATCATCGGGTTTAGCTTTTTGCCTTCGGGCAGGAACAGGTTCAGCAGCTTTGCAAACAGCACGCCGCCTGCAGTATCAAAGACGAAGGCCACCAGACCCAGCGCAAGGATGAGCAGGGTGTCGGGCCGCACGAACTTGTCGGCGGTCATCTGCCCGGCTACCGTCAGACCCAGCACAATGGTGATGAGGTTCGCCAGCACATTCTGTGCCGTTTCGCTCAGGGCGTTCAGCACACCGCACTCCCGCAGCAGGTTGCCAAACATCAGGAAACCGACCAGAGCCACACTGGCCGGAGCCACCATGCCGGCGATGATGGTGACGGCAATGGGGAACAGGATCTTGGTCAGTTGGCTGACATTGCCCTTCTCATAGGGCATCCGGATGCGGCGTTCTTTCTGCGTGGTCAACAGTTTGATGACTGGCGGCTGCACGATGGGAACCAGTGCCATGTAGCTGTACGCGGCCACCATGATGGCACCGAGGTACTGGGAGTTGAGGGTGTTTGCCACAAAAATGGCGGTGGGGCCGTCTGCCGCACCGATGACGGCAATGGAAGCGGCATCTTTCAGGTCAAAGAAGAAGCCGGCCAGAAACAGCGTGAAGAAGATGCCGAACTGCGCCGCCGCACCAAAGAGCATGAGCCACGGCTTTTCCAGCAGCGGGCCAAAATCGATCATGGCACCAATGCCGATGAAAAGCAGCAGTGGAAACAACTCGTTGGACATGCCCGCTTCAAACAGAGCCGAAATCGGCCCCACCGTATCGCCCTGCGTGATGGCACCAGACAGGGGCAGGTTGACCAGAATGGCACCAAAACCCATGGGCAGCAGCAGGCTCGGCTCCATCTTTTTGGCGATGGCAAGGTAGATGAGCAGGGCACCGATGCCCCACATCACCACCATCTGCCAAGTCAGGTTCCCGAAATTGGAAAACAGACTTGCGAATGTGTTCAGAAAGTTCATTTTTCTTACCTCCTTGTGTTCCGGTACGGCGGCAAGAAAAAAGAGACTTCTGCCACAGTACCTTGTCTGTGACAAAAGTCTCAAGCGAACACATGACATCGGGCATTTCTGCCGTGATGACGCTGCCATGCAGCAGCCTCCCGGATGGAAAATCGGAAAACTGCCCTTTACTCCCTTTTATCGAATGTAGTAAAGCAGAAAACAGGGGAGTTGTCAAGAAGAATGCAGAGATCTTTTCTGTATCTTATCTTGCTCAAAACTCCGGTTGCCCTTTTTCAGCAGTTCATTGACTTCTTCGTTGTGCTTGATGTCTTTATACGTCATGGTTTGCCGTTGTGTTCTCGGAGCCGTTGGAGGATGCAGAAAAGCGGCTGATTGCTGCTGTTTCGTAACGCTCGTATTGTGATTTTTGACAAGTATCCACCGTTTGTTTTTTGTGAAGAACCGCCTTTGAATTTTGATTTTCATTTCTTTATAATAAAAATAGAACGGTGTCATGCCGGAATATATGGTAGAAGCACCTTTTGAAGATAGGAGAATCGAACATGAAACGAGTAAAAGCCGCCTGCATTTGCCAGACCCTGCACTTTATGCTGAAGGATGGCGAAGAACATCTTTATGCAGTCAAGCAGGTCAAGGATGAAGTTGAAAAGTACAAGAGAGATTTGGAGCGCAATCACACCCAGTACAAAATTGTGGAGCAGACCGAACAGCCGGATGGCTCCATCATCGTGAAGGTCATCAAGCAGTATAATTCTGCTCCTGTGGGTGACTATCTGAACTAATTACTCCTCTCATAAAAATGACCGCTTCCGTTCAAAAAACGGAGGTGGTCATTTTACGTCAATGGGATTTTACCATTGCTCAAAATGTACCCGGTCATCCTCATAGCGGCTCTCGCGAGGGGCAGTAATATCCGCTTCCGGATAGCCAAGGGCGATGATGGAGTGCGGCACGATGGTCTCCGGCAGGCCGAACAACTTTTGCTGGGCTTCTACCCGGTCCATCTGGGGCCAGGTGCCCAGCCAGACTGCACCAAGCCCAAGCTCCTGCGCGGCAAGGCAGATATTCTGCGCCGCGATTGCACCGTCAATGACCCAATAATCCTTTGCCAAGCGGAATGCACGGTCGAGGTCGCCGCAGACGAGGATGCCAGCGGCGGCGTGTCGCAGCGGTTCGGCAGGGCGGCCATTAGCATCAGCCATCTGCGCCAGCTTTTCCGGGTCGGTCACGACCACAAACGACCAGTCCTTTGCATTGACGCAGCTCGGCCCGCTCATGGCGGCTTCCAATAGCTGATGCAGTGTTTCGCTTTCAATGGGCTTGCCCGAAAATTTCCGGCAGCTGCGCCGGGTGAGAATGGCCTCCAGAGTGTTCATAGGGATGTACCTCCTGCGTTGATTTGCCCCCAGTATAGCACAGCGGTTTGAAAATTTCATGTGCGGTTTGGCTTGCAATTTTGCGGCGTTCCGGTTATAATACGTTCCGAACCAAATACAAAAAGCCGGCTGACAAAGCGTGAAATCCTGAGGAATTGCTACTCCTCAACGATTTCGCGCTTTTTTGTTTGCCCGAAAAAGGAGAACGTATGAACTCGAAAAACAAACTGGCGGAAATGCCCATCCGCCCCCTGCTCTACACCATGGCGGTGCCGCTGATGCTGTCGCTGCTCATCCAGTCGCTGTACAATATTGTGGACAGTATCTTTGTGGCACGCCTGTCGGAAACAGCCCTGACCGCCGCTTCCCTTGTGTATGCCATCCAGTTTTTGATGATCGCCATTGGTGTGGGAACTGCCGTTGGCCTGAACGCCCTGCTCTCGCGCAAGCTGGGGCAGAAAAAGCCGGAGGAAGCCTGCCGTGCCGCCACCACCGGCCTGTTCCTGATGCTGGGAACCTCGCTGGTGTTTACACTGGTGGGGCTGCTGTTTTCCAATCAAATCGCCGCCGCATTGACGAACGACTCGGAATTGCAGGAACTTTGCCGGGAATATCTCTCGGTGAACCTCGTGTTCTGCTGGGGCATCTTCTTGCAGACCTACGGCCAGCGGCTTTTGCAGGCTGTGGGTGACACGGTGCTGTCTATGATTTCGCTCATCATCGGCGCAGTTATCAATATTATCCTCGACCCCATCATGATTTTCGGCCTACTGGGCTGTCCGGCCATGGGCATCCGGGGCGCTGCTATCGCCACCGTCATCGGTCAGCTCATCGGCGCGGCGGCTGCGTTGTGGTTCAACCGGGTCAAGAACCCGGTCATTCACGTCCGTCTGAAGGGCTATCGCTTTTTGTGGCAGGATGTGGCCGATATTTACCGGGTCGGTCTGCCCACCATCGTGATGCAGGCCATCGGCAGTGTGATGACCTTTGCAGTCAACAGCATTCTGCTGGGCGTGTCCTCCACGGCGGTGGCATTTTTCGGCATCTATTGCAAGCTGCAAAACTTCCTGATGATGCCGGTCAACGGTCTGGGACAAGCGGCAATTCCGGTGGTGGGCTTCAACTACGGCAGTGGTCAGTCTGATCGGGTGAAACAGGCGTGGAAAGTGCTTCTGCCCACCGGCGTAGTCTTTGCGCTCTGCGGCACGGCGGTGTTCCTGCTGTTCCCAGCGCAGCTTCTGGGGCTGTTCTCGGCCAGTAACGAAATGCTGGCCTTTGGTGTGCCTGCCCTGCGCATCATCTCGGTGACCTTCCTGTTTGCAGTCACAACCATTCTGTGCGGCTATTTTGCATCCGGCCTTGGCAACGGCATTGTCAACATGATCGGCGGCGCACTCCGTCAGCTGGTGGTGCTGGTGCCGTGTCTGTGGCTACTGATTCAAACGGTCGGCATCGACAAGGCGTGGTTCGCGTTTTGGGTGTCTGAGGTGGTGGCTTGCGCATACAGCTTGTGGGCGGTGCGAAAAGAGCTGCGAAACAAAGTGAAGTAACAAAAAGAAATCGGGCGGAACGCTGGGAAAACCAACATTCCGTCCGATTCTTTTCATTGTCGATTAGTTTGCAGCGGGAACCGCCACATTCACCGGCAGGACGTAAACGCCATCTGCGGTGTAGTAGGTGATCTGGGTGATGGTTTTACCGATCATCGAAGCATAGTAGGCATCGTCTGCGTCAAAGCCCAGCTCGGTGCCGCGCCAGATGTTCGTCACGTGATGCAGGCCGTACTCCGCACCGTCCGCGGTGGTCATCACAACGCCGTAGACCTTGTTGGTGCTGACATCCAAATCAAAACCGTTGACCTTCATCTCGTAGTCGGTATGACGGCCATTCGTAACCAGCTCTACGGTTGCGCCATTCACGGTCGTTTCGGTGGCCTTGACCTTGCCGAACTCCCAGCTGCCGGTGAACACATTATACCATGCTGTTGCGTAGTAAGCAGGAGCCTCACTCAGCTTGTAGTAAGCGTAGCTGTCGTTCTCGAACAGAGCATCCACACCGGAGTAAGTGGTCGTGGTATCCTTGCCGCGCAGCTTGACGGTGATGTCATAACTGGTGTCATCGGTGACCTGCTTCGAGCTGTCCAGCGCCCACGGGGTCAGCACCTTGACCGGGAACGAAACGCCGGTAATGTCCGAGCCGTCGCTGTTGACGTGATAGGAGCCATTTGCCAGATTTCCGGCACGGGTCTTGGACTTGGTGGCGCTGGTCACAGCGTCTACTTCGTTCTCTACGCCAGCCGATTTGTAGAACTGTGCGTAGGGGATGTTCATGACAACATAGGTGGAGGAAATGCAGTTTTCTTCTTCCGCAGCTTCCACATCCTGTGCGGCAAAGGCCGGAACCGATACGGCACACACCATCATGGCAGCAGCCAGAACACCCGCAAATGTCTTTTTCAATCTCATGGTAACACACCTCATCAAATGAAATTTTTGAGATAGCCATAACTAACATTATACGCTAAAAGAAAAGCCGGTGTGGACTTAAGTCAGCTGGTTAGAAATGACTAACGAACGGCTTTAAGATATCATGATTGGGTAAAATTGTCAAGATGATTTATCGCAAAAGCAGAAAGCTTTCCAATGGAATGGGCGGGAAGCCGAAAGGAAACGGCCTGTCAAATCTACCGGGACCTGGTTTTGGAGAACATCGAGGAGGATGCCCTCATCCCAAATCCCCGGATAGACCGGGAACAGCTGGACGAGATCGTGGACATCCCGTTCGCCGTACCAGCAGGCCAGACAGCCAACCGTTCCGTCGCCGCCGCTGCTGCCCTTGCCGCAGACCACCAGCAGCCTGCCGGGCCGCGAAAACTGCTTTTGCACAAGAATCTCCCTTTGTCATTTTGCGCATAGTGCACGACGCAAACTTTGTGGAAAAACGCCTTTGAAGCCATAGGACGCTTTATGGTACAATAAAGATGGATGAAAATGCGCAGGAAAGTCCGTTTTGTGCGGGCTGTTCCACTTGGATGAAAGAGGAGCAATATGGCAAAGTATCAGGCAGGAATGCTCGTGGTCTATGGAAATCTTGGAGTGCGTGAGATCGAAACGGTTGGTCCGCAAAGCTTTTGCGGCGAACCGGCAAAGGACTACTACACCCTTCGCCCTTATTTTTCGGATTCCCACGATCGCAGCTATATCCCCACCGAGAAAGAGGACGTTCTCCGGCCGGTCAGCCCGGCAGAACAAATCACGGTTGATTTAGAGAAGATAAAAACAGAAGAACTTCCGGCTCCCGTCTCCAACAACCAGACGGTCTTGGCGGAACATTATCAGGCCGTGATCCACACGAATGACTTCTACGAATATCTGAAACTTTACAAAGAACTGTCCCGGAAGCAGATCGCCCAGCGGGGCAGAGGACGCAAGGTCAATGCCATGGACAGCCATTTTTACCAGATGACAGAGCACGTTCTGCAGGAAGAACTTGCTGCTGCGCTGCACGAAACACAGGAGGACGCAGGCAAACGGCTGGCTGAGGCAGTGAAGTAAAAAGGACCGCTTCCATGCAAAAAACGGAGGCGGTGCTTTTGTTTTGGGCAGCGTAAACGAGCGACAAACGCCAGCCAAGCTGGCGGCTTTGACTTTCATGGGCCCGGAGGGCACGTCTTGCATCGACCTGTGAAATCCGATATACTAAAATAAATACACCTGCTGTACGGCGCGCATCTGCTCCTGCCCGAAGGAAGCCGTTGAATACGGCAAAAGAGCGCGGGAGAGCTGCCGTGCGGCTCGCCATAAAAGCAGCCGGAATGCGGTGGGGTGTAAAGGAGCGACAGGATCCGTTCCGGAGATTCAAGAATGGAAATGAATGGTTGGAAGTCAATCGGGATTTGTGGACGAAATCTGCATTGGGACATTGGCGGAGCGTTTTACGCGGAATGGAGGAAACAAAAATATGGAAACAGTCTATATCGCAGGCGGATGCCTGTGGGGCGTACAGCATTTTTTTGACACGGTGCCCGGTGTGCAGATGACCGAGGCCGGCAGAGCCAACGGAACGACCGACTCGCTGGATGGCCCATACGACGGCTATGCAGAATGCGTAAAAGTGGTCTTTGACGAGAAGCGCACGAGTGTTCCGGAACTGATGGCGCATCTGTTTGAGATCATCGACCCCTACAGTCTGAACAAACAGGGCGTTGACGTCGGCAAGAAATACCGGACGGGGCTGTACAGCACAGACCCAAGACATCTGGAAGAAGCAAGAGCCTTTATTGACCGCCGGGAAGACCGGGACAAGATCGTTGTGGAGGTGCTGCCGCTGACAAATTACGTCCGAAGCGCCGAGGAACATCAGCACCATCTGGAACGGCACCCCGAAGACTGCAGCTACTGCCACATCCCGGACGAGGTCCTGAACAAATACAGGCGGTAAAGCCCCGGAAAACGGCAGCAGCCCTTAGCGTGTGACGGCAGAATAGAAAAAGAGGACCCCTCTGCAAGCCTTGAAAAAGGCCGACAGAAGGGTCCTTTTTACGTATTGCGTCTGTACCCGTTTTCATCCCGGTATTCGGGGTGGTCCTTGAGGTAAGGGTCCCGGTCGCCGCAGATGGTGAAGTCGCATTTGTACCCGTTTGCGCAGGTGATCGTGCGGATCAGTCTGGCGTGGATCAGCTCCATGGACGCATAATCCACGTTGCATAGGGCGGCCATGATGTCGGTCAGCCCGTGCTGGATCGCAAATTCCGCCACAGGGCACGCGGTGAACTCGTAATAGATGGGCTTATCCTTCTCATAAGGAGCCACTGCCATTTCGTAGTCGTGCCATTCGTCGCAGCGTGCTTTGGCAGAGGTGAAAGCCCGGTGCAGCAGCCGCCTGAAAAACGGCTTGTTGCAGTCCACAAATTTCAGTCGGCGGAACGAGGGCAGGATCAGCGCTTCTTCCATCTCCTCGATCTCCCGGAACGAGGTCACGGCTTTGCACACCACATAATAGCTCAGGATGGCGATGCAGTCGTAGGTGCCGCCCGCACCGTTGTGGAAATTTTTTGCGCCGCCAAGGTCGGTGCGCCAGTCCGAGAGAAAGGCTGCATACTGCCGCTGCACCTGCTCCCAGACGGCTTCCCGCCGGGCTTCCGGGTAGTGCAGAGCGATTTTGGCCAAAATCTCCTTTTTGCAGGGCTTGGAGTAGAGCACATGGCAGTTCCGGTCAAATTGCAGTTCGCTGTCTTTCATACAGGTTCCTCTTTTCGCTTCAGGCAGGGTGGATGTTCTGCGTCCTGAGAAAAGAATACCACATGCGGTTTGCGGTGTCAAACGAGGAGGGCTGGCCCTTGACGGCAGGTGCGGAATGCGCTATACTTCTCTTGAAGTTATACATAACTAACCATGAAGGGAAAGCGTTATGACAGATGCATTTTACGGGATCCTGATCCCATTTCTGGGCACCTCACTGGGGGCGGCCAGCGTGTTTTTTCTCAAGCAGTCGCTGGGGGACCACATCCAGCGTGCGCTCACCGGGTTTGCGGCGGGCGTGATGGTGGCGGCGTCCGTCTGGAGCCTGCTCATCATCCATTTTGTGCAGCTGGAAGCGCTGAACTGGTGCAAAACGGCCATCCCCATCGGCTGCGCACTGGGCACCGTCACCTGCTGGGTGCTGTGCCTGATTTTGCGCTTTGTCGTGAAGGGCGAGTGGGTGGACATGCCGCTCTTTGCAGTGAGTGCCAGCGGCATCTTCAGCGGTGCCGTGGTGGGCGTTGTCACCGTGTTCATCGCGGCCCATTCCCCGGCCCGGCAGGCGGCGCGGGTGTCCCCGGCGGCAGTGGTCTCCGGCAATGCCGACACAGCGGCCCACTACGCCGCCCATGCGGCCAGGCCCGGCCTGCTGAAGGTGGAAACTTCCCTCGGCATCCACCACGCCATGGGTGCCAGGAAAAACCTGTTCCTGATGACCGGCTCTTTTGCGCTGATGATCGTGCTGTTTCTGGCGTTTTCGGCCTGTCTGGATATCGTGCACAAGCTTCTGCCCTCGGTGAACAGCCATCTCACGCCGGATTTTTCCATCTACAGCGTGGATGACACCAATTCCCTCGACCCCGGCATGGCTGACGAAATTGCGGCTCTGCCCGGCGTGAAGTGCACCTACGGCACCATGTCCCGCACGGCACAGCCTGCCCGGATCAACGGCGCGGAAACCACCATCGACCTCTATTCCTACGGGGACGCCATGCTGGACGACGCCAAAAGGTCCGTTGCCAGCGGCGACCTTTCCAAGGTCTACGGCGACTCCGGCTATGCGTTGGCCATTTTCAGCGACGCAACCCGCCTGAACGTGGGCGACAGCGTCACGGTCAACGGCCAGACGCTGGAGATCGCCTGCGTGCTGTCCGAGGGCATCGGCAGCATCAGCGGTGCACCCATCATCGTCTGCTCGGGCGAGACGTTCACCCGCCTGACCGGTGAGACCCATTACATGCTCCTGAATGTCCTTGCGGAGAAAGACATCTCGGACGCCGCTGTGTCGGACAACCGGGAGCTGCAAAGCGAGGTCAACGGCTCCTACTGGGTGTTCCGCCTCGCGGCCTACGGCTTTCTGGCCATCATCTCCCTCATCACGGTGCTGAACATCGTGAACAGCATCTCCATGGGCGTTTCGGCCCGCACCAGGCAGTACGGTGCCATGCGCGCCGTGGGCATGGAGGGCCGGCAGATCACCAGAATGATCGCCGCCGAAGCCGTTACCTATGCCGCCTGCGGCACCGTGACCGGCCTTGTGCTGGGCCTTGCGCTCCATCACCTGATCTATGCAAAGATCGTCATCACCCACTTCGGCGGTGTGTGGAAGGTGCCGGTGGAGTCCATTGCGCTGGTCGTCCTGCTGGTGGCGGCCTCCTGTGTGCTGGCGGTGCACGGCCCGGCCCGGCGCATCCGCAATATGCCCATCACGGCCACCATCAACGAACTGTAACATCAGGCCCCGGGGAACAGCAGAACGCCCCCGGGGATTTTGCTGTTGCCGCGGCCCTTGACGGATATGGAGAGTGTGCTATAATGGTTGCACCTACAACGATGTAGGTGCATCTTTTGCAAAGACACCGGAGGTGCCTATGGATATCACACAACGAAAGATCACAAAGATCGCGCGGGAAGCGGAAAAGCTGGTGCTGCTCACGGTGCGGGAGGAAGGCGTCGGCACGGCGGAGATCGACCTCATCCATGCGCTGCGCCACCACCCCGGCTGCACGCAGGCCCAGCTGGCCGAGCTGCTGCACGCGGACAAGGCCGCCATTGCGCGGCGCACGAAAAACCTGGAGGCAAAGGGCTACCTGACCCGGCAGGATGCCCCCAACGACCGGCGCAGCCAGCTGCTGTACCCCACCGAAAAGGCAGAAAACCTGAAGTCCTCCAAGGCGGAGGTGGAAGCTGCTTTCTATGAATATCTGACCGGTGTGCTCACCGAGGAGGAAGCCGCTGCCTTTGCGGCTTCTTTGAACAAACTGTACACCGCGTCCAAGACCGAGAGCCGGGCGGGCTTCCCGCACTTCCGAAAAGCCGCAGGAGGTGAAACGACCCATGAAGCCCATAAAGAATGATAAGACCTTCCGCCCGGACCGGGTGCTCTCCTATTTCCGGGTGGAGTGGCTTCCGCTGGCTTTCGTGACCCTTTCGGGCCTTGTGTATAACATCGGCCTGCTGGCAACGCCCTGGTTCGAGGGGCGGTTGGCCCAGTGCCTGGCGGATATCCTGGGCGGCAGCGAAACGGCGGCCAATATGGCGCTGCTGGTGCTGGCCTACATCCTCGTCACCCTGCTGGTGCAGGCGGCGCGGTTCATCAAGCGCTTTTACGTGCGCCGCTTCGCCAACAACATCAACCGCCGGATGAAGGGCATCCTGTATGCCAATCTGGTGCGGCAGAGCAAGGCCGCGCTGGAACAGCAGGGGGCCGGTGAGCTGATGACCAAAGCCATCTCAGACGTGGACGACTGCGTGGAAGGAATGCGCAAGTTCACCACCGAGATCTTTGATACCGGCGTGGCGCTGGTGGGTTATGTGGTCATGCTGTTGGTGTACGACTGGCGGCTGGCCCTGCTGAGCCTGCTGTTCACGCCCTTCTCTTATGTATGTGCAGCGTGGATGAAAAAGCCGGTGCAGCGGGCCGGTGCGGCCTACAAAAAAGCCGCCGGTGCCCTGAGCGCTGCCACGCTGGACCGCGCCCAGAACGCCGTCACCTATCGCATTTACGGCTGTGAGGACGCCCGGGTGGAAAAATACGAGGATGCTCTGAACACCTACGAAAAGACGGCGGTGCGCAATAATGTGTGGCAGTCCGCCCTGCCCCCGCAGTGCACGTAGGCGGTCCGCCCGGCCGCCGCTGTATCTGGCGGTGTCCAATGCGGGCGTGCTGTTCATTTTGTGGTTCGGTGCAAAGAACGTGCTGGGCACCGGCTGGAGCGCCTGGGACATTGCAGCCTTCACCACCTTCCTGTCCTGTTTCACCAAGCTGGTGGTCAAGTCCTCCAAGGTGGCAAAGCTGTTCAACGCCGTGCAGAAGGCGGAAGTCTCCTGGAAGCGCATCAAGCCGCTGATGAAGCAGCCCGAACAGCTGGAAGCGCTGCACGTCCCGGCGGCACAGGATGTCACGCTGGAGAACCTCTCCTTTGCCTATGGCGGGGAGCCTATCTTCTCCGGCCTGAGCCTGACCGCCCGCCCCGGCGATATCATTGGCATCACCGGCCCGGTGGCCTGCGGCAAATCCACCTTTGGCCGGGTGTTCCTGTGCGAAGCACCTTATGAAGGCTCGGCGAAGTTTGGCGGCAGAGAGTTCTCGGCCCTGACGGCGCGGCAGATCGCTGCCACCGTCGGTTATCTGGGCCATGACCCGGAACTGAGCGCCGACACAGTGCGCAGCAATGTGCTCTGCGGCAGCGAACAGGACGCCATGCCGTGGCTGGCCGCCGCCGCACTGGACGGCGAAGTGCGGGCCATGGAAAACGGCGCGGACACGGTCATCGGCCCAAGCGGCACACGGCTTTCGGGCGGCCAGGCCCAGCGCCTGGCGCTGGCCCGCACGCTGGCCCACCCGCGCCCGGTGCTGGTGCTGGACGACCCCTTCTCGGCGCTGGACCGCAGCACCGAGGACACCGTCTTTGCCGATTTGCAGGCCTACGCGAAGGATAAGGTCGTGTTCCTCATCTCGCACCGGCTGTATCACTTCCCGCAGATGCAGCAGATCATCTTTATGGACGGCGGCAGGACCACCGTCGGTACGCATGATGAGCTGATGGATGCAGTGCCGATGTACCGCCAGCTGTACGAGAGCCAGACCGTCCAGACGGTAAAGAAGGGAGGCGACCTGGATGAAGAACCGTGTGAAGCGTAAAAATGGCGTGTTTGAGGCCCTCCGCATGGCGGCTGCGGCGCACCGCCTGCTCACGGCGGGCACCGTCCTGTGCGTGGCGGCGTCGGTGCTGGCGTCGCTGGTGCCGCCGCTGCTGCTGGCGGGCATCATCGACCGGCTGACGGCGGGCATCCCGCTCACCTTCCTCGCGGCGCTGCTCTACTTTGGCAGTCTGGCACTGGAAGGGGCGCTCTCGTCGGCGCAGGAAAGCCTTCTGGTGCTCTTTGGCCAGAAGATGACCCACGCCCTGCGCAGTGAAATGTCCAAGAAGTTGACTCTGCTGCCTGCCAGCACGCTGGTGGACCAGAACCCCGGCGAGGTGGCGGCCCGCTTCTCCGGCGATGTGGACACGGTGGAAGCCCTGTTCACCTCCGGCATCATCAGCATGGCGGCGGATGCCTGCCGCATCCTTTCTATTCTGGCAGTCATCGCGGTGAAGAACACCGGTCTTGCCCTGATCCTGTTGCTGGTGCTGCCGCTGTTCGCGGTGTTCACCCGCGTGGTGCAGAAGCGGATGCTGGCCGCCCAGCTGGACAACCGCCGCGCGGTGGCGACCGTATCCGGCCAGGTGCCGGAGACCCTGCACAACATCCGCACCATCCGGGCTCTGGGGCTGGAAAGCTATATGGAGCGCCGCTACGACCACTGCATCGGCGACAGTTATGCCGCCATGGAGCGCACGAACTTCTACGACGCCATCTATTCGCCGGTGGTTCTGGTGCTGAACGCGGCGGTGGTGGGCATCGTGATGCTGCTATCCGCTTCCGGCAATGCCACCGTGCTCACCTTCTTCGGCATGTCGGTGGGCACCTCGGTGGCCGTCATCAACTATATCTCCCGCATCTTTGCCCCCATTGAGAGCCTTGGCATGGAGATCCAGACCATCCAGTCTGCCATGGCAGGCGTCAAGCGCATCGACGCTTTCCTCAGCCAGCCCGAGCGCGCCATCCCCCCGGAGCGGAAGGACGCCGCCCGGGGTGATGTGGAGCTTTCTCATGTGACCTTCGGCTACGGCGAAAAGCATGTCGGCTACGGCGAAAAGCATGTCCTGAACGACTTCTCCATGACCGTGAAGCAGGGCGAGCAGGTCATGCTGGTGGGCCGCACCGGTGCCGGTAAGAGCACCGTGTTCAAGCTGCTGCTGGGCCTGTACCGGCCCGAAGCGGGCAGGGTGACCATCGGCGGGGTGGATGTGGCGAACATCACCGACCGCGAGCGCCGCACCTGCATCGGCTGCGTGGAGCAGCATTTCTCCCGGGTGCCGGGCACAGTGCTGGAACAGATCACCCTGAACGACCCGGCCATCACCCGGGAAATGGCGCGGGAGGCCGCCAAGCTGGCCGGTATCGACGCGGCGATCCAGACCCTGCCGGAGGGCTACGACACCGTATGCACCGACGGCATGTTCTCGCAGGGCGAGTGGCAGCTGCTGGCCTATGCCCCCCCCCGCGCCGCCGCTGCCGACCCGGCGGTGCTGCTGCTGGATGAGATCACCGCAAACCTCGACGCCGAGACCGAAGCCCGCGTGCTGGAAGCGCTGCGCCGCGCCTCGGCAGGCCGCACGGTGCTGTCGGTGTCCCACCGCATTTATGAGAACCTCGGCGGCCGCACCGTGGAGATCAAGACCCAGGTGCAGTAACCACAAGAAAAACGGAACGCCCTCTGCGCGCACAAAATGCCTGCAGGGGGCACTTTTGCATCTTTCCCTCGGGCGAAAAGTATGGTATACTCCAAAAAGTAGTTTGTCATGACAAACCGCAGGGTATCCTGCGAAATATGGTATTTTTCCGATACTTCTTTGATGGTCATGCGGCACAGCCTCCTTTGCACGAGACGAGTATAGAACCTGGAGTTTGCTCCGAGTCAAGAGCTTTTTGCAAAATTTTTTTTTTTTTTCGAAATACAAAAAAGGCCCTGCCGTTCCCTTCGGAACAGCAGAGCCGGATCATTGCGGATGCAGAAACTTCAGCGCACAGCGCTGGTGCGGTGCTCCATGAGATAGGTGGCTTCGAGGTCGGCGATGTGCAGCTTGACGGCCAGCGGATACTTGTCGTAGGCTTCCGAGATGGCAAAGCAGCCGCCCCGGGCCGCGTCGTCAAAGCCGCCCATGTGCCAGCGGATGGCAACGGCTTCCTCGATGCGCAGCTTCATGAACCGCGCGATGAGGAAGACGCTTTTCTCGCCGTGGCCGTAGGGGAACAGGTCTTCCACGCTGTAGTTGGGCACCTTCTCCCACTGGCCGGTCACGTCGTTTTTCACGTTGCGGGTACCGGCCTTATAATAGTTGGCCTTGCACAGATCGTGCAGCAGCGCACAGATGGCGAAGGTCTCCTCGCTGTCGCCCTCGGTGAAAAAGGTGTCGTGCAAAGCGTGGTAGACGTTCAGGCTGTGCCTACACAACCCGCCCTCACAGGCACCGTGGAACCGGGTGGAGGCCGGTGCGGTGAAGAAATCGGTCTTGTGGTCCAGCCAGTCCAGCAGCTTTTCGCTGCCGGGGCGGGAGACATGCTGCTGCCAGATCTGCAAAAATTCTTCGCGGTCGCCCATGCTCACAGCTCCAGATCGTCCAGAAGGCCCTTGAGGATGGCCATCTCGTCGTGGCTCAGGGAGATGCCCTTGCCCATGCGGGTGCCGTCCGGGGACCAGTCGCGGATGTCGTACTTGGGCTCGCCGTCGTTCCAGCTGATGAGGTTGAGCTGACGCTCCCAGCCGCGGGGGCGCTCGGAGAGCACTGCGATGCGCTGGACGACTTCATATTTGATCTCTGCCATGATGCAAAACCTGCCTTTATCTTTGTTTGCTACCATAATAAGGGAAGTGGACGAAGATTTCAACAGGTTCGGCGAAAATAATTTGAAAAATTTTTAAGTCTTAGCCGTAGGGGGATTCTTCCCGCCAGTCCACGAGGTCCAGCACACTGGCGGTGTCGTCGTCCGGGGCGGGGTGGGCCGAGTGGGTGTGCTGTTCGGTGCTGAACAGGCCGGGCGCATAGTGGGCCATCACGCTGGCCTGCACGTCCCCGGAGAGATATTCCCGGGCGTTTTTCTGGTAGCAGGCGGCAGGGGTGCCGTCGGTCATGGGCACGCTTTGCGGGGCGCTGTTCGTGCCCGGGTGGGGCGTCTGGCCGGGGGTCTCGATGTGGGGCGGCAACTGTGTGCCGGGGGCAGTGGGGTCGCCGGGCAGCAGGATATCCGGGCTGTCGGGCTTGTTCTGCTCGTTCGGGGCATCCGGCACTTTGCCCAGCGGCGGGCTGCACCGGCTGCAGCTGTTCTCCGGGGCCGCAGAAGGCCCGGGCAGGTCCTCCATCTGATGGCGGATGAATGGCGTAAGGGAACTCATAAAATCACCTCCGGGGATAGGATGCCCGGGGGTGCGGAAATTTATGTTGCAGGAGGGCGGTGTGCCGGTAGCTTTCTCCGGCAGGAAAAGGCTCGCCCTCTCAGTCAAACCCTTTGGGTTTGCCAGCTCTCCCAAGGGGAGAGCCAAGGGCATTGAGGGAACGTTTCTTGCCTCTCCCTTTGGGAGAGGTGGCACCGAAGGTGACGGAGAGGGTGAAGGCGGTTACACCACCAACTCCACCGTCGAGCCGCCGGTGCGCCCTTTGCGCACCACCACCTGCCGGTCGATGCGGTCTTTCAGCGCCCCCACATGGGAGATGATGCCCACCAGGCGGTCGCCCTCGGTGAGGCCTGCCAGCACCCGCATGGCCTGCTCCAAAGATTCGTCGTCCAGGCTGCCGAAGCCTTCGTCCAAAAAGAGGGTGTCCAGCCGGATGCCGCCCGCCGCGCTCTGCACCTCGTCCGAAAGGCCCAGCGCCAGCGCCAGCGACGCCTTGAAGCTCTCGCCGCCGGAAAGGGTCTTCACGCTGCGGCGGGTGCCGTTGTAGTGGTCGATGACGCCGAGGTCAAGGCCGGTCTGGCTGCGCTGGTTCTCGGCCCCGATGCGCTCCAGCTCGTACTGCCCGGCGGTCATCTGCATCAGGCGGGTGTTGGCGTGGCGCAGGATGCGGTCGAGGTAGTTCATCTGGATGTAGGCTTCCAGTTTGATTTTTTGTTTGCTGGTCAGGGTGCCGCCTGCCGTGGCGGCAAGGGCGCTCACCCACTGCCAGCGCTGTTCCAGTGCCGCGCGGGCGGCAGCAGCGGCGCGGTAGTTTTCAGCGGCGGTGCGGTTCGGCAAAAGCTGTGCGGCCAATTGCTGGGCCTGCTCCCGCAGGGCGGTGCGGGCCGCAGAAAGCTCGACCTGCCGGGCCTGCAGAACTTCAAGCGGCTGTTCCGGCACGGCTTTGGCGGCGTCGGGCATGT
>ERZ780012.287-NODE-287-length-21025-cov-5.45002_pt1 | contig 21025 bp, 37 predicted proteins | sample MGYA00511869_ERZ780012 | MGnify/ENA primary metagenome ERZ780012 (study PRJEB29588, sample SAMEA2161608) | human gut metagenome | biome: human gut; feature: human-associated habitat; material: faeces | place: Denmark | collected 2008/2010 ... | reverse complement strand
CCAGCTCCTCCGGCTGCCGCAGGTTCCGCGTCTCGATGCAGCTGCGCTCTTTGTGGCCGTAGATGTACCCCACCGTGCCGTTTTTGCCCTGCCCGTCAATGCCCAGCAGCTTTTTCATGTCCATGCGGTCCACATTCATGGTGCCCAGCGGGTCGTATTCGCCGGTGCCCGGGATACGCCGCCGCCATAGGTCTTCCAGCATTTCGCGCCACTCCCGCCGGTCGGCCGCATCCAGTCCTTTGCACTGGGCAAACCCGTGCAGGTGCAGCCGCCCGGCTTCGCCCTTGCGCACCGCCCACAGCATCAGCCGGATGCTGTCCTTCGGCACGCCAAATCGCTTGCAGGTCGCCGTGATCACCCGCCGCTTGTAGTTCTCCACGTCCTTCCGGCAGGCCGCAAAGTCTGCAGGTAAATAGCCGTCCTCGTATGTACCGGTCAGGAAAAAGCCGTTCTTGTCAAAATTCGCCAGCACCTTCCGCTGCTTTCGGCGCAGGCTGGCGTACTTGTTCCGCTCCTTCTGGCCCCGGTCGCTCTCCTTGCGCTTCTTGCCCCGCTGCCGGTGCTCCTGGTCGGTCACTGCATAGACGCCCACGGTCATGTACTCGTCACCGCACTGGTATTTCTTTTCCCGGATGTAGCTTCTTCGCATCCCGGCACCTCCTGCTGGTCGTCAGCGTCCTGTGTTTTTCCGTTTCCATGATCATCACCGTCACAGAAATAACGGGTATACAAGCCCCCCAAAAGCGTCCCGCCGGACGCCCTGGAGCAATCACGCATTATAATAAGGTAGGTCCTGCCCCTTCCGGGGCCCGACAAACCATTCCGGCTAAGGTGCAGCCGTCCGCTGCACACCACCCGGCACGCCTTGTCTTTTGTCGCCAAAGCCCCCAGGCTTGATTGCCTGAGGGCCGTTTTTATGGTATTTCCGGCTTTCCCCGTGCGGCCCACACGCCGTAGCTCAGCTCCGGCAGGCCCCGCTTCCGCGCCGCTGCGTTGTACCCGCACAGCGCGTGCACGTCCAGCTGCAGCGCGTCCGGGTCCTTGATCTTCGGGATCACGCCCTTCGCCGCCTTTTTCTGCGGCTTCGACGCCGGTGCCCGGTGCTGCTCTGCCTTCGGGAGCTTCTTCGCCCCCGCCGCGTTCCGCTGCACGATGCTCCGCCGCACCTTTTCCCGGGTCAGCTTTGCAATGCCGCGCGCCGGGCAGCAGCCCTTCCGGGCCCAGTTTGCCGCCTTCTGGGTGCAGTCGAAAAAACCCTGCTCCACCAGCTCTGCCGCCGTGCCCTTCGCCATCCGGTTGCCCGCTGCATCCCAGGCGGTGTACTCCCACACCTCCCGCAGCAGCGTCTTTGTGGCCGCCGGGGGCCGCTTTTCCCGCTCGATCCGCCAGATGCGCGGCTTTTTCACGGTCTTTTTCTGGCGCATGTACTCGCTCTGCAGCCGGTCCCGGTCCGGGAACAGCCCCGCCGCCACCAGCTCGGTGGGGGTGCCTTCGTGCAGCAGCGCGCCGGTCTTCGGGTCGTACAGGCGGTAGACGTAATGTGCACTCATCTTGCCTTCCCTCCGTACAGCTCCACTTCGCAGCCGTCTTCGGTGACGAGCACCCCGCCGTCCAGCGCCCTGGCGATCTGCTGCAGCCGCACCGCGCTCAGCCGTTCCAGCCCGCCGGGCTGTACCCAGCGCTTCACACAGCTCGGTGCCGTTTCGGTCGCCTTCGCCAGCGAGCGCACCGTCTCGCCCCGGTATTTCATGGCTTCTTCCAGTGTCATGCCTGCTTCGCCTCGCTTTCGCTGCGCGCGTACCGGTGCTTTGCCGTCTGCCACGCTTCCTCCCGCCGCTTTTTGGGGTCCACCATATCGCGGCTGACCATGTCGTGCACCTCGCGCAGCCGCACGCCGTGCCTTCCCGCCATCAGCTTTTTAAACCGCTTCCGGGTCATTTTGCATTTGTCTTTGCTCATTTCCGTCTCCTCTCCCAGCTGTCCGGCATGCCCGGCTGCTGCAGGATCGTGTTGATCTTCTTTTCGATCTCGCCCGGCGCCAGCACATTGGCCCCCGCCGGGGCCGCCCGGTGCCCCAGCGCCTTTGCCATGTTCCGCCGGATAAACGCCGCTTTCTGCTCCTGGTAGTCCCGGTCGGCCTGCTTTGCCCGCTCCTCGTCCGGCACGTTCTCGATCGTAATGTCTTCCTTCAGTGCGTCCTCGGCGCACCGGCGCAGCCGTTCCATGGCCCAGCTCAGGCTTTCGTGGCCTTCCTCGTTCACCTGCCGGTAGTTGGCCAGGGTTTCTTCCCGCAGCCGGTTCAGCCGCTTGCTGCTGTAGCCCAGCAGCTCCATGCAGGCCCGGGCGTAGATGGTCCACACCATGCTGGCGGCCACGTCGCCCGCCATGCGCAGCTGCTGCTCCCGCCGGGTGTGGGGTGCGCGCAGCACCGGCACCCGGAACTCCGGTTCCACGCCCTCCGGCAGCCAGCCTTCCCGCAGCGCACGGCTGCGGTCGGTGCTGGGCATCCCTTTGTCGTTGGCCGTCATGGCCACGTCCAGGCTTTCGTAGGCCAGCGCTTCCGCCCGGGCCTCGATCTTGTTCAGCCGGTCCTTCCCCACGCCGAAGCACTGGTGCAGCGCGATGATGATGCACCACCGGGTCATCTCGGCCGTGCCGTCCCGCGTCAGGTCCAGCTCCTGGCTCAGGCTCATATTCCGTTTCATGTCCGCTTCACCCCTTCCCGGTACTGGTTGTATAACACGATCCAGTCCTGCGTGCCCAGCTGCTTGTCCCGGCCCGCTTCGCTCAAAAGCCGGTAAGCGCCGCTCTCCTTGTCGCCCGGGTGCTGCCAGTCCAGCTTTTCCAGCTCCTGGGCCATCCGGGCCTTGTAGTCCTCTAAGGTCATGTTCTCTCCTTTCACGGCTCTCCGTGGTCGTTCATCCAGCTACACGCCAGCGCTCTGGCTTCGGCCAGCTTGCTGCATAAATGGTTCACCGCCGTTTCCTTCATCCACTCCGGCAGCTGGTCCACCTGCAGCAGGGCCGCGCCCATGTCCCGCACCAGCTCGTTGCCAAAGGTGTCCACTCGGTCCCAGATTTCTTCCTCGTCCGGGGTCAGATTTACAGGTTTCACGGCAGTTCCTCCACATGGTAGGCTTTCGCGCGGCAGGTGGGGTTCTCCACCTTCGCCGCAAATTCGCCCTTGAGCTTTGCGTCCACCTTCGTGGCGGCCCGCACGATGTAGGTCATACACAGGGTGTAAAGGCTGTTCGTCTGCGGCAGCTGCTTGCTCAGCTCCACATGCACCCGGTACTTTTTCAGGCCCATGGCGTCAGCCCGCCTTTCTCCGACGGCCGCGCTTGTCCATGGTCTTGGCGGCCGCTTCGTCTGCCTGCTGCCGCCGGGCCGCAGCTTCGTACTGCCGGTTCTCCTGCCGGCAGTTCCAGGCGTACAGCCCCACCCCTGCCAGCGTGCACAGCACCGCCCATAAGATCAGCGGTGCCCGCGTGGCGGCCGAGCCGTACCCAAAGCCGCCAAAGGCCATCAGCGCCAGCGTGATGCCCGCCTCTGCCAGCCCAATCACCCCCCCCACCCCAACCACCTTGCCGCCCAGCCACAGCGCCCCGGCGCCCGCCGCCAGCATGGCCCATCCGTTCCATTTCCGCATTGTCAAAACCTCCTGTTCTTTCTGCTCCCTTGCTTTTCAACAACGTTCTTTGCATTTCCGTTGCTTTTCTTCTCAAAGCGGTTCGTCGCTATTCCGTTGCTTTTCACCACAACGTCTTGCTTTGCCATTGCGACGCACGCCTCTGCATTGCCTTCGCTGCGCTATGCACGGCCTTTCTTCGCTCTGCCATTCCTTTGCAATGCACTCGACGCTAAGCATAGCCTTGCCGCTGCTAAGCGTTGCCCAGCCTTTCCGCTGCGCTGCTGATCCATGCGGAGCTGTGCCCTTGCCCGTCGAAGCGAGTCGAGGCTTAACCGTGCCTTCGCGCTCAGGCTTTCACTTCGTATGCGGTGTATGTAAACCGGCCCTTTCCGCTGTTGCGCCACTGGCCAATGCCCCGCAGCGCACCGTAATCCAGCCATTCCCGCACGGCGGCTTCGTGGCTGTCGTCCATGCACAGCACATCAAACTCGCACCGGCTGCCTGCAGGGATTTCCTCGCTGTTCGCCAGGCTCACCCGCTCGCCTTGGGCGGTCTGGGCCCGCAGCGGCCGCTGGCAGTCCCGCACCGCGCCGTTCACCTCGATAGGGATCATGCGGGGCGAAACGAAGACCAAGCCGTCAATCACCTTTTTGTACGCCGAAATCTTGCCGCTCTCGTTCACGGCCCGCTTTTTTCCGGTCTCGGTTTTTCCTCCGATACGAGCAAGCATGCCGCAGCTGTCTTTAAAGAAACCTTTGACCTGGTAGTCATACAGCACCGGCCGACCCTCGGCATCTCGGGGGAACACGGTCATGCCTTTGTCCGCCACCGCGTCCGCGCCCAGCGCGGCCACTTCGTCCTCGATGCTGGCCGCATCCGGCGACTTGCTGGCGATAAATTCCCGGGCAATGTTCTGGTTCGAAGGCCAGGTGCCCAACACCGGCTCGGTGAAGGTCAGCTTCACATGCAGTTTTTTCATTGTAAAACCTCCGATTTTGTGATATTATCGGGGTGACGATTTCTCCAAATTGTCACTCCATCAAAGCTCGCCGGTGTTCGCTGCACCGGCGGGCTTTTTCTTTTCCCGGTTCAGGGCCCCGGCTTCCAGCGCTGCGTTTTTGTCAATGCGCCATAGCTTCGGCCCCACCTTTTCGGCCGGCAAAAGCCCTGTGCGGCACATCCTCTGCACCGTCTTCGGGGTAACACCCATCAGCTCGGCATACTGCGCCGGACTCAGGTATGCCGTCAGCTGCCGCGCATCATAGATTCGCGCCTTCCGCATGGTTATTTCTCCTTTCAATCCGGGCTGAAGGTCTGAAAGCGGCATTCTTCGCCTGTCTCCGCCAGGTCAAGACCCCACTCGCTGCAGATGGTCTCGCACACCGGCTTTGTAAAGCCGATCAGCTCGTCGCCCTGTGCCGCCATCAGCACCGCCGTGCCCACAATGCCGCTCATGTACCGGAATTCATACAGGTTGGTGGCCCGCTCGTTGAACGGCAGCTCCTGCAGTAGCCCTTCCTCGTTCACGATCAGCTGGATGCTGTCCACATCCTCCCGCGCCCAGCTGGCCGCCAGGCAGGTGTCGGCCGCCTCAATGGGCCCACCCACCAGCGCCTGCAGCGTTTCCAGCGTGCAGGTATCCCCGTCGTCACAGCGCAGCAGCCGTGCTTTCTGCTCCTCGTCCGCCGGGATCACGATCACATAACGTTCCACGTTCATTCCTCCGTTTTCCTGTATCCAGCCTTTTCGGCGTCTTCCAGGCTGTAAAAGTCGAATTTTTCTTCCAGGCACACCAGCACCTTTTTCTGCATCGGCTCCGGCACGCCCGCCTGCTGCATCGCCATCAGACAGTAACCCATGCAGGCCGCGTTGCTCCACGGCACGTTCAGCCCGGCCAGCGCCTTATTGTCGTATGTAACGCTAATGGTCTGCTCCCGCACGCCGTTCATCAGCGCCGCCCTCTGCGCCCGCCTCAGGCGGGCTTTTTTCTTGCCTTCGTCCACGTTCCGCTCCTTTCATGCGCTCTTGCCCGGCTGGCCTGCATTCATATTGCCCGCAGTATACCAGCCGTCAAAATAAATCGCAATATGGCCGTTTTTTCTCGAAAGTTCCATAATTAACCTTAAACACCCTTAAAGAACCTTGTGCGGGTATTGGCAAACGCCATTCATAAAAAATTTACAATATTTTTCGCTTTCATCCTCACCTTCTTCCTCAAACAGGTAGTCCAGCGGGTAGCCGCCCAGCACTCGCTGCAGGGTTCGCATTTCTTCCAGAGTGAATTGTGTTCTGCCCTGCATTTTGTGGCGCAGCGTGCTTCTTTGCATGCCGATCTGCTCAGCCAGTTCACCAATTCTCCGCCCCTGTTCTTCCATTGCCTGCTGCATATGTGGAAACTTTGTCTTTGTGTTTCTCATGCGTTCTTCTCCGGCTGGGCGGGCCTTTTTCTTGTCCTCGTCCACGTTCCGCTCCTTTCATCTCTCCATCCATAGGTCCAGCCCGGCTGCTGCCAACAGCACACCGGCAAACACCATGGGCGGATAGTCGATCCACCAACCTGCATTGAACACCACCGACCCGATCAGCCCAATCAGCAGTGCCCACCATTTCCCGCAGCTCATGCGCTCTTGCCCTTATCTGCCGTCCTGTGTTACACTTCCGTCAGAAAGGATGTGCGTTATCATGACGATCGAACAATTTTCTGCCCTTGTCTCTATCGTAGTTACACTTAGTGCTTTTGGTTCTTCCATTCTGACCTCTTACCTCACCAACTCTTTTCAATTGAAATTAAAGAAGCTCGAATTTTCTCACAATGAACATGAATCTTCTATAGCCCATCTGCGAAAAATCTACGAAGACTACATTCTGGCCGCCAGTGCCTGCGTTCACTTCAAAAGTCAAGAAGCCATTCATGACTTCAGCATGTGCTCCGGTCTGGCGCTGTACTACGCTCCTCCCTATCTGCAGGAGAAAATGATGCAGCTTCAAAAACAAATCGATACCGGGAAGTATGCTTATGGCACTGACCCAGACGAATCCACTCTCCTGAACGAGATCATTCTGGAATTGTCAAAGCTAAAGTAATGCTCCAATCTGCACCACAGTGTTTGCCGCGCTCACTACTACTGCGACCCACGCGTACCACTGTACTTTGCCAATGAACGTCTTGGTACACCAGACACTTCCCAGCGCAAAAAGCCAGCTCATTGCGGTCAATACTACGATCATTTTTTCACCTCCTGCCCCTCTCCGGGGCTTTTTTCATGCGCTCTTGCCCGGCTGGGCGGGGCGGTCGTCCCGGCTCTCGGCCAGCACCAGCGCGCCCTCGATCATGTAGCCAATGCGCTCCTGCGCCTTCGGCGGCAGCTTTTCCAGTTGTTCCAGCATCTCGCGGCTTTTCTTTTCTTTTTCCGACATGTCAAGCCCTCCTTGTTGCATATCAGCTTTTCAAGATTGCATTCTGCAACCCTGTGGCTTTATTATAGTCGCGTAGTGCAACATTGTCAAGCACTTTTTTGTTTTACCTGTTGCATTTCGCAACTTTCGTGCTATAATAAAGTCAGCCCATAAAAGAAGGGGGTGATTTTTATGTCCGCAATCAACGATCGCATCCGTGAGCTTCGCAAGGGCAAAGGGCTCACCATGGAACAATTCGGTGATGTGATTGGCCTTACCAAGGCCACCGTCAGCCGACTGGAAAGCGGTGCTGTCAGCGCTACTGAGCAAACCGTCAAGTCCATCTGCCGGGAGTTCGGTGTTTCCGAGACCTGGCTGCGCACCGGTGAAGGTCAGATGCTGGATGACGCAGCGGATTCCGTTCTGGACCGTCTGGCTGCTGAGTACCATCTGGATGACCGCAAGCGCGCTATTCTCACGGCCTTTCTCAAGCTCAGCCCCGCCGATCAGGACGCGATCCTGCGCTATGTGGACGGTGTCGCTGCCGAACTTAGCGCCCAGCAACCCGACCCGCTGGATATCGACGCCGAAGTCGAAGCATATCGTCAGGAACTTCTCGCGCAGAAAAAAGCGGAGGCCGCTGCATCAGCTTCCGCTGGCTTCGCCGCCGACGCATAACCTAGCAAAAACGGCTCCTGTGCACTGCACAAGAGCCGTTTTTACGTTGCGCAAGCAACAAAACAAAATTTTTATTGATTTTTTGGTGATTATGCTATTTTCTTCCACCTTTCTTTTTTCTATACTCAAATAAAAAAGTTTGGAGGAATTCTTATGGCTGGCTCCTACCTTGGGCATGGGGCTAAATATTGGGCTGATCGTTACTTCGAAAGCCAAAGCCAAACACGTTTGCCGGATGATTCTGCCGACCTCAACTGGCGTGAAAAATACATTGCCCTTGAAAAAGAGTGTTCTGCCTACCAGGGCACTTTATCCGATATGCGTGTGGAAATTGAAAATCTTCGCAGTCGGCACCCAGCGGTTGCTATTCCCGATTTAGAACTTCAGCATGAAGCTCAAAAGTGGCGTAATGCATACTGGAAGTTATATGATACTTTAAAGAAAAAAGAGATTCAATACGATGCTCTATCTGCTGAAAAGTATCGTATCGAACGTCAATTGCAATTATCCATTAAAGAGAGCTTACCATATCAAGGAAAAACAGCTGAACAATGGGCACAGCTATATCTTTCTGAGCAGCGCAGTCATCAAGATGCTACTGTCACCCTTGAAAAGAAAAATTCTGAAATTCAATCGCTGAATTCTATTATTGTGGACTATCAAAAAGCAAATGATATTGATGGTCATGATGCTATATACTGGCATCATAAATTCACTTCATTGCAAAAAGATTCTCTTAGTCACCGCCTACTCCTCGTATTTATAATTTTCTTTTTTTCTTTTTCCTCTGGTGCTGTTTGGGGGCACTCTATCGTCGAGGAACGCCCTCTTTCATCTCAAAATTCAAGTTCTATAGTTTCTGCATTTACCGACAATTTGGGGCGACCTGAAACTGGGCTTGTCCATAGTATTTCAAATCAAGAAGAACTTGCTCCATTCATGGTCAAAACGCCAATTGACAGATGTTACTACCTTCGCCTTTGTCAAGACAATCAGGTCATCGCAAGCTATTTTATTCGTCCTGGTGAAATGCTTGCTGTTCATGTTCCTCTGGGGAGTTATACGGTCTACTATGCTTTTTCTTCTCAGTCTGCCCCTTGGATCAGTGAACAGGAATTATGGGGTTCCCATACAGTATATTATAAATTCCGTGATAAATTTGATTTTTGTCGCGACGGTGATACATATCAAGGGCGAAACATTGACTTTGCAAATCTTAATTATTATAAAGTCAAATCTATGCTTAAGGCCGATTGGTTAAAATTCAATTGACCTTCACCAAGCGCCCCGCCGGGCAGGTGCTGTGACATAAAAATATCCCCTGCACAAATGTGCCGAGGATGAAAGGAGTTTCATGTTTTCGTTTTGTCGGAATAAATCTGCTGAAAAAGATTCATATACGCCGTCTGATGTTGAGCCGGGTGATATCAACAGCTATATCGAAAAACGATTAAACGCTCAAATCCGGTGGTATAGTAAAAAATCCCGTGAAGCACAGAAGAACTACAAACGTTTACAAGTTATTGAATTAGTTCTTGCTGCGCTGATCCCGCTGCTTTCCAGCTACACTGTCGGACGACCTCGTGTTGCCTTTTTTGTCGGTGTTTTAGGTGCCATTGTTGCTATAATCGAAAGTCTCGAACGGCTGTTCCGTTACCATGAAAATTGGATTGAATACCGTTCCACCTGTGAAATGCTCAAACGCGAAAAACATCTCTACTTGATGAATGCCTCCCCCTATGGAGCAGATGAAACAAGAGAACAGCTATTTGTTCGCAATGTTGAAAGTTTGATTTCAGCCGAAACCAGCAAGTGGACATCTACCAATACAAATATAATTCTCGAAAAATCCAAAAATCATTCAGAAACCGGTGTATAAGTTTCCTCAAAGATATCCGGTTTGCAAGGGTATTTTTCTCCGTGCACTCCGGTAATGATCCAGTCACCCGGGGAAGCATGGTGCACCCCTTCCAATGTCTCAATATACATATCTCTGTCTGTCTGATATGCATCAACAATAACCGGCTTTTTCTGAAATTTCATATTTTCCTCCGAATATTAAGAAAGGATGTCCAAAATGCCCGCTTTATATGATTACCGAATTTTTATCAGCCATGCGTGGAAGTATGGCGAAGAATATGATCGCCTCGTTGCCCTTCTGGATAGTACTTCAAACTTTTCTTATTACAATTATTCCGCACCAAAAGAAAAGCCTTTGGCGCTTTCTTCCTCCCATGCCTCTAAGGCAGAAATCAAAGAAGCCATCACCGCTAAAATTAAAAATGCACAAGTCGTTCTTGTGATTGGCGGCATGTATACGCTTTATCATGAATGGATGGCGTATGAAGTAAACGAAGCCATGCGTATGGGGAAACCTATTATTGCTATTATGCCCTGGGGCGGTGTTTATATGCCGCTTGAGCTCCAGTCCAAAGCCACCCGGCAAGTCGGTTGGAACTCTGCATCCATCGTAAAAGCAATCCGCGAGCTTGCTTGATTTTATTTTAGCATCTCCATTCAGTCTATGCAAGCCGTCCCATCTTCCGCTCAACGATTTAACGTAAAATTCATTTCTTTTATGTTGACATTGTGCGCAAATCGCAATACAATGAGCATGAGGAAGGTGATACTATGGCCAATACCGCAAACATCAACATCCGCATGGATGCCAATCTTAAAAAGCAGTTCGAAGCATTCTGCGCCGATATGGGCATGACAATGACCACAGCTGTCAATATTTTTGCCCGCAAGGCCGTGCGGGAGAACCGCATTCCGTTCGAGATCAGCGGCGATGTGCCCAATGCCGAAACGCAGGAAGCGATCCGTGAAGTCAAGCAGATGAAGGCAGACCCCACTCTGGGCAAGACCTACACCGACGTGGATGAGATGATGAAGGAGCTGCTGGCATGATGTACGCCGTTCGCCCTTCAACGCGATTCCAGAAAGACTTAAAGCGTATCCAGAAACGCGGCTATGATCTGGCGCTCCTGACCGACGTGATCAAAAAACTTGCTGCCGGTGAAGAACTGCCGCCCAAGAACCGCGACCATCAGCTCGTCGGTGATTACAGCGGCTGTCGGGAATGTCATATCGCACCGGACTGGCTGCTGGTCTACGAGATCGACGGCACGGAGCTGATTTTGTATCTGACCCGCACCGGTACCCATAGCGATCTGTTCTGATTCATGAGCGCCCCGCCGGGCGCTCTTTTTGCAAACAGAAAATCCCCCAGCTGTTTCCAGCCGGGGGACCTTCTGCTGTCGTTCATCCGAATAAGATAAGTAGGAGTTTCATGAATGCCTTACAACCCATCGCGTTTCCGCTCTTTGATTGTAGCGCGGCTCTTTGATTTCTGCAAGCCATGAGTTTTTGAAAAAGAAGTGCCCGGCGCTGGTACGAACAACGCCGGGCCGAATGAAAGCTTACACAAAACGAAGGTAAATCTTTTTGCGCCTGCTGGGTCTATTGTACCACCTCCCGGCCGGGCGCGCAAGCCGGGAGGTTTTGCTGCATGACAAACAAAAAAGGTTCCGATGGCCGTTACCGCTATCGCGTCTGTATCGGTAAGGATGAAAGCGGCAAGCCAAAATACAAAAGTTTTTATGGCACCACCGCCCGTGAAGCTCGCGCTGCAGCGGAAGCCTACCGCGCAGCACTGTGCAAAGGCATGGACCCGGCGCAGGCCAAGGCCACCCTTGCCACCCTGTACGATAACCTGATCGCAGCCAAAAGGCCAAGGGCATCGGCCAGAAAAGCCTTGACCGCTACGAGGATAACAAAAATCATTGGGGGCCGCTGCTGGAGCAGCCCGCCGCCGACCTGCGGACGGCCGATTTTCAGAAGGTGCTGAACGCTCTGGCCGACTGGCACGACGGCCAGCCGCCGCTGTCCCACTTCACCCTGTCCAACCTGCGCAGCAGCGCAAAGGCCGCGTATGAGCTGGCCATCCCTGAGATCGTCCAGTATAACCCCATCGTCAAGACCACCTGCCCTGCCGGTGCCGACCCCGAGCCCCGTGAACCCATCTCGGAAGAACAGCAGCGCTGGATCCGTGAGACGCCCCACCGCGCCCAGCGCGCTGCCATGCTGCTGCTTTACTCCGGCCTGCGCCGCGGCGAAGCCACCGCCCTCACCTGGGCCGACGTTGATCTGGACGCTGCCACGATCACAGTCAATAGCGGCTACAACTTCCATGATAAGAAAACCAAAAAGCCCAAGACCGAAGCAGGCCGCCGGGTGGTCAATATCCCCCGCATCCTCGTGGACTACCTCAAGACCCAGCAGGACGGCTGCCTGTATGTGCTGCACACGGTAAAGGGCCGCCGCATGACCGAGCAGGCATGGAAAACACTGTGGAGCAGCTACATGGCCGACCTGAACGTGAAGTACGGCTACAACGGTGCGGAAAGCAAAAAGCGCCCGGGCGGCCTGCCCATGCGCATCGAGCCCTTTACCCCGCATCAGCTGCGGCACACCTTCTGCACCCTGATGTACTTTGCCGGTGTCGATGTCCTCACCGCCCGCGATCAGATGGGCCATAAAGACATCAGCGTCACCCTCGGCATCTATACATCTCTTGATAAAAAATTTAAGAAAAAGAAGATCAACCGGCTCGACTCCTATCTCCGAAAACAGACGGGCTAGCCCTTCGGTGGCGCAAAAGTGGCGCAAGCAATTTCTTTCTTCTCGATAGTATGCCATTTATTTTGATATATTTGCCCGCTCGTAATGAGCAGGTCGCCTGTTCGAATCAGGTCAGTAGCTCCAAAAACTCCCGGAGACGTTATGGGTCTCCGGGAGTTTTTTGTTCTGCGCAGGCTTTGCAAAGCTCCCATGCCGTCAGGCAGCACAGGGCAAAGGCCAGCAGGGCGCAGTCCAGCGGGACGCGGCGCATCAGGATGACCCGCTCCGGCAGGGTGGTGAAGGTCTCCACCGCCTGCTGCGGCAGGCCGAGATAAAACAGTGCCAGTGCGCCCAGCGCAGGCTGCTGGCCCACAAACCGGTGCGGGATGCATAGTCGCAGCCGGAGCACACTTCCAGCAGCATGGCAGGCAGCGCGGCAAAGCCTCCCGGCAGAAAATGCCCGCAGCCCGCCGCCAGCAGCCGGAAGTACAGCACAAAGCCGCAGAGCTTGAGGTAGGTCACGGCTGCTGGACCGGGCAGGGCGCTATCGGGGGCGGTGTGCTCCCGCTTGCGCCGCCGCCCTGCAGGCGGTACAGCAGTGCCGCCGAGAGATACCCCGCCAACAGCTGTGCCGCAAACAGCCGCACCCCCAGCGCCCGGCTGCCCAACATCTGCTCCCCCACCGTGAGGATGACAAAAGATGGCCCGGAACAAATACAGGCAGGCAGCAGCGCAGATGCCTGCTTTGCCGAGAGCTGCCCGGTTTGCACCGCCTGCGCCGCTGCCGAAGCCGCCGGGGCGAAACCGCCCAGCGCCCCGATGAGCAGCACCCCGCCCGCACTTTTGGCCCGGACGCCGATGAGCCGCGCCGCCGGGCGGAACAAAACCCCCAGCCATTCCCCCGCCCCGCTCTGCATCAGCAGGGCCGAGACGATCAAAAACGGAAACAGCGACACCAGCAGCGGCCCGCCGCACAGCTGCAGCCCCTGCCGCAGCGTATCGGCGCAAAGGCCCGGGGCGGCAAACACCAGCACCGCCGTGGCCAGCGCCAGCACCAGAAACGCAGCCCGCCGGATTTTCAGCCTCCGATTCATAAGCCCACCCTCCCCGTCCATATATATGTAGCAATTGGCCATGCCTAACACTGCCGGATGGGAGGGAGCGGAAATGCCAAACAAGCACAGCAGGCGGCTTGCGGCTTTCCCTGCGCAGCTGGCTGGCCGCGCTGTTCCGCCAACCGCCCGCCGGTTTCTACCGCACGCCGTCCATCTACCAGAGCGGCAACCGGCTGGAGGTCGAGCACTTCCGGGCCATCCTGCTCTACGACGAGGACCGGCTGCGCCTGCAGATGCCGCGCGGGCAGCTCACGATCTGCGGCGACGGGCTGAGGATCCTCACCCTCACGGCAGACCGGCTGACCCTTTCCGGAAAAATTCTGCGCGTGGATTTTTCCGATGAACAGGAGGTCTGAATGGAGCCGGTACGATTCTGGGCTGCGGTGGAGTTCACCGCACAAAACGGCAGCGTCGAGGCCCTTCTGAGCGAGGCATCGGCGCAGGGGCTGCACCCCTACGGTGTCTCGGCCCGGCCCGGCGGCTTTTGCGCCCACTGTGCCGCGTGGCAGTACCGGCAGTTCGCCGCGCTGGCGCGGAAACTGCGGGTGCGGCTGCGGGTGCACAAGCGGCAGGGACTGGACTTTATTTTTGCATCCGGCCCCTGCTGCGGCGGGCCGGGCTCTGGGCGGGGCTGGCGCTGTTCGTGCCGCTGCTGCTCTGGGCGCAGCAGTATGTCTGGACGGTGGATACCAGCACCCTCACCACCGGGCAGGCCGCCCGGGCGGCGGCCGTTCTGCGGGCAAACGACCTCCCTGACCGAAGCAAAGCTCACCGCCGGGGAATACGCCCTTTTGCAAAGCGGCGAGTTCTCCTGGGCCAGCCTGAACTTTGCGAAGGGCCGCCTGGTGGTGGAAGCTGCTGCCGCAAAGCCGAAACCGGACATTGCCGCCGGGACGCTGCACGGCATCCGGGCCAAGTGCGGCGGCACGGTGGTGCGCACAAACCTTGTCAGCGGCACCATGCTGGTGGTGCCCGGGCAGCAGGTGGAAGCCGGGCAGGGGCTGATCGGCACGGCCCGCGCCGAGCGGGACGGCACGCTGATCTTTGCCCCGGCGGCGGGCACCGTGACCGCCCAGTTCGAGTGGAGCGACACCCGGCAAGTGCTACTGAAGGAGGACGTTCTGCAGCGGTCCGGAGCGGTTTCTGTCGAATACGAACTGCTGCTGTTCGGACACCATTTTGCACTGCCTGCCACCCCGGCAGCGGAGAATGCCGCAAGCCAGACCCGGCATTTTGCGGCAGATCTTTTCGGGCTGCCACTCCCCTGCTCGGTGCAGGAGGCCTGCTGGTACGCCCAACAGCCCGCCGTGCTCTGCCGCACCGAGGAACAGGCCGCCGCGCTGGCCCGGCTGCAGAGCCTGCAGGCACTGAAAGAGACCTTCCCAGACGCAGAGATCGTTGCCCGCAAGGAAGACTGCACAACCAGCGGCGATGCGCTGGACTATACGGTGACCTATACGATCGTGGCCGATATTTGTGCGTAAGACGCAAAAAGACCTTCCCGGCGGGAAGGTCTTTTTGCTGCTTATTTTACTGTTTATTCCTGTTTCTGGGCGTCGTACTCCGCGATCAGATCGTTGAGGTCGTACTGATACTTGCTGTGGCAGAAGTGGCACACCACTTCGCAGTTCGGGTCCTCGTCGCGCATCTTCACCAGCTCCTTGCGGCCCAGGCTGAACAGCATCTCCTTGGTGCGCTCAGCGCTGCAGTCGCACTGGTAATGCACGTCGCGCTCGTCCAGCACGTTGGGCTCAAAGCCCGCCAGTGCCATCTGCATCATGTCCTCGGGGGTCTTGCCCTCGTGCAGCATGGTGGTGACAGACGGCATGGCTGCAATGTTCTTTTCCAGCATATCGATCTCGGCGTCGGTGGCACCGGGCAGCAGCTGCACCATAAAGCCGCCCGCACACAGGATGGTCAGGTCCTTGTCCACCAGCACGCCCAGCGCCATGACGGTGGGCACCTGCTCACTGTAGGCATAGTAGCTGGTTAGGTCCTCGGCGATCTCGCCGGAGACCAGCGGCACCTGGCCCACGGTGGGCTCCTTCTGCAGGCTGTTGTCGCGGATGACGGTCAGCACACCGTCGCGGCCCACGGCACCGCCCACGTCCAGGTGGCCGTTCTCCTTCAGGGGCAGCTCCACCAGCGGGTTGTCGATGCAGCCCTTTACGTTGCCGGTGCCGTCGGTACAGGCAATGACCACGCCGGTGGGGCCGCCGCCGGACACGCGCAGGGTGATCTTGTCGCGGTCATCCTTGAGCATGGAGCCCATCAGGGCCGCACCGGTGAGCAGACGGCCCAGAGCGGCGCTGCAGGTGGCGCTGGTGGTGTGGAGCTGCTCGGCCTTGCGGACAATTTCCGTAGAGTCCACGCCACAGAACACGACGCCGCCGTTTTCCGACAGGCCGCGGATCAGATTTGCCATAGGTTTATCCCTCCAATTGTGTATACTGCTTGACAGCGCAGAAGAAATAGCGCTGGCTCTCCTCGGTCAGCGGGCCGAAGGTCTCGCCGTCGCAGACACTTTCCAGCGCAAAGCCGTGCTTTTCCAGCGCGGTGCGGATGGTGTCAAGGTCGTAGGTGTACTCATAGAACTGCTCGTGGAAGTGCTCTGCCGTCTCGTGGTAGTCGATGTCCACGGTGATCTCCACCCGGCGGTTCTCCGCGTCGTAGTGGTTGCGCCAGATGCAGGACGCATCTTCTTCCTCAAAGGTGAACGCGTTGTCACCCAGCACGTTCTGGTGCTTATAGGGGGTGTTCATGTCAAAGAGGAACACGCCGCCCTTCTCCATGAAAAAGCCCGCGTTGGCAATGGCCGTGTCCAGGTCCGGGATGTGGTTGAAGGTGTCAAAGGTGGACACCGCCGCCCGGATGGTGCCGTAGAGGTCAAGCTTGAGCAGATCCTGCCGCAAAAGCAGCAGTTTGCCGGAAAGGCCCAGCTGTTCGGCCTTATCGCGCACAACGCAGAGCATCTCCTCCGACTGGTCGATGCCGATCATATCATAGCCTGCCTGGGTGAGCATCAGGGTCAGTTCCCCGGTGCCGCAGCCCAGGTCCGCCACGATGCCGTCCCGGATGCCGTGGGCTTCCAGCTTTTCGCGGATGTGGGCATACAGCGCATCATAGTCGGCCTCGCCGTTGAATTCATCGTAGAAATAGGCAAATTCATTGTAGGCCATGGTTTACTCCGCTTCCTGTTCCCCGGCCACAGCGGCGTTGAGCACCGCCTGCAGCTCCGGGATGCCGTAGCCGTTCTCGCCGCTGGTCAGTACCACCTTCTGGCAGCCATAGGGGCGGCAGAGGTTCTCGAAGTCTTCCAGCGTTTTGGCCAGCTGGCTCTTTTTGAGCTTATCGGCCTTGGTCAGGGCCACCACATAGGGGATCTGGTGATAGTGCAGGTAACGCAGCATCTGCTCATCATCGGCGCTGGGCGCATGGCGGCAGTCCAGCAGCTGCACCAGCAGGGTGTGGTGGCGCGGGGCTTCGAAGTAGCTGTTGATCAGGTCATCCCAGCGCTCACGGTCGGCGTTGCTCACCTTCGTCATGATGTGACGGGCAGGTCCACAAAATAGCAGTCGTCCACCGAGTAGAAGTTGATGGTGGCCGTTTTGCCCGGGGTGCTGGACACACGGGCGAGATTTTTGCGGCTGCACAGCTTGTTGATGAGGCTGGATTTGCCCACATTGGACCGCCCCGAAAAGCTCAGTTCCGGGCGGTCGCTCTCGGGCAGCTGGCTGGAAATGCCATAGCTGGCAATGAAATCAGCTTTGTTGTAATTCATGGAGCTTTCCTTTCTTTTATAGGGGCTTGTCCGGCGGGCCGGCAGATAGTTTCTCCGGCGAATGACCGGGAAGTGGGGCCCCGATACGAAGTATTGGGGCGGAACCGTGGGTTCCGGGCTGTTCGCGGAGAAAGCTATCTGCTGGCCTGCCCTATTCTCAGCACACTGCGCCGGGCTGAGGCTTTTCTGCAGTGGGCGGCACGATGGCGTCCGCCTTTTTCTTTGTGCGGGTGCGGCTGGCCGGGGCCTTGGCCTTCTTCGGGTCCTGGGGCTTGAGCAGGGCTGCATTCAGCACCTGGGTCAGGCTCTGCATGGGCAGGAAGGTCAGGTTCTTCTTCACCTCGTCGTCCACTTCGTAGAGGTCGGGTTCGTTGTCCTTCGGGATGAGCACGGTCTTCATGCCCTCGCGGTAGGCCGCCATGCTCTTTTCGCGCAGGCCGCCGATGGGCAGCACATTGCCGTGCAGAGTGATCTCGCCGGTCATGGCCACATCGCCGCGCACCGGCATCCCGGACAGGCAGGACACCAGCGCCGTGGTCAGGGTGACGCCCGCAGAGGGGCCGTCCTTGGGCACCGCGCCCTCCGGGGCGTGGATGTGCAGGTCACATTTCTTGAGACGCTCCGGGTCGATGCCGTACTCCTCGGCGTGGACGCGCACCCAGGTGATGGCCAGCTGGGCACTTTCCTTCATCACGTCGCCCAGTGAGCCGGTGACCGTGATCTTGCCGCTGCCGTTGTCCATCACCTGCACTTCAATGGGCAGGGTCTCGCCGCCCACACTGGTCCAGGCCAGACCGTTGGCGATGCCGATGGCATTGGTGCGGTTGAGGAAGTCGGGCTTGACGAAGCGGGGGCCCAGCAGTTCTTCCAGCATGGTGCCGGTGACAGACACACTCTCCACCTCGCCGGATGCGATCTTGCGGGCGCACTTGCGCAGCACACTGGTGATGGTGCGCTCCAGGTTGCGCACACCGGCCTCGCGGGTGTAGCCGTCGATGATGCCGTACAGCGCGCTCTGGCTCAGGGTGACCTTGCCGGTCAGGCCGCAGGCCTTGAGCTGCTTGGGCAGCAGGTGCTTGCGGGCGATGTTGTACTTCTCCACGCGGGTGTAGCTGGGCAGTTCGATGACGTCCATGCGGTCGCGCAGCGGGCCGGGGATGCTGCCCAGGTCGTTGGCGGTGGTGATGAACAGCACATGGCTCAAATCGAACGGGATATCAATGAAATGATCGTTGAAGGTGCTGTTCTGCTCCGGGTCCAGCGCTTCCAGCAGAGCGGCCGCCGGGTCACCCCGGAAGTCGCCTGCCAGTTTGTCGATCTCGTCCAGCAGCATCAAGGGGTTGGAGCTCTTGGCCGAGATCATCGCGCTGATGATCTTGCCGGGCATGGCACCGATGTAGGTGCGGCGGTGGCCGCGGATCTCGGCTTCATCCCGCACGCCGCCCAGACTGATGCGCACATACTTGCGGCCCAGGCTTTCGGCGATGGAGCGTGCAATGCTGGTCTTGCCGACGCCCGGAGGGCCCACAAGGCAGATGATCTGTGCCTTCACGTCCGGTGCCAGTTTGCGCACGGCCAGCGTTTCCAGAATGCGGTCCTTGACCTTCTTCAGGCCGTAGTGGTCACGGTCCAAAATCTGCTGGGCACGGGCAATGTCCAGGTCGTCCACCGTGAAGGTGTTCCACGGCAGGTCCAGGCAGGTGTCCAGATAGGTGCGGATAACGGTAGCTTCCTGATTGGAGCCCTGCATCTTGGAAAGGCGGTCCACTTCTTTGAGCAGCTTCTTCTCGCTGTCCTCGGCAAGGTGCAGCTCGGTGATCCTGCGGCGGTACTCGTCGGCTTCAGCGTGGGTGTCGTCGCCCTCGCCCAGCTCATCGCTGATGATGTGCAGCTGCTCGTGCAGGTAGTAATCGCGCTGGTTCTTGTCCATGGACTCGTTGACCTTTTCCGCGATCTCCTTTTCAATTTTCATCACCTGACACTCGCGGCGCAGCATCTCAATGAGCTTTTTCAGCCGTCCGTTCAGAGTGCTTTCGTCCATGACGGCCTGCTTGTCCTCATAGCGGAACAGCAGGTTTGCGGGCATGTACTCGCTGAGGAAGGCCGGGTCGTCGCTGGACACGATGGCAAACACCACGTCCTTGCCCAGACGCGGGTTCATGCCGAGGTATTCATCAAAACCGGTCTTGAGGGCCCGCAGCAGTGCTTCGGTCTCCACAGCTTCCTCGGCCTTGCCAGCGCGCACCGGGGCCGGGCGCACCGCAGAAAGCAGAAAATCGCCGCTGGTGTCCAGCTCGGTGAGCTTGGCACGGTACTTACCCTCCACCAGAACCTTTACAAGGTCGTCGGAGACGCGCAACACCTGCTTGACTTCGGCTACAACGCCGTAGCTGAACAGGTCTGCCTGGGTGGGGTCGCTGGTCTCCATCGCCTTCTGGGCCACCAGAAAAACGTTGGAATTATTTGCCATTGCCCACTCCACGGCGGCGATGCTCTTTTCCCGGCCCACCTCGAAGTGCACGAGGTTGTTGGGGAACACCACAAGGCCGCGCAGGGCGATGGTGGGCAGGTGAAGCTCGCGATGCTCCACCTTGATGGTAACTTTTTCACTCATTATGCAAACACCTCCCGGCTGCCATACACTTTCCCCATATGGCAGCCCTGTAAGATCGGGTATCTATTAAAATTGTGGGTTGTTTCCTTATTATACTGATTTCCGGGCAAAATGCAACTGTTGCAGGCTTCCCGCTTCCACCGTAGGGAACGCATTCATGTGTTCCGCCTGTTTCCCGGCAGATACCGCTTGCCCTGCGGAGCGGATGAATCCGCTCCCTACGGAATGACCGGCAGCTTTGCCCAGGGGAAGGCTTTTAGTCCTCTCCCCGCTTTTCCTGGGTGGAAAAGCCCATTTTGCCCAACGCGGGCAGGATGGCTTTCAGGGTGATGGAAGTCAGTGCCCCCATCACAAGGCCCAGCACCAGCATGACTGGCGCATAGTAGAAGGACAGCGACGACGAAATGATCACGCCCGCGCCCAGCAGCTGCCCCACGTTGTGGGTCAGCGCACCGCACACCGACAGGATGAACCAGGTGGGCCGCACCGGCAGCAAATAGTAGAGCACCCACATCACCAGCAGAGACAAAAGGCCGCCGCACAGCGAGAGGAAGCCCGCCGTGAAGCCGGACACCAGAAACACGAACAACGCTTTGAGCACATCCAGCACCAGCGCCTGCTTCGGGCCCATGAAGAACAGCGCATACATCACCACGATGTTGGCAAGGCCCAGCTTCATGCCCGGCAGAAGGCCCGGGATGGTCAGCGTGCCCTCGATGAAGGAGAGCGCCATGGCCAGCGCGAACAGCAGGCCGGACAAAGCGATGTGCCGTGTTTTTTCATAGCTGCGTCGATTCTTTGGCATAGGGCATGCTCCTTTATTCGTCTGCCTGCTGGGACTGCTCGTAGGCTTCCTGCTCCTCCATGGCGGCTTCCCACGCGGCGAACAGTTCTTCCTGATGGAACCGCAAGTCGCTCAGCTCGTCGCTTTTCTGGCGCAGCAGGTCGGGGTCGTTGTACACCTCAGGGGAATTGATCTCGTTGTCCAGTTCCACCTCGCGGGCACCGCAGGCCTCCATCTCATCCTCACAGGCTTTGATCTTGGCTCGCAGCTCGGCGCGGCGGCGGCGCTGCTCCTTGCCGTAACCGGCTTTGGCGGGTTCGGCCGCTTTCTGCACGGCAGGTGCCGGGGCGCTGCGGCCCATCAGGGCATCGTAGCTGGGGTAGATGGTGGTGTTGCCGTCCTCG
>ERZ780012.280-NODE-280-length-21239-cov-6.83355_pt1 | contig 21239 bp, 16 predicted proteins | sample MGYA00511869_ERZ780012 | MGnify/ENA primary metagenome ERZ780012 (study PRJEB29588, sample SAMEA2161608) | human gut metagenome | biome: human gut; feature: human-associated habitat; material: faeces | place: Denmark | collected 2008/2010 ... | reverse complement strand
CCAGGGCGGAGCAGCCGCATCGGCTGGACCAGCCACAGCACGGCCACACTGGATGCCACCGCCCACACGCTGACGCTCAGCCCCCGCAGCACCAGCACCGGGAAGGTGGCAGCCGACGCGCAAGCCGCGATGCAGGCGCTTTCCGCCAGGCCCCACAGCCGCATTGGCAGCTTGAGATACCACGGGCGTTTGACCGGATTTTTCGCCTTTTTCCAGAACCGGCGGCAGTACCACTCCCGGGCGCGGCGGACGCATGCACCGCCCGCCACGGTGCCCAGCACGGCCGCAAACGAAAGCTCGAAGCCGATGTCACAGGCTGCATAGCTGTTGCCCGCGGTCATGGCAATGCCCGCAACGGCCAGCGAGGTGAGGGTGTCCGGTGCACCGTAGACCCACACGCCCAGCGCGCTCACCCACACTGCCACCGCCGCACGGCACACCGAGGGCGTGAAGCCGGTCACGCCCATGAGCAGAAAGGCCAGCAGACTGCGGAACACGGCCCGACGCTTGCGGCTGCGGTAGCTCTGCTCCCACTCATAGGGGATGAGGAAGCTGAGGATGTCGCCGCAGAGGATGGATACATGCATACCGCTGACCACCAGCACATGGGACAGGCCCGCACCCCGGTAAGCACTGCGCAGCGCCGCTGAAAGATGGCTGCGGTCACCCACCGTCATAGCTGCCAGCACACCGCCGGTGCTGCCATCCATGCGGCGGCGCAGGGATGCACTGAGTTTCTGCTGCAGGCGGTGGGTGCGGGCGCGGAAGCTGCCGCTCTCGCCCAGAACTTCAAGATCCGGTTTGTCTTCGTCCGGCACGGCCAGCAGGGCAATGCCGTCGGTGTATCGGTCCACCCGGCTGCCTGCTGCGGGTGCCGCCAGGGTAAAGCGTCCCTGCACCCGCTGGCCTGCTTCGCAGTCCGGCAGCGTCTCGCACTCCACCCGAAAGGACACCGTCTGGCCGTTCACTTCTTTCACATGCAGGACCGCATCCACGATGCCGGGGTAATAGGAGTCCGAGACCGTTTCCACCTCTGCCGTCAGCACCAGCGGACGCCCGGCGTACCGCACCCGAAGCTGCTCCATCCGGTTCTCGGTGTACAGCACGGACGTCATGCCCGCAGCGGCCCCCAGCAGGATGCACAGCGCTGCCGCCCGCGTCTTTTCAAAGATGCAGAGCAGCAGGCAAAGGGCAACAAAAAATGCCGCAAACGGCACAAAAAGTTCCGTTTGCGGCAAAAAAGCGTACACTAACTCAACACCCAGCATTCCGGCGCAGAAAACGCAGAGCGGGCGTCGCATGACGGCTTAGTGGAAGAACAGGGGCAGCGGCTCCAGGAAGATGATATCCTTGCGCTCGGCTGCGTCGCCCTCGGCCAGAACAGCGGCCTGGCCCACGATGGTGCACTGGGTCTGCTCAGCCAGAGCATCCAGAGCCTTCAGGGAACCGCCGGTGGAGATGACATCGTCCACCACCAGAACGCGCTTGCCGTTCATCTTGTCCAGCTCCTTGCGGTCGATGACCAGCTTCTGCTTGCCTGCGGTGGTAATGGACTGATCCTCCACCACGACAGGGTCGGTCATATACAGCTTTTCGCCCTTGCGTGCGCAGACGTAGGGCTTGCCGCTCTGGCGGCTCATCTCGTGGGCCAGGGGGATGCCCTTGGCCTCGGCGGTGAGCAGGATATCAAAATCCGGGCACTTCTTCAGCAGCTCCGCAGCAGCAGCCACGGTCAGCTCGGTATCGCCCAGCATGATGAAAGCAGCAATGTCCATGTGGTCGTTCAGCTTGCAGCGGGTCAGTTCACGGGTCAGGCCTGCAACGTGCAGCGTATAAGTCTCAGCCATAATTCAACGATCTCCCTTTTCTATTGAAATCAGACAGGCAGTTTTTCGCCGCCCAGAACATGGAAATGCAGGTGCTTCACGGTCTGGCCTGCGTCCTCACCCACGTTGGAGATGACGCGGTAGCCGTTATCCAGGCCCTGCTCCTTGGCCAGCTTGCCGATGACGGCGAAGATGTGGCCCAGCAGTGCGCCGTCTTCTTCGGTCAGCGCAGCGGCAGAGGGGATGTGCTTTTTGGGCACCACCAGAAAGTGCACCTTGGCCTGCGGGTTGATATCGTAAAACGCCACCACCTGCTCGTCTTCGTACAGCTTCTTAGAGGGGATCTTTCCCTCTGCGATCATGCAAAACAGACAATCTTCCATGGGAAACAACTCCTTTCTGATTTTGATGCAGTCTTATTCGCCCAGGGCCTTCTTGACGATGCCGCCGACAGCAGCCAGAGCTTCGTCGATCTTGGTCTCGTCCTTCAGGCCGGCCATTGCAAAGTCGGGCTTGCCGCCGCCCTTGCCGCCTGCGATGGCAGAGATTTCCTTGACCAGCGCACCAGCCTTCAGGCCCTTTTCCTGTGCAGCCTTGGTGACGGTGACGGCCATGGTGATCTTGTCCTCAGCCTTGCCCACCAGCACAGCCACAGCAGGCTTAACAGCTTTGTCGCGGATGGTATCGCACATGCCGCGCAGGGTGTCGCCGGTGGTGCCGGTGAAGTAAGCGGAAGCGATCTTCACGCCGCCGATCTCCTCGGCATTGTCGAACAGGCTGGTCACCTTGGAAGCAGCCACCTTTGTCTTGATTTCTTCCAGCTCCTTGCTCAGAGCCTTGTTCTCAGCCATGACAGCCTCGGCACGGGCAGGCAGAGCGGTGACGTTGTTTGCCTTCAGGGTGTTTGCCACAGTGTGCAGCATTGCTTCCTGCAGGTTTGCACGGATCAGCAGGTTGCGGCCGGTGACAGCCTCGATGCGGCGGATGCCCGCAGCAACGGAGCTTTCGCTCACGATCTTGAAGCCGCCGATCTGGGCAGTGTTCTTGACGTGGGTGCCGCCGCAGAACTCGGTAGACCAGCCCTCGATATCGACCACGCGGACCACCTTGCCGTACTTTTCGCCGAACAGAGCCATTGCACCCAGCTTCTTGGCTTCCTCAATGGGCATCTCCTTGACGGTGACGTTCATGGACTCGTAGATCTTGTCGTTCACGATCTTCTGCACGCGGGCCAGTTCCTCGGGCGTGACAGCGCTGAAGTGGGTGAAGTCGAAGTGGGTGATCTCAGCGTCCTGATAGGAGCCTGCCTGATGGACGTGGTCGCCCAGCACTTCACGCAGAGCTGCCTGCAGCAGATGGGTAGCGGTGTGGTTGCGGGCGATGGCCATGCGGTATTCCTTATCGACCTGAGCGGTCAGGTGGTCGCCCACCTTCACGATGCCGCTTTCCAGCACGCAGGTGTGGACGTAGTAGCCCTTGGGGGTCTTCTTCACATCCAGCACGCGCAGGCTGCAGTCAGCACTGCTCAGCACGCCGTGGTCGGCAGCCTGACCGCCCATCTCAGCGTAGAACGGGGTCTTATCCAGCACCACCAGCACACCGTCCTTTGCTTCCTCGTCGGTGGCAATGGCATCGGTCAGGGTCTCCTCATCGCTCAGCGCCACAACGGTGCCCTTGTCGGTCAGGGTGTCGTAGCCGGTAAAGACGGTGGGCTCGGCCTCCAGTGCGCCGAACAGGTCCTCGCTCCAGCCGGAGATGTTCTTCTTCAGGCGCTCGGCGCGGGCACGTTCCTTCTGCTTGGTCATCTCGGCGTGGAAGCCTTCCTCGTCGATCTCAATGCCCTGCTCGGCAGCGATCTCCTTCGTCAGGTCCAGCGGGAAACCGAAGGTATCGTTCAGCTTAAAGACATCCAGACCCTTCAGCAGATGCTCGTGTGCCTTTTCCAGACCATCGATCATGTTGTTCAGGATGTTCATGCCGGCGTCGATGGTGCGGGCAAAATTTGCTTCCTCGGTGCCGATGACCTTCTTGATATAGGCATCGTGCTCACGCAGCTCGGGGTAAGCAGACTCGCTGGACTGGATGACAGTCTCCACCAGCTCCACCAGGAACGGGCGGGTGATGCCCAGCATACGGCCATGGCGGGCAGCGCGGCGCAGCAGACGGCGCAGCACATAGCCGCGGCCCTCGTTGGAGGGCAGGATGCCGTCGGACACCATGAAGGTGCAGCTGCGGATGTGGTCGGTGATGACGCGGATGGAGATATCGGTCTTGGCGTCGTCGCCGTAGGTCTTGTTTGCGATGTGCTCCACATGGTGCAGCACGCTCTGGACGGTATCCACCTCAAACAGGTTGCCCACGCCCTGCATCACACAGGCCAGACGCTCCAGACCCATGCCGGTATCAATGTTGGGGCGTGCCAGACGCTCGTAGTGGCCCTTGCCGTCGGCATCGAACTGGCTGAACACCAGGTTCCAGATCTCCATATAGCGATCGCAGTCGCAGCCCACGCCGCAGGTCGGCTTGCCGCAGCCGTACTCGGGGCCGCGGTCGAAGTAAATCTCAGAGCAGGGGCCGCACGGGCCGGAGCCGTGCTCCCAGAAGTTGTCTTCCTTGCCCAGACGCACCATGTGGTCCGGAGCGATGCCCACCTTCTTGGTCCAGATATCGTAAGCCTCGTCATCTTCCTCGTAGACGGAGATGTGCAGGCGGTCCTTGGGGATGGCCATCCACTCGTCGCTGGTCAAAAACTCCCAAGCCCAAGGAATGACCTCGTCCTTGAAGTAATCCTGGAAGGAGAAGTTACCCAGCATCTCAAAGAAGGTGCCATGGCGGGCAGTGATGCCCACGCGCTCGATATCCGGGGTGCGGATGCACTTCTGGCAGGTAGTCACGCGATGACGGGGCGGCTCCTCCTGTGCCAGGAACCACTTCTTCATGGGGGCCATGCCGCTATTGATCAGCAGCAGGCTGGGGTCGTTCTTGGGCACCAGGGGGAAGCTGTCCAGACGCAGGTGGCCCTTGCTCTCAAAAAAGCTCAGGTACTTTTCACGCAGTTCATTCAAACCGGTCCATTGCATAGGTTTTCTCTCCTCAATTGTCCTTGGCGCTTTGCGCGCCAGATTTTTATGCTGCTATGGCAGATGGGGCGGGCCGGGCAAAAAACAAAAAACAGCCCTCATCCCAAAAGGGACGAAGGCTGCTTGTGCATCAAACTCCGTGGTACCACCCAAATTGCAAAGGATCACTTGTCCCCTGCCGCTTTCGGCGCATTAACGCTGCGCAGCGTCCGGTTTACATTCGCCGGAAGCTCCGGGGTGGCGCGAAATGATCCCGACCGGAGCACCTTACAGCCGTGGGCGCTCTCTCTGGACGGTGGTGTGTGCATTTCTGACCCCATCATTGCCATCTGTCATAATTTTACATTCCGCAAAGCAGACATAGCGTCCCTTCGCGTACAGCTAAATTATAGCATACGCAATACGTTTGTCAACGGTTTTGAGCAAAATTTACGGCACCCAGATGCGGCGCACCTCCAGCACCTTGCCACCCTGCACCACCAGCGTGGTATTGTAGGTGGTCCAGTTGTCGGCGTCCGCATTGATCGCCGCTACCACCGCATCCGCGCCTGTGGTCTCCACGGCTTCGGCCTGCGGGTCGGCAGAGCTGTCTTTCAGCACTACATCCTCTGCCAGCGGCATCGTCTTTTCTCCCATCTCGTAATAGAGCGGGTAATCATCAAAGGTCATCGTCCGGTAGGTATCGTCATCCTCCAGCTTCAAGTCCAGCCCGCCGGGCTGCTCCATACCGCCGTTGATGCTTACAAGATGGTACTGGTCATTCCGTTCAACGCTTGTCACCTCAGCGTTCACGACCTGATTCCATGCCGCACCCTCCTCGTGGAAGGTGATTTTGTCGCCAACAGCAAGGTTTTCAACATCTTCTTTTTTATAACGGTCGTAGCTGAACACCTTAGCAGTCAATTTACCGTCCTGTACGCCGGAAACGATGGATGCCGGGATAAACATTACCGTATCCGGGTCGTCCAGATCGTCCAGTGTCCCGGTCAGCAGATTGATCGGCTCCGTAACGCCTTCTTCTGCCACATGGGACGAAGCGGGCACCGCACTGGAGGCGGGGGTGCTGGCGGGGGTGCCGGAGCCGCCGCAGGCCGTCAACGCAATGCCCGCAGCCAGAACAGCCAGAATCTTATATTTCAGGTTCATAAAAACGCCTTCTTTCTTGACGCGGTAGATTTCTTCCGCTACAATAAAAACGAATCAAAGACCCATTCTATTGCGACTGATTTTAAGATAGAGAGGAATTTCCCGTGAAAATTTTAAAAGTAAAATGTCTGGCCCCCACCCGGCTGGACAATTATCTGACCCAGCAGTACCCGGCGCTGAACCCGGGCCGCCTGAACAAGGCGCTGCGGGAGAACAAGATCAAGCTGAACGGCAAAAAGCAGCCGCTTTCCACCCGTGTGATGGCCGGTGACGAGATCAAGCTGTTCATTCTGGACGACGTGCTGGACGCCGACCGCCGGGTGGAAGGCCCCGCATGGAAGAACGCCCGCACCCCGGCGCAGGTGGTGTATGACTGCCCGCAGATCCTGATCGTGAACAAGCCCGCCGGTCTGGCCGTGGACGGCCCGGAGGACGACCCCCTGCTTGACCGCGCGCTGCTCTACCTGAACCAGCAGGGGGAATACAAGGAGAACAGCCTGTACACCCCCGCTCTGTGTCACCGGCTGGACACCGGCACCAGCGGTCTGGTCATCATTGCCAAGACGCCGGAAGCCGAGGAGCTGTTCCTGGCTGCCATCAAGAACCGCGAGGTGCAGAAGACCTATCTCTGCGTCACCTTCGGCCGCCCCGTACCGCCGGACGCCACCTTGGGCGGCTACCTGCTCAAGGATGCGGACCGCGGCATCGTGAAGATCGTGGAGGACAAGCAGCCCGGTGCCAAGGAAGTGGAGACCCAGTACGAGACCATCGCTGTTTCCGGCCGTCTGGCCCTGCTCAAGGTCAAGCTCATCACCGGCCGCACCCACCAGATCCGCGCCCACATGGCCAGCATCGGCTGCCCCATCCTGGGCGACAGCAAGTACGGCAACAACACCGCCAACCGCGAGCTGAAGCTGAAGTATCAGGCCCTGTGCGCCTGGGAGCTGACCATGCCCCACTTCAACCAGCCGGACTTTGAGTTTCTCAGCGGCAAGACCTTCCACGCCCCGAAGCCCTGGTACTACAGCCAGGTGCTGGACGGCACGCTGAAATAAGACGTTTTCTCAAGCACCCCAGACAGCAAAAAGCGGCCCGGAATGTTTTTCACATTCCGGGCCGCTTTGTTTGCATCTTTAGCCGAACAGGCTGGTGAGCCAGCCCATCGTCGTTTCGGCCGCATCGGTCAGAGTCGTTTCGATCTGCTGGATGCCCTCGGAGAGCTTCGTGCCTTCGGTGTCCTGCGCGGACCAATAGGTAGCCGTGCTGCTGGAACCGTCCGAAACGGTGAAGTCGCTGGTGAAGCAGAGGGTCTCGCCGTTGGAGTCGGTCAGCATGACCATGTAGGTGTAAGCGCCTTCTGCCAGCTCACCGAACTTGATCTGGCTGTCCACGCTCTTGAAGGAGAAGCTGGTGCCTTCCACCACCGCCTGTGCGGTCTGCACGGGCTGATCATTGGCATCCAGAATGGCCACCTGCACGCTGGTCAGAGTGGTGCCGGATGCGCTGTTGGCCGTGCCGGTCAGGGCCATTCCCTTGCCCACCTGAATGTTGACCGGGTAGCTCATGCCCTCCAGGCGCAGACCGTCGGCCGCCGAAGCCACCGAGTTGTGGTCAGAGGTAACGTACCAGTAGCAGGACGCGCCGTTGACGGACACGCTGGAGCTGGTGAGCGGGATGCGGCCGGAGGAAATGTTCCCGGCCGGGTCGGAGCAATAGAACACGCCGTTGGTGTAGTCGGTCAGCAGCACGGCGTGGGGCTGGCTGCGGTCATACAGGACGATGCCCTCCGGGTGCTGCGAAAGCAGGGTGATGAGGGTCTGGATCTTTTCCACTTTGCTGGAAGGCAGGGTGGCGTAGCCCACCTGCATCTCCTTGTATGTAAAGCTGTGAGACAGGCCGTTGGCCCATGCCGTGCCGCGCACACTGTTCTCGGTGACGGAAGACCAGTCGGTCAGGCCGTCGAAGTAGGCGCGCCGCCGCAGCATCATGGCGGCCGAAGCCAGCGTGCAGGTGCCGCCGCGGCTCTGCTTGAAGTAGAAGCCCGCGTCCACGTTCAGGTCCACTGCAAAAGCGGCAGGCAGGCAGGTGAGCAGAAACACCAGCGTCAGCACAAGGCTCAGCAGCTTCTTCTTTCGGGACGGTGCAGCGGTATTCACGGGTGGATTCTCCTTTCGGTCTCAGGTAGCTTTCATGCGTTCACTGCCTTAAAGTATACCAGCTTGTAACCGTTTTGTAAACGATGGTGAAATTTTTTTCTCAATATTGACACGTTTCCACTCTATTTGTTAGGCAAAATGTCCAGTTTTTCGAGCGATATTCTACACATCCCACAAAATTTCGTCCTGCATTTTTTCAATTTTCCCGTGTTTTCCCGCATGGCTGTGCTGTTTTTTCTTCGCGGAAATCGAGATATTCGAGAAAGCGCTTCCCCGCAAGCGAAGCGTTCTTTCTGTCCCGCAGGCAGAACGCGATGGTACGCAGCGCGGGCGCATCCAGCTCCCGGATGGCAATGCGGTAGGGCACCCGCTTCAGGATCAGCTCCGGCAGGATGCTGATGCCCAGCCCGCTTTCCACCATGGACATCACCGCGTAGTCGTCCCAGGTGGTGAAGTGGACGTTCGGCTGCAGGTGATACCGCTCAAACAGCGCCGCGATCTCGGCCTTTGCGCCTTTTTCCAGCAGCGTCAGGTTCCACTCCCGCTCCAGGTCGGCGATCATCCGGCTGATGCCGGACTGTGAGTAATGCAGCCGTTCTGCCGCGCGGGTAAAGCTGCCGTCTTCCACCGTGGCGACGAATGCGCGGTACTTCAGCAGGTTCATGTCCATGGGGCTTCCTCCGTTTCATTCAGTTTTTGCATGGATAGCATTTGAAAGATTCGCTTTTCTCATTCTACAACAGGTGCTACAATAATGCCTGCGTTTTTTCAAGGAGGAATCTCCATGCAGACCGCATCCTCCGTGGACATGCTCCACGGGCCATTGACCGGGAAATTGATCCGTTTCGCCCTGCCCATTGCCGCCAGCAGCATGCTGCAGCAGCTGTTCAACGCCGCCGACACCGCCGCCGCCGTGGCGGGCTGCTCTGGTGCAAAAAAGCGGCGCAGTAAACGCAGCAGGGCCGGTGGTCATTGACCACCGGCCCTGCTGTTCCATTTTGACAAGCACACAAACAAAAAAGCTCTCTCGACGAATCGAGAGAGCTTTTGGTCCAGCAGAGCTGGACAAATCCGAACTTTTTCCTTCTACCCCATCAGCCGTCAAAGCGTCCTCAAACCGGACAGTTTGGGTGCCATCCTTGTAGTTGAATGTGATCAGCATCCGGTCATCGTACAGGAAAATGGCATTGACAAAAATTTCGATCAGCGCTTTCCGCTGCTTTTTCTGCGAAATATCGAACTTTCTAAATTTCATCAGCCAGAACCGGATGAAATCCTCATTGAAGCTGGGCTTCTTCAATTTTTCATCTGCAATTTTTGCAGTCAGCTCATCTTTCTGGTTCTCCAGTGCTTCCAGATGCTCTTTCGTTGTCCGGGTGTACAAGCCGTCCTCGATCGCCTTCATCAGGTTGTCCAGCTTTTTGTTGACCTCTCGCAGTTGCTTTTCCAGCAGCGGGATCGTTGTGTTCTCCTGATTCTGGACGTCCATGACCAATTGAACGATCTTGTCGATCACCGCATCGTCCTGAATCAGCTTCATGGTCTCCCGGACGACTAGATCTTCCAGCCAGTCCTTCTGCACGGTCTTTTTGTTGCAGCCCTTGCGCCGCTTGACGTTGGCGCATTTATAATAATAGTAGGTGCGTCCGGTGGCACTAGTTCCGCTTTCGCCAAACATCAGCGCACCGCATTTGCCGCAGAACAGCTTGGTGGTCAGCAGATATTCCTCGTCTGCCTTGCCACAGGCAGGGGCACGCTTGTTCTTATCCAGACGCTTCTGCACCCGGTCAAACAGGTTTTTCGGAACAATAACCGGAATTGCATCCGGCACAACGATATCTCGGAAAGACAGTTCGCCAATGTACCGGCGGTTCTTCAACATGGTGTTCACACTACTGTGGGTCATTTTGCCGCCCAGCATATTGCGGACGCCCTTGTCGTTGAGAAAGTTTACGATCTCCACCATCTTATCGCCGTTGTCATACCTCTGAAAGGCTTCCAGTACTAACGGCGAGGTCAGCGGGTCAAGGTGATAAAACTTTTCCTCGTCGATTTTGTAGCCGATGGTTCCCGTACCGCCGGTGCACTTCCCTTTCAGAGCGTTCTCAGTTTGACCACGGATCACCTTTTCGGACAACTCTGCGGAATAGTATTCTGCCATACCTTCCAGAAGGGTTTCCACCAGAATGCCCTGCGAACCCTCGGCAATGGGTTCCATGGTGGAAATCAGATGGACGCCGTTCTTTTTCAGAATCATCTTATAGTTTGCGCTATCAAAACGATTCCGGGCAAAGCGGTCAAATTTCCAGACGAGAACAACATCAAACAGCTTCTTGCCGCTGTCTTTGATCATCTGCTGGAACTCCGGGCGATTGTCCGTTTTGGCAGAGAATGCACGGTCAATGTAGTGTTTGATGACCGTGATGCCGTTCTTTTCAGCATAGTCCGTGCATTCCCGAATCTGTCCTTCGATGGATTCTTCGCGCTGGTTATCGCTGGAATAGCGGGCGTAAATTACGGCGGTCATAGACTCACTTCCTTTTTCTTATCGAACAGACGGGTAGCTTTTTGCGTACTTGTAAATCTGCCGTGCACAGTCAAGGCTCATTTTGCTGGAATCGTTGTGTTTGAGCCATGCGTTCACGTTGCCCGGATTCAGCCTCAAGTCTGTGTAGATACGATAATTCGTCAGTTTCTTTTTCTGCTGAAGTTCCAATACCCGACGATGGATCAACTCTTTTGTGTCATTGTCCGCAAGGGCGGCATCCCGTACCGAACAATAGCTGCGCCAAACCTTCAAATAGCCTTCCGGCAGTTCATGGGACTGGTTTTCTAAAAGCAGCAGCATTTGCGCCAGCGAGTAGCGATTGGAAAGCTGCTCATATTCCGCAGCAACAGCACTGTTTGCGGTATAGCGGAGCAACAAATCCACTTTATCAAAGGCCCGCGCATAGAGGAACAGCGGTTCTTTCAGGCGGGGATTTTCGGCCATACAATCTGCCAGCTTATGGACGCTTGCCGTCTGAACCCCGGAAAGCTCTGCCACATACTGCTTCAAAAAACCTTCAAATGTCAGCTTTCGCATGGTCTCCACCTCTCCACATACGCCTGATAGCGGATATAAAAATCCCGATATCGCCACTCGTTCAGGATACTAGCTTTCAGTTCGTCCTCATCCGTTGCGAGATGTTCCAGCAAATCCCAGTCCAAAGAGTTCCGCACGGCCTCGCTCTCTACGTCTGCTTTGTCGGTGTCCCGGAAAGAGCACAGCTTTGCAATCACCAAATCTTCCAGACTGGGTGTGTAGAACTGCACCTTTGTACCACCAAAGGGCAGCGACTGGAGCCGGTCTTGGAAATTATACGGGAAATTATCAATATAGGCTTCCACATCGGTGTTGATGTCGTACTTGCCGAGCAGTCCGTACAGCTCTTTCGGGACGCTCAGCGCATCAATGTCATGAGTAGCACGGGTCAGCTTGCCCAACAAAATAAACGCACTGCCGCCTACGATCACCATCTGATAGCGGTCGTTATTATCGATCATCAGGTCCGCATCTTCGTCCAGCCGTTCCAGACGCTTGCGGAGGTCATCTAAGATCATCTTTCCCATAAAACAGCCTTTCTTATTTTCAATAATAGTATTTTCTAAAATTATTTTACAGGAAGGAAATCTGATTGTCAAGCACAAATCAACGACATTTCATACAATTCATACTACCATGTTGTCAGTTCACATCTCACACTGGCTAATGACCGTGCTGATTGCCGTATCATAATCTTCCGGTGGATACTTATATTTTTTCAGCAAGTGCTTCACCATCTTACGCATACTTGCGCGGGCAGTTTCTTTTTTCTGCAGGTCTATTACGCTTGCATTACTGAATTTCTGCGTTTCCAGCCATCTCCATTGCAGCGTTCGATTGACACAGGTTGAGTTATCGGCAGATACAGCAAACACAACGGGCAGCTCTGGTAACAGAGCTGCCCGTTGTGTTCGTTTATGAAAAGGAGAACTTAGATCTCATACCACTTGATCTCGTTGGCATCCAGATGCAGCTCAAAGCTGCTGCCGCCGGTGGTGTAAACGGTGGTATCCTGCGGCTCGTACGTGTTGTTCACCACACAATATTTGCCGTTCTTGACGTAGGCGTGAACTTCTACATTATAATTGGAGCTGAACCATGTATGCAGTTCCTCCTCGCTGTGGGCACTCCACAAGATAGCGCGGTACAGGGTACGGCTGTTGGCAAAACTGTAAGGCACACCGCTGATGTACACGGCGCGCCCCTTGCCGAAGTCGTGGGCGGCCATCTGTACTTCCTTGTTCCGCTGCACCAGCACCTCGGTGCCCTCAAGGGCGTAGATGTTCTTTTTGCCCTCGCCAAAGTCCACGGGTTGGTCGGCGTCCTGCAAGATAAAGTGGTCGGGGTGCTCCTCCCAGTTGTATTTGTCGTAGTTGAGGGTGAAGCCGTTTTCTTCCTCCACGCCCAGCACGCTGGCAAGCTGGAGAATGTGGCCCTGATACGGGTGACCGGAAGGCTCACCCACGCCGATAAAGCCGCCGCCGTTCCAGACGAACTTGCGGATAGCGGAGGAGATCTCCGGGTCTTCCCACCAGATGCCGCCGGTGTGTGCGGTGTCGGCATCGCCGACATTGATAATGACATCCAACGAATCCAGCAGATGCGGGTCGTTCTTGATATCCTCAAAGCTGATGAACTTCACCTCAAAGGGTGCGCCGGACAGCATCTCAATGACGCCGGCATAGCTATAGTTCTGCTTGTAATAGAGGGCGTGATGCACCATGTGACAGCCCCAAGCCCGCATTTTACCCCAACAGTTCAGCACGGCCACTCGCTTGACACAGTAGGGTGTGGTGCCCTTGATGTTCTCGTACAGTTCGCGGAACTCGTTGCAGACGCTCTCCACGTAGTCCACGAACTCCGGGAACTGCAAGGCCAGTTTCAGATAGCCGCCATAGCCGATGCGGTCGATGGGCTTGCGCAGGATAGCGCGGCGGGCTGTAACCCAGTTCTCCTTGGCTTCCCGCACCGGGTCGCCGCCCTCGTGGAAGGTGTCGGGGAAGAAGTACGGCAGGAAACGGCCCTCGGTGTACTTCACGCCCTCAATGTCAGAAATCAGGCGCAGGGTGGAGCCGTTGCCCACGCTGCCCACTACGGCATCCAGTCCGATGGTCTTGAACTCCGGCATGAAAGGCTCGGTGCCGATCCAATGGTCGCCGAGGAACATCATGGCCTCGCACCCGCACTCATGGGTGATATCCACCATCTCCTTGGCAAGCTTTGCGACTTCCCGCCGCTGGAATGCCTGAAAATCACGGAATTCCTTGCTGGGCACCCGGTACTGGTTGTTGTAGTAGCCCTGATCGATGATGTACTCCGGGCGGAACTTGTAGCCCACTTCCTGCTCAAACTGGTTGAGGATATAAGGGCTGACCGAAGCAGAGTATCCATACCAGTCCACGAACTTCTCCCGCTTCAGCTCGTCGAAGATCAGGGTGAACTGGTGGAAGAAGGTGGTGTAGCGGATGACGTTAACATAGGGGTGCTCTGCAATAAACTTGCGCAGGCGCTCCATGGAATACTTGTGGGTCTTGGGCTGACGCACGTCAAAGGTGATCTGGTGCTCAAAATTCGTCCAGCCGTTGGTGGTAGCGTTGTACATATGCACCGGGTCCCAGATGAGGTAAGCTAGAAAACTGACGGTATACTCATGGAACGGTACGGCCTGTACGGTCACACTGCCGTCGGCGTAGCTCCACTGCTCCGGCGGCACGGGCTGACCGGTGGTTCGATCCATGACCTCCCACCAGCGGGTGATGTCGTCGTTGGTATTCACCTGCATCAGCTCCGGGCTGATGCCCTTCATCAGCGGGATGGTCACGGTGTCGCCGGGGGCGGTGTAAAAGCCGGTCATGATGTAGCACTGCTGTACCTCGTCCGGGTTTGCCTTGGCCCATGCGTTGTCCTTGCGGGTGGTATAGTAGGTGGAGTAGATCTTGGCGTCCGCATCCTTGAGCTGCTGCGGGAAGTCGGTGCCGTCGCAGTCGCGGATGGCATCGGCACCCCACTTTTTTAAGATCTCCAGTGTTTCGGGCACAACGTCCAAGTCTGTGGGAATGGTCACGCGCCCGGTCTTTCTTATTTCATCCATAGGAAACTCTCCTTTTGCCTCTCTTTGAATCGTAGGGGGGTCAATCGTAGGCGGCGTTATACAGCGCCAGCACAGCCAGCAGCAGCGCTACGCCCACCAGCATGATGCCAAGCCCTGCCAGCTGCCCGGTCATTTTCCAGCCGGACACCACCAGTACCAGTGCCAGTACGAACAGCACCAGCATCAGGATCATGCGCAGGGCGGGATGGTTTTTCCAATATGCTTTCATCATCTGTCACCTTAACCTTTCAGACCGCCCACGGTCATGCCCTGCGTCAGCTGCCGCTGCACGCAGATGTACAAGATCAGGGTGGGCAGCATCACCAGCACAAGGCCTGCGTACATGGTACCGTACTGGGCGGCGCTCTGCTGCGCCTGCATCAGGTTCAAAAGACCTACCGGCAGAGTGCGGGGTGCCTTGGTGGAGCTCATCAGGGTCATGGAGATGATATACTCGTTCCAGAAGGACAGGAAGTTGAACAGGATAATGGTGATGATGGAGGGCTTTGCCATGGGGAAGATGATGCGGGTCATGGTGGAGAAGTAGCTTGCACCGTCGATATAGGCGGCCTCTTCAAAATCGTGGGGCAGGGTGGCAAAATAGCCCGACAGCAGGTAGATGGTAAAGGGCAGGGCCGTGGCAGCATACACCACTGCCAGCACCACCAGATTGTTCAGCAGAAAGCTGCTGCCGAAGTGGCTTTTCAGCCACACATCGCTGTCCCGCAGCATCAAAAAGATAGGCACCACGATGTAGTTCACGTTGATGAACAGGCCCGCCATGAACAGGGTGTTCAGCACCTTGCGCCCTTTGAAGTGGAAGCGGGACAGGCAGTAGGCGGCGGGCAGGGCAACGATCAGCAGCAGCACCAGCGCCAGCGCGGTGACGATGACGGAATTGAGCATATATTCGCCCATCTTGGCGCCGTTCCATGCGTTGACGAAGTTCTGCCAGTAGAACCCGGCGGGCAGTGCCCAGGGGTTGCCGTAGAATTCGGCATTCTGCTTGATGGAGGCCATGAACACCCATGCCACCGGCACGATGATGGTGACAGCCAGCAGCACCAGCACAAAATAGATGAAAAACTTGTACAGACCTTCCGCAGAGCGGGAAGATTTTTCGGTGGTATTCTGCATCTTCTTCCCTCCTTAAAATTCCAGCGTATCGCGGTTGGTGACCTTGTTGACACAGGCGGACAGGGCAAACGAGAACAGGAAGATTACCACGCCGATGGCCATACTGTAACCATACAAGCCAGCGTCTTTCTGACTGTACATATAGCTCAGCGCCACATCCGATGCACCGTTGGGCCCGCCGCTGGTCATGGCCTTGACAAAGAGGAAGGCCATGTTGATGGTGGAGATGATAAAGAAGGTCAGGGTGGTGCGGATATTCGTCCAGATGAGGGGGATGGTAATCTGGAAGAACTGGGTCAGCCGCCCGGCACCGTCCAGATTGGCGCTCTCGTACAGGCTGATGGGCACGGCAGACATGGAGGCCATGTACATGACCATGTAGTAGCCGATGGCCTGCCACACCATGGCAATGATGATGGAGGGGATGACCAGCTTTTCGCCCTTCCACAGGATGGGGTCGCTCATGTTGCGGAACAGGCCGATGATGCTGTTCAGCATGCCGTTTTCCGGCTTATAGATGGCAGAGAAGATGCCGGAGATGACGACCACCGACAGGATGTTGGGGATGTAGAAGATGATGCGGAAAAAGTTCTGGCCTTTGATCTTCTCCCGGGTGAGGATGGCGGCAAATACCAGTGCAAAGGCGAAGGTGATCAGGGTGACCGTTACCACCAGCAGGATCATATTCTGCATGGAGCGGATGAACTGGGTGTCCCGCAGCAGATGCTGGAAGTTTTTAAGCCCCACAAAGGTCTCGTTGGGAGAATAGGCACCCCGCTCATACAAACTCATGCGGAACACGTTGAGGGTGGGCAGGATCATAAAGAGGAAAAACAGGATGGTAGCCGGTGCCACACAGAGGAATACGAACCGTTTGCGGCTTTTATCCGTTCTCATAGGGGATTGACCGCTCCTTTCTTGATGGTACTGTACAGCCCAAAAAAGCGGAGGCGGTAAAAACCGCCCCCGCTGGGCAGGGCTTAATTACTCGACGATGTTGGCGCGCATCTGGTCGCTGGCGGACTTGATGCCGTCGATCCACTGCTGCTCGGTCATGCTGCCGGACACCAGAGAGTTGACAGGGTCGAAGAACACGGTGCGCACTTCCACGCCGGGGATGGCGCTGAAGGCTGCAAAGTTGCCCATGGCGGCCTTTGCACCGTTGTCGTAGATGGAGTAGAACATCTTGTTGTCGCCTTCCAGACTGTCGGCGATGCCCAGCACAGGCTGGATAGCGCCGCTCTCGGCAAACAGCTTGCAGGCTTCGTCGCTGTACAGGTAAGCCACGAACTGCTTGGCGGCATCCTGATGCTCGGCGCCGGCGGGGATCCATGCCTGCTCGAACCAGGTGTAGCTGTAGCTGTCGCCGCCGGCCTTGACAGCGGGCAGAGCGGTCATGCCCCACTCAAAGCCGTCTGCACGGGGTGCTTCGGCCATCTCGCCCACGATCCAGGTGCCGTTGGGCATGAACAGGGCCTTGTTGTCCAGCACCAGCTGCTGGTTCTGGGTAAAGTCCTGATCGTTGGCCTGTGCGGGGGTGATGGGGTTGGTGTAGGAAGCCAGCTTTGCCACGATATCAAAGCAGGTCTTTGCCTCGGGGGTGTCCCAGATGCCTTCTTCGTAGTGGGTAGCCTTGTTGAAGAAGTCGGGGCCACCTGCGGCGTACATCAGCGCATAGAAGAAGGCGTCGAAGTAGCCGGTGGTGGGGTAGGTGAACAGGTAGGTGCCCTCAGCGGCAGCCTTGTCGCCCAGTGCCCACATCTCGTCCCAGGTCTTGGGCACGTCCCAGCCCTTTTCCTTCAGGAAACCGGCGTTGTAGAACAGGCCGCAGGGGCTGTAGAACATGGGAGCCAGATAGGTCTTGCCGTCGCCGTAGGGGTTGGTCAGGGAGGTGTCGGTAAAGCCGCCGGCGATCTTCTCGCTCACCTTCTTGCTCTCGCCGGGCACGGTCATGCTCAGCACATCGGTGATGTCAGCAATCAGGTTGCCCTTGATGAACTGCTCGGTCAGAGCAGCTTCACGGCCGGTAGCCAGATGGACCACGTCGGGGTAGTCGCCGCCCTGCATGGAGGGGCCGATGACGTCCTCCAGCTTTTTGTCGGTGGTCAGGTCCACCTTGATGCCGGTCTGTGCGGTAAAGGCCTCGGCGACCTTCTTCCACATCTCAGAGCCGTAGCCGGTCTCGATGGCAGCAACCTTGATGGTGACGTCCGCAGCCACTGCGGAAGAAGCAGCGGCAGAAGATGCCGTGCTGGACGCGGTGGAACTGGCAGCACCACCACAGGCAGCCAGGCTCAGTGCAGCGGCACCCACGCCAGCCGCTTTCAGAAAATTGCGACGAGAAATGCGTTTCATAATGTATTTCCTCCATCTTGATGATTCCGTTCCTGCACAGCCGGGGCAAACAGGTTTTGTCCGGGACGGCTGTGGGTTTTTCTGTCTCCACTATAGAGTTTTTTTCCGCCCCGCACAAGGTGTTTGTTGTCTCATTTTTTATAAATCTTGCTTTCCGAACATTTCTTCCAGCAAAAGTGCTAAATTCTCGATCTTTCTTTTAGCGATTATCCCCAAACCGTTCTGGTTTTAATCAATTTCGCACTGCTTCACGAAATAAAAGTATACAACAAGTCTAAAAACAGGGCTTGCTTTTTGCGTTCATCCCCTCTATAATGGGGACGGGCAAGGGAGATTCCGCACCGTTTTCAGCACTTTATTTTTGATATTTTGCGATTCTTTTTAGTTATTTTGCGTTTCCGGGAGGAGCCGATGTATTATGAGCAACCAGCGCTTTGATATCCGCCATGCGCCTGCCCCGCGGGAATCCTTCCGGCTGCTGTACATCAGCAAAAGCCGGTTTGGCGGCGACTGGAACAGCACCACCCACACCCACGCCTGCACCGAGCTGTTCTACTGCCTCAGCGGCGAGGGCCAGTTCTACCTTTCCGGGCAGCTGTTCCCGGTAAAGCCAGACGATCTGGTCATCGTGAACCCCCAGGTGGAGCACACGGAGCTGAGCCTCAATGCCTCCCCGCTGGAATACATCGTGCTGGGGGTGGACAAGATGGAATTTTTATTCAACCGGGCAGACACCTCCTACGCCATCTTCAACTGCCGCGAGAACCGGGAGCGGATGGTCACTCTGCTGCACATGCTGCTGGCGGAGGCCGACCGCAGCCTGGACGGCTGCGAGACCGTTTGTCAGGACCTGCTGGAGGTGCTGCTGATCTGGGTGGTACGCTGCACCACCCTCTCGCTGCAGCTGGAGGAAGCCCCCCGGACCGAAAACCGGGAGTGTGCGGAGGTCAAACGGTATCTGGACGCCAACTTCCGGGAGGACGTCTCGCTGGACCTCCTGGCCGAGATCGCCCACCTGAACAAATACTATCTGGCCCACACGTTTCAGAAGGAATACGGCATTTCCCCCATCACCTACCTGAACCGCCGCCGCATCGAGGAGAGCAAGCACATGCTGGGCAACACCGGCTACAGCCTTGCCCAGATCAGCGAGCTGATGGGCTTTTCCTCCCCCAGCTACTTTTCCCAGTGCTTCCGCAAGGCGGAAGGCATCACCCCCAACGAATACCGCCGTCAGGTGCGGCAGGGCCAGCCCCCTGCTGCGGCAAAGCGGCCGAATAAATAACACGAAAAAAGGAGTTCATCATGAAGCCAGTCACCGTCTCTCTGCTGCAGCAAGCCGCAAACGCCTTTGATTTTGGCGGGCCTGTGGTCTGCGACCCCAACCATTACGGCGAAGGACACATCAACGACACCTTTCTCGCACAGCGCACCGACAGCGCCAAGCGGTTCATCCTCCAGCGGATCAATACGGAAACCTTCACCGACCCCATTGGCCTGATGGAGAACGTCTGCGGCGTTACCCGCCATCTGCGGACAAAGATCCTGGCAGAGGGCGGCGACCCCGCGCGGGAAACGCTGAATGTCATCCCAACTTTGTCGGGGTCGACTTGCTATCTGGATGCAGACGGCGGCGCATGGCGTGCCTACGACTTTGTAGAAGATACCATCTGTTTGCAGCAGGTCGGCAGCGAGGCGGATTTCCGCACCGTGGCCGAAACGCTGGGCAAGTTCCAGAATCAGCTCTCCGACTACCCTGCCGCCACCCTTCACGAGACCATTGCCCGCTTCCACGACACTGCCAACCGCTACGCCAATTTTGAAAAAGCCCTGGCCGCCGACAGCATGGGCCGCGCCGCCAGGATCGCCGAGGAGATCACCTTTGTCCGGGCCCGGGAGGCCGACTGCCATGTGCTGCTGGATCAACTGGCTGCCGGGCAGATCCCCCTGCGGGTGACTCACAACGACACCAAGATCAACAACGTCCTCATCGACGAGGCCACCGGCAAGGGCATCTGCGTCATTGATCTGGACACGGTGATGCCCGGCCTGTCGGCCTACGATTTCGGCGACTCCATCCGCACCGGCGCCAACGACTGCGCCGAGGATGAGCAGGACCAGAGCAAGGTCCACTTTGATCTGCACCTGTACGAAGTGTTTGCCAAGGGCTATCTCTCCACCGCTGGGGCTTCCATGAGCCTCGCCGAGAAAAAGAGCCTGGCCTGGGGTGCCCGGCTCATGACGCTGGAGTGCGGCACCCGCTTCCTGACCGACTATCTGGAGGGCGACCACTACTTCCACACCGCCCGCCCCGACCACAACCTCGACCGCGCCCGCACCCAGTTCACACTGGTGCGGCAGATGGAAGAGGTTTTCGATCAGATGCTGGAAATCGTCTGCCCGGACAATCACTGATTTCGCAATCTCCTCCATTCGGATACAGCAAGAAGCATGGACGCTCTCCTTTTCGGGGGCGTCCATGCTTCTTTTTACAGCTTATCCCTACACACCCATCAAATCGTCCTTTGAGGACGCTGGGAGCGTCGAGGACATGATGCGCTGCAGCAAATTATGAAAGCCCTTTTCAGCCCTGACCAATCACAATCCCCCAATGGCTATCATTGTAGCTGTAAATAGAAAAAACAGCTCAAGCAGCCTCCTATAAGTCCTACTATCACCGTTTTAGCACAATAAATTTCACAAAACCATCTTGACCCACCTTGCGAACCATGATATTCTCTGTCATAAATTCCACTGATTTTGTGGATTGGTCTAAAACCATCCACAAGATGTGGTCGTGTTCATTTTGAACACAGTCTCGCCGTGGATCATCCCTAAAAGATTAACCGCCCCGCAACACATCCGATCTATTTTGCCGCCGATTCACTCGACAAAATCCATCGCTGCGCTGCGTGGGCGGTATTTTTCTTTTATGGGTAACGCACCTTGAAAATTTCATGAGCCGACCGGACGTGATACCGACTTTCCGTCAACGCCGCTGCGCAAACAGGGGCAGGAACTTCGTTCGGAGCAAACGGTGACCCCCTTACATGAGCAGCACCACCTCTACTTATTTTTACGCCTTAACAATTCGGAAACATTTGTTGAAAATGAGTTTTGAGCGCAGCGGTAGAGGGCAAGAACCGTCCTGTGGCCACAAATTTTCAATTCTTGAAAATATCCTGTCCATCCGGGACTTCACTTCTTCAATGCATCTGCATTTCCGAAGTTATCTTGTTGGGGCGTGCCTGCCCCAAACCCTGCTCATCATTCGTGCCTTGCGGCACGAATGGAACGGCGTGTCGTGCTTACATAACTTCACCGAGGAGTTATCGAACAGACAGGAGGTACAATGACCAAAAC
>ERZ780012.278-NODE-278-length-21374-cov-5.82429_pt1 | contig 21374 bp, 31 predicted proteins | sample MGYA00511869_ERZ780012 | MGnify/ENA primary metagenome ERZ780012 (study PRJEB29588, sample SAMEA2161608) | human gut metagenome | biome: human gut; feature: human-associated habitat; material: faeces | place: Denmark | collected 2008/2010 ... | reverse complement strand
TCAACATCGGGGGAGCCCTGACCGCTGAATCGGCTACTATCAACGGCGGGCCTCTGGTCGTCAACAACCCGGACGGAAGCGGAAGCGCCGGGACCCTGAACCAGATTTACGGAATCACCCGGTTTTATCAGTCCGTTGATCTCCAATCGGGCGGCTGGCTGCGAGGGACATTCATGGTAGAATCCGGCATCCTGAATATTTCCCAGGGCGCCAGCTTCAACTGCGCGGGGGCGTCCACGTTTTCAAGCACCGTCAACGCCAACGGAGGCGTCAACATCCCGCTGGCCGTGGGTGCACCGACGGATACGGGGGCGGTTAATCGCTTTTATGCGTTGGGATTGGCCGGGGTGACGGGCATCCTGACCTCTAATGCTTTCCTCAATACGGAGGCCATTACCGCGTCAGGAACTTCGACGGTGACCAAAACAGTTCCCTACCATATGGCTACTATTAAGGTTCCACCGGGAACTCATTCGACTATTCAGGTGAACTTTGTGGGAGTTAATGCCCGCTGGAATTATTCCAGTTTCGCAGGGTTCTCTTTCGTTTGGCGTGCTACCAATGCCGCAAAGTTGACTTTTGGTATCGGCCGTGGCGCGAAGACGGTTCGTCCCGACCTTTCCATAGATTCTTACAGTATTATCCCGGCAAACGATTTGGCCTACAATCACGGTGAAATTCTGGATATTACTTTTGATAATGTCAGAGATACCCAGCGCAACGGCTATACGGTGCGAGTGCGTGAGATTTACGCACTCGATTCCACGGCGGGCTGGCAGGTGAAAACCACCACCAGCTTTATTCCGGCCAGTCAGAACGAGCCTGTGCCGTTGACGATTGCCAAGATTATCTATCAACAAAAATCTGTCGCCAGTATTGCCAGGTATGAAGATACAGGAGCGCTCTGGCTCATGCTCACTGGAGGTCAGGCGAAGGTTCTGTATAAAATTGCCACCTGCCGCGGCGTCTCCACCTTTGAGACAAACTCTGGTATTATCAGCTGGGTAACTGATGTGGTGAATAATTCGTCTGGTGACACTTACATCCATGCAGGTGACGGAGAACACACCTATTACCAGCCCGGCAACATCAATCCCGTTTATTACGCGCTGGAAGCATTGGCAAGAAACGATATTGAATCCGAAGAAACGGCGGATTTTGTGGACATTAACATACCTCTCTAATGATGAACGACGCAGAAATACAAATTCAGTTTCCGAAGCCTGGAACATGGCAGGAATTCACTCTGACGCCCATTTATCAGGACAAGGGCGGATATAGACCTCCGGCACGCTATACGCAGGACGAGATACCGGCGGAGCAGGCACCGGCCATGCAGGCCGTTGTTGCCGCGCTGGTTGAACTGGCGGAACCGTGGCAGGCGGTGCAGGTGTGGGCGCGGTTAGGTATTACTATGACGTATGATGTAGCGAATGATCGTAGCGAATACGTTTTTGCCGTGGAACTGACCGTTGAGGCCGTCAATCCGCAGGGCGGGCGCAGGGTGTTCACTTCCCGTGATTACCCGGAGTTCGTCATTACCGATCCCGCCGCCGTGGAGTTTTTCAAGCATTTCACTACTAAATAATATGAGCACGAATAAAGAAAAAGTGAGTTGGCTGACTGGTCTCCTGACCGGTTGGGGTATCAAAGAGAGTTGGGCAAAAGTCATCGCCGGAGCTGTGATTGGGGCCCTGGTTGCTGCGGGGATTCTGACGCAACCCGGCTGCGGTCATTCCGTGGACGTGACGCCGGAAAAGACGGTGGTCTGCAAAGACGGCTCCTGCCTCGTCATTGAGCAGGGGCATATCTCCTATTCCCAGGCCCAGCCGGAAACGGACGTTCCGCCCGTCATGCAGGTCATCCCCTCCAAGAAATAAGGCCATGTGTAAGCTCTCCGAAGTACCGGCGCGGTTCTTGGATTTTGCCAAGGCTTCACCCGTGTTTGCCTGCGTCATGCTGTCGCTGGTTATTTGCGGCGCTGCCTGCTGGTACATCGGGGACGTCATGGGTCACCACAATGACCGCCTTTGCGACCTGATGTCCATGCAGACACAAGCCCAGGTGGAGACCGCCAAGGCGATCCAACTGCTTGCCGTCCGAATCGAAAACATAGAAAGGAAACTGGAAAAGTGAATAAGCTGCTGAACCCTTCCGTTCTTTTGCCGCTGATGGGGTGCGTGATGGCCGGCGTTTTTGCCGCTTGCGGAGACACGGCGGCGGGCATTGTCGCGTTCTGCTTCCCCATTGCTAGCCTTGTGTTCGTCCGATGAGCGGACTACTGACCAACTGTAAAGTTTTTCTTACAAGTTCAATCATATTAACAATCAACCATTAAAGGAGAATAATCAGGAAAATAGCTATTGATATAGGCCATGCCAACAACACCGGGGCCCGCGGGAACGGGCTTGAAGAACACGCCGTCGCGGCGACGATCGCCGAAACCCCTCGCCCCCACGCTGGAACGGCTGGGAGCCCGGGTGGATGTGATTGACTTTCCGAAGATGACCAATTCCCAGGACTTGAACGCCACCGTCAAGGTCGCCAACGAAGGAGGCTATGACTTCGGCATTTCCCTGCATTGCGACAGCGCGAGCACCGAAAAAACGGTTGAAACAGACGAAGGAAAGGAACTCATTTACGTTCCAAATCCTGCTCCGCATGGCGCCCATGTATGTTTCTACCCGGGAAGCGTTAAAGGAAGCCGGTTGGCCATATGTATCGCGGAACCTCTTGCCCGGCTGCTTCCGGGACGGGCCAACACCGTGCAGTCGCGTCCGGGCCTCGCCGTCCTGAAAAAGACCCGCTGCCCGTGGGTGCTGTGCGAATGTGGATTCATCACCAATCCTGAAAACGCCTCTATTTTGAAGGACCATCCAGGACGCGTTGCCGAAGCCATTGCGGAAGGGGTGAAGGACTATATCAACCAGTAACCGCCCATGACTTACCAGGCCCCCTACGCGGCGCGCTACGTTTCCGCCGCCGGCAACCAGATCCAGCTGCTCAACCTCTGGGACGATACGCCGGAGCCTCCCCGCTTCGGCGGATCCATGGAGGCATTTGAAACGTCGCTGGTAGACGGACCGCGAGCGTTCGCGCAGGGGCTGGGAAGCGCCGTGGAGCAGCGCACCATCGCGTTTTACCGCTGGTTTACGGATTATCACGACATGGCTTCCTGGCAGGAGAACCTGGCGTTGTGGCTGGCCAGCAACCAGAACGGCTATCTGTACCTGCAGTTCTCCGACCAGCCGCAATGGCGTTTTGCCGCCGTCATCACCGGCTACCAGTTTGAGACGGAGAACTTTGTTCCTCCGCCGTCTCCCGAAGACGGCTATCTGTGCCTGCTGGTCACACTGACCATGACGGTCACCGACCGGACCCCGGACAATTCCAACTGGATATTCAGCGTGACGCCCTCTTCTTTCGACGTACCCGTCAAGGGAGGCGAATACACCATTAATGTGGAATCGTCGTTCAGCCCTGGACCGGTAGGGCAGGGTTGGCAGATTGCCGACGTTTCCGAAGGATTAACCGTTTCCGATATCGTCAACGGCAACAACGGGACATTCAAGGTTATCGTCGCGGCCAATGAAGGAGACCAGGACAGGACCATGTCGCTCCAGGTCATTCAGGACGGAACAGGACAGGCTGTTGAGGTTGAATTTCGTCAGCTTCAACCCTCTTACTCATTCAGCCTTGCTCCAACCCAGGTACAGGTTCCCGTTATTGGCGGAAGCTACCAGGTCCAGGTGACTTCCTATTATGACCCGGGAGCAGTCAGCGTTGACTGGACGCCCAATTCTCCCAGCTCTTCCGTTGTCATCTCCGATATCACGAACGGAAATAACGGGTCCTTCACGTTAACCGCGGCCCCCAATGAAGGAGCGGCCGGCTCCGTCGTCGTTTCCGCGACACAGGCGGATTCCGGGTTAAAACAGACAATCCGCGTATTGAGGGCAGGACTGGTCACCCGAAATCATCAGCTTCCCCCGCCCGGAGGGGAATACTCGGATAATCCGATGAGTTATTCCTCATGGAGGTTTATTCCCTCGGACGTTTATCCGGACTTCCCGGAAGGCAACCCCGAAGGAAAGGGACTGACGCTGCAGGAAATCATCACGACGAAACCCACCAGCTCCAATTCCGGCACGTTAACGCTTTACCGGGTGGAAAACGGGTCTGCCTCTCTTCTGGCGACCAGCAGCGAGGCGGTTTTCACCGGAGAGGGCGGAAACGCGAAATGGACGTTTTCGCCCGGCGTGGAAATCCGTTCGGACTGGCAGCTGGTCGTGGAAAACCAGAACGGCATCTATGATCAGCATGTGATGCTGGACAATCCGCAGGCGTTTGACGGTCTCGGAAATGAGTCCTATCCCGCGGCAGCCACGGCGCCCGGACGTACGTTCGGATTATCCCTCGTCATCCGCTACACTTCCACCGAATACCCATCTTAACAGAATAATCCATCATGAACGAACAACAACAAAACGGAATAGAACGGCTTTTCATTGAATTCGCCGAAGAATGCAGCAAGAACCCGAACCTGAACCAGGCGGCGCAGGAATTGAAGGAAAGCGTCTTTGCTGCCTCTCAAGCCGCCGGCGTTGATCCCTCCCATGCCTTCGGCGTCATCATCCGGGATATGATGATTCTGGAATCCTTGCAGAAACGCGTGGAAGAATCCCGCAACGCCCTCACCGCCGGGAAACTGCCCGCTTTCGTCATCGAAGAAGCCCGCCAACAACAATAACCCTCCACATCTACCACCATGGCCACCAAGAAAGAAATTGAAATCAAACTCAAGTCCACGCTGGACGGAAAAGGCGTGGAAGAAGCCAAACAGCAGATCGACGCGCTGAACAAGTCTACGGAGCAGTTGGATAAGGGAAGCAAGCAGGCAACCAGGAGCGTGAAGAACATGGGGCAGGGGGCCTTGCAGGCTGCCTACTTCTTCGATGACTTGCAGTACGGCATCCGGGGCATCATGAACAATATTCCAGGGCTGGTGATGGGCTTCGGAGGCGGCGCAGGGCTGGCCGGCGCGATGTCGATTGCCGTTCTGGCCGGGGCGAAGCTTTACGAATGGATGGGGAACACGGAAGCGAAATCCAAAGAGCTTGCTAAGGCGATTGAACAACAAAATGAAGCCATTGCGAAATCGCAGCAAGTGATAGCCTCCTTCAATAATGAAGAAACGTTACAGAAATCCAATGATTTTACAGCAAAAATAGCCGGCAACCGGAAAGCAGAAGCCCAGGCCCTGAAAGAATCTGTACGGGATCAGCAGCGTTTGCTGGACCTTCAATCCAAGGTATTGGACAATCAGGATCAGGCCGATTTGTTGAAACTGGAAACTGATTACTATAGCGGGGCCTTTGGCGATCCTGAAAATTTTTCTACGCGTTTATTCTTTGAAGGAAAACAGGAAGATATCAGACTGCGAGCCCGTGCACGGCATCGGCGAGAGCAGGAAGACAGCGCAAGGATGAATGTTTCCATCGCGGAAAGTGATTTGTCATCAAAGACCGAAACAACCAACAGGCTTAGCGAACGTTTGGGAGGATTGGAGGACCAGAATATTTTATCCTACCAGGAACGGGAAAAGCTCAATGGAGAGATTCTTAATGCTGAAAAACAAATATTTGACAACTTGCTTTCTATTGCTAAAACAGCGCGCAATAATGAAGAAAATCTTTTGGGACTTGGCCTCATATCAAAAGATGATATTGAAAAATGGATTAATCAGTTAATTGATAACGGAGGTGATACAAGTGCTCTAAAAAATACATGGCTTCAACGTCAATTTGTGACTCCTTCATCGACTTTTAGGTCAGCTCCGAAATTTATGGAAGATGTTCTCTCTTTGGGAAATGGTAGGGCGCAGTTAGATCGCCTGAACGCTTTAAGAGCACAAAGGGCCGCTTCTGATAATGCTCTTGTCGATGCAGGATATGACGTCAGTACGGATGATGCGCGAGTCGAAGCCTATAAAAACAGAGATAAAGCGGTAGAGGAAGCAAAGGAAGCTCTCAAAAATGCGATAGAAGATCAAACAGAAGCGGAAAAATCCTTAACATCAAGCACCAATAAGCTTGCGGAGGTTCAACAGATCAATGCTTCTGAAGAAACCATTGATGAAGCGCAGCGGGAAAGGAATGAAGCGTTGGAACAACACAAGAGAATTGTTCAAGCGCAGAAGGAGTACGAAAATGCCATCAAGGCCCAGATAAGAGAGAAGGAAGATGAGGTCCGGGACTTGAAAAAGGAAATATCCCAGAGAAAATCAGGCGCGAAAACCCAACAGGAGAGACGGGACAATGTGATTGAAAATATCAACCTGGCCGGGTTCAGCAAATCCCTGACTGATGCCTTATCAAGCCCTGACAGGGCGATCAGCGGCAGAGCTCGGGAGCGAAAAGCCAATATCAATGAAGCTTACGGCGCTGTCGTCAGGTACATCAAAGACGCCTTTAAGGACAATAAAGTCACGGAGAATGAAATGGAAGTTCTCTCTAAAAAGTTAATGCAGGAACTGTCGTCAAGAGGCGAGAATACCACCTATAAACAAACGCTTAATTTAGTGAAACGACTCGTTGCCCTGGTAGAGAAAGGGACGTCCAACGGAAAGGGAGATCAGGCTGAGATTAAATCCTTGGAATCACGAGTCCAACGGCTGGAAAAAGAGGCGCAGGCACAGAAAAAAGGGCTCAATATGATAGGGAACTGGTTCGTATCTTGACATTTTTGGAAAAGGAACGTATCAGAGAAAGAGCATGAATCTAGACATGTACTACATCGCGATTGCTGAGGGACAAACGGAAGGTCCCTTTTCTCTTGAGGTTCTGGAAAATTACTTCACTCAGAAAAAGATCAACGCGAAGACCATGGTTTTTCAAGAGGGTGGGCAAGAATGGGAAGAGTTTGAGAAGGTATTGGCGAAATATCATAAGAAGATAGTTCCTAAAAGCAAAGTATCTGAAGAACAAAATACAGATGTCAATTTAACATTAGGAAATTGGTTCTTTTTGATTGGGAGAGTTGTAGCGGTTTGTGGACTCATCGGATTTTTTGTTTGCATAGCACAGAAATTAATAGGTTTGGCTGTTGCATGTCTTTTATCCGGCTTCTTCTCATTGATGTTTTTCCTGTGGATGGGAAAAATTTACGACAGAATTGCGGAATGCGTTCTCTTGTTAAAAAATATGCAGAATAACAATAAATAGAACCCTAACCATTTTACAAGCAGCAGGAACCACGAAATCACCATCAATGACTTGCTGGGCCTCAAGCCGTCCAGCCTGACCCACGACCAGCAAAGCTTTTCCGCCTCCACCATCACCGCGGTTTATCCCGTCCGCGCCTTGGGCGAGGTCTTGCCCTTCCAACAATTCGATACCGTCACCATCTCCCAAAACGGGAACACCATTCTTTCCGGCCTCGTTTCCAGCATCGAAAAGGCCTACAGCGGCTCTTCCCGTGCGTGGAAAATCGTCTTTTCCGACCCCTGGTATTGGCTGGAACATTGCTTTGCCCTGGATAACGACTGGAAGCCGGTCTTCTCCATGTGGAATAAAGTCAGCGGAGGGGGAGCCATCATTCCGAAGATAAGCCTTTCCGCCGCGCTCTCCCGGGTGCTGAACCTTGCCAAGCACCACCCGGCGGACTACGAGCTGCGTATCAGCGATGACAAGATGCTGATTCCGTGGAACGCCTCCTGCGATACGATTGGCAGCCTCCTTCAATCCATCCGCCATTGGTCGCCCCGGATGGTCACGTACTACGACTACAGCGGCGCGCGCCCCCCTCCCCTACCTGTCCAAATACCCGGAAGACGGGGATCCGACCTTGCCGCACTCCATTGTTTACCGGACGTCAGTAGACTTCTACTATTCTAAATACAGTTCTACGGGGGAGCCGGTAGAAGATCCGCAGCCGGTGCAGGGCACTAGGGCCGGCAGCCTGTCCTACCAGCGCATGAAAGTAAGGGGGCGGAAAATTGATAAGGACAACATGATTGAAAAATTCTGGTCCAATCATTTCCCCTGGATGAAAGAGGTAGGAGCCATAGCGGCTTATGATAAAGAGCCGACCATCACGGGGAAGCCTTGGGAGGGGGACGAGAAGGACAAGCCGAAGGGATATAAAACAGACGCTACCGACTTTGAGTTGACGGAGGGGCAAATTCACACCAAATCCTTTCATCCAAAATGGTGTAATACTACGATAAAACAGCGTCTTGCCATCCCAGAAGGAGCGGCTCCGAAGTGGAGGGAGAAATTCAAGAATGTGGGAACGCTGGAAGGCGTGCCCTGCTTTTGGGAAGAATTCTCGGTGGATCTGGTCACCATGGATCGAAAATCCTCAAGCTACCCCATTGACGGCATCTACAACGGGGAACAGCCCTCCAACGGGCCGGAAGACGGAGAATCGCCGGAACCTTCGGAAGGCGTTCCCTATGGGGACATTGCCAAAACGGTATGGGAATCCATGCAGGAATTGCCCTGGGACGGCTCTATTTCCTTTGTCGCGCTTGGTGAAGCGCAGACGCGGCAATACATGGGCCGCCGCGTCTCGCTGCTGGGAGGCAACCCAGAGTGGCAGAACATCAACACCATGATTCAAACCGTTTCGCGCAACCTGCAGACCAACGTCATCACGTTGTCTTACGGGGCATTAAACTATTTAAGCGTTGATGACTGGATAAGATTAAGGAGCATTAACGCTAAATCTCGCGAGTCTTCCACGCTGGAAAACATGCAGGGCGCGCCGGAATCGACGGAATACGGCTTTGACCCCAAGCCGGAATCCCCCACCATCAGCCAGCACATCACCAAATCCACCGGAGAATCCACGCCCGCGCCGGAATACGGCTTCCAGGTGCGCTTGCAGAAAGATACGGAGGGCGCTATCACCGGGGCGCAAATGAAACCCGGCGCGCTCTACCTGAACGGCTCGCTACTCGGCAAATACCCGCAGGGGGGCGGTTCCGGTTCTTCCTGGGTGGCTATCCCCCAAACCAGCGGGGAAGTATGGCTCAACGTCCACTTTGACCAGGACGCCAAATTGACGGGCGTTGACGTCTCGGGCATCCCGGGGACCGTCTATCCTATCAGGCTCGGAGAGAAAAAGCCTGACGTCAATTTCGACTATTCTTTCCAGATAGCCGACATCGAAGATGACCAGGTGACACAATACGCGCTGGGAATGATCCAGATACCCGTCTTCGGAGGAACCTTCTACCCCTACGGACCAGCTTAACAAACACCATGATCAGAATCTATCTATTCACCTATGCCGGAGACGCGGATGAAGCCCTAGTTTGCGTACAATGCGCAGCCGCGGCTCTGCCTGAAGCTGTCATTACGGTTGTGGACGACAGCGCCGCTCCGCTTCCTGAACGCGTCAGATCCGTCCTTATGTTAACCGGGGCAAGGTATTGTCAAACCGGCTGGACAAGGAACGGCAACCTGCGCGGCCCGGAATGCGTCCGGGGCATCATTTCCACGCTGGCCGGGGAAGCGGAGGATGAAGACGTCATCGTCAAAATCGACTCCGACACGCTCCTGTTGTCGGGCGGCTGGATCCTCGACATGCAGCGCAACGGGCTGGCGTTGCACGCCTCCGGCTACCAGAACCCCGGCCACCCGTCCGAACGCTCCGCCTATGGGCCGTGTTACGCGATCAGCGGAAGGGCGGCCAGACTGGCGGCTGAGGAACTGATGCAGGCTGACATCCCCGCGCTTGCTCCCGAAGACCTGACGATCTGCCGTACCATCCAGGGGCTCTTTCCCCAGGAGCGGATCAGGCTTGACGAACCTTGGACGCCCTTCAACAGGGAAGGGAAGTGGACAGCCTGGAACTGGTTCAGCATCGCCGTAACGCCGAAAAAATACGCCGAATTCTGGATGGTCACCTTCGGCAACCCGCGCCCTACGAACATTCCCAAATCCGAGCGCGCCCGCGCCATGGACGCCTTGTACCGTTACCGGTTCCACAAGGAAGAAGACGGATCATCTTGTTGATGTCAACAAAATGATCGTCTTAGGGAAGGAAGGCTAACGGGCCAGTCCGACGGCAATCTTGCTCATGGCCTCCTGAACGTCCGCCGAATCCGGGCGGAAATACACCCGTTCAATCTCTTCGGAGTCGTGGCCGACGATGAAGCGGCACAAATCCGGGGACACACCGGCCAGGCGCAGGACGGTCACGGCGGTCGCCCGTAGGCTGTGGAAGCTCTTTTCCGAAAGCCGGTGCCGGTCGCCTCTCACTTCCCCGGGCATCTCTCGGATGATTCCGTACGTTTTCAATAACGTCGTGAACTCCGTGGAAAGCTTGTCGGAACGTCCGCCGGCATGGGCATGGCGAAGCGCGGCCAGGGGAAACACGTAATCGTTCACCCGGTTGACCAGACGCCTTTCCAGAACCTCTTTCAAGGGCTGGATGATCGGCTTGTTCATGCGGCGCCGGCTCTTCTGCGTGGTCATGAACAGGAAGGAGTTCTTCAGGTCAATCTGCTCCCATTTCAGCGTCGCCAGGTCTCCGAGGCGCTGTCCTCCGGTGTAGAGGCACACCCGCGCCAGATCCGGCCATTCATCCGGGAACCGTTCAATGATGGTGTTCACTTCCTCCATGGTGAAGGCGCCGCGCAGCTGCTTTTCCGCCTGGTGGTCCGCCCGGGAAGGCATGACGCCCCGGAACGGATTCCGGGGAAGAATCTCCCGGTCTACAGCGGCATTGAACGCGGTGGAGAGCGTGGACACATAGCGGATGACGGTTCCGGCGGAAACGCGCTCCAATTCCGTTTCTACAAAATCCTTCGCCATCCCTTTATTCAGGGCGGCCAGCGGCATATTCCGCCGGTCCCCCAGGAACGCCAGAAGCCTGCGGACGGCCATGCCGTCCCGCTCATAGGCCCGCTTCTTGTTTTTCCTCCCGTCCAGCCAGTCAAAGAGGAACCGGGTTACCGTCATGCCGTTCATGGTGGCTTTCAGCACGCCGGCCTGGTCCCCGGCAATGGCCTTCACCTTGTCCAAGTCGAAAACCCCGTACCGGGCTTCTTTCTCCATCTCCTGGGCTACCAGCCGCGCCCGGGCTTCATTCTGGGACATGATTGATTTCTTATTGGCTCCCGGAAGCAGCGCCTTGGGAACCACGTCGATGCCGGTGGTTTTCCGAAGCTCTTTGCCGTCCAGGGAGCGGAAGACGGCCACCCATTTGTTGTTGCGTTTGATGATGCCTGCCATAGTGCTGTACAGTCCTTAGACAATGTACAGTCGCATGTACAGGGCGCTTTTTTCTGTCAGGCGCTTTCAGGTGCGCTCAAAACTGCGCAAAATGTAGGAAAATCAAGGGTCATTCCGTCACGTGCTGACGAGAATTGGCATCGCGTACGGGACTCGAACCCGTGTTGCCCGCGTGAAAGGCGGGAGTCCTGGACCGCTAGACGAACGCGACTTGAACCGGCTTTGACAACATCTTGGAGGCAGGAGCGGGAATCGAACCCGCGAGTTATTCCGGCATATATTCAGGGGGTATTTTGTCATGATTTTACTAGGTTTTTTATGTTTGTTGTTGATGGATTTACTACGCTGTACTACGTTGCTTCTATGGCATCCTACTACAAGCGCAAGGATAGTCCCTATTATTGGGTTGGCGTGATGCGTCCAGATGGGCGGCGGAAATACCGTGCGACAAAAATCAGGCATGACCAGCCTGGGGCCCTGCGGCGTATTCTGGAATATGTGCAGGGGTTGGAGAAAGAGGAACAGATGGCCCGGAATGAGGATGGCCGCCAGTTGTTCAAGGTATGGGTTCCGGCGTTCCTGGATGAATTTCAACGTGAAGGCACGCGCCGCCGTTATCAGGTGGCATGGAAGCATTTGAGTCTGTTTTTCAGGCTCCGGGATGTGCAGCATCCGGGGGAAGTGGATTATAACCTGTTGAAGGATTATGTGGCCTTCCGGACGGATGCGGCCATGGCTAAGGAGTACGGCTGGAGGGCGTGTACCCGCAATAGTGCCCTTCAGGAATTGAAGGTGCTGGGGCGTATCATGACGGAGGCGGTAAGGAAGGGCTATATTTTCGCAAACCCGTGTTATCGTATGGGCTTTCGGAAAGACCCGGCGCGGGAGAAAAGGGAAATCACGAAAGAAGAAGAACGGCGCATTGCGGAAGCCTTGAAAGAGGCTCCGGAATGAATGCGGGATTCTTTCATGATTGCCATGAAGCAGGGATGCCGGCTGAAGGAAGTTCAGGTGCCCGTGGAACGGGTGGATCTGGAACATGATACTATCCGTTTTCTTGGCAAGGGCGGCCGGATGCACGAGGCCCCTTTGCATCGTGACGTTAGGCCGATTGCGGAAAAGGCCATGCGGGAGGGTCGTTCCTCCCTGGTTAAGTTGCCGGGGAACGCAAGCAAACAGTGGTGCCAGTTTTTTGACGATTTGGGGATGCCTGATTTGAGTTTCCATTGTACGCGGGTAACGGTAGTGACCCGGCTGGCGCGCGCGGGCTTTTCTGAAGGGCAATGTATGCAATATGTAGGGCATGCGTCGGAGTTGGTACATGCGATTTACCGCAAACTGAAAGCGCGTGATGTGGCTCAATTAGGTGATGTTTTGTAGGCATCAAGGTTGCATTGCGGGATGCCGTGAGGGCCGGTAGGGCTTTTGCGTTCTTTGTACGGGCGGAATTCCGGGTTTGCCTTGAGCCATGCCAGGGCGTCTTTAATCAGGATGCGGCCGCCTGGGAACGGGCAGCCCCATTTTTTCATTGCGGAGGTGAAAGCCATGGTAACTCCAAGCGCGGCGGCAAGCTGGGTCTGGTTAAGCAGTCGCGGGGAGTTGCTTGGCAAGTTGCGGAGTTCTTCTTTTTCTTTTTGGGTCATTGGTGTGTGGGTGGTTAGAGGTGGATGATATAAGGGGTGATGGCAGTGCAGGGGAGGCCGTGGCGTTTGATGTGTTCGGCGTAGGGTGATGTTGGGATGTGGTAGCGGCAAAAGGTTCCGGAAGTCCGGTGGGTTTGCAAGTAACAGGTTTCCCCGTCCTTCCCGGTGCGGCGGCTGATGATGCAGGCTCCTAAATTGAGGGGGGTGGTCGTTACGGTAGTGTCGGTAATGTCTGGATCGGCGACATTGATTTTGTAGTCAATTTTCTGTTCCGGGGCCCATAGCTGGCAGTTTCCGCAGCATTGGCAAGAGGCAACGGTGAAGTTGTCTTCAATGTAACTTGTTTCTATTTTATAAACATACATAATTTTTTAATTCATAATGTTTTAAGTGTTTTTTTTGAAGATGGCGCCGTTTTGGCGTTTTTTAAGGGTGTAATTTATGATAACTTTTTTATATTTAATAGGTCATCTAATGGCGCCGTTTTTGTCTTTCGAGTTTCCCGGGCGTTTCTGATTCTCATTCCGAGATCTAGCCGGTTGTGGCAACGTTGGCAAAGAACGATTAAATTCGGATAGGCATTGTTTTCCGGTCCTTCCAAGTATTGGATATGATGGACGGTGAGAATAACCTTGCTTCCTGTAATGGGGTGTGCCTGATGGTTTGTTGCTTGGCAGAGTTCACACTTGTTTCCGGCGCGGTGTCGTTCGCGGAGGCTGATAAACTTCCAGTCAGGCGGATATTTAGATTTGTCTTTGATCGGCATAGTCGAAAAGTGTTAATTGGGGGTTGTAATTTAGCCATAAGCATTCAGTTTTTTTGTTCCCTTGCGTATCGTGGGAAGGTGTTGTTTCCTTTCTCCAGCCGTCGAGATATTTTGTGTAAAGCGGAGAGTTGTAACCGGAAAGAACAACATACCCTTTTAAGGTTTTAAGAAATTTTAGAAGGCGAATGTGTTGCTTTATGGTGTATTCATAATGGTATCTTGTTCTTTTGCCGCGTGTGGATTGAACGTAGGGAGGGTCAACATAGTGGAGCGTGTTGGGGGAGTCATATCTTTGCATGATTTTGAGTGCGTCCATTTTGTTGACTTCAATATTTCTACGCCTTAATTCCCATGCACATGCTCTTATAATTTCAGGGTATTTTCTCCATGTCGCGGGATATGTTGTATCTCTCAATAACCCGTCTCGCTTGAAGCCTGGTTTGTAAATGCCGCCGCCGTAGCTCAACATGCAGTTTGTAACAAAAAAATAGGCATCTTCTACGGTGTCTTCTGATGTTGCAAATGACCTGTTATAAGTTTCTTGAGCATAGGGTGTCAGTTCAAGCATGCGTGCAAGGCGTTCTGATTTTTCATTGTCTCTCAAAACAGAAAAAAAATTAACAATCCGGTCATACATGTCATTGTAAACCTCAAGAAATGCAGGCTTTTTATTTAGCAGTACGGCTCCTGTAGCACCGAAAGATTCAGTATAAAATTTGTGTTCTGGAAAGAAGCTAACTATCCACGGAGCCAATTTATGCTTGCTTCCTAAATATCTTAATAGTTCTCCTTTCTTGTTCATTTTTTTTCCCTTCTTTTCCGGTTGAGTATTTTTCTTTTAATTTCCTTCCAGTTGTTGCCGATGGAGCCGGTGCATATATCCTTGACTATGGAGCCGTCATACATTGCTTCAATGTGCATGGCGTCAATTTTTAAGTGGGCTTTCCATACGTTAAGGCCGTATTTCCTTCTTTTGGCCGGAGCTTTCATAGTGATATTTGATTAAGCGTTTAATCCTCAGGCAACGGATATTCCGGAAACATGATTATTTCCCCTTCATCTATTTGTTTATTTAGGCAACTTGCTTCCTTTTCGAGTGCTTTTATTTGTTCACGGATTCTTAAAAACCGCTGAATAGCAACATTATTTTCCGCTTCTTGCGGCGAGATGCGGAAGGCAATCTGTTTGGCCCTTTTTCCTGATTTGTCCATGCCGTCCTTGCGGATATTGAAAGTGTAAAAAGCACTCCATTTCCCTGTAGTGGTAACAGCGAAAAAATTTTTCATATAGGCGCAAACGACAATGCCAAAATCCCAATGTGCTTTCCCTTTCTTTTCGTAAGGCGATGATGAAGGCTCAACAAGGAAGCGTATCAGTTCGCCGTCTTTGACGTCGTCAAATTGTCTTGTCCTTTTCATGGGATTATTTAATTTCTTCAAGGTAGTCTAAAGCTCCTGCTATGCATTCCGCGGCCTCCGTCATGGAACAAATGGCATCTACAGATTTCTTTATGCGGCTGATCTTCTGTTCCGGAAGGTTAGCATGATACTCTTCTTCTTTCTCCATGATAGTTTCCAGTCGGGAATGAAGGTTCTGGAGTGCTTTATGCAGTTTTTTTATCTCTTTGCGGCGTTGTTTATTCATGTTTTTTCTTGGTGGGAGGTGGTTGTTAGGCGGCGGGGCGGTTGCGGCGATCACGCAGGAGAATGAGGCGGCCTATGAAGTCCGCAAAAGTTCGGGCGAGCATTTCAGGACTTGCGCCGGGGTTGGCGGCGGCGTGCATGTCCATGAGGGCCGCGTGTTCCTCCGCAGTAAAGGGGAGATAGACTAGCTGGGTGGCCATTTGGCCGGGTATGATGTTAGTTTTTAGCTGTTCCATAGATTCAAAATGAGAAAAATTTGCTAAAAGGTCAAGGATGATTTTAGCAAGAATCAAACATTTTCCTTTTTTTGATTGACGGATTGTTAGATTTTGCACATTCTCGCAGGCATGAAGAGCGATGAAGTTAAGCAGTGGCTGAAGAGCCGGGGTAAGAAGGGCGTTTGGCTGGCGGCCCAGTTGGGCCGCACCCCTGGTGTTCTTTATAAATGGCTGAATGTTCCCGGCGCGGATGTGCCGCGCGCGCATGAGAAGCTGATTTCTTTGCTGATGGAGAAGGACGCGGCGGCTCGTGCGGACCGGGAGAAGCATGAGGTGTGCTGCGGTTTTACGGAGGAAGAATTTTCCCGGTTGTCCGCGCATGCGGCGGTGCAGGGGATGACAGTGGAAGAATGGGCCTTGCATTTGTTGAGAGGCTTGACGTTTTTCCCGCGGGATGGGCGGGACAGTGAGTGACGCCGCAGGTGCGCGGCGTTGCTCTGTTTTTTCTTTGATGGTTGGTTGTGGTTGAGGTCAGGCGGCAGGGGTGGGTTGTTTGGCCTGCTGGAATTTCAGGGATTGGAGATAGACCAGGTTTGCAAGGATGATGCCTTTCGGCACCGCGCTTGCCTGGGTGATGACGTCGAGCTTTTCGGCGTCTGCCGCGGATATGTCGGTATAGACCAGTACCTTTTCCGTAGTACCCTGTCTGCTGGTGGGGGGTATTATGTTGTCCATGACTCGTTAAATGCGATTTTTCGCATCATGAATTCATGGATTCGTCGATAGAGTGGCTCCTAGCGGAGCTGAAAAAAAATGGTAAAAGCCGCCGATGGCTCGCCGAAAAACTTTTTTTGAGCCCTCGAACCATAGACAAGTGGGTTGAAAAAGGCTCATTCCCGGCTGGGAAACGGGCACGGATAGAAAAATTGATAAAAGAGGAACAAAATAATGAAACGTCTCACAATGTTCCTACACAAGTTGTTTTAGAGTTTTCCCCGGAACAGTATGCTGTTGTAAAAGCAGAAGCGGAACGCCGTGGGCTTACAGTTGAAGAGTGGGCTAGGGAGGTGTTGCAGTCCTTGGCTAATGTAACTGTCCGGGTTAGAGTGTAACGTGAAAGGTATGTTATGTGTTCAGTGCTTGGAAGTCTTCTTCCTTAATCCGGATGATGAGGTTGGTTTGTAATGATGTCGTAGTCATGGCTTTCTTTTCTCAAAAAGAGGATAATCAGCTAATCATTTTCTCAATTTTTGAGAAAGTAGAAATTTAGGTTTGATTTTTTTTCATCTTTTGAGAACTTGAGCACATGACCGACTTCAGAGACCAACTAAAATCCTTCTTAAGGGAAAAAGGGGAGGATCGTGATTGGCTAGCCGCCCGGATGGGGGTTTCCAAGAAAACAGTTGATAATTGGTTTTCTAAAAAACCGATTCCAGAAAAAAAGCAAAAGTTGCTCCGCGAATTGATGGAGAAAGAGCAGCAACCGAAGCAGGTTGAGATCAGTATGGATTTTACGCCGGAGCAACTGGAAATGATCCGTCAGGCTGCGGCGTTGAGGGGGGAAACTCCCGGAGAATGGTGTGAACGGGCTATTAAGGCATTAACTGCTGTGTCCGTATCAATGAATGATTATCACAGGTTAGGCGGGAAGGGAGGATAAAAAAGCCGTGCATGGTGAGAGGCACGGCGGGAGAGGGTGAACAATGTTGCTATTTTTTGACGATGCAAACAAGAAGCTTGATGATGCTGGCAGCAACAAGCCACCCCATAGAAAGAAGAAGGGCAAGCAGGATAATAAGGCCAAATCCTGCCAGAGGTATGCGGGATATTTCCGGTACTGGATAAGTGCGGATGCCGGTGATGAGAGTTCCGATAAAGGTTAGTACTGCAAAAAAGATGCAGACATTAGCTGTTCCGGTGGCAAGGGAAAGTGCGGATTCCTGTTCAGAGGCTTTCTCCTTCCCCTTTTTGGAATTGGGGGCTGTCTGGCTGATGACGGTGGGAATAGCCGTGAAACTGTGCTGGCAGTGCGGGCAAATGCAGGGCTTGCCGACATAGTGATCCGGGCAGGTGATATTATTGTTACAGTTTGGACAAGTAGTGTTCATTGGTGAAATATCCTATATTTAGCTTAATTTTGAAGGTGCGGACAAGTTTTTTTTATAATGTTAGAATTGATGCTGGCCAAGCAGAGTGAAGGGGAAAACATAAAAAGCCCATGGCTGGAGCCATGGGCTTGCGGGAAAAAGCTGGTGTGACAAGTCAGATGAGGGCAAGATTGTTATCCTGCAACGCACTCTGAAGACGTTCCGCTTCCTTTGGAGTGAGGGGCGTCCGGTTTTTGATACGGGCATTCAGGGTACGTTGTTCCAAGCCAATGAGCCGGGCTATGGCCGATTTATTGAGCAGGGCGGAGGCGCGGGCCAGGCTTTCAATAGTAGGGGGAGGAAGGGGAATGGGGCGGTTGATGGCGCGGGCCGTTTCCAGCCAGTCCTGAATAGCGCGCTTGGCTTCCGCCAGGGCAGCTTCTTCCGTAGGGCCGTCCGCCATGCAGCCGGGAAGCTGGGGGACGGTGGCGATGAAAGAGGCATCTTCATCGCTCCATTCGATGTTGATCGTGTAGTGCGGGGTCATAGCGTTTTATGGAGGTTGTATTGGTTGATAATAGTTCTTATCTGTTTGAGCTGGTAGGGTTTGGCTTTTCCATTGGGGCCGGGTTGGATGTTAATAATCTCTGGGATCTTTTCATGCCAGGCGACCATATGGGAACCTCCAGTTTGCCTGAATTGAAAATGGAGATGGGAGAGCAATTTGGTTGCTTCTTCAAAAGTGACGTTCCCTGTTTTGTCAGGGTTCATGATTTTTTCCAGAAGCTTTTTCTTGCTGCTCATGTTTCGATATTACCTTTTTTAGAAAATCAAGCAAGGAAAATATTTCTCAATTTAGAAATATGAAGATTCCAGATAGGAGTTTGTTACGGATGAATGAGTTTGGATGACTCTCTGAAGCTGGCCTTTTTTCTCTTTTTGCTCAAATAGTTCTTGCCTTTTGGCTTCCGACGGTGTTTACTCCCTTGCGCAGTCCCTGCAAACCTAATGTCGCGTTCGTCTAGCGGTCCAGGACTCCCGCCTTTCACGCGGGCAACACGGGTTCGAGTCCCGTACGCGATGCCAGTTTCTCTATTCTTTCCGGCGTCATGAGCAGTTCATGATGCCTTTTTTGTGTCTTTGCGTCGCGATCAATAAAAAACCCATGGTGGAAACCATGGGTTAAGTATGTTTTTATGAGCTAGCAATATTATATTTTGGCAGCAGCCGGACAGAGAGTAAGAATTTTGTTTTTATTTGATTCAATGGTTGAAGCTGTTTCTCTATGGATAAGGCCTAGAGAAATAAGCTTGTTAATATCTCGTTGAAGGCATTTTTGCGTTTTACCTCGATAATAGAGAAAGAGTGCTGGAGGTAGAGTGTCCAGAGTAATTTTTTGTGGAGAAGTCCAGGTGTTGATATATAAAGCCAAAGCCCGTTGTCTTTTGTTTGCGGATGTGTGAGGTTGTGAATCAAAAATTTCATAAGTGAATTGATTCCACATGATATCATATTGAGAGTTTTGAATTAGTAAAATCTGCTCACGTATGCCGTCAAGATAGCCTCTGAGCGCATAAGATAGAAATGGTTGCAGAGGGTAATGATTTTGGTGATCTTTACTGAGTCGGTTGAGTTGCTCGTAATATGCCTCTCTTGTTTTATTGTAGTGGTCACTAAGGAGGTGCGCAGATGGTGCAGGTATTCCAGCTTTTAGCATAAAATAAAGCTCTACGAGCCGCGCAGTACGTCCATTACCGTCTCCAAATGGGTGTATCCATGCAAGATAAATGTGAGCTACAACAGCCTGAATGATGCCAAAAGGAATATTATAGTCTTTATGAGTGGCTTGAAATTCTGAAGAATTAAGCCAGTCTACTAATCTATTTAGAAGAGCAGGGCATTCGCGTGCTGGAGCCCCGCGATAAACACGACCGACAATGACGGAGTGTGTGCGAATAGTTCCCGGAATAACGTCTTCCTTTTCCGGTAAATCTTTGAGAACGATGGAATTAAATTCAAGTATCTTTTCTGTAGTAAGAGGCGGGAGTTCTTTATGAGTTTCTAGCTCCATTAAAATTCCGTTGCAGGCTTCAAGAATATTTTTTACTTCTTGCTCTAAATAATTCTGCGACTCTGGAGCATGTCGCTTTTTTTCAATGATGTCTTCAATTAATTGTTCATCTAGGGTGTTTCCTTCGATAGCAGTAGTTGCTTTAATGCCTTTGGTGAGATAGATGAGGTTTAGTTCTTTTCTAAGGGAGGGTAGGAGGGGGGTATTGCGCAAATGATCGGTTTTAGATGCGGCTTCTCCAAAGTGAAAAGCCAAGCCATCTATAATATTTGGCGGAAGGGAGAAGGTGAGCCATGGATGAGTTTTTTTGTATTCCATACGGGGCATTCTGTATAGTATTTGTTGGTGTAGTCAATAGAAAAGTCATGCATAAACATAATATTTTTATTATTAATGTTATATTGTGTAATAAATGCCACTTTTTTTTCTAAAATGTCCTCATAATTTTTCTAAAATGTCCATTTATCCGTGCATTTTTCATAGATAATCCCTATCTATTTTCAGCCAGGCTTTGTCCTTGTCTGCTCCTAGGACGTTTTCACACTTTCATTTTGGATTTGGGAGGCGTCGTTCCTGTCCGGGAACGGCGCGTTTTTGTGCGAATTGAAAGGGGGCGTGGGGTTTTGAAGAGTGCTTCGCAAGGAGGAACATGCCGGAGCGGGGGCAGATAACGGCGCGTTTTTGAAACGTGGCGCAGGATGACGGCGCAGGGAATAAGCGTTTGATGATAAGATGAATATGTATCTTATAGCGTACTTGCGTACTTATTACCGGATAATAACGGATAGAAGAATGATATATAAAAAAGATTCCGAAAAGAAAACACGGGGCAAGGGCGCGAACGGCACGCAGGCAAGGCCGGGCGCGTGGTGGCAGGTGCCCGCATGGCGGCAAGGAATCTTTTAATTGAGGGGCCCTGATCGCGGAGTTCGGCGGACACAGGGAAAAGCGGGAGTGTTCATGAAGGGATTTTTTTAGCGCACCATGAAGGGGGATGGCCGTGTTTTTGTTCGCGTGGGACTGCGGTTTTTTCGCAAAAGCGGACGGGTGGCGGCGTTTTTTTCGTCTTCCGGGCGGCGGACAGGGGAAAGCGGCTGATTTGGAGGGCTTTTTTTCGTTTTTGAAAATTTCGCTTAATAGTAGAGAGAGCGAACACCCGCCGTCGTGAATAGGTGCACGGCGGAGAAGAGTAGCACGGCGCGGGAGGCTTCCCCCGGTGAATGAGACGAGCATTTGCCGGGTCGCTGGGGCTCCGGGAGCATGCAGGCTCCAGCTGGGGCTTGTCCGGCTTTCCGGGCGTTCGCTTTCTCATGTATTCGTGATATGGGACAGAAGAGAGACAGAGTAAACGGCGCGCTGAAGAAGGCTTTCGCGGAGAAGAATGGAAAGTCTTTGCGTTGGGCGCAGATAGAAGCGGCCAAGGATTCCCCTGCATGGAGGGGTTTTCTGGCAGAGCAGTTTCCGCCGTCACCTGCGAAAGCGGACGGAGGCGGCGGAGAGGGCGCGCCCATGGGCGGCGCGTCCGATTTGGCGCGGGCAGGGGAGGCGAAGGAAAGCGCATGGCAGATTTTGAAGAGGATGGAAGAGCAACTGGAAACGGCTGCCCGGTCCGGTGACGTGGGGCTGATTGCGTCGTTCACCCGTGCCGTGCGCGAAGCGCGCGCGAATTGGGAGCGGGCCGGCCTGCATGAGCAGAGGCTTCA
>ERZ780012.276-NODE-276-length-21392-cov-14.42_pt1 | contig 21392 bp, 18 predicted proteins | sample MGYA00511869_ERZ780012 | MGnify/ENA primary metagenome ERZ780012 (study PRJEB29588, sample SAMEA2161608) | human gut metagenome | biome: human gut; feature: human-associated habitat; material: faeces | place: Denmark | collected 2008/2010 ... | reverse complement strand
CCGAAAATATCGATAAAGACTGACTTTTTCATCCCTCACGTGCACTAGAGAGTTTAAAGATAAAATCATCATCGGTGATTTTCCTTTGATTGTTTATACAAAACAGCATTGTTGCTATTGCATAAATTGCTAACACAAATATACCATATCCAAAATAATTCAAAACGCAATATAAGATAAGACAGCCCAACGAGAATAATAGAACTATCATTTTATTGAAGGAGCCCACAAAGATTTTATATCTGAAATCAATAAAATTAAGTGTAAAGAATACTGAAGCTATAAACAGAAGAAAATGAACACTAAAGATTACATATTGAATTATAGGAGCTATCTCCACACCATAATAGACGATGTCTATCACATCTGGTGAAAACAAATAACAAAGCAAAATAAAAAAAGAAGATACAAAAGTATGGTAAGTGGAATCGTATATGATAAACATCGAGACAAACTCAATCAAAACAATAAAAGAAAGAAAGACTAAGGACAAAGTCAAAGCTATTTTATCAGCCTCTAAATCAAAATGGTTTATCTTAAAAGAATAAAAAATCAAACATAAGACCAAGCCGAGAATAGCGAATATAAATTAAAGGATATAGTTTCCGACTTTCTTAGTTTTCATAGCTCTTTAATTTAGTATAAATACCTATTTATACTAAAAATTATACTTCATTATGCTAAATATTCAAAGCTAATGTAATGAGCTGTTTTTTTTTTTTTTTTTACAAATTAAAGATATTATCAATTAAATAGAGTTTTGGCCTTTTTGTTTAAATTTTCTTCAACTTTCTTAGATTTTTGAATTTTATCAAAAATAAGTCTTGCCGTTTTATCATCCGTTAACTGGCTTATTTCACCAACAGTAGCATTTAATAAAGAATCCATTGTCGGATAGGCATTCAATAATCTTTCTTTTTTCTTATCTCCAACCCCTGGAATATCATCAAAAAAGGTTGAAAATAATGACTTAGCCCTCTTATTTCTATGTGTGGTAATAGCATATCTATGAACTTCATCCTGCATTCTCATAAGCAAGAAAAATAGAGGTGACTTTTTATCCAATGGAATCAATTCACCAGTATCCCCATCCATCAATGAATTTGTTTCATGTTTATCGTTTTTTACTAAGCCTGCCAATTTAACACCTTTGATATTAGACCTTGAAATAGCATCTATCGCAGCTTCGACCTGTGTGATACCACCATCCACAATTATCAAATCAGGTGCTTTTAAATTATCTTTTACAATTCTTGAGCAGCGCCTATAAATAACTTCTCTCATAGAAGCCATATCATCTGCTTTATTCGGCTGATGAATATTAAACCTTCTATATAGTTCAGGAGCTTTTTCCCCGTTTACATACGTGACCATCCCGCCAACTGCATCCTGGCCTTGCGTATGAGCGTTATCGAACAATTCTATTTCCAGTGGAAGTCGATCCATATGGAGTTTCTCCTGCAAATCTTTTAATAGATCTAAAGTATCATCTTCAAGCCTTGCAGTCATAAAATGTGCATCTAATCCTGCTTTAGCGTTTTCCAATGCTAAAGACAAAATGTCTTTCTTTATTCCTTGTGTAGGCACTACTATATCCAAATCCAGCAATTGTTTTAAAGACTCTCCTAAAGATTCATCAGATACAATAAGTTCTTTAGGCTTTGGATGATTTAAATAGAATTGACAAATCGCTGTTTGCAATTCTTCGTTCAAATCCTCTGTAACTTCATTGATATAAAGATTCTTTCCGAGCAATATTCCTTTTCTATAAAGGAGAAACAACATGCAAACATATCCTTCTCTAGTTGAGAAAGCAAAAACGTCTCTATCTACTTTGTCTTTCATCATTATCTTCTGATCTTCAGTAGTGGCATTAATGCTTTGAATTATTTGCTTATATTCACCAGCTTGCTCAAAATTAAGATTGTCGCTTGCTTCTTCCATCTTCTTTCTATAGAAAGAAATAACTTCACTAGTATCTCCATTTAAAAATTTTTTAATCTTATCCCTGACTGTATTGAAATCATTAATTTCATCATCATTGATAACTGGATTTTCTGCTTTTGCTAAATAATAATAAAAGGATGGCTTCCCAGGAGTGAACTCTTCTCTTGAGACAGGATATGTTCTATTCAGTAATTCCATAACCTTATGGGCTGCATTGGAATCTGGATATGGTCCAAAATAATCATAGGCTTTGGATGTCTGCTTATGAAATATTTTTAAAACTGGTTGTTCTGTTCTTTTTACTCCGATATACGGATACATCCTACCATCCTTTAAAAGGATATTATATTTTGGATAATATTTTTGTATCAAATTGATTTCCAAAAGAAAAGCTTCCTTTTCCGAATGTGTTTCAATCCAATCCAAATCAGTAATTTCCTGGACCATCAACATTACTTTTCCAACTTGAGGTCTGGTGAAATATTGCTTTACTCTTTTTACTAAGCTTTTTGCTTTTCCAACATAAATAATTGTACCGTTCTTATCCTTCATTTGATAAGATCCAGGTTTATTTGGAAGCAAGTCTAATTTTCTTTTAATTGTTTCATTCATCTTTACTTTAAATAGACAACAGTAGCTCCAAGGCCACCTTCACCTTCTCCACCTTCTCTAAAAGATTTCACATAGTTCAATTTTTTCAAATGAGCCCATATTCCATTTCTTAAAGCAAATGTACCCATTCCATGAATGATGATTACAGATGACAAATGACATAATTCCGCATTATCTAAAAACTTGTCTACTTCTGGAGTGGCTTCAGATACTGTCATTCCAATGATATTTAGTTTTGTAGAAACACCTTTAGCTCTGTTCATGATTGAATTATCTAAATTGGATACAGTTCTACTCATAGGCAATTTAGAAGCGGAAGATTTGACAAGGTCAGAGAGATTGACAGTCATTGTCATTCCATTGTAATAGAATTTAGCTTTGTTTTTATTAGCACTAACCAATCTTCCTATCATAGAACCATAAGAAACGATATCCCCGGGTTGCACTTCTTCAGGTTTGCTGAGATGTTTATGGAATTCATTATCTGATTGATCAGCTGAAGAAGTAACTTTTCTAATCTCACCTTTGATTTTGGATTTTTCGTTAAATCCAATATCAGCTTTCTTTCCTTCAGACCATAACTTATCTAATCGATCAAGTCTTTCCTGCGCGTATTCATCAACTTTTCTATCAGCACGTTTCTTAATATTCTCTTTTTCATCAGCTAAAGCTTTAATAGCGTTTTGCCTCTTTTCTTCCAATTGCTTAACGTTGTTCAATTTATCATCCAACTTTTTTTGCAAAGCATCGGTTTGTTTTATCTTAGCATTGAGTTCAGCTGTAAGTTTTTCGACATCAAATTGTTTTTGGGAATCCCTATATATTTTTGCTGACTCAATCAATTCTTTAGGCAATCCATTCTTTGAAGCAACCTCAAAGGCATATGAATTTCCAACAGCACCGGGGATGAACTTAAATGTAGGAGTTAAAGTTTTCTCAGAAAATTCCATAGCTCCGGACAAAATCTTTTCTTCTGAAATAGCGTATTTCTTTAGTCCATCGTAGTGGGTTGTAAACACTCCAAATGTGCCTTGATTTAACATATGTTCGATAAATGCATGTCCAATGGCTTCTCCATCACTCGGAGCAGTTCCTTGACCTATTTCATCGACTAAAACTAGCGAATTACCTGTGGCATTTTCATACATGTTCTTCAATCCCAACAAATGACCAGAGAATGAAGACAAGTTTCCAGACAAAGATTCCGAGTCACCAGTCAATATATCGACTTCATCGAATATCTTCATGGTAGCTTCTTTATGACAGGCAACCATAAGTCCCATTTGATTCATGATAGCAGCTAAAGCCACAGCTTTCATCAAGACAGACTTTCCACCTGCGTTAGGTCCAGAAATTATCAAAACCCTCGGCTCTAGGTCACCGAGTTTCAAATCGTTATCCACTGCTCTATCCAATGGAATCAAGGGGTGAATCAATCCTTCCAAGGACAAAGTATCTTCTTTTATATTTGCTACAACTCCATCATAAGTTAAGCCAAATTCAACTTTTCCTATATAGCCATCTAAAAGATTATAAATATAATAATTCTTGTCTACAGCATCTACTCTTTGGAAAAACATCTTAGAAAATCCGTCTAAGATTCTAGCAATCTCCGCTTTCTCATCGTTTAATAGTTTTTCCTTCTTGTTTTCAAATTCCAGCAACTCATATGGGATTACAAATAATGTCTCACCGCTTTTAGACCTATCGACAACCATTCCTGGAACTTGATTCTTTTTAGATGCTGTTACAGCCAATGTCTGAATTCCATTTTTTATGACTGGTTGAGATATCTCAAGACTTGATTTGTATTTATTAGAGATTCTCTGAATCAATCTAGATTCTTCACTTATCAAGCCTCTAAATTCACTTCTAATAGAGGCTAATTTTGATGAAGCAGAATCCAAGACTTCACCATCAGGTCCGAAAGACAAATCCAACAGTCTCAATAAATCAGGCATATCCTCGATGTCTAAAGCCTGATTTTGAAGATCGGGAAAATCATTTTCTTTCGCAAACTTATCCATGATATCTTCACATGCTAAAATCAGGCTTTTTAAGCCTAACAATTCATCTATATCTAAAGTCAAAGCTTTATGAAGCTTAATCAATGTATCGCTTAAATCGATGACAGTCGGCAATAAAAGATTCTTTCCTTTATTTGCATAACCTAATATTTGATTTAAATATCTATGATCTCTAAGAATTAAATTCTTATCATAACTAAATTCATATAGTGAGACATCATTTTGGTTGTGCTCACTTTGAAAATGAGTTTTTAATTCTTTTATAATTTCATTTATTTCTTGTTGTACTTGTCTATCCATATTCTTAAACGGACCTTCACTTAACTATCTTTGTCAAATCACTAAATCTTTCTATTGTATATGTAGGATCATCGACTTCGACGGTTTCTTTCTTTCCATATCCATAACTAGCCCAGCATGTATCTATACCACAATTGTTTCCCATAGCAATATCAAAATGGGTATCTCCAATCATTATGGTCTCGCGTTTATAAGCACCCAAGACAGTCATAGCTAATTCAGCCATATCTTTGAAAGGCTTGGGCTTTTTGACTAATTCTTGTCCTATGAAACAATCAAAATAATCTTTGATATGCAAAGTATCGCAAAGCTGTACGATCAAATAAGTCATACGAGAAGATACGACAGCCATCTCCTTCCCTTCTTTTTTCAAAATCTCCAATGTCTCAACTAAACCCGGCATAGGTTTAAGAGTTGAAAAACATTTTTGTAAATAAAATTTTTGGTATAGACTTACCAGTTCATCAGCTTTAGAATCATTGATTCCAGGGAACAACTTCTTGAAAGATGGATTTAAAGGCAATCCAATGGTTGCTTTTATATCACTATCATCTGGCATCTGTAATCCTTCTTCTTTGATAGCAGTATGAAAAGCTTCTAGTATGGTTCCTTGTGTTTCACCCATGGTACCATCAAAATCGATTAATAAATATTTATACATATACTTTTTATCCCCACAAAATGATAGCAAATAAAAAGTATAAAAGCATTGAAAATAAGCATTATCATTATAATTTAGCTTAGTATGATACGGAAAAATCAGATTGGCATTAAGAAAAAATGATATATTAAAAATGATGGAACTAACAAAATTTAAAGTAAATAAGGCAAAAGCTTTGGAAATAATGGATTATTACAAGGCTACTGAGATAAATGACACAAATCATCCTTATGATTTATTCATCCATAAAACTAAAGATGGAATAGTTGTGAAAGGATTCAAAACAAAGAATCCTGATGTTTTTACCATAACATTTTTTGGGGCTGACGGAAAAGCTTCATTAGAAGCATCGATATTCATGCCTAATGTCAAAGTTGAGACGTCATCATTCGAATATCCAAATATCAAGACACAACCTTTGGGTAAAGGATATGAAGACACCGGAATACAAATTGGTTCTGATGAAGTCGGAGTCGGAGATTTCTTCGGGCCTATGATTGTTACCGCAACCTATTTCACCCCTTCAGATATGAAGTTGATAGATAAATTGCATGTAAAGGATTCGAAGAAATTGACGGATGCCTATATGATGCAAATTGGCCCAGAGTTGAGAAGAAGTATAAAGCATTTTACGGTACTTTGCTCAGCGAGCAAAGTATCTTCCTACGAGGATAAAGGGTTTTCTACCCACTGGGTTTTAGCACATCTCCATAACCTAGCACATCAAAAATTGATTGAAAAATATAAGCTAGGCGATGAAATAGTAGTCTATGTCGATCAATTCGAAAGAGAAGAATTATACAAGAAATATGTCGGTGAATCTTTAATTGAAAATCCAATCATATTCAAGGTTAAAGGAGAGAGCAGATGGCCTAGTGTCGCAATAGCATCAGTCATATCCAGATATGAATTTCTTTTATATTGGCAACAGATGGAATCAAAATTAGGAATTACAATCCCCAAAGGAGCTGGATCTGATGTCAATAAAGTCTATAAAAGACTAATAGAATCCAAAGGAAAAGAAACTGTAGACAAATACGTCAAGACTTTCTTTAGAAACTACAAGAAGACAAACGAATAAATAACCGATATAAAAAACACCAAGCCATTGACTTGGTGTTTTTATATCGTTTCAAGGTTTACTTCTTGTCTGTGTATCCAGGCTTACCGAGAAGAACGAACATATTCTTCTTGTAAATCTCGACTCCAGGTTGGTTGAAAGGATTGATATGATCCAAGTAACCAGTCAAAGCAGTTGCTCTGAAGAAGAAATAGAAGAGATTTCCAAGGTTATAGGCATCGAGTGTACTGACATCGATAACATTGGCGTCGACTTGTCCTTCAGTATGAGCCTTCAAAACAGCTTCAAAGGCTTTCTCATTGATGTAAGACATCTTTTGTCCTGCGAGATAATTAAGATTATCCAAATTCTCCTTATCAGCTGAGATTTCGACATCTTGATTCTCAGGTACAGTGTTGAAATGGATTACAGTTTCAAACAAAACATTGGATCCTTGTTGAATGAACTGACCCATAGAGTGCAAGTCAGTGGTGAATACACCATGTCCGAGCATCAATCCCTTGTCATCCTTACCGAGTGATTCTCCAAACAATTGCTTCAACCATTCACAAATCATCTCAGTTTGAGGATCATAGGTACAGAACATCTCATAAGGATATCCAGCTTCATGGTTCAACAAATAACGATAGGCTCCATATTGATAAGCCAAGTTCTTGTGCCAATCATTGTCACCGTAATCTTTTTCACCATCGACCAATCCTTTAACAAAAGAACGTATGTCGATTCCAGCACATGCAATTGGGAACAATCCTACAGGTGTTATGACTGAGAAACGTCCACCGATATCGTCAGGAATGACGAATGTCTTGTATCCTTCAACATTGGCTTCTGACTTCAAAGCACCTTTAGCTTTATCAGTAGTTGCAAAGATTCTATCCTTGAGTTGGCCGGTTCCCCATTTCTTGATGATGAGTTCCTTCAAAAGACGGAAAGCTACTGCAGGTTCAGTGGTTGTTCCAGATTTGGAAATAACATTGACTGCAAAATTTCTTCCTTCGAGCCATTTCAAGATTTGATGTGTATAGGATGGACTTAAAGTATTGCCGAGATAAACAATTTTAAGTTTGTCATCGCTATACAATCCATTTATAGCATCGATTACAGCACGTCCGCCCAAGTAGGATCCCCCGATACCTACACAGACCAATGTGTCGAACTTGCTTCTCACGAGATTGGCAGAATCGATGATGTCTTGAATATCATCGTTAGTCAACTTGGAACAATAATCCATCCAACCCATGAATTCATGACCTTCACCGGAGCGCTCAGCAATTACCTTGCTAGCAGCATTGATTTGAGAATTGATGCTTTCCAAATTTAGCTTCTCAATCTTCTTACCGTAATGTCTTAAAGTAATCATTTATTTTCTCCCCTAGAAAGTATATTAAAACTTCAAAAACCGGAGATATTTTATAACTTAAAAATGAAAAAGCTATATAAAAGCTAAAAATAATTATATTGGTATAAATTGTAAGCGTATTCTAACAATTTTAAATCTATTTTCTTCTTAAAATTCCTTTTTCATTGCTTAAATTTGTAAGACAAGCAATCATAAATGACTAAATCATCATCATTTGTTACTTTAAAGGAAAGAGTAGACCCTTGAATCAATAAAGGTGATTTGGATTTGTTTAAGACCATTTGAAAATCATCGGTCTTACTTTCTTCTTTCAACTCTTCATAAGCCTCATATATCAAATTGAAATCAAAGCCTTGGGGTGTTTGAACTCTTTTTATAAAAGTCCTGTCTACATATTTTATTCCATCATTTTCTTTCAACAAAGAATCTGACATATCTAGCACAGGTGTTACTGCATCATGATCTTTTAGAGCATCTTTAATGTTCAATATTATGTTAGAAGGAACAAAAGGTCTTGCTGCATCATGAATCAATACTTTGATATCGACATCAAAGTACATGTTTTTAATAAAATTAAGAGCATTTCTAACACTCTCAGTACGATCTTTTCCTCCACTTATAACAGGATAGAATTTTTTAGTGAATATAAATGACTGACTCTTTACTTTTTCCTCATCACCATGAGGAACCACCAAGATAACATCATCCATAAATGAGGCTAGAGTTTTCAATGAATGAATATACATTGGTTCATCATAATCTTTAGATACATAGTACTGCTTAACAATGCCATTCATTCTAGTCGACTTTCCCGCCATCAATAAGATTCCAATATACTTAGTATTCATCGGTATCTTCCTTTCTTCACACCTAAATATAAGATAATATAAAACGAATCAAAAAGAAAAACGAGGTTTATTATGAATACTTTGTGGACTATATTGATTGTAGTTGGTTCCTTATTGATCTTATTCCTTCTTTATCTATTATTGGGATGGATACTTTGGCTAAGTCTAAAGAAGCAAGAAAATAAGGTGATGGATGAATTTAGAAAGATAGAACCATTTGAATCTTCAAGGGTTGACTTGATGAAAGAGGCCTGGACTTATGTAGATGAAAGAAATCTACCTTATAAGAAAGACTTCAGAGAAACATTCGAAAAAGCATATCCAGATATTTCTTCACAAGATTTAGTGGCTAGAAGAAAAGCCAAAGAGACTTTAGACTTTGGCTTTATCTATACCAGAAAACTACTTGAAGAAAAAGGAAAAAGAACAGACAGAGCTAATGAATTGATAAAGAAGTTGAAAGAGAAGCAAGTAGAAGGCGACAATGCCTATCAAGCATATGACAAAATTGCCGTTAGATACAACGCTATCCTATCTATGGCAAATGTCAAAATAGTGAATAAGATGAGTGGAAAGAAAAGGAAAGATCCAGCAGTTATTTTCTAGGTGTAGAAGAAATTTTTAAAAATCACTTGATTAAAAATAACTACTCGTATATAATCCCTTCTTGCCGTGGGGTCATGGCGAAATTGGTATACGCGTACGTTTGAGGGGCGTATGGGTCTCCCGTGAGAGTTCAAGTCTCTCTGACCCCACCATTAAGAAATTAATTAATCGATTCAGTAAAATACTGAATCGATTTTTGTTTTCTATATTTCATCGAAAACAAATGATTATATAAAGCAGCCGACAAAGCAGTGTTAATAATGGTTATTTTTAATGCGATAATCTTCTAGCCCATCTATCGATATAGGATTGGATAGTATTCCAAGATATAAAACCTTTTCCTATAGATATAGCCATATACTTACATGGTAACTTATCATACAATTCTTTAGATAGATATTTATCGAATGATGAATAATCCAATAATCCATATTTCTTTATATCTTCGTTTTTCTTCTTTATGTTATATTTCAAAGATTCATTTTCATATTCAAATATATTGAATAAACCAGTAATTCCACCTGGCATACTCAACATGTTATCTGAAATGATATTTAAGTTATTGAATAAGCCACCTTCCTAGCATCGTTATCCTTTATATCAGTAGTTTTAGAATCTATTGGAGAACTCCATGCAGGTTCAAGTCCTGTCCAGGACACCACGATTGAAACACGCCTTCGATTCCTAGAAAGGGTATCGGAGGTTTTTTCTTTGTCTCCGATTTGGTGAAGGATGAATCCGAATTTTAAGCCTTATAGAACAGGCATGATGACCATCTTAGAACGTTATCCCTGTGGAAAAGGGAACGGTAAATCAAAAGGTCGTATGTTTGTCTATTACTTATGCAAATGTGACTGTGGAAAGAAATTCATCGTCGGAGGAGATGAACTATCCAAGCATCCTTATTCCTGCGGATGTACTTCCAAACCCAAAAGGTCAGAAACAGGAAGACCCAATGACTGGACACTTAGCTACGACAAAGACCAACATACCATGACCTACATACTGAAACAAACAAGAGCCGTATATGCCACCTGCAAGTCAGGAGTATCCGGAGTCATACATAACAAGAAAAGAAAATGCTGGGAGGCTTATATCACCTTCCAGCAAGTCGATCATTATCTCGAATCATACAAAACAAAGCAGGGAGCTATAGAAGCAAGAATAGAAGGAGAGAAAAAGTACTTCGACCCCTATATCAGCAAAGAGAAGAACAGAAAAGAATAAAAACTATTTTACATTCTCCATCAGCTGGTCTTTCCACTTGTTGACGTAGCTTTCAAAAGTCTCCCATGTGATGAGTCCTTTGCCAATTGAAACGCCAAGATATTTACAAGGAAGCAAATCGTATATTTCTTTAGGGAAGAAACGTTTGAAATCCATATAGGTGAGGAGGCCGTATTTTCGAATATCTGATTGCATTTTTTCCTTATCGAAGGCAAGAGTCTTCGGATCATATTCAAAGATGTTAAAGAGACCTTTCAAACCGCCTTCCATCGATAGCATCCCATCAATAATGAGATTAAGGTGATTGGCCGTTGCCGGAGCCGCTAATCTAGTAATCATCTTTCTTTTTGATGCGCTAACCAACAAAGTTCTTGAGACGCGTCCTTTCTCATCGATTGTGACAAACTCATGTCCGATGTATTCTTCTACGTCATCGATATGCAGATAAACGTATTTGTTGAGCGTAACGTCGAAATATCCATGCTCATCAATGAAATCGGTGCTCATGCCGTTGCTGAATTCCAGGTGCACTACATCATATACTTGAGCAGGTTTACCTATGTCGTCATTTCCAATAACCACATTGGGTTCGACCATGCCCGTTTCATGATTGAAGGACATCACCATATCGCCCGTGCGAATCAAACCAGCCTGCTTATAGAATCCATCAGCCATCAAAACTAACGCAGATGGTAAAATACAAAAAGAACCGCTCTGATCGGAACTGACCGTCTCGGATACATCGCTGGCTGTACCTTGCCCAATCCAAGCGCCGTCATCCGCTATGTATGTTACATTGCTTACCATTTGTTTCGTTGAAGCGGCTTCGGTTTCTGATGATTTTATATTTCCGTTGGCCTTCCCGTTCACTTGGCGGTAAGTCCATTCCATTTCACCTTTTTGAACGTCAATAATTTCATCCGTAGTAACTGAAGCAGAAAAGGAATCGCCAGTAGTTGTTTTGCCTGATGAACCACTGGTCAAAATTTTGCCGGCGAAAGCTGAATTGAGTGTGAGATTGCCATCGTTAACACACGTTGCCCCGCCAAGCTTTTTCGGATATTTGCCCGACACATAGGTAGACTGATCAACATAAGTTTGATAAAAGATAGAAGAAGACTCAAATGTCAGTGACGCCCCGTCATCAACAAAAAGTGAGGATCCGCTCAAGAATTTGGTCGGCTTTTGAATCGTAACCACTGAGCCCCTTAAACAAGAAATTGAAAACTTGTAAGAAAGAGGTACGCTGAAATCGCCCGTTTCAAGTGATATGCCCCCCAAAGACAAAGACATAGAATTCAATGAAACAGTTCCATCTAAACCTATTTTCATTCTGCTAATCTCGGATGGGTTTTGATTGGACGAATTATCTACTTTCGTATACGGAAAAGCATAAGAATCGTAATTTAGAGTCGCCTTCCCGGCGGAAATATTAAATAGTGCCCCTGACAATGAGATCAATTTAGAATTTTTAGGGACGTACATTTGATCTTTTGCATAAATAGCCGTCATGACACTCAATTCAGCACCAGCATAAAACTCTGTCATGCATTGACAATTGACTAGTTCGAAAATATTAAACGGAAACACTTCTTGGGAGTTGCATGCATTCGAATACGAGCCTCCCTTAAAATCGTTAATGACGAGAGGCATGGTTATCAAACTGGAGGAATTAGATTTCAGCTTTCCCGTACCATTTTTATTGCCTTTTTTATGTATCCGTAAATCTCTCAATCGACCCATTGTTTTCGATTACTGCACCATCATCAATTGTGATTTGGAAATATTTTCCATTCGTGTGCCCACTAGGGCGTTGACTACTATCGCCGACGCCAAGCTCACCTCCGACAAGTATCTTTCCGTTATTGGTAAAGCTAACACTTTTTCCTTTGCTGTCCTTGCCATTGATAGTCACAACGTTTTTTCTATTCTTGTTGACGCTTGCCAAATCGTTATCTGAATAATTGGTGCTAGTGACGGAACCGATGTCTGCTTTAGTGATTTTACTAAGGTCACGCATATAGGTTTCATCTTCATAAGGAATCAAAAGGGTATCTTTAGTATCTAAAGTACAAGAAGAAGAAATCACTGGATTAGTCCCCGGTATAACAACAATTGTTTCGGACGAATTTATGTGGTCTTTATCTCCAGCAACTACAAGAGCCTTTTCAATTGTTGTATACTTAACGGCCTTATTTCCTTGGATATAACATACCGGTTGAGAATTTTTAGTTGAGATCTCTTTTTCAATTTCCTGGAAATGATTGAAAATCCAACTTCCATATCCAATGGAACTGATGATTGCCGAAGTCGACATCACAAAAAGAGGAATTGTCCTATACTTACGCATGGTCGAAGATTCCTCCTACTTTGAATGAAAACTTAAAGTTTCCGCCAACAGATGAATATGCTGATTTATAAGCGGAAGCAGTAAATGTGACCTTATATCGTGCAACGAAATACACTTGGCTTCTATCCAAGTACGAGAATGAAGTTAAATCGAAAGAAGAATTCAATTCCTTATTCGATGCATTATTGGATAACGGATTAAAGGAATAATCCGATTCAGCAAAAGAATTCGAATCATTGCAGGCAAGTTTCACTTCCGAAACCGAAGCAACAGAAAAGAAATCTAATCCTGCGTTTTTATCAACCAAAGTGGTTCCTAGCGTAAAGCCCGTCGAACCTTCTCCGATATGATCGCTTATTTTTCCACTACCAACATTTATACGGAATGGTATTTGAATGTAGCCTTCTTGAGTCTCGGAAGTTGTGTTCACTACATGATCATTAGCAATCCCCTCACTAGTGCATTCAAAAATGGTCGGGAAATCAACAAAAGTGAAATACTAATTTAAATCAATGACATCCGCTGCACTGACCTGAATCTGAGCTTCCGCACTGGCTGCTCCGACGATAGACCACGCGGAGAAGCCGATGGAAATCAGAGAGAGATTACTTAGAAATAGTACCCCCAAAATCCTAGATGAAATTCTCTTCAATTTATTCTTTTTCATGATGGTCAGTTATTTATGACAAAAGTTTACCATATTTACATCAAAAAGTAAAATTTTATTGATGCCGTCTAAATTTTTGTGATTGTAACTAGACACAGATTAAAAAAAGCCCCACAGATTGTGAGGCTGAATGCTAGAACATCTCCTTCTTGTCGTCCTTATCATTAAGCCAAAGCCGAGGAAAGTGCCTTAAGGGTAGTGCCTTTCTTCATGTCATCATAATGGGCATAGACCTGCTCCGTGATAAGAAGGTTGGAATGGCCGAGCCATTTCGAGATGTCTTCCATCGGAACTCCTTGGTGGCGGAGAAGAGTTGCACAGCTATAACGGAGATCATGGAATCAGATATAGGGCATGTTGTTATCATCAAGAAGTCGTTTGAAACATGCCGTAACCCAATTCGGTCTTATCAAATCCCCGTTTTTCGAAGACATAGATGTAGTCATCAAATTCGTGATTGTATCGGTTTTTGAAGAGAAGTTTCATCTTCTCCTGGCGTTGCTTCATCTTGAGAAGCATATCGATTGTTGCGTCACTGAGAGAAAGGGTACGGAACGTACTCTTGTTTTTGGCCGTGTCCTTGAGGAAGAGCTGATACTCCTTACCGTTTGAAGTCTCTATGACCGTATGTTTGATCGTAATCGTCTTATACTAGAAGTCGACAACACTCCATTTAAGGTCGCTGATTTCCTTGCGTCTCAGGCCATAATAGGCACCCATATAAATGGCAAACTCAAGGTTCGTCTTCTTGGTTATCCCAAATAACTTCTTAAGCTGTTCCTCGTTATAGAAATTGCCCTTGAAGATCGTCTTCTTCGACTTTTCTGCTCGAAGGCTTCCTGCTGTATCTGGGCCGGGGACAAATCTTTTACTTCCGGATAAACTGGCGGACGTCCTAATTTGGATGATGTTACAATCGCCCCTTCTCTCACTATCTTCCAATTTTGGTCGTAAAGATAAAGGCCAAGACGCGCCAAAGTCTGGTTTGTCGCGTTGACGGAATCAAGGTTGAAGGCTCCCGGAGCAGAGAGTTCCTCAATCAGATGCTTTGCTTCTTTCTTTCAATCTTCCTTAACAAGAATCTTAAGAGGAACCCAGCGATTCCTTTCTCCTTTTCCTCAGGAATTCCTGGATAGACCTTGGCTCCGTTTTCCTTCATCTGTCTTTCCTTTTCTTCGCAATATCCGATCATGTCCGCAAGATTCTGCTTCAAAAACAATCGGAATGTTATGAACATAAAGCTCTTGATTTCATCCTTCATGAAGAACTTTGAAATCAAACGCTCCGACACACCCAAAAACTGGGACAGCTCCTGCGAAGTGATGACATCACTGAGGTCATCGAAGTTGATGCGTTTCTTTCCTGATTTCTTTTCCATCAGAATTTCCTCCTCTTTTTACTAGACCCCCGAATACCTCAAGCAAGGAGTATCCGGCTCTTACTTACCATCTTTCATCGCCATGGATATCCAAATCGGCATCCACTAATTGTTTATTCTTTGCAAATTCAGTGGCATCGTCTAGCTTTATTTCAGGTGGAGCATGGTATGTAAAGGAATCATCTGATACATACAATATCAAATATAATGAAACTGATATGTTTAGAACTTATGTAGTCTTTGAAGTAGATGGTGGATCTGATTTCACTCTTTACTACAAAAACAATGAAGTCAAAGCTTTGTACTAAGCCTTAAGTCAAACCAATAGCCGCTATCACTTAGCAACTATTTTTTACTTAGAAATTAATATATAAGACATATGATATTAAAAAGGCTACACCAGTTATTAAATAAGGAAAATGGTTATATTTATTCAGTTCTCTTATTCCAACTTTACTAGCCCTATAATCATACAAATCCAAATAAGGCTTGCTGTCTGACTTCCTATATTTTAAAGATATAAGCCCATATGAGATAAAATCGAATGCACCCCAATCAAAAAGCCACGTGAAGAAACAAAGAGCTAGAGAGATAGAGGCTGAAAATCCCAAGGCAGCAGACATAGCTTCTTTAGTTTTACCTAATCCATAATAGATTCCTAGCATCAAACTAGTAGCTACAACAATTTCTACTATAGCTCGTGTTGTTACCCTTCCTAGTTTTGATTTAAAGAAATCTTTTATGTTTTCCATCTTCTTAGTTCAGCCTTTCATATTTGTTGTTATCATACAATCAATTCTTAGTACTTCTTTATATTTATCTTAAGGTTTCTTATAAAAACCTTAAGATAATATGAACAAGATGGTCTTTCTATCTAAATATATTGTTTTAAAATAAGATAAATTGTATATTATTAAATAATGAAAAAGAAAAGCAACTCTGGATTAATAAAAGTGTCTACTCTAGCAATAGTGCTTGTTACTTTTGCTGCTGTAGGAATCGGTTATTCCGCTTGGGATATAACCCAAAACAATAAGGCATCAGTAGAATTGAAGCTTGGTGTAGCCGATATCACTGATAAGACCAAAGATCCTTATACTTTAGAAAAATTAGGATTTTCTGTTGTCAATAATAGCTCTACTGGATTTAATGTTGCCCAGTTTGGCACCAACTATGAAGTAGTAGGAAATCCGTCAGTGAAACTATCAGCTGCAATGGATAAAACTAAAGTTAAGGATATTGAATTCGACGATAACTTTTATTTAAAAGCTGAGTTCAAGTTCAACAATGCCAATTGGAAAAACAACATCAATGTCATGGATTCTTGTACAGTGTATACATCTAACTTAATAGGTAATACAGTCGATTTGATAAAATCAACTAAGACTATCTATCATGGTGCCACTTTCTTCTTACCATTTAAAACAACATCAGATTTTAGTTTATATCACTTATTAAACACGGATTCATCAATAAGTGAAGTCCCTTTGACATTCGAGTTCTTCCTAGATTCAAGTACTGTAAGTGCAAGAGAATTGGTGAATGTGACATATTCAGTCACATTCAGCCTTTCTTATTCTCTAGAGTGAGGTGAGATACTATGAAAAATTATAAAAAAGGCTTATTAGCATTGCTTACCTTATTCTTGTCTGTCTCTATTTCAACTGTAGGATTTTCCAGTTTTGTCATAAACAACAAACTAAATACTACTAGTACTATTCAAATAAATAAAACTAACAAAGATGATAAAGTAAAGATTAGTTTTAAGTATCAAGTTTGCACTGGATATAAAGAAACTGAAGGAAATGAAGAAGCAGCCAAATATAATAATGTGGAAATCGGCACAGAGAGTATTACTAATAAGAAGGAATATAACAAATTCTTTGAAATAGTGAATGCTTTGTGCGAGACTGGATTTTCTAGCGATAGCGTCGAAGAAAACTCTACTACGCCTTATAAGAAAAAAGGAAAAGGAGATTATAGGGGATATAATGTTTACATAAAAGTCTCAAAAAAGATTGAGCCATATAAACAAGGTCTTGGTGTTATAACCCATTATAGAGGGGAATATACAATCACAGTAAAGAAGGTTAATGTTCAATTAGTTTATGACTTTCCCTCCACGTCGACTTCCATCACCATTGATAAAGGATCATCCATTCCAACATCCTTTATTAAAAACAACTTCTATAAAAATTCAAATTCTAAGAACTATGAATTTGTTGGATTTAAAGAGGTAGGATCAGATGGAAAACCATCCGATTCCTTCATATCACTAGATAAGACTTTCATAACTGATACAACTTTATATGCTGTTTTTAACTCAAAAACATTGGATGGTGATACTAATTATAATAAGTATAATCTAAGTGATACTATTAACAACACTTCATCAGGCACTGTTGACTTTAATGCTGGTGTTGCTGTAGGAAAATTGAATTTATCCAATGACTTTACATGGTTAGATAGTGAAAAGAAAGTATTCTTAGGTGGAGCAACTACAAAGACCACTGTCAATAAAGGGGTCAAAGCTAGATTCCTTTTTAATGATGGATCAGAAAGTAAGAAAAACGAATTTAATTCAGAATCAGTATATGTAGAGCCAGTTGAAAAAAATAGACAATATACCGTCGTGCTTCAAAACGATTTAATAATAAATGGTCAAATGCAAGTCGAAGGCAATTATGGAGTTAACACATCAGGTATAACTCAAGGTGTCATAGCCAAAGAATACATATGCTTAGATTTGAACGGACATAATATCACCATAAACAATGGAGGAAAACTAATTTCTGATGGACTAATAATAGATTCTGTAGGAACAGGTCAAATTAATGTAGAAGGCGGAGGATTTTTAAGAACTTTAGCGGTCATACATGACTATAGAGGTGGAACCATAACTCAAAGCTATGTAAATAATGATGTCTTCCCCTTTCAAGTCTACCAGCTACCTTATTTAAGATGCAAAGCAAGAGTTAAATATGATCAAACCAACGGTTGGGGTAGCCTAAACGGATACGTAAATGCCCAAGCATTTAGGGATGTTGTTGTTGGTGACTTAACTATTCTAAAAGGCCAGCAGGAATTTGAATTAAATTTTATTGGTCCATACAATAGTAACTATTTTATTAAGCTAGATAAACCAAGTGCAAATAATGAAGATTCTTATGTCGATGTTATCGGTTATAAAGAAAATTCAATAAATGAAAATAAACTCTATTCTATCTCTCAAAGAGTCAAAATTATTATAAACAATTGCAGTGTATCAATCGGTGAATTTAAATTCAATATAAAAGTTAGCGGCATTTCGATAAGCGTAGACACTTCTAAGTATAGTTTACCAATTTCATCGTTTTTCGATTTAGAAGTCAAGAACTCGTTCTTGACATTAGATAAAAGGATAAAGTTCTTACCAGGTTCTAGTCTTATAGTTGACAAGTACTCAACTACGCTTTTATCCTACGATAAGGAGGCCCAAAGAGCAGGCCAAATATCAGTATTAGATAAGTCTTATTATTACTATGATAAAAACTACAATTATGTGACTACAGATTTGATTAAATTGGCTGATATGAGTGGTGGTAAAGACAAAAATGGTAATGCTACAGAAGCAAACATATCAGGAGATGATTACGGCCAACGAGTCTTTAAAGCTCAATCTTTCCAAAAATACAAATCCAATCCAAATGTCCAAATTAAAGGAACATTATTGTTCAAAACTGGAAATGATAGTGGAATGGACTATCAATTATCTGGAACTATAAATTTAAGCAAAATAGGTTATACATCTGATGGCACATTAAGCAACTCCACAATAGTTAATTCCGACAATCCATTTAGTGAATTGAATAAACAGAGCGTTAAAGTAATAACTTATGGTTATGACTATATGATAGGCAATTGCTCAAATAACAGTCATGTGAAAGGTTTCTCAAGACCTTTAGTTTCAAATGAAAAAGCCTATTATAATAATGGAACAAATTCATATGTCGGAACATATGAAGACGATGGAATATTTAGAGCAAATGGTAAAACATATTATTTTAATAACGATGGTGAATATAAAATAAACGACACTACTTTGCCAACATTAAAAGAATGTAATTATAATTCAAATTCAAAGATCATCACAGACAATAACCAAAAATATATTTATATAGCTAGCATGTATTGCAAATTGACATCGACAGACAACAAAACTGGAACAGTAGATCACACTAGACTTTCAGGAAATGCAACAGTCGATAGTAAAGTAAAATACAATAATACTTTAGGAAAATGGGTTAGAGGCTGATAAATGTTAAATTTACCAATTTCCTTTTGCAATTAAAGATTGTTAGGCGATGAATAAATCCAAACATCAGTTGTCGATTTTACAAAGTTCCTAATAACATTAGTCTTTCATTTTTAATAGTTCTTAAAAGTAATGCATTCTTTAAATGATTTCATCAATTTTTATAGTCACTATGTTTTTTTGCTAGCTCTTAAGAATAAAGCAAAATTATCTTTAGCAACTACATAAGAATCATAACTTTCGTCAGATTAGAATTGACTATTCTGTAAGTTCCAAGTAACTGCCATATCCAATTAATTATGGCATCCAGTATCTCGGATACCAGCTTGATGGCAAGAAGAAATAGGCCACTGAATAATGTTTGTTTTCAACATAACCTACATTTGACTATAGTTCCGATACAATATTCTTATTATTCTATTTATATCCTTCAGATAATATGCTGCAATCATTCCGATAGAGGCAAAAATATGGATATCGGGACAAAAGAATCTGCTGCAAATGGAATTTCTAATAGCGCCGAGTCCGCAAGCTCTGCCGCAATGGTAAAGCTTTTCGCCAAATATCTGATTGAGCCCCTAAAAAATACATAACAATTCTTAAGCCGACATTAAAATAACCACACTTTCAAATAAGTTAGAAATCGTCATATAGTTTTTTCTCGGCTAGCCTTGTTGGAGTAAAAAGGAAACAAACTGCATCAGCTCCATATTTTGTCTTAGTCTACGAGTTTTAATTAAAGCAAGAATGTATAATGAAGCCTATGTGGGAATAGCTCTACATATTGGTTAATCTACTAACACTACGATTTTATTTTGCATAAAAAAAGATTATTAAACTATAATCCAGTAGATTTCAATTTGATTGAAGCTAAAGTGATAGATGTTGGCACACAACAAAAGCATAATAAAAAGGGGCCTCAGCCCCTTTTTTTATGATTACCATACTTCCTTATTGTTTATTAAGAATAAAGCTAAGTTATCCTTTTCAACTACATAACAGTCATAGCTTTCTTTGTCGTTGAATTGACTATTCTGTAAGTTCCAAGTAACAGTCATATCTGATGAACTATTGCAACCAACATAACTAATATACTTAGATTCTTTTTCATCCTCGAACAAATAATCACAACTTCCATACCAGGTTTTATCAGAATTCAGTATCTTTCCTTTGACTCTAGTAAACTCAGTCAATTCAATTTTAGTTGAAAACTTATACATCTCAAATACAGGTATTGTTTTAAAGGCATAATAATCTTCCATGCCCGGTTTCCATTTAAATATTACCTTCTCTCCCACTTCAAAATCATCAAAAGAAATTTTATTTAATACATACTTCAAATCTGATCCTTCTTCTGGATCTACGACAGAATAACATTTAACATCGACAGATTTGTCGACCCTGGTGACTGCTAAATAGTGACTGAAATAGAATTCATCTCTTACATAGTATTTCCCTAAATTATCTTTTTCCAAAGTTCCAGATGTATATTCATATGTGAACGGATCTAATCCTAATACAGTAAAAGGCCCAAGATCAGTAATTGAATTATCAGTCTTACAAGAGAACAAAGATACTAATGAAATTGCTGATAATACTATCTTTCCAAGAATATTATGCATAATACTTTTCCACCATCCTTTCAGTTTCTATTATTTTGTTGGTTATATACAATAGCGTTATATATCAAAAAATTTTTTAAACAATATAGACAATTTTTTTAGTTATCAAAGCTTAGTATCAATAAATCAATTGCTTATTAAAATAATTAGTCATGAGTTTTCATTGTTTTAGCATTGAATTTCCTAAAATGTCCTTCTTATTTCTGTAATCGACCTTGTTTCCTATTTCGACATTTTATCCGCCGTTGATATTCTAGATGGTTAGCTCTATAAGTTTGGACAGCACATTGTTTCCGAGATTCTCCATAAAAGAAATTGCCCGTATTCCAATAGATTACAAATCAATATTGGATAAATTAAAATTAGATAACCTTTGTCAAGCTCTTTTTTGAAGGAATCCCACCAAAAAAAT
>ERZ780012.274-NODE-274-length-21477-cov-2.9852_pt1 | contig 21477 bp, 19 predicted proteins | sample MGYA00511869_ERZ780012 | MGnify/ENA primary metagenome ERZ780012 (study PRJEB29588, sample SAMEA2161608) | human gut metagenome | biome: human gut; feature: human-associated habitat; material: faeces | place: Denmark | collected 2008/2010 ... | reverse complement strand
GAAAAAACACATCGTTGAGATGTGTTTTTACATTTGGTACCCCCATAGGGAATCGAACCCTAGTTTCCGCCGTGAGAGGGCGACGTCTTGAACCGCTTGACCATGAGGGCAAATCGATATTGCTTTGTGATAATAGCATAATTTTATGCTCTACGCAAGCAAAAATTTGTATATTTTCTCAAAAAAACTGCTTTTGGCGATCAACAACGGTTTTATTCGGTGATTATGATAAAAAAATATTAAATTCGGTATTGATTTTTGATTATTGATATTATAAAATACATTTGTATTTAAAATATAAGGAGAGAATTATGGATCCCAAATATCAAAGTTTGTTTACTCCTTGGAAGATAGGCAACTGCGAAATAAAAAACCGCATCGTACTTACTTCTATGGGCGGAACTTCAATCTTCGGTTGGATGGAACCGCATCACTTCGACAAAGAAGCCGCAAACTTCTTGCTCGATAGGGCAAAGAACAACGTCGGTCTTATTTTGCCGGGCATTGCGCCCATCAGAAACGTTATCGGCGGAAATTGGCTTTACAAGAGCAAAAGCTCGTTCAGACATCTCAAACCGTTTATGGATGAGCTTCACAAAACCGGTGCAAAGATGTTTGTGCAGCTTACTGCAGGTTTCGGTCGTTCGTTTGCAATCAGCTCGATGATGGAAATGCTTGCCACAAACAAAGTTTTGGGTGCAATCGCAAAACCTTTCATCAACATCGATCAACTCACTATGAGCGCAAGTCCCAATCCTAACCGTTGGAGTGACAAAGTGCCTTCTCGTGCAATGACCGTCGATGAGATACACGAGTTTATCAAAGCGTTCGGAAAAACTGCGAAAATGTGCAAGGACGCAGGCGTGGACGGCGTTGAAATCCATGCGGTGCATGAAGGCTATTTGCTTGACCAATTCACGATGAAGTACACCAACCAACGCACTGACGAGTATGGCGGATCCATTGAAAACAGATATCGTTTCCCGATTGAAATCGTAAAGGAAATCAAGAGAGTTTGCGGTGACGATTATCCTGTTTCTTTGAGATATTCGGTTGTTTCAAAGACGAAAGGTTTCCGTCAGGGCGCACTTCCCGGCGAAGAGTATGTCGAAGTCGGGCGCGATATGGAAGAGAGCAAGATTGCGGCAAAGATGCTCCAAGACGCAGGCTATGATATGCTTAACTCCGACAACGGCACGTACGACGCATGGTACTGGGCGCATCCTCCTGTATATATGCCTCAAAACTGCAACCTCGAAGACTGCGAAGAAGTCAAAAAAGCAGTTGATATTCCCGTCGTTTGCGCAGGCCGTATGACTCCCGAAGTCGCGGCAAAGGCGATTGCGGAAGGCAAGATCGACGGTATGGGCGTTGCACGTCAATTCCTCACCGATCCCGAATGGGTGACAAAACTCATGCAAGGCAGAGAAGACGACATTATGCCGTGCATCTGTTGCCACAACGCATGCTTCAACATGGCTCACTACAACGGCGTTCCCAACGATCAGGATTTGTCGGACACCGCAGGCATGGCTCGTTGCGCACTCAATCCGCACACCATGCAATCCAAGAAGTATAAGATCGTTCCCGCAACCAAATCCAAGAAGATTGCCGTCATCGGCGGTGGTATCGGAGGTATGGAAGTCGCAAGAGTCGCAACTCTTCGCGGACACAAAGTCACAATTTACGAAAAAGGCAACGACCTCGGCGGCATCTTCGTCGCTGCGGCTGCTCCGTCTTTCAAGGAAAAGGACAAAGAACTTATCGAATGGTACAAAAAACAAATCAAAGATTTGGGCATCGAAGTGAAGTACGGCGTCAAGGTTGACGACGTGACCAAGCTCGGCGCAGACGAAGTCGTCGTTGCAACTGGCGCAGTGGCAAGACGTTTCAACGTCCCCGGCGTAGAAAAAACAATCGAAGCGTGCGACTTCTTGCTCGGCAAAAAGCAAGTTGGCGACAACGTCGTTATCATCGGCGGTGGCTTGACCGGTTGCGAAATCGCATATGAATTGCAACTTCAAGGCAAACATCCCGTTATCGTCGAAATGAAGAACGACCTTATTGCAGTCAAGGGCGTGTGCCTTGCAAACTCTTCCTATTTGAGAGAGTACTTTGCCCTCCACAAAGTGCCCGTACATCTTGAAACGAAGCTCGTTGCTATTACGGACAACGGCGTCAAAGTTCAAGACATGAAAACAGGCAAAGAGTTTGAGATTCCTGCCGAATCCGTCATTATGTCCGTCGGATACAAGCCCGCACCCGTCGCGCAAGAGGGCAAACACGTTCACGTTGTCGGCGACAGCGCGAAAGTTGGCAATCTCCGTACGGTCATCTGGGGCGCATGGGATGTCGCAATGAAACTGTAAAGCGTAAAGCGCGCTATTTAGCGAATAACTGCGTCAGAGCCGTCCGTCCGTCAACTCATTTACGACAAGTAGATTAGGGTTGCCGTTCGGACGGCTCTTTCTTGTTCTTCATCTAAATATTGCGCTTTACGAATATGTGCGGTTTTGTTGAGGATTGATTCAAGATGTGCCTTTCTTGTTTGATGTTCAAATATCGCACTTAAAACCTTTGTTGGCGTAATGCGCAAAATGTTGTTGAAATAACGACGAAAGATGATATAATATTCACAAAATATGAACGCACAGAGGTGTAGTGTATGAAAAAAACAACTATGCAAAAATATGCTCGTCTTATCGCTCGCAAGGGCATAAACGTGCAAAAGAATCAGGAAGTTATCGTCAATGCGTCCCTCGATCAGCCCGAATTTGTCAAAATGGTTGTTGAAGAGTGCTATCGCGCAGGCGCAAAAAAAGTCACGGTGGAATGGAGTTATCAACCTTTGACGAAACTCAATTACCGCTATCGTTCAATGAAAACTTTGTCCACAATCGAAAAGTGGGAAGAAGAGAAGTTGGCGCACAGATGCGATGTTTTGCCTGCGATGATCTATATCGATTCCGACGATCCCGACGGACTCAAAGGCATCGATCAAAACAAAGTTTCAAAGGCAAGCCAAGCAAGATATCCCGTTTTGAAGCCGTATATCGACAAAATGGAGAACAAATATCAGTGGTGTATTGCCGCGGTTCCCGGCGAAGCGTGGGCAAAAAAGGTTTTCCCCGGCGAGAGAGTGGGCAAAGCGGTTGAAAAACTTTGGGACGCTATCCTTTACACGTCCAGAGCTGACGGCGAAGATCCCGTAAAAGCATGGGAAGATCACAATGCTGACCTCAAAGCGAGATACGATTATCTCAATTCGCTCAACATAGAATCTTTGCATTATACGGCATCTAACGGCACAAATTTTACAGTTGGTCTTATTTCGGACGGACTTTTCCTTGGTGGAAGCGAAGACACGCTCGGCGGTGTGGAATTCAATCCCAACATTCCCAGCGAAGAAGTTTTCACATCGCCTATGAAGGGCAAAGCAGACGGCATCGTGTACGCAACACGTCCGCTTTCATATCGAGGTGAAATCATCGACAATTTCTCCGTGCGTTTCGAAAACGGCAAAGCGGTCGAAGTTCACGCCGAAAAGGGTGAAGAGCTTTTGAAACAAATGATTTCAATGGACGAAAACGCCGCATATCTCGGAGAGTGCGCTCTCGTGCCTTACGATTCGCCTATCCGCAACTCCGAAATCACGTTCTTCAACACCTTGTTCGATGAAAATGCGTGCTGCCACCTCGCTCTCGGACGCGGATTTGAAAACTGCCTCAAAGATTACGATAAATACACGCACGAAGAGTGCCGCCAAAAAGGCATCAACGATTCCATCATTCACGTTGATTTTATGATCGGTTCGCAGGATCTCGATATCGACGCTCATACGGCGGACGGTAGGGATGTGGCGATATTCCGCAACGGCAACTGGGCCTTTTAAAACCGTCTGATTGAGCGAATAACTGTGTCAAAGCCTCTTTCCCCGAGTAGTCACGTACGTCCATGTACGCTCCTACCCGTTGAAAGAGGCTCTTCCTTGTTCTTCATCTCAATCAGAATGTTTTACAAAAAAACATCAGGTCGGCTTTGTCAACGCTCTCGGCTATCACCTGTGTACGACTGGGCTTGCTATCCGAGGGGCGTTTTCGCGTTATCCATCAATTTGGAGTGCTCTCTGTATAAGTATTTCGTAAAGATCCGGTCAATGCTCCTTTGCTCACCCGTCATGTATCACACATACATTAGGCGGATTCGCAAAAGGGCGATTCCTTGTTCTTCATCTCAATCAGACGGTTTTACAAAAAAACAAAAGGTCGATGTTTTGTCAACGCTTTTCCGCTATCAAGCCGTTTAAGTACATGGAGTTTACTTTTTGAGAGGCGTTTTTTAGTTATCCGACAAATTGGAGCACTTTCGGTGCAAATATTTTATAAAAATATGGTTAAACAATAAATCCGTTATCAAAAAAACAGTCGCTCGATTGAGCGACTGTTTTTCTCTTGATTGTCCCGCACCGCCGTGTGATGCCATTTTATAAACCCGCCGTATAGCAGGGTGGGTAAAGACTGCCGTGCAGTATCTGCCTTCCACTGATATGATGAGGCCTGGCATCGCTGCATTTTTGTCGGACGCGTCATCCCGTATAAAATTTGTGGTTCAAAATAGAGCACCATCACAAACATAGCAGGAATCTTTTCCTACGTTTAATATACCATAGCTTTTTGCTTATTGCAATACCCAATTATCAACTTTGTTTTCTTTTAGTTGATTTAAAACCATGAAACTCTCTCTATGCGAAAGATTGTTTCGGGTGGGGAATAGCGACTTTGACACCGCAATTTCTTTTTTGATACCGCAATTTCTTTATCGATTTTTAATAAAAGTATTTCAAAAATTGTCAAATTTTATAATACTTTTTGACACTTTTTATCATTTCGGGCGTTTTGACAATACTTTTTTCAATATATGTATTGATAAAACACTTTGCGTATGCTAAAATATATCGGTAAAAATATTTATAGGGGTTAAACTATGAAATCTCTTACTATCAAATCAAAAACAATCATCGCCATATGCTTGTTTGTCGTTTTGTTCGCAACGCTTGTTGCGGTTGCGTCGGTTTTCGATTATCAAGTGAGCCAAATTCTCACCAAAAACGCATTGAAACCCGGTGAATATCTTGCAGACGACATCTTCGGCGTTGTGGGAGAAGCAATCGGAACGTCGCCCATTTATATTTTGCTCGGCGTATGCACCGCAATCCTTTGCTGGTTCTTTGCAAAAAACTTCAAAGACAAAAAATGGGGCATAGTTCTTGCCGTAATTTTCGGTCTTGTAGGCACGGTTGCGTGGTGGTATTATATCAAAGATATAATGAAATACATCCTCGAACATGCTGCAAACGAAGTCGGTGCTATCGGTTCTGTCGTTTACGAGTATCGTCACAACGGTGCCGTGGTGGCATGCCAAGTCCTCGTTGCGCTCACCCTTCAAGCTCTTACGGTGCTTTCCGTTCGTCCTTTGAAAGCCGAAACTCTCAAAAAACTCGTTTGGTGGGTTATTGCGGCTCTTGCGGCGTGCGTTTTGGCAAATATTCTCATTATGATTATCAAAGAACCCGTCGGCCGTATGAGATTTAGAGCAATCAACTCCGAAGTCGGTCAAAGACTTATTAACGCGGGGTTGGTGAAGGGCTACACTCCTTGGTATATCTCCAACGGTCAACCCGACGAGGGCATAATCAACTCGTTTATCGACGCATATCCCGGTGCAGGCGACGCATTCAAGTCGTTCCCGTCCGGGCACACTTGCGCGGCAGGGATGTCGTACGCACTCATCATGCTCCCCGACGTTGTGGATTTCAAGCACAAAAAAGCGGGCAAAATCGCATGCTGGGTTACGCCTATTGCAATTACGATGCTCGTTGCAATCAGCCGTATAGTCGTCGGTGCGCACTATATGAGCGACGTCACTTTCGGCGGCACGTTTGCGTTTATTTCCTTTATTATCATGCGTGAAATCTTCATTTGCAAGGGAAGTCATTTCTTTGCATTGTTCCCGCGCCTTGCACCGAAGAAAGCGGTTACGCTTCCTGCCGACATCGAAGTCGAAAATGCAGTCGAAACGGTTGAAAACGACGTCGAAGAAAATCTCGTAGACGAAAGCGAAGTCGAAACCGCTTGCGACAACACTGCCAAACTTTCCGACGATTTGAACGAAGAAATCGCACTTTGCAGTGAACAAGCCAACCAAATCGGCAAGGAAATCGCCGACAATATCAAAGACGGCGTAGTTATCGAATAAAACTTGTTTGCGGCGTATGCCGCCGCAAAAGCTATTGCTTCATTGTCAAAAAGCCCGACAAAAATCGGGCTTTTTGCGTATAAAATTGACATATAGCATTTTCAATGCTACACTCATCGTTGCAACTATGTTGCGCAAAAAGATATCTATGGAGATCTACTATGAAAGCGGTTGTGTCCGTCATCGGAAAAGACCAAAGAGGCATCATATCGGGAGTCAGCACGAGGCTCTACGAGTTTGCAATCAACGTGCAAGACATATCGCAAACCATTATGCAAGACTATTTTACGATGATTATGCTTGTGGATTTGTCGGAAGCAAACGCAGACTTTGCCACGATAAGCAAATCTTTGAGCGAACTCGGCAAAGAACTCGGCGTTGAAATCCGCATCCAAAACGAGCAGGTTTTCACGTCCATGCATCGCATTTGAGGTGGGTATGATAAACGCAAACGAAGTTGTCGAAACCAACAAAATGGTGTCGTTCGAACATCTTGACGTACGCACGGTTACGATGGGAATTTCCCTTCTCGACTGCGTGAGCGACAATATTGACGTGCTTTGTCAAAGAGTGCACGACAAAATCGTGAGCAAAGCGAAAGAGCTCGTCAAAGTCTGCGACGACATTGCCAATGAAATCGGAATTCCGATTGTCAACAAACGTATAAGCGTTACGCCCGTCAGCATAATCACCGCACGTACCGGCAATGCCTTGAAGGTTGCAAAAACTCTTGACGCTTGCGCAAAAGAAATCGGAGTCGATTTCGTGGGAGGATATTCCGCACTTGTGCAAAAGGGAATGACTGATTACGAAAGAGAGTTTATTCGATCCATTCCCGAAGCTCTTGCTTGCACCGAAAAAGTATGCTCGTCCGTGAATATCGGCTCGACGAAAGCCGGCATAAACATGGACGCGGTTGCCCTTATGGGCAAAGTAATCAAAGAAACCGCTTATCTGACGAGAGATAAGGACAGCATCGGTTGCGCAAAGCTTGTCGTTTTTGCCAATGCGGTCGAGGACAATCCGTTTATGGCAGGCGCATTTCACGGCGTAGGCGAAAACGATTGCGTCGTCAACGTCGGCGTAAGCGGTCCGGGTGTTGTGGAAGAGGCGTTGAAACACGTAAAGGGCGAAAATCTTACCGTCGTTGCGGAAACCATAAAGAAAGTTGCGTACAAAATCACGAGAGTAGGCCAGCTTGTCGCGCAAGAAGCGTCAAAACGCCTCGGCGCAAACTTCGGAATAATAGATCTGAGCCTTGCTCCTACACCCGTAAAAGGGGACAGCGTTGCACATATTCTTGAAGAAATCGGAGTCGACACCGTTGGCGGATACGGTACGACCGCCGCGCTTGCGCTCTTGAACGATGCGGTTAAAAAGGGCGGAACTATGGCTTCGTCGCATGTCGGCGGACTCAGCGGTGCGTTTATCCCCGTCAGCGAGGATATCGGCATGATAGAATCCGCTCAAAAAGGCGTTCTAACTCTTGAAAAACTCGAAGCAATGACCGCAATTTGCTCCGTCGGTCTCGATATGATTGCCATTCCCGGAGATACGTCTGCCGATGTTATTTCCGCAATGATTGCCGACGAATCCGCAATCGGTGTTGTCAACAACAAGACCACCGCCGTCCGCGTTATCCCCGTCTACGGAAAAAACGAAGGGGAGGTATCCTTCGGCGGACTTCTCGGCACTGCGCCGATTATGCCTATCAACCAAACCTCGCCGTCAAGATTGATTGAAAGGGGTGGGAGGATTCCTGCGCCGATTTGGGCAAACAAAAACTAAAACCGTCTGATTGAGCGAATAGCTTTGTCAAAGCCCCTCCGTATCCTCGTCATGTACGTAATGTACATTAGGCGAGTTTACGGAAGGGCTTTTTCGCGCTCTTCATCTAAATCAGACGGTTTTGTTAAGTTGCAGAAATGTTGGAATCTTCCGCAATCGCACGCAGTGCGATATCACCCGAACGGAGTGAGGATATCACCGCGCGTAGCGCGATATCATCTGCGCAATGCGCAGATATCATTGTTGCACAGCAACAACTGCGACAAAGTCGCAATTATTTGCGTGTTTCGAGGTCTTTGTGCGGATTGGGTTCGGACACCATGGTCTTGTAATTGACGTAAATGACTTGCCCCGGATGCCCGTCGGGTTTGCGTTTGACGTTGCGGCGTTCGGTGTAGTCCACTTCGCACGGAGCTTGCTTTGTGCTTGCGGTGATTTCGCCTGCGATTTTGAGCACTTTGTCGGGGACTGTTCGTCCTTCGGTGACGATAATCGTATGCGAGCCGTGTTCGTTTTTGAGGTGAAGCCACACGTCGTTGGACGATGCGATTTTAAAAGTAAGTTCGTCGTTTTGGAGGTTGTTTTTGCCTCGATAGATATAAAATCCGTCCACGAAGTAAACGTATGGCGGCTCGGCTTTTTCTTTGCGCACCTTATTTTTTGACGATTTCTTTTTGCCACCGCCCAATGCTTCCAGTTCCTGTTCGATGGCGGAAGTGTCGCTTTCGTAGGGGAGGTTTGCGATTTCGTCCTCTATCGACTTGACGTATTCGAGCAAATCTTTGTCTTTTTCGAGCTTTTTACTCACAAACTCTTTGGTGCGTTTGAGTTTGTTGTATTTTGCATAGTACGCCGTCGAGTTTTTTGAGGGCGTAAGGCGCAAATCGAGGGGAATTTCCACTTGAGAATTGTCGTAATAGTTGACGCACACAAGTTTATCATCGCCTTTTTTCACCAGATAAATGTAGTTGACGATAAGCTCGCCCCACAATTTGAATTTGTCCATATCCTCGCACTCGGCAAGTTTTTGAAGGTCGATTGCTATGTTTTTTTCAACCTTTTGGCGCAGGTGTTTTGCGATTGTGGCAAGAGATTTGAGCCTTGCTTTGTTGCGGATATCCTTGTCGCAATCAGTAATAAGAGCGTCGTACGCATCGCTCATACTCTCAAACGTCTTGACGTTCGAATTGTCGGAGTTTTCAAGCGAGCGATACTCTATGGGATAAACCTCTTTATCGTTTATTATGCAAGGGCAAAGAGGAATTTCGGGAGTATTCGTTGCGACGCTTGCAAAATCCTTTATGGTTTTAAAAAGCCTTTTGCGCTCGATTGCGCCAAAAGTTCCGACGTTTGAATTTATGTTTGCTCTAAGCAACAACTCTTCGATAGTTGCACCCGAAAAGCCTGAAATATTGTCTTGAATAAACCTATGCAAATCTCCGCCTTTGAAGTCATTAAAAACTGAAAAACAGTCGGTTAGATAGCTGATTTTTTTTTGCGATACGGGCGAATACGGTACGCCGCGCAACACGACGTGATTGCGCTCTACGTCGAGGGGAAGATGTTTGACTGCATCCAAAATCACAAGGTTTTCGTCGGTGAAAACAATGTTCGAATATCTGTTCATAATTTCTACGAAAAGATAAAAAGTCGCCTCGTCGCGCATCTCGGTTTTTGCATCGAAGCGTATGCGCACGATTCTGTCGTAGTTGTATATCGAAACGTCGCTTATGGTTGCCGACAGTAGGTATTTGCGAAGAAGCATACAAAGATTCGGCGCGACTTGCGGACTGACTTTTTTGCTCGTCGTGAGGTGGATTCTCGGCGCGCCTGCGTTGCAAGACACTACAAGGCACTGATTTTTGCCTTTCGAGCGTACGAAAAATCGCAACTCGTCCGATTCGGGTTGTTGAATCTTGTCTATTCTTGCGCCTTGCAGATTATCGTTAAGCTCTCTTGCAAGCGCACTCAATGCAAAAAGGTCGCTTCCCATACGGTTAGTATAGTATTTTTTGCGCTCGAAATCAATTATTCATAGAAATTTTTGCCAAGGGGACATAATTTCATTGATTTTTAATCTTTCGCATGCTATAATCTCTATCACTTGTTAAGAAAATATATATCCGCACGATTTCGCGCGGACATGGAGGACAAATGAACTACACAGCAGAAAAGTTGGAAAAGAGCCAAGTTAAGTTCAACTACGTGGTTGACAAGGACGCTTTCAACGCAGCAATCAAGCAAGCCTACGAAAAAACCAAGCATAAATATGCGGTTCCCGGTTTCAGAAAAGGTCACGCACCCCAAAAGGTTATCGAGGGTATGTACGGACAAGGCGTTTTCTTCAGCGACGCGGTAAACGAACTCATCGATTCTTCTTTGGCGGAACTCGAAAAGAGCGCGGACTACGATTTCGTGGCTGTCGACAGCGTTTGCGACGTTGACATGACGGATGACGGCGGCGTGAAATACTCCATCGTTATGGTTGTAAAACCCGAAGTTACGCTTGGTCAATATAAAGGACTTGCGGTTGCAAAGAAGGCTGTGAAAGTCACCGCAAAACAAGTTGACGAAAAGATTGCCGAGGAGCAAGAAAAGCAAGCTCGTCTTATTGACGTCGATACCGCGGCGGCAAACGGCAATACGGTTACCATCGACTTTGTCGGAAGCGTAAACGGCGAGAAATTCGAAGGCGGCAGTGCGGAAAACTATGATCTCGAACTGGGCAGCAACACGTTTATCCCCGGTTTCGAAGAGCAACTCGTCGGCGTCAAGGCAGGAGAAGTGAGAAACGTCAACGTCACTTTCCCCGAAAACTATCAAGCTGAACAACTTGCAGGCAAGGAAGCAGTGTTCGAGTGCACAGTCAAAGCGGTCAAAGTGAAAGAACTTCCCGCAATCGACGACGAATTTGTCAAAGACGTTTCCGAATTCAACACTCTTGCGGAGTACAAAGCGGACGTTAAAGCAAACCTCACCAAAGAAGCGGAAGATAAGGCGGAGCGCGATCTCGAAGACGAAATCGTGGAAAAGATCGTCGACGCGTCCACCGTCGAAATTCCGCAAGCAATGATAGATCACGAAGCGGAAGACATGGTGCACGAGTTTGAATATCGTCTTATGTATCAAGGTCTGAAGCTCGACGATTATCTCAAATATCTCAACATGACCAGAGAGCAACTCGAAGATCAATACAAAGATCAAGCAGCAAAGACCGTCAAAGTGCGTCTTGTCATGGAAACGCTTATCAAAGCCGAAAACATCAACATCGAGGACAAGGACATCGACGAAAAGATTGAGAAGTTTGCAAGCGACGCTTCTCAGACCGTCGAAGAGTTCAAGAAATCTTTGCACAAAGAGCAAATCGACTATATCGTCAACTCTATCATGAACGAAAAGTTGCTCGCCTTCCTCGTAAAAGAGAACGTTGCGGCAAAGAAACCCGCAAAGAAAGCGGCAGGCGAAGAAACGGCTGAAAACGTTCAAGAAGAGCAAAAAGAGGAAGAAAAGAAACCTGCTGCCAAAAAAACAACCAAAAAGACAGCAAAACCCGCAACCGACGCAGAATAATCGCTTGCGATTTTGTGTAAAATAAGAGTGCTTGCGCACTGAAAAAACAAAAATTAGGCTTTCCGCTTGCCATTGCAGGCGGAAAGCGCATAAAATCGGCTTTTGCGTGATTCCAATTCGAAAACACGCGAAAACGCCATATTTTTGCTGCAAAATCACAACCTTTTTTGCGGCGAACGGAGGAAAAAATGAACATCAAAAATCAACTTATACCTATGGTTGTCGAGCAAACGGGCAGAGGCGAGCGTTCATACGATATTTACTCTCGCTTGCTTGAAGACAGAATCATCTTCCTCACGGGTGAAATCGACGATAACGTTGCCGACCTCGTTGTCGCACAACTCATATATCTCGAAGGCAAAGATTCGACAAAAGACATCAGCCTTTATATCAACAGTCCCGGCGGCTCTGTGTCCGCAGGCTTTGCAATCTACGACACAATGAACTACATCAAATGCGACGTTTCCACCATCTGTATCGGTATGGCGGCGTCCATGGGCGCATTCTTGCTCTCGTCGGGCGCAAAAGGAAAGAGATTTTCTCTTCCAAATGCAAAGATTATGATTCATCAACCCCTCGGCGGTGCGCAAGGTCAGGCAAGCGACATTGCGATACAAGCCAACGAGATACTCAAAACCAAAAAGCGTATCAACGATATTCTTGCACAAAATACGTCCCAACCTCTTTCCAAAATCGAGGTTGACACCGACCGCGACTTCTATATGAACGCCGAAGAAGCGGAAAAATACGGACTTGTGGACAAGATTTTCTATTCAAGAAAGTAATTTTGCAAGATAACGAACAACGAGAATACGCCTTTTCGGCTCGTATTGCGGGCAAAGCGGGCAGTTGATGCCAAATCAGGAGTATAATCAAGTATGGAAAATTATCATAAAGAACAACATTGCAGTTTTTGCGGACGAGGCGAAAGCGAGGTTGAAAAAATCATTAGCGGCCCCAACGGCATAAATATCTGCAACGAATGTATCGACGAGTGCGCCTACCTTCTCGGCAAGGACGAAAAAACCGCAAACGACGGTTTGAGCCTTTATACGCCCAAGGAAATCAAAGAGAAACTCGACGAATACATCATCGGTCAGGACAGTGCAAAACGCGTGCTGTCGGTTGCCGTGTACAATCATTATAAGCGTATCAATCAAATCCGCTCCAAAGCCAACGACGACGTGGTCATCGAAAAGAGCAACGTGCTTTTGCTTGGACCTACGGGTTCCGGTAAAACTTTGCTTGCGAAAACGCTTGCGCAAATCCTCAACGTGCCTTTTGCGGTTGCAGACGCAACCACGCTTACCGAGGCAGGTTATGTCGGCGAGGACGTCGAAAACATTCTTTTGAAGCTCATTCAGTCCGCAAACGGAGATTTGAAGAGAGCGGAAATCGGCATCGTGTATATCGACGAAATCGACAAAATCGCAAAGAAGGGCTAAAACGTGTCCATCACGCGCGACGTCAGCGGCGAGGGCGTGCAACAAGCATTGCTCAAAATCATCGAAGGAACGGTTGCAAACGTGCCTCCGCAAGGCGGCAGAAAGCATCCCAATCAGGAGTGCTATCAACTCGATACAACCAACATTTTGTTCCTTTGCGGCGGTGCGTTCGTCGATTTGGACAAGATTATCGACCAAAGAAAAGACAATTCGAAGCTCGGCTTCGGCTCGGCAGTGAAAGGAACGGTTGATTATCGCTACGACGAGCTTATCAAAGCCTTGCAACCCGCCGACCTTATCAAATTCGGTCTTATCCCCGAATTTGTCGGACGTGTGCCGATTGTCGTCGGACTCAACGCTCTTGACGAAAACGCACTCGTCAAGATTCTTTCCGAACCTAAAAACGCGCTTGTCAAACAATACAAGTATCAATTTGCGCTTGACGGCGTGACGCTTGAATTTGAGGAAGACGCATTGAGAGCAGTGGCTGCAAAGGCAATCCAACTCAATACGGGCGCAAGAGGTTTGAGAGCGATTTTGGAAGACGTGTTGCTCGAACTTATGTTTGAGATTCCGTCTGAAAAAGACATTGAAAAAGTTATCGTCACAAAGGCTTCGATTGACAAAACAGAGAAGCCTATCGTGGTGAGAAAACAAATTGAAGAAAAAAAGAGCGATTGTATAGCATAACAAACGAAAATAGCGCATCTAATGCGCTATTTTTATAGTTTTGCGTTGAAGAATTACGCTGAATACAGCAAAAAAACAACAGGTGCAAAAGATGATAAAACAAGCAAAGTTCGTATTTTCTTTTGCGGATGCAAGCAAGGTGCCCGACTACGGCGTTCCCGAAATTGCCATAGCAGGCAAATCGAATGTCGGCAAGTCCTCGTTTATCAATTTTATGGTCAATCAGAACAAGCTCGCAAAAACTTCGCAAGAGCCGGGACGTACGCGCTTGCTCAATTATTTTGAAATAAACAACGGCGAATACTATTTTGTCGATTTGCCCGGTTACGGATATGCAAAGGTAAACAAGCAAGAAAAACAAAAATGGGGCGGACTTATCGAAAACTATTTGCGCACGAGCAAACGCCTTGTCAACGTGTTTGTGCTTGTCGATATGCGCCACGAACCGACCGACGATGACAAAATGCTGATTAACTATCTTTACAACTACAACATTCCGTTTACAATCATTGCTACGAAAGCGGACAAACTCTCTCGTGCTCAACAACAAAAATGCCTTGCAACGATTGCTTCCGCGCTGTGTGTAGGGACAAAGGATATTTTGGTTACTTCGGCAAGCGCAAAGACGGGGAAGGAAGGCGTGCTTGCAAGAATAGATATGCTGCTTGAAAATGCACGTTCTGTCGAAAATGCACGCTCTGACGAAAACGCGCACTCTGACGAAAACGCGCACTCCGATGAAAACGCGCACTCCGATGAAAACGCAAGCTCTAATGAAAGTGCCGGTTCTGCGGAAAATATGTGATGGTTTTTATTTGAAATTGCTTGTTTATTGAATTTTACCAAAATAAAAAAATAATGCTCAAAACCTATTGGTTGAGCATTATTTTTATGTTTTTATTCTAAAAATCAAAAAATCATAGAATACTTTGTCCGAATTTTATGGCAAAAAATCAAATTTCGCACACTTCTATCAACTTGTTGTCAACAAGGTCGCAAGAGGTGAGGATATAGGTTATTCCGTGCTTTTGCACGGTGGGCGTAACCCTTGCGTTTTTGCCGTGCAGGTGTCCGTACAGCACGAAATCCACGTCGTATTTTTCAACTAATGCCGTAACTTCGGTGTCATGATAGGTTGCTTCAAACGGCGGATAGTGCAGCATTGCAATCAACGTGTCGCCGTCTTTTTGCAGTGACTTTGCATAAGAAAGGGAAAGTTCGAGACGGATAAGTTCGCGCTTGTATATCTTTACGTCGGCTTCCGACGTGTCTTTGGAGGGAATATTCCAACCGCGCGAGCCTGCAATCACTACCGCTTTATCGGGATTGTCCGGCGATTCCACTCTGTACGCATTGTTTTGGACGAAGTTGAAAGATGGGAAATACGTCCTCATTTTTCCGAGCGAACTCCAATAATAGTCGTGATTGCCTTTCACGACGTATTTTTGTCCTTTGAGTTTTGCGATTTCGTCATAATCGGGTTTTGCTTCGTCAATCGTAAGGCCCCAGGACATATCTCCGCCAAGCAAAACGAGGTCGCCGTCGGCAACCTTGCTCGTCCAATCTTCGCTTATTTTCGCAAAGTGGTTTTGCCAACCGTCACCGAAAATATCCATGGGTTTTTCGACGGCGTTTGAGAGATGTAAATCGCTTATCGCAAACACTTTCATATTGATAATATAACATATAAATTATTATTTATCAATTATTGTTGTAAAAAAGCGTTACGTCGGGTTGTTTTTTTCTTGCGATAATAATGCAAAATTCGTACGAAAAAACACGGATATTTTATCCGTGTTTTTTCTCACTTGCAGTTTGTTTCTTACATACCGATTTGTTGCTCAACTCGGAAACAGCGGCAAGTCGAATACGCCTTGGCATGCGTCCTGACTAAATTCCGTGCAGGGCGGAATCTTGCAGTAGCCGTATGAGGGTACTAAAAGATTGACGGGTGCTTGTACACTCAAAATTACGGTTACGCAACACGTGATATTGAACGTGTAGTCGCTTACGTAAGTACCGCGCGGAGACGCCATATTGACGGTTGCCGCAACCACGGGCGAAATTACGCTGCCCGACGGAACGCACATAACGACGTCTTGGGTGATGTTCACCGTGCTTGTTCCCGTGCCCGAAACCCCGTTTGCGTCTGTGTAGGCGATTTGAACGGGGATCGAAACGGTTGCCGTGACTCTTGAAAGTCCCGCTCGGTCGGCAATCGGCGTTATCGTAAGGGCGGTTATAGTGCCCGTGGAAGAAGTGGACGAACCGCTGACGAAAGTGAGCGGAAGAGTGGGCGTTGACGGCGAAATATTGGTGAGCGTAACCGTTTGGTCGATGCTGGTTTGCATCATGCACGCATCAAAAATTTTCGTTGTCTGAATGCACACTTTTTCGCACAAACCGTTCATCGGATTGCCGTTGATGTTCCCGGGACATCTGTCTATAGTAGAGTTGTTGTTGCAAAAAGACATCTTTTTACCTCCTTTTATATTTGCCACAATATATGCAAGGCGGAATTTTTTGTTGTCAAAGCGCAAAATTCGAGGCGATAAAGTGGAGAAAAAGCACCTTGAAATACAACGAAAATTTATAAAAAATCACACTGTTTTCGGCAAAAATCCACTTGACAGTAGCGTTTTTCTTGGTGCAAATATGCGAGAAAATTCCGTCTTGCATATAGTTTACTTGTAAACATAATCAAAATAAACAATCGGTAAAAATACCACTAAATACTAAAAAAAATTTTGGGTTAAAAATGGAAAAATTTTATTGACAAGACTTTTATATTGTTATACAATAACAAGCGTGAAGGGTGTAGTGCCCTCAAAAAGGAAAAACGAATGCCGAAATTTATGCTTGGAAACGCTCGTCATCAACTCGACGAGAGAAATAGGTTCAGGATTCCCGTCAAGTTCCGCGAAGGGCTTGGCTCGAACCCGTATTACCTTCCCGGCAAAAACGGCTGCTTGTACATCGTCCCCGAGGAGAGATTTGAAGAAATGTTCGCACCGTTCATCAATCAAAATCTACACGTCGGACACGGACGAATTTACCTCGACGGTGTTCTCGTTCAGCGGACCGCTCGAAGAGGACGCACAGGGCAGAGTTTCTCTTGACAAAAACATCAAAGAGAAATTCGGCATCGACAAAGAAATGGTTTTCGTCGGCAAAGCGACTTACCTCGAAGTTTGGCCGGCAGAGGCTTGGGACGCAAGATACGGCGTGCTCGATCCCGGCAAGATCGACAAGATGATCCAAGACCTCAAAAAGTACGGGGTGTAAAAATGGAATTTGCACACGTACCGGTGATGCTGAACGAATGCCTTGACGGACTGAAAATCAAAAGCGACGGCATCTACGTCGACGGCACGGTCGGAGGTGCGGGACACTCGATTGAAATCGTTAAGAGGCTGGGCGAGGGTGGACGACTTATTGCCGTTGACCGTGACAGCGACGCACTCGAAGCCGCAAGCAAAAGACTTGCTCCGTACAAAGACAAAGTGACGTTTGTGCACGACGACTACAAAAACCTCATATCCGAACTCGATACTCTCGGAATCGGCGAGGTTGACGGAATCCTTCTCGACCTCGGAGTGAGCAGTTATCAGCTCGACAACGCAGAGAGAGGATTCAGCTATATGAAAGACGCACCGCTGGATATGCGTATGGACAGGGAACAACCCTTGACGGCATACGACGTGGTGAACAAGTACGACGAAAGAGAGATTGCAAACATCCTCTTCGATTACGGCGAAGAAAAGCTTGCAAGAGTGATTGCAAGAAATATCGTCGCAAAACGAGCGCAAAAACCGATTGAAACTACGCTCGAACTTGCAAAGATAGTTGAGGACAGCTATCCTGCAAAGACGAGATGGAAATTCGGACATCCCGCAAAACGCACCTTTCAAGCAATCAGAATTGCCGTGAACGGCGAACTGAACGCGCTTGACGAAGCGATTACGGCGATGGCAAGACGTCTTAAAAAGGGCGGAAGAATGGCAGTGATAACATTCCATTCGCTCGAAGACAGAATCGTCAAATCCGCTTTTAGAGAACTCAATCTCGCCTGCACGTGTCCGCCCGACTTTCCGGTGTGCGTGTGCGGCAAAGTGCAAGAAGTGGAACTCGTAAACAAAAAGCCTATCGTGGCAAGCGAAGAGGAGCTGCAAAACAATCCTCGCTCGCAAAGCGCGAAACTGAGAATCGTCGAAAGGCTTTGAGAAAAAAAACATAAATCGTACAATAAAAAACAAACATAAAACAGAAAGATTATTAAGGAAGGGAAATCGGAGTTCTAAATGGGGCAAAATTAGAAAACCGATAATCTAAAAAGGGGTACACTATGGCAATCACATTGGACGAATTGTTGGGAAGAAACACAAGAGAGGCAACGCAAAACAACGTTACCGGTTTTCCCTCATACGAAGATTTTAAGTCTTCGCGCACAAATCAACAAGCATCTTATCAACCCGTGCAAAACAATGCGCGCTACAATTTCGATATGGCTCCCGCAAGAGAAGTGCGTTCAACCGAAAGCGTAAGAAATTACGAAGCCGCTCGTCCGTACGTTGCTCCGCAATCAAGCGAATACCAAACGAGAGATTATCCCTTCTACGACAACTTGCAACAAAGAGCGCAATACGCGCCCGTACAATATCAACAACCGGTAGAGTATCAAGCGCCTGCACAAACTTACGATCAAGTACAATATGCTCAGCCGCAAGTTCAACATGCGCCCGTTCACGAAGGTTTCTACGAGTTTACCGCTCAAGATACCGAAAGAGCCAGCGATCAGGAACTTTACGCAAGACTTGCGCATACCAACATGAGCAACGCTCCCGTGTTTGATGACAGCACCGCACAAAGCGTGCAACGCACAGGACTTTTTGCTCGCAAAGCTCAAAAAACGCAAGACGTCAGCGAACAAAAACAACGTGCGCGTCTTAACACCAAAGGAAAAATCATCCTCGGCGTATATCTTGCGGTGATTGCTCTCGTTGCATCTCTCATCATCGTGAACGCAACAAAAATCAATCAAGGCAAAGCCGTAACTCCCACTTCGGAAGTGAAAGCAACTCAACAAGCGAATATTACGGAATCTTTTGAAATAGATTCTAGATATGAAGTTCGCATCTAAAAAACAGACAAAACCCAATCTTCTTTATAATCCAACAAAAAGGCTGTCGGCAATATTATTGCTGATAGTCTTTTTGTTTTCGGCGATATTCGCGAAAATGTTTGCGGTGATAATCGTCGAGGGGGAGGCGTTGCAGGTTAAAGCGATAGACCAATGGCTACGCGACGTTCCCACCGACGCACCGAGAGGAAATATTCTCGACAAAAACGGCAAAATTCTGGCATCTACCGCAACGAGATACAATCTTTACGTTCGTCCTAGCGATGCGCCCGAGAAAGATAAGGTGGCAAAACTTTTGTGCGACGTGTTCGGATATGAATATGAAAGCACTCTTGAAAAAATCTCCAAACGTACGAGCGAAGTGACGGTTGCCACAAAAGTCACAAAAGAGCAGCTCAATGCGATTTATGCGTCGAATTTGAAAGGCATTTATTATGCCGAGGACAATTTCAGATATTATCCTTACGGCGATTTTATGACGCAGGTTTTGGGATTTTGTTCGAGCGACGGTTTCGGTCAAACGGGGCTGGAATCCTATTACGACAAGTATCTGACGGGAGTAAACGGTAAGATTCTTACACAAACCGACCTTGTGGGACGCTCGCTCGACGGTGAAAGTTATTATCTTCCGCCCGTTGACGGACTTGACGTGAAAACCACGCTCGATGCAGGCATACAAAGCATAGTCGAGGGCGTTGTGCGAAACGCAGTTGCGAAGTTCGATCCAAAAGGCGTTGCGTGTATCGTTATGGATTATTCCACGGGCGGAATAGCCGCGCTTTGCGAGTATCCGTCTTTCGACTTGAACGACGTGCCGCGCGACGATTTGGCGACGCTTTTCGAGCGTTCGAAAAGCAAGATAATATCCACGGTGTACGAGCCTGGTTCGACTTTTAAAATTTTGACGTCTGCCGCCGCGTTGGATAGCGGAAAAGTGCGCACGAGCGATAGATTTTACTGCGCCGGCTCGAAAGTGGTGGACGGCAAAAAAATACGGTGTTGGAAATCAAAAGGCCACGGCTCGATAGACTTCGGGCAGGGGGTGGAGTCAAGTTGCAACTGCGTGTTTATGGAGTGCGCTTTGCGTATGGGGACAAACTCGTTTTACGATTATTTGTCGAAGTTCGGATTGTCCGCAAAGACAGGCGTTGACATGACGGGGGAAACGAGCGGAATTTTTATCGACAGAAATCTTGTCAAAAACGTCGACCTTGCGCGCATAGGTTTCGGACAAGCGGTTGCGGTTACGCCGATAGGACTGCTTGCGGCTACGTCGAGCGTGATAAACGGCGGGATAAAAGTTGCTCCGCACGTGATGAGCGAGATAAAATCCTCAAACAGAGTTGTGGCGAGCTACGGCATATCGGGCGGAGAAAGAGTGATTTCTTCTCAAACGTCCGACACCATGCGCGAGCTTTTGCAAAGGGTGGTTACGACGGGAAGCGGAAAGGGCGCATACGTGCCGGGATATAAAATTTTGGGCAAAACGGGTACGGCGCAAAAATACGAAAACGGTCAAATCGCAAGAGGGAAATATTTTTCGTCGTTCCTCGGCTTTTCGGTGAGCGAGGGCGCAAACTACGGAGTGCTGTTTATCGTCGACGAGCCGAAAGGATATATGTATTACGGTTCGCTTGTCGCCGCGCCTATGGTGGGGGACATTTTCGAGAGCATATTCGCATATCTTGCAATCGCACCCGAATATACGGGAGAGGAAAAGAGCATAATCGGCGAAGAGTTTATTTTGCCGTCTTTTGAGGGTATGAGCGTTCTCGGCGCAAAGAATCAACTTTCAAAGCTCGGTTTATACTGCGAAATCGACGGCGAAGGGGATACGGTCAAGGGGCAATATCCGCTTGCAGGCGTAAAAGTGGACAAGCGAAACGCAGTGCTTTTGCTCACCTGAAAAGCGAAAAGATTTTCCGTTTTTGTCTAAGATTGCGGTTGGGTTGATAAAGTTTTCTACACTCATTATTATGAGTGTATCAATCCTTGGAGGACGCAACTTATGAAACTTGAAAACTTGCTTTACGGCGTAGAAATCCAAAAGACGAACGTGGACTTGAATACGGAGATAAAAGAAATAAAAATAGATTCGAGAAAAGTCGAAAAGGGCGATTTGTTCGTCTGTCTCGAAGGCGTAAACGACGACGGAAACAATCATATCGGCGAGATAGATTGCGCCTTTGTCGCGCTCACCGAAAAAGAGCCGAAAAACGCAAAATTCGTGCTTGTAAAAAACGCGAGAAAAGCATATGCGCAAGTGTGCGAAAACCGCTTTTTGCGACCGCTTGAAGGCATGAAATTCGTGGCGGTCGTCGGCACGAACGGCAAGACTTCCACCGCGCATTATATCGATTCGATTTTGTCTTTTGCCGGTGTAAAAACCGGGCTTATCGGCACTGAAGGGCACTTTATTCTCGGCGAAAAAGTCGGGCAAAGTCTGACGACGCCCGACCCCTTCGAACTGAACGAATTGTTTTTCAAAATGCGAACGAGGGGCGTTGACGTCGTGATTGCCGAGGTCAGCGCGCACGCGATATATCTTGAAAAACTCGGAGATATAAAGGCGGACGTTGCCGTCTTGAC
>ERZ780012.271-NODE-271-length-21686-cov-5.30979_pt1 | contig 21686 bp, 22 predicted proteins | sample MGYA00511869_ERZ780012 | MGnify/ENA primary metagenome ERZ780012 (study PRJEB29588, sample SAMEA2161608) | human gut metagenome | biome: human gut; feature: human-associated habitat; material: faeces | place: Denmark | collected 2008/2010 ... | reverse complement strand
GGCCCCGGCTTCGGCCACCGGGGCACGCACATCGTGCACGGTGCGCAGCCCCTTGGCGTTCCAGGTCTTGAGGATGCTGTTCCAGTACCACAGGTCGCGCTTCGGCCCAGCCTGCACGGCGGCTTCCTGCACCATGGCGTCGTCGTAGCCGTATACCTCGTACCAGCGGGCAATGGCCTTGCGCCCGCCGAGGGTCAGCTCGGTCTCCGGGATGCCCAGCAGGCCGCTGACGTACTGCTCGCGGCTCCGGCGCAGGGCCAGCAGCTGCAGGTGGGCGTCGGCCTGCTCGCCGGTCTCCACGCCCTCGGCGCGCCAGACTTTCAGCTCGTGCAGCACCGAAGCCATGGTGCGCTTGCCCCGGCCCGCCATGTAGGCCACGCAGAGCATGACCGTCTCGGGCGCGTAGCCCTCCTGCACATAGAGATTGACCAGATTTTCCATCTCGCCGTGGGTCAGCGGGCGGCCAAAACCGGCCTGCGCGCAGTCGATCAGGCTGGAGATCATGGGGTCGGTGCGGCTGGCGGCGGCAATCTCGGCCCAGGTCATGGGTGCGGGGGCACTGGGCTCCTCGCCCGGGGCGGCATTTTCTTCATATTTTTCCAGCAGCCCTGCGCCCGCCCAGAAGGAAAGGGCGCTCTCGGCACTGATGCGGCTGCGCAGCTTGAGGTCTGCACAGATCTTTTCCGGGTCAGTGACGCCGGTGGCCAGCACATACAGCGCCACTCGCACATTGTATTCCTCGGCGATGCCCAGCTTGGAAAACACCAGCTGCGGCACGGCAATGGTGTCACCCTTGAGCTCTTTCAAACGATAGATCATTCTTTTATTCCTCTGCTTGTTCTTCGGCGGGCGGCTCCCACGGGTCGCAGTCCATCATGTCCGGGCAGTGCTTCCAGCGGTCCGGCTCGGCGTTGAAGGCGTCCTGCAGGCACTGGGCGGCAGCGGCGCGGCCCTCGTCGGTCAGCGGGAACACCTGCTGCATCCGCAGGGCTGGGTCGGTCTTTTCCAGCGTCCAGGGGTCCGGCCAGTAGTCCACGGTGAGGATGGCTTCGTCCTTGATGGCACCCTCGCCGCCGTCCGGGTCGGGCACGCTGCGCTTGCCCGGGGTGAGCCGGTAGCGCAGGCCGTATTCGTTGCCGCTGTAAGTGTTTTTGCATTTGAAGTAATGCAGCAGGGGAACAAAGATCATGATGCAGAAGGTCCTTTCCGGCAAAAGGCATGGCCCTTTGCGCAATCAATTCTATTATAAGGCCACCGGGCCAAAATGCAACTGCTTTTGTGAGGACGAGGGCAAAAAAAGAGCACCCGACAGGGGCGCTCCTGAAAATCAATAGCGGTTATAGATCTGCCCACGGTTGCCGATGTCGATCACACAGACGACCAACTTGCCGTGATCGACCGTATAAATGATCCGGTAAGAGCCGACGCGCAGACGGAACAATTCAGCGTGACCTTTCAGCTGCTTGATATCACCGCGCTCCGGCAGTGCATGGATGGCTTGCATGATTCGGCGCTGCTACTCCTCGGGCTGCTTTTTGAGAAACTTGACCGCTGCTTTTTCATACAGGATCATATAGCTCATAAAGCAATGCCGAGTTCCTTGCAGACCTCGTCCTCGGTGTAAGTCTGGCCCCGCTCCGGGTCGTTGAGATAATGCTGATAAAGCTGCTCGCAGTAAGCATCATCGGCATCTTCATCTGCAGTCAGGCCCTGTACATAGGCGAGGACATAACCCAGTTTATAGGCAGGTACTTCGTCCAGAAGCTGAACGATGCGCTCTCTGTCACTCATAAAAACACCTCCCAAACGATGCTTGAACTCTACGCTCATTGTATTGTAATTTGCGCGGGATGTCAATATAAAAATCGTGAAATTTGCGATGCTTCGTCATGAATGGGTGAAAATAAAAAACGGCAGGACGTCTGACAACAACGTTCTGCCGTTCATTTGGAGCAGGGTACGGGACCCGAACCCGCCGCCTGCTGCTTGGGAAGCAGCCGCTCTACCGGATGAGCTAACCCTGCATTGCTCATTTATTGTAGCAAAGCAGGGCGGGCTTGTCAAGAGCGAAACGGGTCAGTTCTTCTCGGCAAAGGTCACATCCACCACTGGCGTGAAGGGGTCGAACACCAGCCCGGTGATGCCGTCCGCGATCAGCAGACGCTTTTGCTGGGCCAGCAGCGGCACCACGGTGCAGCCGTCCAGCAGCTGGCGCTCACACTGGGCAAGCAGTGCACAGCGGGAACTGCCGGTCTGGGCGGCGCTCTCCGAAAGCAGCTGGTCCTAAAGCGGGTCGTCGCAGCCGGTCAGGGAAGCCTCCCCGCCGAACTGCTGCAGCATCTGGTACACGCTGCCGCCCTCGGCCTGGATGGGGGCCAGCGCAATGGTGTAATTGCCAGCGGCAAGGCGCTTGGCGAACTCCTCCTGCGGCACTTCCTCAATGGAGAAGAACAGGGAGCAGTCCTTCTGCCAGGCACCGTTGATCTGCTCGGCCAGTTCAGTCAGGCCCGCTTCCTTCGGCACCAGCAGCGTCACGCCGGAAAAGTCCGAGCTGGCCATGCCCTGCCGGGCATTCAGGTAAAGCGTGCGCGGGTCGGTGATGGTGGGCAGCGGGTCACCCGCAAAGGTGCGGTAGTCGATGCCGTCCACGGTCAGCCCTGTGGGCACAAGGCCCTCGGCGGCGGTGTACAGGCCGGAAGACGGCACCGTGACCGTCTCCCGCGCAATGCCTGCCAGCGCCTGCCGCAGTTCGGTGTTGAAGAACACGCTGCCCTCGGTGCTGTTGAACAGCAGTGACCATGTGGTGTCGGAGTAGCTCACCGACTGCAGCGCGGTGGCCTCGCCGGTGTCGTCCAGCGCGGCGGAGCACTTTTCGTCCGCGATGAGCTGGGCCGCGCTCTTGCCGGAATTGCTGGTGTTCTGCACCAGACGCAGGCTGCCGATCTGGGGTGCGGAAACGTCCCGGCGCAAAAACAGGCCGCTGGCCGTCCAGTTGTAGAGGTAAAAGCTGCCGCTGGAAAGGGTGGTCTTGGCGGTCAGGCCGTAGGTGCCCCGGGTGCTGTCGAAAAATTCCTCGTCGCAGGGCATGGCACCGGGCAGGGTGAGCTTGGAAAGGAAGTTGTCATCCTTCTCGCTCAGGCGGAACACCAGTGTCAGCGGGCCGCTGGCCGAGACGCCCAGAGTGCTTGCGTCGGCTTCGCCTGCCAGCACAGCGGCACTGTTTTCAAGGGCAGAAAACTCCACGGCATAAGGGGAATTCGTCTGCGGCTGGAAGATGCGCCGGAAGGCAAATACGAAGTCCTCAGCGGTGATGGCGTAGTCGGTGGAAGCGCCCTTGACGGCTCGGTAGGTCAGGCCGTCCTTCAGCTGGAAGGTATAGGTCTTGCCGTCCGGGGAGACGGTCCAGCTCTCGGCCAGATCGGGCACGATCTCGCCGTCGGAATTCTTGCGCACAAGGCCGCTGTAAAGGTTCTCGCAGGCAATGACGTCCGACGCGGCCGACGCCACCTGTGGGTCGAGATTTGTGGGAATGGTATCCACGAACCATGTAAAGCTGGCGGCACTGGAACTGCCGCCGCAGCCCGTGAGGGAAAACAGAAACGCAGCAGCAAGCACCGCTGCGGTAAAACGGAAGAAACGCTTCAAAAGAGATGACCTCGTTCTATGGTGATGTTCAAAGACAGACGTTTCTTGTATACAAAAAGCGCTCTGCTTCGACAAGTGTAGCAGAAACGGCGGCAAAATACAATTGAAGAATTATGAATTTGCCGCGCTTTTTGGTGCAAAAAGGCTGTTTTCCGTTGCCAATTGCGAATAAATGGACTATAATGGTACAGCGAAACATCTCAGCACCCACGGGTGCGTTACATATGACCAATACTACGCAAGGAGGAACTGTTTTTATGCAGAAGGATCAGCAGAAGCTTGTCGATCTGATCAAAGGCAAGAAGGTGGCCTTCATCGGTGCCGGTGTCAGCCACAAGACCCTCATCAAGGAGTTCGTGGAGCTGGGGGCACACGTCACCCTGTGCGACCAGAAAAAGAGCGTGGAGGACTTCGGCGACTACGCTGCCACCATCAAGGAGCTGGGCATCGGCCTGAGCCTGGGCGAAAATTATCTGGACGGCTTCAAGGGCCAGGACATCATCATGCGCACCCCGGGTTTTGTGGGCTACTTTGAAAAGCCCCTGCAGGATGCCATGGCCGCTGGTACCATGGTCACCAGCGAGGTGGAACTGTTCTTCGATTTCTGCCCCTGCGAGATCGTGGCTGTGACCGGCTCGGACGGCAAGACCACCACTACCACCCTGATCTCCAAGTTCTACGAGGCCGCAGGCCGCAAGGTGCATCTGGGCGGCAACATCGGCGCGGCCCTGCTGCCCATGCTGCCCGAGGTGGCCCCGGAGGACGTGGCTGTGGTGGAGCTGTCCAGCTTCCAGCTCATCAGCATGCACTCCAGCCCCAACATTGCAGTCGTGACCAACGTCACCCCGAACCATCTGGACCACCACAAGGACATGCAGGAGTACATCGACGCCAAGCGCAACATCCTGCTGTACCAGAAGCAGCCCTGCCGCGCCGTGCTGGGCTATGAGAACGAGATCAGCCGCAGCATGCAGAAGGACTGCAAGGGCAAGCAGGTGTGGTTCACCCGCCTGCACGACACCGACAACGGTGCCTTCCTGCGCAAGGAGGACAACATGCTCTGCATGGCCGAGGACGGCGTTGTGACCCCGTTCCTGGCCCAGAAGGACGTGAAGCTGCGCGGCCTGCACAACATCGAGAACCTGCTGGCTGCTGCCGCTGCCGTGTGGGGCGAGGTGCCCGTGGAAGCCATCCAGAAGGTGGGCAGCACCTTCACCGGCGTGGAGCACCGCATCGAGCCGGTGCGCACGCTGGACGGTGTGCTGTACTACAACGACTCCATCGGCACCAGCCCGACGCGTACCATCGCCGGTCTGCGCAGTTTCAACCAGAAGGTCATCCTCATCGCGGGCGGCTACGACAAGCACATCCCCTATGAGCCCCTCGCACCGGAAGTGGTGGCTCATGTGAAGAACCTCGTGCTGATGGGCGCTACCGGCCCCCGCATTGAAAAGGCTGTGCGTGAGGACCCCGGTTTCAACGAAGCCGAACTGCCCATCCAGCCCGCTGACAACATGCAGCATGCCGTGGAGCTGGCCCGCGCCTGCGCAAAACCCGGCGACATCATCATCCTGTCCCCGGCCAGCGCATCCTTTGACCTGTACCCCAACTTTGAGGTGCGCGGCCGCGAGTTCAAGAAGATCGTCAACGAGCTGAAGTGATCGCGCAGGTCAACACGAAAGAACGCCGTGCCCGCTTTGCAAACGCCTGCCGGGGCAAACCGGTGCTGGGGGCAACGCTGCCGCTGGACCTCGCGCTGTTCGGCAAAAGCCGGCCCTGGCGGTTCTACGCCGGGCCCACGCTGGCGCTGGAACTGAGCGGCAGTATGGCATGGCTTGCCGGGCACGCAAACCCCGAAGAACTGGCCAGCTTTCTGGCCTTCTGCGGGTGCGAGAACGCCATTTTAGACGAAGCGGAGTGCCCGCCGCCAAACGGCTGGCACAAAGCCGAGACGCTGACGGTGTTCGGCCTTGCCCCCGGCAAGACGCTGCCGCTGCCCGCCGCAGAGGAAGCCCGCTGGGCGCGCCTCACCCTGGACCGGTAGCCGCCTGCCATGGCGGTGGCCCGGGCGCTCTACCCGGCGGATACTGCCCGGCAGGAGGATTTTTACTCCGAACTGTGCTCAAAGCGCACCCGCGGCAAAGCCCTTGTATGGGCACTGCAGCAGGGGAGTGAAATGGTCTGCACCGTGGGGGCCTATGCCCTTGCGGATGGGCAGGCCTACATGGCCTGCGGGCAGACGGCAGAAGCTCTGCGGGGCAAAGGCATCGGTGGGCGCCTCATCGTCCGGATGGCAAATGAGCTTGCTGCAGAAGGGTACCGCCCGGTTTTTCTCTGCAGCCCGGAACGAGTGCACTTTTATACTCGGCTGGGATTTGCAAAGCTGGGGGAGTATGCAAAATATAACAATTAAGGAACCACTATAATGTCAATTCTGAACCACTTTTTCGATTACAAACCCGAAGTTCTGGCGCTGGACGAAAAGGCCATGGAACTGTGCCAGCCGTACTTCCGTCACATGGAAGAAATTCGTGATTTCAACCAGCTCAAAATGCTGAAGGCCTTTGCGGATACCCAGATGTCCTCCACCGATATGCTGGGAACCACCGGCTACGGCCTGTGGGATACCGGCCGCGCAAAGCTGGAGCAGATTTTTGCCGAGGTGATGGGCGCAGAGGATGCCCTCGTGCGCAGCCAGTTCCAGAGCGGCACCCACACGCTGGCTGTGGCGCTGTTCGGTCTGCTGCGGGCAGGGGATACCCTGCTGGCCGCCACCGGCCGCCCCTACGATACGCTGGAAGGCGTGATCGGTCTGGACGGCAAGGGCAAGGGTACCGGCACGCTGATGGATTACGGCGTGAAGTATGACGAAGCACCCCTCAAGGCCGACTTCACCCCGGACTACGACCTGATCGCCCAGAAAGCCCCGGGGGCCAAGGTGTGCCACATCCAGCGCAGCCGCGGCTACCTGCAGCGCAATGCCTTTGATCTGGACACCATCAAAAAAATCGCCGATACAGCCCGCGCCGCCAACCCGGAGATTATCATCTTCGTGGACAACTGCTATGGCGAGTTCACCCAGACGCAGGAACCGTGTCAGGTGGGTGCGGATATCGCAGTGGGCAGTCTCATCAAGAACCCCGGCGGCGGCATTGCCCCCACCGGCGGCTACATCGTGGGCCGCAAGGACCTTGTGGAGCTGTGCGCCTACCGCCTGAATGCTCCGGGTTTGGGCAAGGAGCTGGGCTGCACGCTGGAAACGCCCCGTGATATGTATCTGGGCTTCTACTACGCCCCGGGCGTGGTGTGCGAGGCCATCAAGACTGCCATTTACGCCCAGTGCATGCTGGAACTGCTGGGCAAGAACCCGGTGCCGCGCTACTGCGACGACCACAACGACATCGTGACCTGCTTTGACGCCGGCACCGCCGATGCCCTCATCGGCTTCTGTCAGGGCATTCAGGCGGCCAGCCCGGTGGACAGCTATGCCGCCCCGGAACCTTCCCCGGAGCCGGGCTACACCGATGAAGTGGTCATGGCAAGCGGCAGCTTTACGCAGGGCAGCACCATCGAGCTTTCCTGTGACGGCCCGCTGCGTGAGCCCTACACCTGCTACCTGCAGGGCGGCCTGAACTTCGCCGCCAGCCGTGCAGGCGTGCTGCTGGCCATCCAGAAAGCGTATTTTAAGGATTGAGTCAAGCCGATCAGCTCTCCCCGGTGCGGGAGGGCTTTTTGCGTAAAACAGTAGAAAAGGGGAAAGTATATGCCTGTTTTAAGTGGCCGTGTGGGTACGTTTACAGATTCCGTCATCCGCCGCATGACCCGCATCAATAACCAGTACGATTCCATCAACCTTTCGCAGGGCTTCCCGGACTTTGACCCGCCCCAGCAGCTGCTGGATGCGCTGGCAAAGACCGCCTACAACGGCCCGCACCAGTATGCCGTGACCTTTGGCGCGCAGAACTTCCGTGAGGCACTGGCGAAAAAGACCAGCCCTGCCCTGCACCACGAGGTGGACCCCAACACCGAGGTCTGCGTGACCTGCGGCGGCACCGAAGCCATGATGGCAGCCATGATGACCATCTGCAACCCCGGCGACAAGGTGATGATCTTCTCGCCGTTTTACGAGAATTACGGGGCCGACGCCATTCTTTCCGGGGCAGAGCCCATTTATATCCCGCTGGTTCCGCCGACTTATGAGTTTGATATTTCTCTTATCGAGAAAGGCTTTGCCGAGGGTGCCAAGGCACTGATCCTGTGCAACCCCTCCAACCCCTGCGGTAAGGTGTTCCGCCGGGACGAGCTGGAAGCCATTGCAAAGCTGGCGATCCAATACGACGCCTTTGTGGTGACCGATGAAGTGTATGAGCACATCATCTATGCGCCCGCTGAGCACATCTGCATGGCCAGCCTGCCCGGTATGTTCGAGCACACCATCACCTGCAATTCGTTGTCCAAGACCTACTCTATCACCGGCTGGCGTCTGGGCTACCTCATCGGACCCGCCGAGGTCATCGAGGGTGCCCGCAAGGTGCACGACTTCCTCACCGTGGGCGCGGCAGCACCCCTGCAGGAGGCTGCTGTGGCCGGGCTGCAGCTGCCGGAAAACTACTATAAGGAACTGCAGGCCCTCTACACCGCAAAGCGCGACCACTTCCTGGCCGGGCTGGATCGGGTAGGGCTGAAGCACAACGTCCCGCAGGGCACCTATTTCGTGATGATCGACATCTCGGACTTCCTGGCCCTGCCGCAGTTCAAGGGCTGGACCGACCTCGAGTTCTGCGAGTGGATGATCAAAGAAATCGGCGTAGCTGCCGTGCCGGGTTCCAGCTTCTTCCGGGAGCCGGTGAACCATCTCATCCGCATGCACTTTGCCCGCGGCACCGACGTGCTGGACGAAGCCATCCACCGGCTGGAAAAGCTGGCAGACCTGCTGAAATAAAAGTGGGCTCGCTCTCTCCGTCATTGCTTACGCAATGCCACCTCTCCCAGAGGGAGAGGCAAGAACGTAACGGTTAGGCTTTTGGCTTTTCCCGTAGGAGAGCCGTCGAGCAAAAGCGAGACTGAGAGGGCGAGGACGCTTACAATAAAACATTGTAACAACACAACAGCGCCGCAGGAGATTCTTGTCTCCTGCGGCGCTGTTTCTTTCCCTTACTTCTCTATACACAAAACTCAGGCCGTTACGCGGCGGGGCATGGCTGCGGGCATCGGCTCCACGAGAGCCGGATGCATCCCTTCGCGGTAATCCAGGTCCCCCTGATCCATGCCGCGCAGCAGGACCTCGGCAGTTGCAATGTTGGTGGCGATGGGCACGCTGTGCATGTCGCACAGGCGGAGCAGGTTCTGCTCGGTGATGCTGGCAGCATCTGCCTTCAGCGGGTCGCGGAAGAACAGCACCAGGTCCACTTCGTCGCAGGCAACGCGGGAGGTGATCTGCTGTACGCCGCCCAGTTTGCCGGAGAGATAGCAGTGCACGGGCAGGCCGGTCGCCTGTGCCAGCATCCGTCCGGTGGTGCCGGTGGCAATGACGGTATTTCTGGACAAAATGGCGCTGTAAGCAGTGCAGAACTGCAGCGCAAGCTCTTTGCGGGAATCGTGTGCAAGAATGGCGATGGTCATAATGCTCTCTCCTTTGTTCTCAGTATAGTGTTGTGAGCGGCGGACGGTTTTATACGATTGAATGAAAAGCAGGTGAAATCGTTATCAAAATTTCCAATATAGTTTTACCGCACCGATATAGGGCTTGTCAAGAGGTTTTTTGGCATTTTTACCGTGTAAAACAGGGAAAGTAATACTTTAACTTTGTGATAAATGTAGAATTGTTGGATACAATCCTCCATGCAACAGAGCAAGATTTTATAAAAAAGTGAAAACATGATCCAAAAATTGTTTTTCGAATGAATACAACTTGCACGCGAAAAACAAAAAAGCAGACCGAAGCGGGCTGCATCGGTCTGCAGGAGAAAAAACTTTTCAAAAAATTGTATCAAGAAAGGAACAAATGGACAAATGACGCACGCGCCGGTCAGCGGATCTGTCCGTTGCCGTGGATGACGTACTTGTAGCTGCACAGTTCTTCCAGCCCCATGGGGCCGCGGGCGTGCAGCTTCTGGGTGGAGATGCCCATTTCGCAGCCCAGGCCGAACTCGCCGCCATCGGTGAAACGGGTGGAGCAGTTGACATAGACGGCGGCGCTGTCCACAGCCGCCGTGAACAGGTCGGCGTGGGCAGGCGTCCGGGTCAGGATGGCTTCGCTGTGACCGGTGGAGTGCTCGGCGATGTGGCCAATGGCATCTTCCACGCTGTCCACCACCTTGACGGCCAGGATGTAATCCAGAAACTCGGTGTCGAAGTCCTTCGGCCCGGCCGGGGTGCCGGGGATGAGGGCCGCAGCGCGCGCATCCAGCCGCAGTTCCACCGGGTGCAGGCCCCGGGCCGCGCGGTCCGGGCCGAGACGCTGCGCGAGACGCGGCAAAAACTCCGCCGCGATGGCAGAATGCACCAGACACACTTCCTCGGCGTTGCACACACTGGGGCGGCTGGCCTTGGCGTTCTCGATGATGTCCAGCGCCTTGTTCAGATCGGCAGTGTCGTCCACGTACACATGGCAGATGCCGGTGCCGGTCTGGATGCAGGGGACTTTGGCGTTCTCCACACAGGCGCGGATGAGCCCGGCACCGCCGCGGGGGATCAGCAGGTCCACATAGCCCACAGCGGTCATCAAGGCGTTGGCCGAAGCGTGGGTGGTGTCCTCGATCAGGCACACCGCCGTTTCGGGCAGACCGGCCTTGCGCAGGCCCTGCCGCAGAGCGGTGACGATGGCGTGGGCACTGCGCCAGGCTTCCTTGCCGCAGCGTAGGATGCAGGCGTTGCCGCTCTTGATGGCAAGGGCAGCGGCGTCGCTGGTCACGTTGGGGCGGCTCTCGTAGATGATGGCGATCACGCCCATGGGCACGGCGGTCTTTTCGATGACCAGGCCGTTGGGCCGCTCCACCCGGCGCAGCACCTTGCCCACCGGGTCGGGCAGGGCAGCCACTTCCCGGATGCCCTGGGCCATGGCCTCGATGCGCTGTTTGGTCAGGGCCAGCCGATCCAGCATCACATCGCTGATGTGTCCTTTGGCGGCAGCCATATCCTCGGCGTTGGCGGCGAGGATAGCGGCCTGATTCTGTGCCTCGCACAAAGCGTCTGCCATGCCCAGCAGGGCGGTGTTGCGTGCGGCGTTGGAAGCAAGTGCCAGCGCACCTTTGGCGCTGCGGGCGGCTTCCAAAATTTGCTGTGTTGTCATAGGTCAGACCTCCTTATGGCCTGCAAAACGGGTGCCTGCGGGCTTGCCTGCAGCGATGTCGTACAAAAGCTCCGGGTGTGCGCCGTTGGCGATGACCATGTCTGCGCCGCTGCCGGTCACCATGCGGGCGGCACGCAGTTTGGTGGCCATGCCACCGGTGCCGAGGGCCGAACCGGCCCCATCGGCCAGCGCCATCACCTCAGGGGTGATCTCCTCCACCAGTGGGATGAGCTTTGCATCCGGGTGGGTGTGAGGATTGGCCGTGTACAGGCCGTCGATGTCGCTCAGCAGCACCAAAAGGTCTGCCTTGGCGCAGCAGGCCACGATGGCGGCCAGCGTGTCGTTGTCGCCGATGGAGGTGATCTCGTCGGTGGCAACGGTGTCATTCTCGTTGATGATGGGCAAAGCACCCAGCTCCAGCAGGCGGGACAGGGTGTTCTGGAAGTTCACGCGCCGCTCGGTGTGCTCCACGTCCACGCCGGTGAGCAAGATCTGCGCCACAGTGTGGTTGTAGGCGTTGAACAGCCGGTCGTAGGTGTACATCAGCTCACACTGACCCACAGCGGCACAGGCCTGCTTGGTGGTGGTGTCCTTGGGGCGGGCAGGCAGCGACAGCTTGCCCACGCCCATGCCGATGGCACCGGAGGATACCAGAATGACCTCGTGGCCCTCGTTTTTCAGGTCGCTGAGCACTTTGACCAGCTGTTCGGTGTGGCGGATGTTCAGCCGCCCGGTGGCGTATGCCAGCGTAGAAGTGCCTACTTTCACAACGATGCGCATGTTTCCGTTAACCCTTTCCCATTTCCTTCGTTTTATTGTACGACGCGATCACTGCGTCCATCACGGCACCCCGCAGGCCGTGCTCCTCCAGCACGCGGACGCCCTGAATGGTGCTGCCGCCGGGGCTGCACACGGCGTCCTTGAGCTCGCCGGGGTGTTTGCCGCTTTCCAGCACCAGCTTTGCGCTGCCCAGCACCATCTGGGCGGCATATTCCTGTGCTTTGGCACGGGGCAGGCCGCAGGCCACGCCGCCGTCGGCCAGTGCCTCAATGAACTGATACACCCATGCCGGGCCGCAGCCGGAAACGCAGCTGGCCGCGTCGATGAGGCTTTCCGGCACAGCGTCCAGACGGCCTGCCGGGGCCATGATCTTCAAAAATTCCTGTTCTTCCTCGGCGGTGACATTGGCAGAGCAATACTGGATCATGCCTTCGCCCACCGAAGCCGGAGTGTTGGGCATGATGCGGATGACCGGGAAATCTTCACCGGCCATCTCCTGGATGCGGGCGATGGAAAGGCCTGCCGCCATGCTGCACAGCACGAAGCGCCCTGGGCGCTCGTCCAGCGTGAACTTGAGCGGCTGGAGCAGCGCTTCCATCATCTGGGGCTTTACGGCCAGAAAAATCAGATCGCACCCCCCGGCCACTTCGGCGTTGGTGGCTGTTTTGCAGCCCAGCTCCTTGGCAAGGGCCTGCGCCTTGGCCGCGGTACGGTTTGCCAGAAAGACCTTCTTCGGGTCAACGGCCTTGCACACGGCGCGGGCGATGGCACCGCCCATGTTGCCGCAGCCCAGAAAACCAATGGTATCCATCATAAATCATACCCTCCCTTATGGCAGGCATTTCACGTCTGCTTGCTCCCATTCTAAGCGCATGGAGGGGTAAAATCAAGGGCCTTTGCTGCATTTTTGCTCAGGCTCGTGGAATTGACGATTCTGGGGCCGGAAGGAAAGGCTTTATTTGGCTGAAGTGCCCTTTGCGGCGGCGGAAAACAGCATGGCAGCCATACCGATGCCGTATGGCACACTTCACGGAGGAACCCGACGTTTTGCGATGCAGGGTGGAAAATCTTACAAAGAATTCAAAAAACAGCCCAAAAGGACACTTGAAATACTGTGCACTTTTGCGGTAAAATAAGATATGGACAATCTTCTCACGGGATTCAACCGCACACGGCAGGGAGACACTCTGCCGGGAAAGGATGGTTTTTGTGTCACAGACAACCAAACGGGCACTGGAGGCATCGCTGAAAAAGCTGCTGCTGGAAAAGCCCCTGAACAAGATCACGATCAATGATATCACCGAGGACTGCGGCGTGAACCGCATGACCTTCTACTACCATTTCAAGGATATCTACGACCTGGTGGACTGGATTCTCGTGGAGGATGCCGCGAAGGCGCTGGAAGGCCGCCAGAGCTTTGAGACCTGGACGGAAGCTTTTCTGGACATTTTGCACCAGATCCAGGAGAACAAGGTGCTGGTGCTGAACGTATACCGCTCAGTGGGGCGGGAGCAGGTGGAACAGTACCTTTATAAAATGTTGGACCCGATGCTGAAGGACTTTGCCGACCGCGAGTGCCGCGATATCACCGTGCAGGACGATGACAAGCAGTTCGTGGTGGATTTCTACAAATACGCGCTGGTGGGCGTGGTGCTGGAATGGGTGCGCCGGGACATGAAGACCGACCCGGCGGTGATCGTGGAACGTATGGGGCGGATGCTGCAGGGCGATATGCGCCGGGCGCTGTGCCGTCTGGCCAGCAACAAAATACACATGGTGCAGGAGAACTGAACGAAGGCCTGCGCGGCAAAATTTTATCATAATCTGCGCCGTGATGGGTTTTCCATCACGGTGCTTTTTCTGTTTATGGCAGGTTTGCCTTAAAAATGGTATGATGTCAGCAATAAAAAAGGATTTCCGAACATATCGATTGGAGGAAAAGGATAATGAATACTTCGATTGAGAATCTGACACATAAAATGCAGCGCGCCGCCGTCGGCAAGATGGTGGACGTGGTGCTTTCTCATGCCGATAAAGATCGTCAGAAGACCATGGGCCAGCTGGTGGACGTGGCAAAGCAGTTCTACGGCGGGGCATTCAGCGACGAGACCTACGAGCACGCAAAGCAGACCCTGACCGACCCGGACAGCAAGTGGTCCAAACTGATCAACTGCGTGCTGGACCAGACCGACCCCAACGTGGCCCGCACCATGGCGCTGAACCTGGGCTACGAGGCCTTCTTCCGCGGCACCAAGATGATCCGCGAGAACCGCGTCAAGTACCAGTGCAACATCCCCTGGCTGATCCTGTTCGACCCCACCAGCGCCTGCAACATGCACTGCGTGGGCTGCTGGGCCGGTGAGTACGGCCATAAGAACAACCTCAGCTTTGATGATATGGACAAGATCATCACCCAGGGCAAGGAGCTGGGCGTGTATCTGTACATGCTGACCGGCGGCGAGCCGCTGGTGCGCAAGGCCGATATCCTGAAGCTGGCCGAGAAGCACAACGATGTGCAGTTTGCCATCTACACCAACTCCACCCTCATCGACGAGCCCTTCTGCAAAGAGGTGGTGCGTCTGGGCAACATCGCCTTTATGCTGTCCATCGAGGGCACCCCGGAGACCAACGACGCCCGCCGCGGCGACGGCCACTATGCCGCCGTCATGCACGCCATGGACCTGCTCAAGGAGCACGGCATCGTGTTCGGCACCTCCATCTGCTACACCCGCGACAACATCGAGGCCGTCACCAACGACGAGTTCATGCGCTTCCTGTGTGAGAAGGGCGCGCACTTCGGCTTCTACTTCCACTACATGCCGGTGGGCAACGATGCGGCGCCGGAGCTGATGCCCACCCCGGAGCAGCGCCAGTACATGATCAAGCGCATCCGCTACCTGCGTTCCTCTGAGTGTGATATCCCGTTCTACCCCATGGACTTCCAGAACGACGGCGAGTTCGTGGGCGGCTGCATTGCCGGCGGCCGCAACTACTTCCACATCAACTCGGCCGGTGACGCAGAGCCCTGCGTGTTCATCCACTACTCCAATGCCAACATCCACGACCAGAGCATTCTGGAGATCCTGCACAGCCCGCTGTTCATGGCTTACCACAACGGCCAGCCCTTCAACAAGAACCACCTGCGTCCCTGCCCGATGCTGGAGAACCCCGAGCTGCTGCAGAAGATGGTGCACGAGACCGGTGCCCACAGCACCGACCTGCAGTCCCCCGAGACGGTGGAGCACCTGTGCGAGAAGTGCAAGAGCTACGCCGCTAACTGGCAGCCCACCGCCGACGAGATCTGGTCCCACACCAAGGTCCGCGAGAGCCGGTACGAAAACTATAAGGACTGGAAGCCCTCGCAGCCCATTGAAAAGTAATCAGCAAGGCATCATATAGACAAGGCAAAGGCCCCGCGCTCGAAAGAGTGCGGGGCCTTTGTGCGCCGCGAATGCGATACACAACAGAAAAGCCCCGCGCCTTTTTGGGCACGGGGCAGGGAAGATACGGTTACGGTTTCTCAGCGGGCGGTTCCGGGGCAGCGGGTGCTGCGGCCGGAACATCGTCGTCCGGGTCGCCAAACTTGTCATGATAGGTGCTGAGCAGGTCCAGCTCGTCGTTGCGGCGCAGGCCGTGGATGACCAGCTTTTTGATCACATCGTAGATGACGGCGAACAGCGGCACGCCCACGATCATGCCCACAAAGCCCCACAGACCGCCGAACAGCAGGATGGCGAACAGTACCCAGAAGCTGGAAAGGCCGGTGGTGTTGCCCAGGATCTTGGGGCCGATGATGTTGCCGTCCAATTGCTGCAAAACCAGCACGAACAGCACGAACCACAGCGCTTTGATGGGGTCCTGAATGAGGATGAGCAATGTGGCCGGGATGGCACCGATGAACGGGCCGAAGAAGGGGATGACGTTGGTCACACCAATGATGACCGACACCAGCAGTGCACTGGGGAACTTGAAGATCGAGCAGCCGATGTAGCACAGCACGCCGATGATGGCGGAATCCATGATCTTGCCGTTGATGAAGCCGCCGAACATCCGGTCAGCGTACTTCACTTCCTCGGTGATCAGCTGCGCCCAGCGGGGGCGGACGATGCTGTGCAGCACCAGCTTGCCCTGCTGCACGAACCGCTTGCGGCTGGCCAGCATATACACCGCCACGATGATGCCGATGATCAGGTTCTTGGCCACCGTCACTACGTTCAGCACACCAATGGCTGCGCCGCTCACAATGTTCTGCATGGAGGGCAGCAGGGTGTTCTTGATCCATGTGTCCAGATTGGTGGTCATGGTATCGTAGGCGGAGTACAGCAGGCTCATGATCGTTTCGTTGTTTTCAATAAACTCCACATGGTTTGCCCACTGCACGAACTTTGCAAAGTTGCGCTGCGCAGTGTAGTACAGGGAGGTCACGCTGGTAATGAGCTGCGGCACGATCATCATGACCAGCGCGTAGATCAGCAGCAGACCAAACAGGATGGTGAGTGCTACGGACAGAACGTTGATGAGCCCTTTCATCTTTTCCGGGATGAACCGGCGCAGAAAGCCTTCAATGGTGTTGCACACCGGCTTGAGCAGGTATGCGATGACGGCACCGTAGATGAAGGGCATCAGGATGCTTGTCAGCGTCGAGATAGCGTCGCCGAAGCCGTCAAAGCGGTAGATCAGGAAGAAAAAGATGATGCTCAGGGAGATCGCTCCGAACCCGGCCAGCATCGCGTACAGATAGGGTTTGATGTGCGGTTTTTTGTCCATCATGACAAACTCCATTCCTGCCGCGGGAAGCAGGAATCCCCGCGACACTGATTAAACTTTGTTGCTCCTGCGCCAGATATGCATCTTTTCGGCTTCCTTGATCAGGTCCTCACGGAAGTCGGGATGTGCCACATTGATGAGGGCTTCGGCCTTTTCCCAGGTGGTCAGGCCCTTCAGGTTCACGCAGCCGTACTCGGTGCACAGATAGTGGATGTTGGCACGGGTGTCGGTGACGACGCTGCCATTCTCCAGGGTGGGACGGATGCGGCTCTCCAGCTGGCCGGTCTTCTTATTAAAGAAGGTAGAAGACAGGCAGATGAAGCTCTTGCCGCCCTTGGAAAGGTAGGCACCCAGCACGAAGTCCAGCTGGCCGCCTGCACCGGAGATCTGCTTGATGCCGGCAGTCTCGGCGTTCACCTGGCCGAACAGGTCGATGTCCACGGCATTGTTGATGGAGATGAAGTTGTCCAGTGCGGAGATGCTGCGGATATCGTTGGTGTAGTCCACGGGGGCGGACATGCACTCCGGGTTATCGTTCAGATAGTCGTACATCTTCTGGGTGCCGGCACCGAAGGCGTAGACCTGGCGGCCCTTGTCCAGCTGCTTGCGGGCACCGGTGATCTTGCCGGCTTTGGCGATGTCCACGAAGGCGTCCACGTACATCTCGGTGTGCACGCCGAGGTCCTTCAGGTCGCTCTGGGCGATCAGGCTGCCGATGGCGTTGGGCATACCGCCGATGCCCAGCTGCAGGCAGGCACCGTTGGGGATCTGCGGAACGATCAGGTTTGCCACCTTCAGATCGACCTCAGTGGCAGCACCGGGTGCGGCCATCTGGCCGATGGGCGGGTTGTCGCCCTCCACGATGCCGGTGACCTGCGAGATGTGGATGCAGTTCTCCATACCGCCGAGGCAGCGGGGCATGTTCTTGTTGACTTCCACGATGATCTTCTTGGCCTTCTCGCACACGGCACCCAGGTGCGAGGCGCTGGGGCCGAAGTTGAAGTAGCCGTGCTCGTCCATGGGGGTCACCTGGAACACTGCCACATCCAGCGGATCCGGGCTCTCGCGGTAGTAGCGAGGCAGCTCAGAGTAGCGGATGGGGGAGTAGAAGGAGAATCCCTGTGCAATGGCCTTGCGCTCAATGCCGCCCATGTGCCAGCTGTTCCAGGTCATGTGGGCAGCGGGGTCGTCGATCTGGAAGATCGCGGGCACCCACATCAGGATGCCGCCGCGGAAGTTGACGCTCTCCAGCTCCGGCAGGCGCTTTGCAAGCTCGGCGTCCACGGCAACGGGGGTATTCACAGCCCAGCCGTAGTCCACCCAGTCACCGCTTTTGACCAGAGCGGCAGCCTGCGCGGCGGTCATCTTCTTCTGAGCATACAGTTCCGTAAAATCCATTATAAACCATCCTCTCCTATAATAACATAAAGGAATTGTAAATTTATCATTTACCCTTCCTGTTCGGACAAATCTTTGCAGGATGTTTACCATCTGTTGGCATTTCCAACACAAGGCTGACACAGCCGGATGCTATCCTGAACACAGCCGAGGAAGGCCGGGGACCAGCAGCAGACCTGCGTAACTTAGTTATAACATTAACAATGTGCAGAATCAATAGTTTATCGTGAAAATTTTGGCCAACTGGCAATATGGACAAAATTTGTAGCTTTTCTGGACAATTGTTTGGTACGACTAAAACAAAAATCTTTGCAAAAAGACTTGATAAAATTTTGACGATGTGGTTTACTTATAGCGTAGCAAGCAGCTGCCAGGCAGTGCGGCGTCGATTGTTTAAAAATTAACGATAAGACGCGCTCCAAAACGGCAAGGCTTGCACCCAGAACTGGAAAGTGCTATCATGGCAGAACCAAAATGCGCTTTTCACAGCGCTCAAGGAGGAAACGCCGATGGCAACAGCAGTCTACCCGGGTTCGTTCGACCCGGTCACCAAAGGGCACCTTGATATCATCAAGCGTGCCGCGAAGATCAACGATCACCTGATCGTTGCGGTGCTCATCAACAGTGCAAAACACCCCCTGTTCACCGTAGAGGAGCGGGTGGCCATGCTGCAGGAGTGCTGCAAGGGCATCTCGAACGTCAGCGTGGAGAGCTTTGACGGCCTGACCGTGGAGTTCGCCAAAAAGAAACACGCTTCCGTGATGGTGCGGGGCCTGCGGGCGGTCACTGACTTCGAAAATGAGATCCAGCTGGCGCAGACCAACCACGCACTGATGCCCGGCATCGAGACCATGTTCCTGGCCACCAGCATCAAGTGGAGCTACCTCTCCTCCACCATTGTAAAAGAGGCAGCGTACTACGGCAGCGACATCAGCAAGTTCGTGACGCCCAATGTGGAAAAGGCCGTCAACGAAAAGTATGCGCTGATCCGGCAGGGGAAAGACCCTGAAATCTAATTTGCAGAAACGCCCACAGGCGTTTTGATAAAAATGGCTTACGAAAAGTAACAATACACAATTCAGGAGGCTATTCACATGAAAAAGATCGTTATCGCATCTGCATGCCGTACCGCTATCGGCAAGTTCGGCGGCACCCTGGCAAACGTTCCCGCAGCTGAGCTGGGCTCCATCGTCATCAAGGAAGCTCTGAACCGTGCAAACGTCGCACCTGAGCAGGTCGATCATGTTTACATGGGCTGCGTCATCCAGGCTGGTCTGGGCCAGAACGTCGCTCGTCAGGCTGCTCTGAAGGCTGGCCTGCCCATCGAGACCCCGGCTGTCACCGTCAACGTGGTGTGCGGTTCCGGTCTGAACTGCGTGAACATGGCTGCTCAGATGATCGAGGCCGGCGATGCCGACATCGTGGTCGCAGGCGGCATGGAGAACATGGATATGGCTCCCTTCGCAATGATGAAGGGCCGCTATGGCTACCGCATGGGTTCTCCCATGGGCAAGAGCGAGCTGGTCGATACCATGGTCAACGACGCTCTGTGGGATGCATGCGGCTTCAACAAGCACATGGGCATGACCGCTGAGAATGTGTGCACCAACGAGACCTACCAGAAGAAGTACGGCTACAACCCCATCACCCGTGAGCAGCTGGACGAGTTCTCCTACAACAGCCAGGTCAAGGCTGACAAGGCCATCAAGGACGGCGCTTTCAAGGAAGAGATCGTTCCTGTTGTGATCAAGGGCAAGAAGGGCGACACCGTGTTTGATACCGATGAAGGCCCCCGTCTGACCCCGGTCGAGAAGCTGGGCACCCTGAAGCCCGCTTTCACCAAGGACGGCATTGTGACCGCCGGCAACTCTTCCGCCATCAATGACGGCGCTGCTGCTCTGGTCATCATGAGCGAGGAGAAGGCTAAGGAGCTGGGCGTGAAGCCTCTGGCTACTTGGGTGGCTGGTGCTCTGGCAGGCGTTGAGCCCGAAGTCATGGGTCTGGGCCCCATCGCTGCTACCAAGAAGGTCATGGCAAAGACCGGCCTGACTGTTGCTGACATGGATCTGATCGAGGCCAACGAGGCATTTGCTGCTCAGTCTGTGGCTGTCAGCCAGGCTCTGAACTTTGATATGAGCAAGGTGAACGTCAACGGCGGCGCAATTGCTCTGGGCCACCCGGTCGGCGCTTCCGGCGCTCGTATCCTGGTCACCCTGCTGTATGCTATGAAGCATCGCGGCGCACACAAGGGCCTGGCTACCCTGTGCATCGGCGGCGGCATGGGCTGCGCTACCATCGTTGAGATGGACTAAGCGTTCCTTTTTTGAACTTTGACTGAATGACAGACCCGGGGCAGGGGAGGAACCGGAGAGCCTTCCCTCGCTCCGGGGGCTGTTTTGAAAAAATCTGAAACGATTTGAATTGGAGGTTTTCACAATGGCATTTGTAAAAACCGAGGTGCAGGGCGCAGTTGAGATCATTACCATCGACCGTCCCAAGGCACTGAATGCCCTGAACCCCGAGGTTCTGGCTGACCTGAAGGCAGCTTTTGAGGCTGTGGATCAGGAGACCATCCGCTGCATCGTTCTGACTGGCGAAGGCGACAAGAGCTTCGTGGCAGGCGCAGATATCGGTTCCATGAGCACCATGACCAAGGCAGAGGGCGAGGCCTTCGGCAAGCTTGGCAATGATGTGTTCCTGATGATCGAGAGCTTCCCCATCCCCGTCATTGCAGCTGTCAACGGTTTTGCACTGGGCGGCGGCAATGAGCTGGCTATGAGCTGCGACATCCGCATCTGCTCTGACAACGCTGTGTTCGGTCAGCCGGAAGTCGGCCTGGGCATCACCCCGGGCTTCGGCGGCACCCAGCGTCTGGCACGTCTGGTGGGCATGGGCATGGCAAAGCAGCTGGTCTACTCGGCACTGAACATCAAGGCCGACGAGGCTTACCGCATTGGCCTGGTCAATGCTGTGTATCCGCAGGCTGAGCTGATGGAGAACGTCCTGAAGCTGGCAAACAAGATCGCAAAGAACGCTCCCATTGCTGTGCGCAACTGCAAGAAGGCCATCAACGACGGCATCAGCCTGCCCATCGAGAAGGCGGTTGAGGTCGAGGAAAAGCTGTTCGGCGACTGCTTCGAGACCCACGACCAGAAGGAAGGCATGGCCTGCTTCCTGAGCCGCGAGAAACCGAAGCCCAAGGCTGTTTTCACTAACAACTAAGAAAATGATGGAATGATGTGATTTTCTTTGAAAATCATGATGTGTGCTTCGCACATGATGTTTCCGCTGGCGCGGAAATGCGGGCGTTGAGGAAAAGCTCTTCATATGCCCGCAGGCATACATCATTTTGCAGCGAAGCAGCAAAACATCATTTGTCTGAAAGACAACATCATGTTTGAGCATCAAACACATAATTGATTAAGTAAGGAGAGATATCCTATGAAGATCGGTGTTATCGGCGCTGGCACTATGGGCCAGGGCATCGCAAAGGCATTTGCACAGGTTGAGGGCAACACTGTTGCTCTGTGCGACATCAAGCAGGAGTGGGCCGAGAATGGTCTGGCAAAGATCAAGAAGGGCTACGAGAAGCTGGTCGCTAAGGGCAAGATGACCCAGGAGAAGGCAGACGCTGTCGTTGCTGCCATCACCCCGGGTCTGAAGGAAGACCTGTGCGCTGACTGCGATCTGGTCGTTGAGGCAGCGTTCGAGGATATGAAGGTCAAGCAGACCACCTTCGGCGAGCTGGACAAGATCTGCAAGCCCGAGTGCATCTTCGCTTCCAACACTTCTTCTCTGTCCATCA
>ERZ780012.262-NODE-262-length-21912-cov-8.525_pt1 | contig 21912 bp, 28 predicted proteins | sample MGYA00511869_ERZ780012 | MGnify/ENA primary metagenome ERZ780012 (study PRJEB29588, sample SAMEA2161608) | human gut metagenome | biome: human gut; feature: human-associated habitat; material: faeces | place: Denmark | collected 2008/2010 ... | reverse complement strand
GTCGGTCAGCCAGCGGCAGCAGCCAGATCCAGAACGCCTCCATGAGAAAGCGGTGCTTTTCCTCCGCCAGACAATACAACTCCCGTGCCTGCTCCGGGTCGATGGTAAAGGGTTTTTCGCACAAAACGTGCTTGCCCTGCTCCAAGCAGAGCTTGCAGTTTTCGTAGTGCAGGGTGTTGGGAGTGGCAACGTAGATAGTCTCCACCTCCGGGTCGGCGGCAAGGGCTTCGTAGGAGTCATAGCAGCGGGGGATGCCGTACTGCTGTGCAAAGGCTTGTGCGCTTTCCAGATGCCGTGAGCCCACGGCAACAAGCTGCTCCCCCTCTGCGCCCATCTGTTCTACCGTAGATGCAAACTTTTTGGCAATGGTGCCGGTCGCTAAAATTCCCCACTTCATAATTGTACCTCCCGGTTTATTACTTTGGATTCGTTGCGTTCAGTATACCATGGTTTTCCCCTGCGGAAAAGATAGTGAAAAACAAAAATGCCCCCGGAGAGCTTGTTGCGGCTCTCCGGGGGCAGATTCTATGCACCGGTATCTTTCATCTTGTTCCAAACATTCTCATCCATTATAATAGAGATAGAGAGAAGGTGCCAACATGAAACATCGCATTGTGACTGCCGCACAGATGAAGGCAATCGAGCAGGCCGGAAACGCCCATGGCCTGCCCTACCTGCAAATGATGGAAAATGCCGGGCTGGCTGCTTACGCTGAGCTGCAAAAGCAGTTTCCACATCCCGGCAGCCTGCTGGTGGTCTGCGGAAAAGGTAACAACGGCGGTGACGGGTTTGTGATTGCCCGTGCCGCCGCAAAAGACGGCTGGAATGTGACTGCTCTTTTAGCCGAAGGCGAACCCAAAACCACAGATGCCATCACCAATTTTGAGCGTCTGCATTCCCTGCCGGTGAACATCTGCGCCGACTGCACCGTGCTGGAAACGCAGCACTTTGATGTGGTCGTGGATGCCCTGTACGGCACCGGATTCCATGGCGCACTGCGGCCCTCCGGCCTTGCCGCCTGCGGGCTGATGAACCGTCTGCACAAAAGCGGCGCTTTTGTTTTGGCTGTAGACCTGCCCAGCGGCATCAACACTGACACCGGCGAAGTCGCTGAGGGTGCCGCTCATGCAGACTTGACCGTGACCTTCGACAGCTATAAGCCCCTGCATGTGGTAGAATCTTCTGCACCGCTGTGCGGAAAAATCGTCTGCGCCGACATTGGCATCCGGGATGAATGGCACCCGGAATTTTGAAGATGTTTTCCTCTGCTGCAAGAATGCTGTATTTCTACTGAATTCGAGATCCTTTTGCCGGGAGTTGACTGTTGCAGTCGGCTCTCGGTATTTTTCGTTTTTACATTGCCTGTTGGAAATGATGTTTCTTTCAGATTGTGTATATGAAGTCATTCAAAATGTATTCTATTGAGTGTAATATATTCAATAGGATGGGACGACTTATGAAAGAACTTTTTGGGCAGCGCCTTCGAGAGCAACGAGCAAAACAGCATCTTACAATGGAACAGCTTGCCGAAAAAGCAGGTCTTTCTTCAAATTTTGTAGGAGCGATTGAACGCGGTTTGAAAGAGCCTAGCCTTTCTTCTATTGTCAGTTTGTTGAATGCGCTGGATATTCCCGCCGACCTATTGCTTCGTGATTATGTTAACACAGCATCCCATGTAACGGACGATGAGATCAGCAAACGGCTGGATGGGCTGACACCCATGCAGAAAAAAGCAGCACTTGACCTGTTGGACACCTATATCGCCAATCTGCCTTACCTTACAAAAGAAGACTGAACCTATAACCTTGCAAGCGCATCTGCTTAAATTTGGGCGGATGCGCTTTTCTTTTGCAACTCTTTTGGATATAATGTTATCTATAGAGTATATTCATTCCGAAAGAGTTGATTTGTGAGGTGACCAATATGAGCGAGCCGCAATACAGTCTTCTTGCCGACATTCAGTACGACATCGAACTTGCCCGGCAGGGGAAGTTTGCCCTGTATGGGCAGCGGAACATTGCACGCGAGTACCGCTGCAAAAAGGCAACTCCGGAAGATCAGCAGGCCTACGAGACCCTGCAAAACGTTCTTTTCATGGTCCCTCAGTGGAGCGACACAGAAGAACTTCACTCTGATATGGGGAGAATCGGCGGGCGCGTCTGGTTCTGTTACTTCTGGAAAGATCACAATTCCATGATACAGCTGACAGAAGATTCCTGCGGAACATTTACCACGGCCTATGTTCTGGACGCGGATATCACCCCGGAGATGCGTAAAAGCGCTGCTCGTCAAGCACAGCAGCAGCTCGCAGTCTGCATGCAGGAATGGGGCATTCCGCTGATGAAATCATTTGTTTTCACTCCCGTTTTTAATACTTAAATGTTCACCTTGATAAACGCGAATTTTCAAATTAGTCTTTGCAAATAACCTTTGAACCTTCACCATCAATTACAATTCCCTGACGGTTGTTAATTGGGCATAGATTCAAATCCGAAAACTCAGTCATTATTTTCTCGGTAACTTTCTTAAATGGTGCTGTAAGATAATGCGGAAGAACATAGAAATCAATCAAATCAAGCCCTGCATCATCTTCTTGTGAGTAGTCCTCCGGCTTTTCATCCATTTGCTCGATATATTGGATGCTTGGAGCGCATATAATCGCACCTGCCGATTCACCAATCATCAGTTTTCCCTTTGCCAATTCTTTCTTCAACAGCTCATCCGTTCCCGTTTTACGGAGCTGGTCCATAAGGAAGAAAGAATTTCCACCAGTAAAATATATCACATCCGCATCTTCAAAAACAGACTGTATCGTTAAATAAGCCTCCGTTGAAATATCAATTTCAGTTACGATTGCTCCCAACTTTTTGAATAATTTTCGAGCCGAGCCGACATAACCGGTGTAGCCTTCACGCAGCGAAGCTGTTGGAATAAATGCGACTTTTTTATTTTCAATTTCTTCCTTTATCAGACTTCCTACACTTGAAAAGTGCGAACATAAAAACAGTTTCATCAATATTCTCCTTTATATATAAATTCCGATTTATCAAATAAGAATTTCCGTCAATTTTTCTCTTGATGCGGCTCGTTTCTAAGAGTAGGAACGAACTGTTCTGTTGCCGGAGACGGACCATTCAGGTCGGTCTCCGGCAGTATTTTTGTTATCGCATATTAAAAAACAGCCGGAACGACTTTCTGCTGCGCTACATCGATGATGCCGTATGTATTCAGTCTGAGTTTTGGAATGACCGGAAGGCTGACGAAGGCGAGGGTCATAAAGATGCCGATATCTTCCGCTACACCATGTGCCTTGAGGGCATCGTTCAGCGCCTGCATTTTCGCCGCAACGCTCTCTGCGCTTTCGGTGCTCATCAATCCGGCCACCGGAAGCGCAAGTTCTGCCACGACCTGTCCATCTGCCACAAACGCAAGTCCGCCTTTGTTTTTCCGCACAGTGTTGCCGGCCAGCATCATATCGGTATCGTTGTCCCCTGCCACGATCAAGTTATGGGAATCATGTGCGATGCTCGATGCAACGGCTCCGCATTTCAGGCTGAAGTTTCCTAAAAAGCCAATGCCCACATGGCCGGAGTGATGGTGCCGCTCAAAAACGGCCAGTTTTACGATGTTGTGTTCCGGGTCCACACCGGGAGCTTTGCCCGGATGCCGCTGGAACGGGATGATTTTTTCCTCCGTAAGCAGCTCGCCCCGGTTCAGGCAGATGACACGCTCCTGCTCCCCGCTTTCCCGAAGTTCCAGGTCCTGCAGTGTGATCTCATCCAGATCAAAGGAATCCATAACGTGGGAAAATCTCACACGGTCGATGTCAAGCGGTGCGGTTTTCAGCGTTTTTCCGTGCTCGGCCACCAGCGTGCCGTTCTTGTAAACCTGCTCGACCGTAAAGGATTCCAAATCCGATACTACAATGAGGTCGGCAGCATACCCCGGTGCCACGGCACCGCGCTGCTTGAACCCAAAATACTGTGCCGGGACCAGCGTTGCCATTTTGACGGCCACTGCTGGATCTGCGCCCAGCCGGATCGCTTTACGGATGTTGGAATCGATGTGGCCGCTGTCCAGCAGGTCACCGGGGTGCTTATCATCCGTCACCAACATGCAGCGGCTGCAATAAGGCTCCCGGAACAGCGGCATCAGGGCCTCCATATTTTTGGCAGCCGTTCCTTCCCGGATCATGATATATTGTCCGAGCCGGAATTTTTCCATGGCTTCCTCAATGTTGGAGCACTCGTGATCGGACTGAACGCCTGCCGCAATATAAGCATTTAGGTCTTTAGCGCTCAAAAGCGGCGCATGGCCATCCACGATCTTTCCCGCTTCGGTGCAGTCGCGGATCTTCTGCAGGATCTTCGGGTCACAGCGCACCGTCCCATAGGCATTCATCAGCTCCGCAAGCCCCAGCACGCGGGGACTGCCGTAGTAAGGCCGGAGCTGTTCTGCGTTCAGCACCGCACCGGATTCATCCAGATCCGTGGCCGGCACACAGGATGGCAGCATGAAATAAACCGAAAGGGTCAGATTTTTTGTCGTTTCCAGCATAAAATCCAAGCCTTCCAGCCCCGCAACGTTCGAGATCTCGTGTGGGTCTGTGACCACCGCAGTGGTACCGTGGGGCAGCACTGCCTGCTCGAAAGCCTGACCGCAGAGCATGGAGCTTTCGATGTGGATATGCCCATCGATCAGACCGGGACAGACATATTTGCCGTGCAGATCAACTTCTTTCCGGCCGTGATACGCACCCACGCCCACAATGCAGTTTCCGCTGATGGCAATGTCAGCGGTATCGATCTCATCGGTAAACACATTGACGATTCTGGCATTTTTCAAAACCAGATCGGCCAAAGCATCTCCTCTGCCTGCCGAGATCCGGCGTTTCAGCTCATCAGACTGCATAGAAACATCTCCTCTCTCTGAAGTTCGATTTTCTCACCTGTGGATTGGTTCTGCCCTTATTCTACCACGCCTTGCCGTCACAGAAAAGATGCCGGAAAACAAAAATGGCCCCGGAGGGCTTGTTACAGCACTCCGGGGCCACCTTATGTGCGTTGTGCCTTGGCGCACACGACAGTTTTTTACTCGATCTCAATCAGGTTCGGGTTCTCAGGCAGAGCCTTCGTCTGCTGAGGAGCGGGCAGCTGGATGTGCAGGACGCCATCCTCGAACTTTGCGTGGATGTCCTCCTTCTTCACATCGCCCACATAGAAACTGCGGGCGCAGCTGCCGGAGAAGGTCTCGCGCCGCACATAGCGGCCCTTGTTGTCCTTTTCGTCATTGCTGTGGCTGCGCACTGCCTGAATGGTCAGGTAGCCGTCGTTCAGATCCATCTGGACGTCCTCTTTCTTGCAGCCCGGCAGGTCAACAGCTACTTCGTAGCCGTTGTCCGTCTGCTTGACGTCGGTCTTCATCATGTTTGCACCGCGCTTGCCAAAGGCACCACGAGCTTCACGGTTCATAGCACGTTCCAGTGCAGCGTCATTCCAGAACGGATCGAAGAAATCATCGAACAGGTTTTCATGGAAAACAGTCGGCATAAGCATAAATCATTCCTCCAATCCCGGCGTTCGGGTCGGGGCAAAAAATCTGAAGCGTCCATTCAGAAGGACTTTCCGGGGAGCCTTGCGGCTCTCCTTTTGCCCTTCCTCCTGAGCACGCCTATGTTATAGCACCGTTTATTAGCAGTGTCAAGTGTAGAGTGCTAAAATTCACAGAAAGATAATTTTTTGATAAATTTTCATGCAATCTTTCTAATTTTCCGTCCTGTATTCGTTCTTTTTCTGGTCTTAAACAGACCACAGCGTTTTTTGTTTCTGAACCATCCTGTTTTGGCTTGAACTTCTATGATTATTCTGATAGAATTATCATAGAATCATTCAAGGAGGGATGAATATGATCATTAAATCCTCGACCACTCTTCGCAATGATTACGGAGCCATCTCCGATCTGGCGCATCACGAAGCAGAACCGATCTATATCACCAAAAACGGCGAAGGTGATCTGGTCGTTATGAGCATTGAGGCATTTGAGCAGCGGGAAGAAGCCATCCGGCTTCGCGCAAAGCTGGAAGCCGCCGAGGATGCTCGTCTTTCCGGGGCACCGTCCTACACTCTGGACGAATCCAGAAAGCGGCTGGAGGCGCTCTATCAACGTGGCTAAACTGATCATTCTGGAGCCTGCACAGCGTGAACTGGAAGAAATTGCAATTCTTCACATGAATCTTGTAGGCCCCAATTCAGCCCGCAAAATCACCAACCTGATCCTAGATACCCTTTCCCGGTTGGAATTATTCCCCTTGTCTGGCTCCCTGCCAGAAGACAGAGAACTTCTCAAAAACGGTTATCGCTATGTGATTGCAGGAAAGTATATCTGTATTTACCGGCAAATTGCAGATACCGTCTATGTCTATCACATTGCCCATGGTGCAAGCAACTATCCGCTCTTATTCAAGCGACTTCTGCATGAAGAATCTTCTGCCGACAAATAATTTTTCCCATCCACATAACGTGTGGATGGGATTTTTTGTTTAGGAGTCTCTCGGAAAAAGGCGTTCTCACCCTTCCATCTTCTGGATCACCGCACCCAGCCATCGGCACAGGGTATCTCCTGCCTGATTGGCGATCTCCAGCACGCGGGCGTGGCTATGCTTGACCGTCTGGATGCCGGTGGCCATGTTAGTGATGCAGCTGACGGCCAGCACCTTCATGCCCATGTAGTTGCAGACCATGGTTTCCGGCACGGTGCTCATGCCAACGGCATCGGCTCCCATGCCCGCAAAGGCGCGGATCTCAGCTGCGGTTTCATAGCAGGGTCCCATAAAGCCCATGTAGACGCCCTCTTTGTAGGCAATGCCCAGTTCATCAGCGGTCTGCTTTGCAAGGTCCCGCAGTTCCAAACTGTAAGGTTCGGTCATATCCGGGAAGCGGGGACCGAAGCGCTCATCGTTGGGGCCAATGAGGGGGTTCGTACCCATCATGTTGATGAAGTCGGTAATGAGCATCAGGGTGCCCGGTGCGAACTCCCGGTTGATGCCGCCGCAGGCATTGGTCAGCACCACCTTTTCCACGCCCAACAGCTTGAACACATAGAAGGGGTAGCAGACTTCCTTCATGGAGTAGCCTTCATAGAAATGGAAGCGGCCTTCCATGGCGTAGACTTCCGTGTTCCCCAGCTTGCCAGCCAACAATGCGCCTTTGTGTCCTGCCACCGTGGATACCGGGAAGTTGGGGATATCCTGATAGGACAGTTCTTCCGTGTCAGTAAAGTCTGCGGTCAGATTCCCAAGGCCGGAGCCCAGCACCACCGCGATCTTCGGGCGCTTGGTCATATGCGCCTTGATATATTCCGCACTTTCCAGTGCCTTTTCATAAAGATGTTCCATACCGTTCTCTCCTTTTCCCAAAAAATTCGATATACTCTCTGGGTTCAGTATATCGGATTTTTCAGGCCGATGCAAGACGCCCTCCGTCGAGTCCTATTAAAAAACAAGGAGCAGAGACTTCACACCACGAGTGTGTTGTATCTGCTCCTTGTTTCTCCAAATGCCTTATCTCTGGCTGATGTTCCGCCAAAACAGCTCATATGCTTCCCGGATATCCTCCGGCAGACGTTTCAAAGTCTCGTCCCGCAGTTCCTGCGGCATCCCGTAAAAAGCTTCGGCAATGCCGCCGGTGATGCAGGCAAGGGTGTCGCTGTCGCCGCCCAGAGAGACCGCATTGCGAAGTGCATCCTCAAAACTGACGCTTTCCAGAAAAGCAATGATGGCTTCCGGCACGGTCTGCTGACAGGTCTCCACATGGCGATAGCCCGGGCGAATTTCATCGCAGGTGCGGCTCAGGTCATAGCCGAAGGTCTGCTCCACATATTGTTTGATTTCCGGCTTGCTGTGGCCGGTGCGTGCCAGAAAGATGGCTGCCGCTGTAGCCTGTGCGCCCTTGATGCCCTCCGGGTGGTTGTGAGTGACTTCAGCGGTCACTTTTGCCATTTCCAGCGTTTTGTCCAGCGTATCGAACAGCCAGCCCGCTGCCGACACCCGCATAGCCGAGCCGTTACCGAAACTGCCATAGGGCTTTGGATTTTCTGCGTGCAGCCACCGGCGGAACATCCCGCCGTAACCGGCATGGGGGTATTTTTCTCCCCAATATTGCATCTCGCTCCTTGTTTCTTCAAATGTTCTCTCCGGGATGCCCTTACCTGCAATCAATCCCCGTGCCACCGCAACGGTCATGACCGTATCATCGGTGAAGTGCGATTTCTCGCTCAGCAGCGGAAAATCCTTGTGCTTGTAATTGTTGTGGTCAAATTCATAGGGACTGCCCACGATGTCACCCAAGATTGCTCCTAACATGGCTATTTCCTCTCTTACCTATGATGCCGCTTCTGGAAATCAGCTTCGATTTGTTCTTTCCACTCTGCGCCGATGGACGCGCAGCAGGGTGCTTTCCGCATCCGGGAGACTGTCTCGCTAACAACGTGGTAGTTGACCGCCACGCCCTGTGCGTCATTCTCAAACCGCACAGCCCGGTCGGACGAGATGCCGAAGCGGGCAGCTTCCTTCACGGCGTCCATGTTGGCACCGAGGAACAGGAACTCCCAGCCGTATTGCTCTTTTTCCCGCTCGATCATCCGGCGGATCTTCTCATAGCCAAACCGCTTGCTGGCGTTTTCCAGTCCATCGGTGGTGATGACAAAGATGACCTTTTCGGCGCGCTCACTCTCCGGCAGATGGCGCTGGATATTCACCATCTTCTCCACGCCGTAGCCAATGGCGTCCAGCAGCGCTGTGCAGCCCCGGACGTAATAGTCCTTTTCGGTCAGCGGTGCAACAGCCTTCAGTGGGAAACGGTCGTGCAGCAGCTGCACCTCATGGTCGAACAGGATGGTGGTCACGTTGGCCTCGCCCTCCTGCTCCTTCTGCCGGGTCAGCATAGCATTGAACCCGCCGATGGTGTCCTGCTCCAGTCCGCCCATGGAGCCGCTGCGGTCCAGAATGAAAACAAGCTCGGTAAGATTTTTCTTCATAATAAATGCCCTCCGTTTTGTGGTGTATCGCTTTCGTTGGCAAAAGGATACCACAAACCGGAGGGCAAAAGGTCAACGGGCAGGCGACAAATCACGCACCCAGCTGTTCCTGATCGTATTCAAACAGCAGCGTATTGACCTGATTGATATTATAGATTTTGTGTTCCAGACAATAACGCACGATCCAGTCCCGCTTGGAGCCGTCCGAAAAGGCATAGCCCGCACTCTTGAGCAGGTCGATGGTCTCATCTTCGGACAGGTGCAGCCCCACCGCAAAGGCCAGCACCGTTTTCTTTTTGGGGTTGTAGTCCCGGTTGCATTGGATTTTGGAGAAATGCTGCCGGGAGATATTGGACTGCTTGTACACGGTGGAGTCTTTCAGCCCCCGCTCGTCAATGAGCCGCAGCAGCCGGGTGGTGAAGCTCTCGCCGAGGTTGTCCATCAGGCTTTCCAGACTGCGGGCTGTCCTGGGTGCCGCGGCGGGTGCCGGAACTGCACCTAGCATCGGCACGGCGGCATCTTCTTCCAGAAGCCTCCGCCGCTCTGACAATTCCCTGCGCCGACGGCCAAATCCGTAGCTTTCATCGTTCTGTGCTACATAGTGGTCGTCAATGTACTCCTCCACCGAGGCGAACAGCTTCCGGCTCACGGCCAGCGAGTCCCGGTCGTAAAGCACCAGATACACAGTCAGGTCGTGCTCCATGACGTACTGTGTGATGGTGTCCACCGCAATGCGGAAGGCCTGTTCTTTGGGGTAGCCATAGTTCCCGCTGGACAGCAGCGGAAAAGCCACGCTCTCGCAGTGGTACTTTGCGGCTAATTCCAATGCGGAGTGGTAGGCACCGGCTAATTGTTCAGCTTCGCCGAACCCGCCGCCGTGCCACGCCGGGCAGACTGCATGGAAAACGTACTTTGCCGACAGCCCGAATGCCGGGGTACACACGGCTCTGCCCAAATCGCAACGGCCGATGGCTTCACAGGCGGCGGTCAACTCTTGCTCCCCTGCCGCCTGATAGATGGCACGGCTGGTGCCGCTGCCCTGCAAAAGGTTCCGGTTCGCCGGGTTGACGATGGCATCCGCTGCCACCTTGGTGATGTCGTTGCGGATCATCAGAAACGGCATGGTGGTTCCTCCCTCACATGGTTTTCTTCATCCTATCACATCCGGCGGGGCGGTGCAAGAGGTGCTCTTGTTTCCTGTCCGCGCAGCTATTATAATAATAGGTACAGAAAGAGGGTGAGCTTCCTGCACGACATCTGGAATCCATGGCACGGCTGCGTCAAGTGCAGCGAGGGCTGCCAGAACTGTTACATGTATTTTCTCGACCGGATGCGGGATCAGAACGGAGCCGAGATCTACAAAACAAAAAACGGCTTTTCCTACCCGCTCCAGAAAGACCGCACCGGACACTATAAGATTCAGAGCGGCGAGCAGATCCGGGTCTGCATGACCTCGGATTTCTTCTTGGAAGAAGCCGACCCGTGGCGGGTTGAGGCGTGGGACATCATGCGCCAGCGCAGCGATGTGGTGTTTTTCCTGCTCACCAAGCGTCCGCAGCGGGTACGAGAGTGCCTGCCGCCGGACTGGGGCAGCGGTTGGGACAACATCTTTTTCAATGTCACCTGCGAAAACCAGCGCCGCGCCGATGAGCGCATTCCCATTCTGTTTGACCTGCCCTTCAAGCACAAGGGCATCATGTGCGCGCCCTTCATCGGGCCAGTAAGCATCCGGCAGTACCTTTCCGCCGGGCAGATCGAGCAGGTCATCTGCGGCGGCGAAAACTACGATGGTGCCCGCCCCTGCAATTTTGATTGGGTCAAGTCTCTCCGGCAGGAATGTGTGGATGCCAACGTGACCTTCTGCTTTATCGAGACCGGCACCGTGTTCATCAAAGACGGCAGGCGCTACCACCTGCCAAACAAGCAGCTGCAAAGCCGAATGGCCTGTAAATCCGGCATGAATTTTCAGGGCAGGCCCATTCATTTTGACCTCGTGGACGACTGGGGCTACCCCATCCCGCAGGAAGATCTCTATGTGCCTCATTTCCGCGCAAACTGCGAGACCTGCGGCAGCAGACTCATCTGCAACGGGTGCAGTAACTGCGGCAAATGCCTGTGACAGCTCTGAAACAACGCACGTCCCCTCCGTGCAGGCCTGGATCTCACGTTCCGGGTATCTGCGCAGAAGGGACGTTTCGTTTTATCAGAGTTTTGTCATCCACAGGCCGGGAGCCATCGGTTCCTTTTTCAGGAAATGGCATAGAACTGCTTCATAAACGCAAAAAAGTGCGCCGTCGGTTCCGACATAAACTGTGTGGAAGAATACACGATATAGAGTTTCCGCAAGAAAGCCGACTGTTCCAGAGGAATGATCAACAGCTTTCCAAGCTGTGCATCGTTCTGAACCGTTGCACGGGAAAGGATGGAGATGCCCATCCCCAGTGTGATGCAGCGGATCAGCGAAGCGGCATCATCCATCACAGCGATCACATTCAGATCGTCCAGCGAAAGCCCCCGGTTTTTCAGATAATAGAGCGTTTCCTGTTTTGTCCCCGAAGTATCCTCCCGCAGGAGAAATGGTTCTTTCAGCAGCATGGAAACCGGATCTTTCAATTCCAGACAAGCCTGAAAATGCGGTGTAGCCGGGGCCGCGATCACAAGTTCATCCGAAGTGACCGGCAGAAAGCGGCAGGGTGTATCCGAAATTTTCGTGCCGACCAGCCCGATATCGCAGGTTCCATCTGTTACTTTCCGAATGACATCCAGACTGTCCGAGCAGCTGGTACGGAAGCGGACATCCGGCATTTCCTGATGGTACGCCGAAAGCAGTTCCGGCAGAAGATAGAGGGACGGAACGGAGGAAACACCGATGTGCAGCAGCTTCTGATTTTTATCGGAAAGTTCCAGAATCGCTTTCTGCTGGAGATTCAGGATCTCAGCTGCGTAGTTGTAAAGGGTCTGCCCTGCGGGCGTAACCGACAAACTCTTGGTCGTTCGCTTCAAAAGCTGTGTATGAAGTTCTTTTTCCAGATTGTTGATATGCGAACTGACGGTCGGCTGCGAAAGATAAAGCTTTTGAGCTGCGAGGGAAAAACTCTGGTATTTTACGGTATACACAAAGGCTTCCAGTTGGCGGATATCCATGCTGCGCTCCTTTTTTGTGCTGAAAAGGCTTTTTCTTCTATTATAGTTCCGTTCATTGATTATATCAATAAATACATACGGATTATCAATAAAATCAATTTCCCCTGAAAAATCGTGTGTGTTATACTGAACTGGTAAAGTTCACCCGCTAAAAAAGGAGGCAATCATGAAATTATTCGACAAAACATGGAAGCTGGCCTTGTCCGGTGTGGTCATCGGACTTCTGGTCATGCTTCTGGCCATGTCTGGCAACCCGGCCAACATGGCAATCTGCGTGGCCTGTTTCATCCGCGACGCGGCAGGCGCCCTCAAACTGCACACCGCTGCACCCGTTCAGTATTTCCGCTCTGAGATCGTCGGCTTTGTCTGCGGCTCGTTCCTGATTTCCATGGCAACCAAAGAGTATCGCTCTACCGCCGGTTCTGCGCCGATGGTGCGTTTTCTGCTGGGTGCCGTTATGATGATCGGTGCACTGGTCTTTCTGGGCTGCCCGCTGCGCATGGTGCTACGGATGTCTGCCGGTGACCTGAATGCGTATGTGGCGCTCATCGGCTTTGCTGGCGGTGTCGCCACTGGCTCCTGCTTCTTGAAAAAAGGCTTTTCTCTGGGAAGATCCTATGAAACCAAGTCGCTCAGCGGTGCGGTGCTGCCGGTTCTGCTGGCTGCTCTGCTGGTGATTGGTGTGGCAACGGGTGCTTATGCGGCAAGCACGGAAGGCCCCGGCAGCAAGCACGCTCCGCTGCTGCTGGCACTGGTGGTCGCATTGGTCATCGGTGCCCTCGCACAGAAAAGCCGTATGTGCTTTGCCGGAAGCATCCGCGATGTGATTCTGATGAAGAATTTCGACCTGCTCAGCATTATTGCCGCGCTGTTTGCGGTCATGACCATTTATAACATTGCCACCGGCAATTTCCATCTGAGCTTCTCCGGCCAGCCCATTGCACATTCGCAGCATCTGTGGAACATCCTTGGCATGTACGTTGTCGGTTTTGCAGCGGTATTGGCCGGTGGCTGCCCGCTGCGTCAGCTGATCCTTGCAGGGCAGGGTTCCTCCGACAGCGCGGTAACGTTCCTCGGTATGCTTCTGGGTGCCGCTTTTGCACACAATTTTAATCTGGTCGGCAGCGCCGCCAAAGCTGCCACAGCGACCGATGCCGCTGTTCCCGGCGGCCCGGCCATGCCCGGCAAGATTGCAGTCATCGTTTGCATTGTACTGTTGTTTGTGATTGCAGCAACCAACCTGCGCCGTAAAAAAGCGGCAAAGTGATCTGAAAAAGGAGAATGCACAATGGCTAAATTTGTTGAAGTGGACGTTCGCGGCCTTTCCTGCCCTGAACCGGTGTTGTTGACGATGGATGCGATGGAAGATCATCCGGGCGAGATGATCCGCGTTCTCGGTGATGAAGCGCACACCCGCAAAAACATTGAAAAAATGCTGGAATATGAACACAAGGACGGTCAGACGACCACGCGGGCGGATGGCTGTTTTGAGATCACCTTTCAGGCATAACGGCAGCGTATGAGAGCAAAAAAGCCCTATCAGGTTTTGACATTCTACACTACTTCTGCGGTCATGGAACTGGAAGCCTTTTGCAAACAGAACGGGATTCCCGGCAGGCTGATCCCTGTTCCGCGGGAACTTTCTGCTGGCTGCGGGATCGCATGGCGGATGGAACCGGATGCGTACCGGCAGCATTCCGGCCTGCTTGCAGAGTGCCCTGTTGAAATCGAACAGACCAAAGAAGTTCTGCTATAACAAAATCGTCCCCTCCGTGCAGACCCGGATCTCGCTTTCCGGGTATCTGCGCGGAGGGGACTTATTGTTTTATCAGAGTTTTGTCGTCCACAGGCCATGCAGATTGCAGTAGGCATAGACCGCCACCGGTGTCTCGTCGCCCAGCTCAAATTGACCTCGTGGACGACTGGGGCTACCCCATCCCGCAGGAAGATCTCTATGTGCCTCATTTCCGCGCAAACTGCGAGACCTGCGGCAGCAAGTTGATCTGCAACGGCTGCAGCGATTGCGGAAAATGCTTATAAAATAAAGGAGTTCTATGAAGAACCAGAAGAAAAAATCGTTTTTCCGCAGAGCTTTTCTCTGCCTGCTGGCTGTTTTGCTGACCGTCTGCGTTGCGTTCGGCGTTTACGTCAGCGACTACTACCACGCAGACCCCGCCGCCGAGGATGCAATGGTGTCGGACCGCTTCGTAAGCGTCACCGAGCAGAACGGCAACTGGGTCTTTGCGCCGGAATCTCCCACCGCCGGGCTGATCTTCTATCCGGGCGGCAAGGTGGAAAACACCGCCTATGCTCCCCTCCTGCACGACCTTGCCGAGGACGGCATTCTGTGCGTACTGGTCAAGATGCCCTGCAATCTGGCCGTGCTGGATAGGAACGCGGCGGACAGCATCCCGGAACGCTTTTCCGAAGTCACAGACTGGTACATCGGTGGGCACTCGCTGGGCGGGGTCATGGCGGCAAGCTATGCGGCCAAGCACACCGATGAACTGGACGGTCTTGTGCTGCTGGCGGCCTACTCTACCGCCGACCTGACCGACAGCGGCCTGCGAGTTTATTCCACTTACGGCAGCGAGGATGGTGTGCTGAACCGCGAAAAATACGAAGCCGACCGCATAAATCTTCCGCAGGACACTACCGAAACGGTCATTGACGGCGGCTGTCATGCCGGATTCGGCAGCTACGGTGCCAGAAGGGCGATGGCACACCCACCATCTCTGCCGAGGAACAACAGCGGCAGACGGCGGACTCCCTGGCGGCATGGATGAATCTTCAATAAAAAGCAAAATATCCCGACCATTTTCCTGCAAATCACAGGAGAATGGCCGGGACTTTCTTTCGTATTCCGTAAATCAGGAATCAATACAAATGAAATTTATGGCTGATCTGATGTGCAATTTCATCCGGCAGCGGGCGGAAACCGATGCAGGTCAGGGTCATGCCTTCTCCGTTTTCATCAAATTCTTCCGGCTCCAGCTCGGTGTGGCAGGCATCCCGGATAAGGAAGAAGTCTTTGTTTTCCACAAGGCCCAATTCCTCGGCAATTGTCTTTGCTTTCAGCAGTTGATTGCGGTTCTTTGCCCCGCAGATAGTTTTGGTAAAAGAGCCATCGAACCATTCTTCATAGGTTGCTTTCTCCAACATGATTTCTGCCCGATAGCCGGTAATTTCTCCGTCTTTCTCGATGGGTTCCACGCCCTGTCCCATGCCGATGGGGTCGGTGAGGAATGCCAGCGAAGCATGGCAGCACTGCGCCGCCAGCTTACCGGGAGACATCTGCAGGTCTTTTCGTGCAATGATGAGTTGACGCATTTTTTCTCCTTCTTACGACAGCTTGATCTTCAAATCTGCCAGCAGATTCACCGCTTCCGGCAGGGAAAATTTCGCATCCTTCAGGCGGCTGCCCAGAATGTCCACCTTATAACCGGCGGCATCCCGAAAATCCGCCTTGCGCAGGTCGCACTGATAGAATTCCGTTTCGTGAAGTTCCACGCCCTTGAAATTCGCCAGCTGCATCTCGCATTTGGCAAACATGGAGCCGACAATTTCGTTGCCGTCCGAAAAGTCGAAGCGGTTAAAGTTCATTTCGGTGAAGGTGTTATATTTCAGACTGCACTCTTTCAGCGTGTGAATGGGGTCCGGGAAGGCACCATTGGACATCAGCGGTGCCCACTCAATTTCATTCAGGCGGCAGTCCTCAAAATCCAGCGACTGCACCGAAGAATGAGTGCTGCGCAGACCTGTGATCTCACACCGCACGAATTTGCACTCATTCAGCGTGGTATGATCCAGTTCGCATTTGGTAAAGGAGCAATCCACAAACACGCAGTCGGTAAAGTCGCAATCCTCAAAAGCCTCCTCGGTGAACGACAGGTCAGCAAACCGTTCACCCTCGCAATAACGTTCTGTCATAAAATTCTCCTGTCAGCGCAGTTCTTCCAACAAGGCCGTGCAGCTTGTATCGTATCATTTCAAATTTTGAACACGCGCGTTCCAAATTTACGCTTGCTTCAAGAACTCCCGCAGCACGTCCTCCGGGCGGGGTGTATGGTTCGGGTACTTTTCCCGCAGCGGTGCGGCGGCACCATCCATAATGTAGGGCACACCCACAATGTCCAGCATCGACACATCGTTATAATTATCGCCAAAGGCCATCACATCGGCAAGGTCGATGTCCAGAGTCTTGCAGATGCTGCGCACACCGATGCCCTTGTTGGCAAAGGTGGTGTCGATCCAGTACGGCCCTGCCACAGCGCAGTTTGCCTCTTTCCATCGTGGGACAAACCGTTCCGTGTAAGATTCCACGCCTTCGTGCAGATACACCGATACTTTTGTGATTTCCTCTGGCACCTCGGAAGGGTCATGGATGATTTGATAGTTGTTCCCGATGAACTGGATGCGCTTGAGCATTCCCATGCCCCGTTCCATCAGGTAGCCGGTGTTCTGTCCGGAAAGCATCACTTCGCCCTGCCCGTCACTGCAGGTCCACAGGTCGTTAGCGATTTCTTCGGCCGATGCACGGGGCATCGGGTTCTTGGCGATGCACTGCTCGTCCTTATAAATCACACCGCCGTTTTCGCAAAGAAACACACAACAGTCCGCCACCGGTGCAAAGAGCTTGCGCAGGCTGGTATACTGCCGACCGGATGCCGGGCAAAACAGAATGCCACGCCGGTGCAGCTCCCGTATCTGCTCAAAGATCTCGTCTTCCAGTTCCTTTTTGCCGTATTGCAGCAGCGTACCGTCAATGTCGCTGCAAATCAGTCTGATTGACATTTTCCGTCCTCATTTTTCAAGATAATTTTAGGCAATTCCCCGGCATCCAGAACACGGACGCCTTCGTCCATCAGCATCTTGGCAAAAACACCCTGTCCGGGAATCTTTGTCCCGGAAAACGTTCCGTCGTAGATTTCCTTCACGCCGCAGCTGGGACTGCGGGATTGCAGGATGGCAAGCTCCACCCCATTTTCTTTTGCGATGGCAAGGGCCTTGGCTGCGCCCGCTCGGAACTCCCGGTCCACATTGATGCCATCTATGTTCGTGACAACGCCCTGCACGATTTCCGCCGGGCACCGCGGTGTGGGCAGGCCGCCCAAAACCTCCGGGCAGACCGGAACCACCTGATGCCCCCGCGCAAAATCGCAGACCGCCTGATTGTAATTGTTTCCGCCGCTGTATTTGCAGTTTTCGCCCAGCAGGCAGGCGCTGACCAGAATCTTCATTGTTGCGCGCTCCGTTTTTCAGATACTGAATCTTTTACCTATTCTACCACGCTTTTGGGCATTGAAAAAGAGGATTCTGCTTTTTCCTATCCCCATACCGGGAGGTCCGCCGTAATCTTTTCTAATTCCTGTGCAAGAAACGTCAGTCTTTCCCTCAGATGGTTGTTATGCGGTGCATCTCCGTTCAGCAGATAGTCCGTTCTGACATTCAGGCAGGACGAAAGATCCTGCAGCAACTCAATCGAGCAGCAGCGGCTTCCCGTTTCAACTTTTGCAAGATGGTTCGCACTAACGTTCAGCATTATACTCAACTGTTCCTGTGTAATCCCCTTCTTTTTCCGCAAATCACGGATACGTCCGCCGAATTCTTTTGCATCAAATCGCATTGTTCAATCCTTTCCTTTGCGCCGAAAACACAAACAGGCCGAGACTCCTTTTCCGAGTCCCGGCCTGTTTTCAGCTTGAAAATGCACAATGACCGCGACTCGATGGAGCTGCTCTTGTGAGCAGCTCACGGAGTATTATCAGCCTTTCATGCATTGTTCCGAACCAAAAGAACCGCATAAAGTTCTCATCAAAAAACAGGGAGTGACATCAAATCACTCCCCGTTTGCATTGATTGTATCAGAGTTTCGTCATCCAGAGCCCATGCAGATTGCAGTATGCGTAAACGGCCACCGGCTTTTCACTTCCCAGTTCAAACACCGCGTTGGGAGCCCGCCCCGGGTTCAGATAGCGGATCTGCCCGCCGTTCTCGGTCTCCACAAAGATCCACTGGATGTGATGAACATCCGCCATGGGGTGTTCCACCGCGCCCACCGTAACTGTGAGACTGCTGCCGGAAAGCTCTGCCACCGGCAGATGCTTCTCGCCGCTGGCTTCCACCGTATTGGGAACCAGCTCTTTCATTTTCTCCCCGCAGCAGACCAGCGGAACGCCTGCGTTATGGATGGTAGTGACGAGGTTGCCGCAGTGATTGCAGATGTAAAACTTTGCCTTCATATCGAAATCCTCCATTGGAATGTTATCGGTGTGTTTCTTGTATCTATATGATAGCATTTCCTATTTATGATTTCTGTAACTGAATCACGCAAAGCGTTTTTGGGCTCACTTGCAATAAATCTCAATGGCTTTCTGCGCAAATTCTGCGGCACCGGCACCGCCGGCAGCATTGATGTTTTCCGTAAATGCTCCGCCTGCCCCATACATCTGCCCCAGCTGATTCAGGATCACCTTGGAACAGTTATAGTAGTGCTCTGTGATAAACTCCTGCAGCTTCTTCACCTGTGCCTGCACTTCAGAGTCCGCCGGGTCTTTGCTCTGCATCCCGCCGAATGCCGCCACGATGTCCATCAGTTGACCGCTCATGTCCTTGACCTCTTTCTCGGTCTTATGGGCAGTTTTTTCCTCAAACTCTTTGTATTCCGGCGTTTCGCCCCATTCCTTTTTGGCCTGCTCGGTATACTTCTTGATCTTCTGCGTATCAAATGCGGTAAAGTCCATAACCATTCCTCCTGTGGATCGAATTTTCTGCGCAAGGCCGATCAGATTTTCCATATGCTGCTTTTTCAATGTCAGAAGTATGATCTGTTGTTCCAGTGCCTTCTGCCGGTCAAAAGCCGGGTTCTCCACGATTTTCCGGATGTCCTTCAGCGGAAATTCCAGTTCCCGGAACAATAAAATCTGCTGCAAACGTTCCAGCGCGGCATCGTCATACAGCCGATAGCCTGCTTCGGTACGGCCCGCCGCGCGCAGCAGACCGATTTTGTCGTAATACTGCAGGGTCCGGATGCTCACTCCGGTTCGTTTGCTCACTTCGTTCACTGTCATCATCTTGCTGTCCTCCCTTGCGACAGCCACAGTATACGCTATGACGCTGCGTCAGGGTCAAGAGGTTTTCTGAAATTTTTTCACCCTTCCCTCTGCTCCACGATTTCCAGACTATCCCGCCCTACATGGCAGAGCAAAAACAGCACTTGCACACCTGCAGCCTTCGCTTCGGCCAGTGCCGTACCAAACTCCGGCTGTGTGCTGACATTTGGCCGCACCTCGGTGATGCCTTCCATCTGAATCACGAAAGCCACTGCGCACCGATACCCTGCCTGCTGTGCCTGCGCCAGCTCGTGCAGGTGCTTCACGCCGCGCTCGGTAGGTGCATCCGGGAAGTAGCCGATACCGTCCACTTCCAGTGTGCAGCCCTTGACTTCCATCAGATACTTTTGCTCGCCCTTTTCCATATAAAAGTCGATGCGGGACTTGCCATAGGTGAATTCCGGCTTGATATAGTCGTAGCCCTGTTTTGCAAGCCACTCTCCTACTACCTTGTTAGGTGCCTGGCTGTCCATATTGACCCAACCAAGCCCCTGCTTATGTACCGCCACAAGGTCGTATTTTGTTTTGCGTTTCGGGTTATCTGACACTTCCAGCCGCACCGCAGTACCGGGCAGCAGCAGTTCCCTGCACCGCCCGGTGTTCTTGACATGGACGGTTTCCACTGCTCCATTCACTTCCACATGGGCAATAAAGCGGTTGGGACGGTCAACAAAAATGCCGTCTGCGATTTCTCTGTATTTCAATCTTTACTCCATTTTCAGTACAGGATTCGGGAGCCATGCCCATCCTGTTTACCAAGATACAGTTCCACGACCATCCTGCCGCTTTCACTGTTGCAGAGTTCTTGCCTGATACACCCGCTCCGTCCGGGCATCGAAGCAGCAGAAAATCACCTGCATGGCGTAATCCGCGTGATCTTCCAGCCACTGTGCCACTGTTTTGACCGCAATCTCCGTGGCATCTTCCAGCGGGTAGCCATACACGCCGGTCGAAATTGCCGAGAAGGCAATGCTGTGGAGTTCATGCTCTTTGGCAAGGTTCAGCGAGTTGCGGTAGCAGTCCGCCAGCTGCGCGGCATCCTCTGCTGTGCCGGAATAAATCGGCCCCACTGTATGAATGATATACTTTGCTTTCAACCGGTAGCCCTTAGTGATTTTTGCTTCTCCGGTGCGGCAGCCGTGCAGCGTACGACACTCCGCCAACAGTTCCGGCCCTGCTGCCCGGTGGATGGCATCATCCACACCGCCGCCACCCAGCAGACTGCGATTGGCCGCATTCACGATGCCGTCACAGTCCAGTTTGGTAATATCACCCTGCACCACTTGAATCTGATTTTTTACTTTTTCAGAAATCATTGTAAACACCTCACTTTTTGAGCAGTTCCAGCGCCTTGTCCATGGGCACACAATCGGCATAGCGGTCCGGCCAGAGGAATTCATTGTAATAGTGGTAGCTCTGCTCCCCTGTCATGTACTCGTTGTCCTGCGTGGAATTTGCATAGGCAGGAACGATCATGTGCAGGCCATGCTCAAAGCCCGCCTCCACCGTTGCATTGATGCAGAAGTCGGTCATGATGCCGCAGACCATCACATCTTTTTCGTCCTTTTCCGTCAGATATTCCAGCAGGCCGCTCTCCTTTTTGAACGCACTGCATACAGTCTTGACGAACCGTTTTTCAGTCAGCAGCGGTGCAAACCCGGAATAGACCTCAAATTCATCGTCTCCGATGGAAAAGCCTGTACCGGGCCCATCGTCATGCTGGACATAGACGACCTCGATTCCCTGTTCGCGGGCAGTCCGGATTAGTTTCCTGATGTTGCTGACAAACTTTTCAAACGCATACAGGCGTTCATCCACGATACCTTTCTGTGTATCCTCAACCAGTAAAACCATGTGTAAGCCCTCCTGTGTATCTTTGGTTTCATCCTACCATAGACCGTTGCTTTCTACAAGCGGATTCAAAAAATCCCCACAGGGAAAACCTGTGTTTCACCTGCAGGGATTTACTTCTTCCAAAGCCTGTCTGATGGGTTTGTTATGGCTCCCCATCGCCGCAGCAGTCCACAGGCGGTTTTGAAAGATAAATCTCCTTCATTTTCATTTTCTGCTTAACGGCAGCAATAAAAAAGACCCCCGCAGCGTATGATTTGACGCCGCGGGGTTTCTCAATTGTTCGGTTTGTATTGCAGCACCTTCTGGGAGAACGTCCGATCGAAGAACTGGATGAAGGGCCCAAGGCAGAACGCACAGATCAAGGTGCCAAGGCCCACAAGGCCACCCAGCAGCCAGCACAGCAGGGCGCTGAGCGCATCGGTGAAGATGCGGCACCCGAAGTACGGGCAGGGTGTGTAGTCCCGCAGACCGAGGGAAAGGTAATCGTAGGGCGCGATGCCGAGGTCGGCGGTCTGGTAGAGCGAAGCGCCCAGCGCCGTGACCAGCACCGCCGCGATGACCCACGCCAACTGCACCGCCAGCGACGGCGCGTCGCCGAAGTGGGCGTGAATGGGGTCATAGAACGCCGTGACGATGTACCCGATGCAGATGCCGTTGACGAAGGTGCCAAGGCCGATGTACTTGCGCCCGAACCAGAATTCCAGCAGGAAAAACAGGATGTTCGTGCACAGGTTCTGGGTGCCCAGCGAGATGCCGAGCAGCTCCGCCA
>ERZ780012.252-NODE-252-length-22714-cov-3.03063_pt1 | contig 22714 bp, 21 predicted proteins | sample MGYA00511869_ERZ780012 | MGnify/ENA primary metagenome ERZ780012 (study PRJEB29588, sample SAMEA2161608) | human gut metagenome | biome: human gut; feature: human-associated habitat; material: faeces | place: Denmark | collected 2008/2010 ... | reverse complement strand
GTATACCAGTTTACACCGCCGAGGATTTGAAGTCGTTCAGGCTTTGGGGAGATTATATGCCTATGGGCGATATAGACCCCTATACCGAAGAACAACGCAATTTGCATATTTTGTGGGACAGCGTCGACCGAGTTCCGCTTGGCGTAAACTGCAATTTTGCAGTGCCGTTCAGACAAATCGTCGCAAAAAAACTCTTCAAAAAATGCGGTGACGGTTTCGTCGCAAACGAGGGTTGCAGATTCAATTACGGTCATCGTCTCGAAGTCGGCGACAACGTAAGCTGGAACGCGGGCTGCTATATCGACACAAAGGGCGGCGTCAAAATGGGCGACTTTGCAGTGCTCACCGAGTACGTCAAAATTTTCACACATTCGCACAGCGAACACGACCATATGCAAAGAGAGTACAACGGCGTGGAAATCGGCGCGTACGCAAAGGTGTACACCAATGCGACAATTCTTCCCGGCGTGAAACTCGGCACGGGAGCGGTTGTCGGTACGGGCGCAATCGTCACAAAGAGCGTGGACGATTTTACGCTTGTTACGGGTATCCCGGCAAAAGTTCAGCGCATGAGAAAATTCGAGAGCGAAAACATAGAAGAAATGAATCAATATATGATGAAAGAAGGGCTTTTCCAAAAATAAGTCCGCAACAACGAGGGATGATACGTTGACAATGAAATACGAGCTTTATATCTTCGATTTGGACGGTACGATTCTGGACACGGAGCAAGACCTTGCCATAAGTGTAAATTACGCTTTGAGCGTGTTCGATTTTCCCACGCCGTCGATAGGCGAGGTTGCCGACAGAACGGGCAACGGAGTAAAACGCCTTATAGAAAAAAGCGTGCCCAAAAACACAGACGCAAAGACAACGCTTGCGGTGTTGGACGTTTTCAAGCAACATTATTTTTATCATTGCGCCGACCATACGAAACCGTATGACGGCATAATCGAATTGCTTAAAGAGCTGAAAACGCACGGCAAAAAACTCGCAGTCGTTTCAAACAAGATGGACAGCGCGGTGCAAGAGCTTGCGCGCGATTATTTCGACGGACTTTTTGACGTTGTCGTGGGACAGCGCGACGACGTGAGAGCAAAGCCCTATCCCGATTCCGTAAACAAAGTGATTCAAACGCTCGAAGCCGACAAAGCCGAAACTCTTTATATCGGTGACAGCGAAGTGGACGTGCAGACCGCAATCAATTCCGAGCTGGACTGCGTTTGTGTAAGCTGGGGATTCAGGGGGCGAGAGCGTCTTGAAGAGTGCGGTGCAAAACTCATCGTTGACAGTCCCAAAGAAATACTTACGATATAATGCCGAAAAAGCGCAAAAAACGGTGATTTGCCAAAGGTAATTCGCAAAATTTAAGCGGAGATCGCATAAGCAAGCGCAACTCTACAACACAAACGAAACGCATAGGCTTATAGTGCCGTTTATATTAATGTATATATAAATTTCAATAGCTAAAAAAAACGAGCGAAGATTTGTCGCTCGTTTTTTTATGTTTTAAACTTTCGATGTTTTTTAGTCTTTGTTTTCAGTTTGAGCGTCGCAAGTTGCGATTTGCTCTGCCTGCGGTTCAACCGTTTGAATGGTTTGCAAGACGTTGACGTCTTCGCTTGCAGTCACTGCGTCGTTGTCGTGCAAATGCTCGGAGGGAATGATGTCGGACATATCGATTTTTTCCACTTCGCCGTTTTTGAGAATTCTGCCGCCCGTGAAGCCTTTGCCGGAAACTTCGCCTGCCTGAGTGATGTACATAAACGCTTGCGGATCGCACGCTTTGACGATGTCTTTGACGCGGTTGACTTGTTTTTTGGAAGTGACGCAGATGATGACGTTGTGTTCCTTGCCGGTGTAGTAGCCGACGGATTTGGTGATGGTGACGCCTCTATGGAGTTGAACGGACAACTCGTGCGCGATTGCGTCCGACTTGTCCGTGATGATTGTGAAAACCAAGGACGAGAGCAAGCCCGATTCGACGATGTCGCAAACTTTGGATTGCGTGAAGAGCGAGATGAAAGAGTAGAGCACCGGCGACAACATGCTTGTCAATATCGCGGTTGCCCCCGCACTCTTGTCAAGCCCGATAAGTCCCAAGAATCCCGATGCCACCGCAACGACGCAGTCGCACATCATAATCCACCAGTGCGCGTGCGCCGCCGGATTGTGCGTGTAAAGGATTTTGCCGATGATGTCCGTGCCGCCTATGCTCAAATCCTGACGGAGCATAAAGCCCATTGATACGCCTGCAATCGCTCCGCCTGCAAGAGCCGCAATGAGCATAAGGCCGTAGTTGCCGTTTGCATAGTATTGAGGGCACTTTACCGCACCGAGCATGTATACGAAGCCCGAGTAAAAAAGCACCGCAATCGTCGTGTTGATTGCAAACTTCTTTTCAAGCACGCAAAACGCCGCGATAATGAGGGGGACGTTGAGAATGATCGTGAAGATGCCCGGATCGAACAAAGACGACGACAATTTTAAAATTGTGGGGTTGGTGCTGCGCTCGGCAGCGTAGTGAATGATTGCGGCTATGCCTCCCACTCCCCCCGGCGCAAAGCCGTTGGGGTTGATAAATAAATATGCAGCCAACGCTCTCACGAAAGCCAAAATGACCATGAGAATCAAAAATTTTGAGATGTAGGTGGCTTGATTTTTGTCGATTGCGATTTTTTTCATACGTTCACCCGTTCGGAAACATAGTTTCCGCATGTATATCAAAAGATAAGAATTTTATAGATAAAAGTCAAGCGTTTTGACGATTTGGCGGAACAGGAAAAAAATATTCGTACAATTGTATTACTTTAATACAGTTTTAACAATCTGTCCGTATGATTTTGAGTATGGAAGTTGCCTTTTGGCAAGATTGACAGACGCCACGTTTTATGGCATAATAATATCCGCAAAAGAAAAAGAATATCGTTTATGAGAAGTATGGAAAAAGAAAAGGACTTTATTGCCCAAAAGTCAATGGCAAAAAGCATTGGCATGAACACTCTTTCAAAGCTGAAAGAGTCGCTTTTTTCAGTGCTCCCGGTTGCGGTTATCGTGCTTATTTTTGCCGTAACCCCCATCACCGATTTTACAACCAAAGAAATCGTAACCTTCGTCGTGTCGGCGATTATGCTCATTTTGGGCATCGCGCTTTTCAACGTGGGGGCTGACCTTGCAATGACGCCTATGGGCGAGCAGGTCGGCGCAGGCTTGACAAAGTCGAAAAAACTGCCGCTTTTGCTTGGCGTAGGCTTTGCGATGGGCGTGCTTATCACCGTTGCCGAGCCCGATTTGAGCGTGCTTGCAGAGCAGGTTAAGGCGGTCATGAACAGCACCGTGCTTATCGTGACGGTAGGTGTCGGAGTAGGTCTGTTTTTGGTTATCGCAATATCGAAAATCGTTTTCAGAAAAGATTTATCCGCTCTTTTGATTTTCTTTTATATGGTGCTTTTCGCGCTCACTGCGATTATGTTTGAAAACGACAAGGGCGTGTTTTTGCCCATGGCGTTCGACTCGGGCGGCGTCACGACCGGACCGATAACCGTTCCTTTTATTATGGCACTCGGCGTCGGCGTTGCGTTGAATACCGGCGGTAGAAACGCAAAGGAAAACAGCTTCGGCCTTATCGCGCTTTGCTCGATAGGCCCTATGATTGCGGTCATGGCACTCTCGCTTGCATCTAGCGGCGATATGTCATATACGCTTCCCGATTACTCCGTAGAAGCCAATCTCGGCGCAAACTTTGCGCCCGCTCTAGGCGCGGGTGTGCGTGGAGTGGCGGTTGCGCTCGAAGTGCTGATTGCGCTCGGACTTATCGTGGTGTTCTTCTTGATTTTGCAATTTACCGTTTTGAAATTGCCAAAGCAAAAACTTCTTCAAATCGGCATCGGCATCGTTTATACCTACGTAGGACTTGTGGTGTTCCTCACCTCCGTCAAGGTCGGCTTCATGCCCATAGGCTTCAAGCTCGGCGCGGAGATTGCGGAGTATTCAAAGCCCTTGCTCATCGTGTTTGCGTTTGTGATAGGTCTTGTGGTCGTGCTTGCGGAGCCTGCCGTGCACGTGCTCAACAAGCAAGTGGAACAAATCACCAACGGCGCGGTGTCCAAAAAGTCAATGCTCATCGCTTTGTCGCTGGGTGTGGGTATTTCAATCGGACTTAGCGTAATCAGAATTATATACGGATTTTCGCTGCTTTATTATCTGATACCGGGTTACCTCATCTCGCTGGGACTTTCCTTCTTCGTGCCAAAGATTTACACGGCAATCGCGTTCGACTCGGGCGGAGTTGCAAGCGGTCCGTTGACTTCGAGCTTTATCTTGCCGTTTGCGGTGGGCGCATGCGCGGTGCTTTGCGGCGAACAAGAAGTTTTGAACCTTGCGTTCGGTATCGTGGCAATGGTCGCAATGACGCCGCTTATCACCATTCAGCTTCTCGGTTTCAGAGCGGTTGCAACGGCAAAAGTCAAAGAAAAAATCGTTATGCGCCGCATCCTCGACGCCGACGACGAACAAATCATCGATTTTACATAAGGAGGGCATATGGCTGACAAAATTGTGAAAAAAGTCAAAAAAGTCGCGAAAAAAGTGGCTGCCAAGGGCGCGGAAATCAAAGCCGATATCCAAAACGTCAAAAACCCTTCCAACGCTCAAAAGGTCAATTTAGGCAAGTTGGAATTGCTTGTGAGCATCGTTCCCAACAACAAAGCGGAGTTTTACACCGATCTTTTGCAATCGTCCTTTGAAGTCAACTTTCAATGGACGTCGCGCGCAAGAGGCACTGCAAACGCCGAGATGTTGAGTCTTTCGGAGTGGAACGACCAATCCAAAACCGCTATATTCAGCGTCATCAAGCAAGAGAACGCAAAAGACGCGCTTGTGACGCTCAACGAAAAATTCAACACCATCAAAAAAGGGAAAGGCATTGCTTTTACCGTGCCTTTTTCAAGCATGATCGGCGTTGCCGCATACGGATTTTTGAGCAACAACCTCAAAACCGTAAAGGAGGAAAACAGCAATGAGTAAACAACACTTCGTTATCGTGTGTATAATCAACGACGGATTCGCCGACGAGGCTATGGATGCGGCAAGAGCGGTGGGCGCAAGAGGCGGCACTGTGTTGAGCGCAAGAGGCACTGCCAATATCGAGGCGGAAAAGGCGTTTCATATTCAAATTCAACCCGAAAAAGAAATGATTATGATTCTGGTGGACGACGCCATCAAAGACGACGTGTTGCGCGCATTGTACAGAAGCGTCGGCACGCACACTCCCGCACACGGAATTGCGTTTTCAATGCCCGTAGACGGCGTTGTGGGCATAGGTTCGAGCAATCCCGAAGAAGAATGAGATTGTTTATAGGCAATCAAACGTAACACGGCAAAAAAAGAAAAGTCCTTTGACGAATCAAGGGGCTTTTTTGTTGCCGTTTTTGCGGTTGAGTTTAAATTGTGAGTTGCTTTTTGAACTACAAGGTATGTGTTTTGCAAGTTGCTTTTTTTGTCAAACCGCGAAAAGAAAGTTTTGCGAGCGGCGAGGGTGAAATCAGCGTCTATAATCGTCGTCGCGGCGAGAATCGTAGCCTTGCGGATAATTGTTTTGATAAGAGCCGCCTCTTTCGTAATCGTTGCGCTCGTAGCCGTCGCGAGAGTCGTAGCGGTCATCACGGTATGTGCGCGAAGAATCGTAGTCGAAATCGTTTTTGCGACGTTCCGAGCGCATTACGCTCTTGCCTTGCGTGCGGTCGTTTTTCGAGGGCTTGAAGAGAAGAATCGCAATGATTATCGCGGGCACGGCTATGCCGATGATGAGAATTATGCGAAGAGCAAGCGACGTGTTGGGGATTATGTCGCCTTTTTCGGGATCTGGCGCGGGCTTGCTGTTGATGAGTCTGTCGCGCTCCGCTTGCGTTATCGGGTGATAGGGCACGACGAAATCTTCAAAAGAATCGCGAGGTGCAAAACCGAAAAGCGCATCGCCGTCAAGCATCGCCACAACGTAGATTTGCGTTGAGTCGGTTGTGTGATAACCCAAAAACTTTATCGTGTAGTCGGCGGTGATTTCAACGCCGGACAATTGCAAAGATTCCGCTTTCAGCGTCAATCGGAGGTCGGGGGAGGGCGATACGCCGTCTTGGAAGGTTACGGTTGACGTCGAGGGACGAGTTTCGGCTTTGAAATAAAAATCCATGCCGCAGTATTTGACTTGATAGTATTGCGGAACGACCGCTTTTGAGCTTATATCGGTGATGTAATAGCTTTCGGGGATCAAAAAAGTGTCGTCTCCGTTGGTAAGTTCAAGCGTGGAAGCAATCGCATAGGCGTTGCCTTCGAGGTTGGATACCGGGGCAACCAGCACGTTTTGAGTGGAGTCGGCATATGCAATGGAATAGGGCAAGAGTATGCCCATAAGCACGCACACCGAAAGCGCGACGCTTGTCAAAACAAGCGCAAGCGTCAAGAGAATTTTTTTGGATAGATTTATCGAGCATCTTTTTTCCATACGAATATAATACTATAATCTTTGCCAAATTGAAAGTCTTTCCATACAACTTTTCAACGCTTTTTTTGTCGCATTCTTGAAAATAAGGTGGCATAATTGTTTGTTTTTTGCGAGATTCGAGGCTTATTCTTTGGGCATGAAAGACGACTGTGCAATTTTGCAACTTATAAAAATTCAAAAAGAAATAGACGCAAGAAGTTGCGATGCGCTTGCAAACTACAACAAGGACGTAGTGCACGAGAAGCAAATGGCATTTCACCGCGCGCAAAAAAGAAACAGATGGGTTTTCGGAGGAAACCGCTCGGGGAAAACCGAGTGCGGCGCAGTGGAATGTGTGTGGCTTGCAAGGGGAATTCACCCGTTTCGGCAAAATCGCGACGACATTTTCGGTTGGGTGGTGAGTGTGTCGCAGCAGGTGCAACGCGACGTTGCGCAGGCAAAAGTTCTCAAATACCTTGCGCCAAGATATATAGAAGATATAGTTATGCTCGAAGGAAAGCGAGGCGCACCCGAATACGGAGTGATTGACTACATCGTCGTGAAAAACGCTTTGGGAGGGACGAGTAAAATCGGCTTCAAATCCTGCGATCAGGGCAGAGAAAAATTTCAAGGCACGTCGTTGGATTTTGTGTGGTTTGACGAAGAACCGCCGAAAGATATATACGACGAGTGCCGAATGAGAGTGTTTGACAAACGAGGAGATATTTTCGGTACGATGACGCCGCTTAAAGGCTTGACGTGGGTGTACGACGAGATCGAACTCAACGCGTCGCAAAGCTCGGAAGTTTGGTGCGAGTATATGGAGTGGAACGACAATCCCTATCTCGACAAAAGCGAAATAAAAGCAATGGAAAGCACCGTGTCGAAGCAAGACCAGTTGTCGAGAAGATTCGGCAAATTCTCTACGGCGGAAGGTCTTGTTTATCCGGAATTCGATCAGAACGTTCACGTCATCGAACCATTCGACGTGCCGAAGGAATGGCAGTGCGATTTGTCCATAGATCCGGGGCTTACCAATCCCACGAGTTGCCACTTTTACGCGGTGGATTTCGACGGCAATATATACGTGGTCGCAGAGCATTTCGAGGCGGGGCAATCTGTGGATTTCCACGTTGACAAAATCAATGCGATTGCAAATAAACTCGGTTGGAAACGCGACGAAAAAGGACGACTGCACGCACTCATCGACAGCGCGGCAAACCAAAGGACGCTTGCCTCTCAAAAGAGTGTGGCGGAACTGTTTTGCGAAAGGGGAATTGTTGTCAATACCAACGTAAACAAGGATTTATACAGCGGTATTCAGCGGATAAAGTCCTTGTTTGAACAAAGACCGCCGAAAATCTATATTTTTAAAAACTGCGTGAATCTTATACGAGAACTCAAAAGTTATTGGTGGGGAAACGGCGACAGACCGAAGAAGGTTGACGACCACGCTCTTGACGAGTTGCGATACTTCGTTATGAGCAGACCTCGTCCTCAAAAGCCGCCTCTTCCGCCGAAATCCGAAATACAGACCGACAAGGAAAAATTGATGCGTGAGTGCAGGAGGGAAAGATGGATGAAGATTTGATAAAGTCGCTTTTGAAAAGGGCAAAGGGGTATAGGTACAACGAGGTGCAGGAGGAGTATTCCGTAAAAGAGGACGGCGATTTTGTGCTGACAAAAAAGAAAATCGTCAAGAAATATTGTCCGCCCGATTCAAGCGCGCTCAAAACATATCTCGATATCGCAGCCGATAAGGATACGTCGAGTTTGAGCGACGAAGAACTTGAAAAAGAAAAGCAAAGAATTATCGAAAAAATCAAAGACGATATAAGAAAAGAGGATCAAAACAAAAAGTGAAGCGACGACGTCGCTTTTTTTATAGCAAAAATCGAATACAGGAGAGTTTTATGTCTGAAAAAGAACAAAAAATCGTGGCGGATATAACCGCGGATTTCAAGAAAAGGCAAGAGGCAAGGCGAGCGGTCGAGCTGAATTGGCGGCTTAACATGAATTTTGTGGTCGGCAATCAGTTTGCGCAAATATCTTCGAAGGGAGATATAGAGGAGCAGGGCAAGGAATACTTCTGGCAAGAGCGAGAAGTGTTCAATCACATTGCGCCCATTTTGGAAACAAGGCTCGCGAAATTGGGCAGAGTCAAGGCAAAAGCGCAGGTGCGCCCCGCAACCGCGGACGATGACGACGTCGCTTCCGCCGCACTTGCGTCAAAGCTCATAGACGCCGTGTGTAAGGAAAACGACTTTTCCTCTCAACTTGCGCTTGCAAATACGTGGAGCGAAATTACGGGCAGTGCGTTTTTCAAAATCACGTGGGACGCGCAAAAGGGACACTCTCTCGACGCGAACGGCAACGTGAAGGAAGGGGACGTGACCATCGCGCTTTGTCCGCCATTCGAGATTTTCCCGGAGGACATCGCAATAACGGATATCGACAAGCAATCGTCTATCATCCACGCAAAAGTGCTCACCGAACAAGAGGTGAAAAGCATATGGGGACGCAACGTTAAGGGAGGAGAAGTCAACGTGTTTTCCTTTGACAACGCCGACGTGGGCGGAGGATTGGGATATACCGCATCCATACCCAAAATCGTGAGCGAAAAGAAAGAAAACGCGGTCGTGGTTATCGAAAAATACGAAAAACCCACGAGCGATTGTCCGAACGGCAGACTTACCATAGTTGCCGGCGATACGTTGATTTTTAGGGGCGATATGCCCTATCTCAACGGAGAGGACGGGCAAAGAGGATATCCGTTTGCAAAGATGACGTGCATCGACAATCTCACCAACTTTTTCGGAACGTCCGTTGTCGAAAGAATCATACCCGTTCAGCGCGCGTACAACACCGTCAAGAACAGAAAGCACGAGTATATGAACCGTATGGCAGTGGGCGTGTTTGCGGTTGAGGACGGCTCGGTCGACACGGACGATTTGCAAGAAGAAGGCTTGCCGCCGGGAAAAGTCGTTGTGTATAGGCAAGGCAGCACTCCGCCCAGAGTTATCTCTCCCACGCACGTGCCGAGCGAGTTTTCGCAAGAGGAAGAAAAACTGCTCAACGAATTTGTGATGATAAGCGGCGTGAGCGAGGTTACGACGTATTCGCAAGTGCCTGCAAACGTGGCGTCGGGCACGGCAATTTCTCTGCTTTTGGAGCAGGACGACACGAGAATCGCACTCACCGCGGACAGCTTGAGAGAGTGTATAAAACGCATAGGCAAGCACGTGTTGCGCCTATATCGCCAGTATGCCAAAGTGCCGAGAGTGAAGCGTATCACGGGCGAAAACGGCGAGGTGGAAATCGCATCATTTTGCGCCGGGAACATCGACAGCGAGGACATAGTTTTCGACACGATAAGCGACATCGAGGACACGCTGTCGGCAAGACGCGCAATGGTGTACGACCTTTTGAAGCTCGGACTTTTTGCCGACGAAAACGGGAAATTGACGACGTCTACAAAGTCGAAACTTTTTGAAATTCTGGGCTTCGGAAACTGGGAGGACGGCAGAAACAACGACGAGATGCACAGAAAGAAAGCTCTCAAAGAAAATATGGATATGCTCAAAAAAGACGTTGCGTGCGACTTCTACGACGACCACGCGATTCATATTGCGGAGCACGTGAGAATGTGCGTGTCCTCGAAGTGCGCGCAAGACAAACAGTCGCGCGACAGAGTGGCGGAACATATTGCCAAACACACCGAGCTTTTGGGATTTTCAAACGGCGTGAGCGCGCTCGAAGAAAGATTTGAAGAGGAGATAAAAAATGAAGGACAAGCAAATTGAACAAGCAATAATCAAGGGCATAGAATCAAAAGGCGCAATCGACGTCGGGGATGAAATCGCAAATGCTATTTTGTCCGAAAATGCACAAAACAATGAGTTTATCGAGGCAAAAACGAGAGATGAAACGCCTGTTTGCGAAACTCAAACGATTATAGACGACGTGCCGACAAGCAACGAAAACGGCACGAATAAACAAGACAACAAACAAACTTTCGGCAAATTCAAAAACCCCGAAGAGTTGCTAAAAGCGTATCTCGAACTTGAAAAAGAGTTCACCAAAAAATCGCAAAAGCTCAAAACGCTGGAAGCGAGCAATGACGAGCAAGATTTTGACGAGGAGTCTTTCAAGGCTGCGGCGGATAAGTTTTTTTGCGAAACCCCGTCCGCAAAACCGTTTGCGAAAGACATCGCAATCAAAATCATGGAACAGCCCGATCTCAAACGGGATAAAAACTGTTTGAGCGTGGCTCTTGTCAAGGTTCTTATCGACAAGTTCAGAACGCCGGAGCAACTTATGCAAGACGGACAATTTTTGAAGGACTACGTGCTTTCGTCGAGCAAGGTGAAAGACGCGATTATAAACGAATACCTGCAAGGTCTTAAAGACGGACAACCGCCTGTAACCTTGTCGGCAAACGGTATGCAATGCGTCGCACCCTCGAAAAAAATCAGAAGCATAGAAGAGGCCGGAAGAATGTTTTTGAAAAATAACGAATAACAGGAGAATGAAAAATTATGGTTACAATCTCAACTGCGGATAAGGCTCTGAAAACCTTTTATCTCGGCGTGCTTGCCGATCAACTCAACGTGGGCGTAAATCCCCTCCTTGCAAAAATCGGTCAAACCTCTGCGGACGTGTGGGGCAAAGAAGTCAAAAAACTTGCGCCTTACGGCATCAACGGCGGCGTGGGAAGCGGAGAGGAAAACGACAATCTTCCTCAAAGCGGCGGAAACAACTACGCTCAATTTACCCTCACGCTCAAAAACCTTTTCGGCAAAATCGAGCTTTCGGACAAGGCTATCCGCGCATCTCAAAACAATGCCGGCGCATTCGTAAACTTGCTCAATGCCGAAATGGACGGTTTGCTCAAAGCAAGCAAATTTAATTTCGGACGTATGCTCTACGGCGACGGCAGCGGACTTTTGGCAACAACCGTCACCAATACCACCGGCGCAAAGAATAAAATCCAAGTGGACGACATCAAAGGGCTTATCGAAGGTATGACCGTCGACGTTTATTCTTCCGCAGGCGTCAAGGACGCAAATATTTCGGGCGGCAGAATCACCTCAATCGACAGAGAAAACAAAATCGTTACGCTCTCTCAATCCGCTCAAAGCGCACTAGGCGCGGGCTGCAAGGTGTACGTGCAAGGCTCCAAAGGCAACGAAATCACGGGACTCGAAGCAATATTCGGCAACAGCGAATATATCTACGGACTTAAAAGAAGCGATTATTCCTTCCTCAAACCTTACACCAAAACTATTGCGAAAGCGGTGAGCGTGGGCGCGATTCAAGACGCTATCGACGCCGTCGAAGAAACGTCGGGCGGTGCAATCGACTTTATCGTGGCGTCCTATAAGATGAGAAAACAATACGTCGACGCACTTTGCAAAAACCGTATCAACATCGACTATCTCACTCTCGACGGCGGTTATAAGGCGTTGTCCTACTCGGGTATTCCTTTCGTCGCGGACAGATTTGTGGGCGACAACGATATGTATTTGCTCAACAGTCAGGATTTCAAACTCCATCAACTTTGCGATTGGCGTTGGCTCGAAGGCGAGGGCGGTACGGTGCTTCATCAGGTTGCCGGCAAGGCGTGTTACAGCGCAACTCTCGTAAAGTACGCCGACTTGCTTTGCGAAAGACCTATGGGACAGGCAAAACTCACCTTTACCGGCAGCGACGTGGACTATTATTATGTCACCTTCGATTCGAACGGCGGCAGCGCGGTGCCTACGCAAATGGTCGCACCCGGTCAAAAGGCAGTGCAACCCACCGCTCCTACGAAAACGGGCAAATCTTTCGACTGCTGGAATCTCAACGGCGCGGAATACAACTTCGCAACCGCCGTCAACAAAGACATCACGCTCGTTGCGGGGTGGGTGTGAGATGAAACTTGAAAAAATCAATCACGATCTGTTCGATATTTCAAAACGACTGAAAAGCATAGACAGAAGATATGATCTTTTCTTCAATCGGAAAAAGAACAGATACGAAATCTACGCAAACGGGGCAATGCAAATGGCATTGCCCTTCGAGCGTCTGGACGCGAGAGCGTTGAGCTACGCAAGAAAGACCAGGCTCGAAAACCTCGAAAAAATCATTGCGGAAATAGAGGAGGAAAACGCGCGGTTGGAAATGGAAAAAGCAAGTAAGGCGCGCGATAAAATCCTTGCCGCTGCGGAGGGATAATATGAAAATCAAAGATGTTGTCGGCGAGTGCCTCGTCAAAATGGGACAAACCGACTTTTCAAGCGAGCAAACGCTCGATGAGCAACAGACCGAACTCAAAAACAAGTTGCTCGCTTCGATAAACATTATATATAGAGAAATCGTGAGCGAATATTTGCCGCTGTATCATACGGAAACGGTAAATTTTTCGGGCGGAAAAGTCAACTCGTCCGCTTTGACGAAAAAAATCCTTTATCCCGTCAAGGTTGTCAAAAACAACCGAAAGCAAAGTTTCTTTTCGGGAGCGGACGGGGTGTATTGCGATATAGAGGGCGAGGCTCAACTCACGTATGCTTATATGCCGTCTGCGCCGCTTGCTTATACGGACGAGATAAAAGATATGCGACTTACCGTAGGCGCACTGTCCGACGGCGCACTCGGCGAATACTACTTTCAAAACAAAACGTTTGACCTTGCAAAAAGTTTCGATTCCGATTTCAGAGCGCAAATCGGAGTGCTGAGATACAAGGGCAAAAACGTTCGCGTCAAAGCTAGGAGGTGGCAGGCGTGAGAGAAGTTGGGACGTATAAAAAAAGAATCAGGCTGGGATTTGACGGCATAGTCAATTCGCAAGACGAAGCTGTCCTCGGGCTCGAATACGCAAAGTCGTGCCAAAACTTCGCTTTTGAAAAAGGCGTGATAAACGGAAAAATCGGCGTGGATACGGCAAGCGGATATTACGCTTTTCCGAGTGTGGACAGACACGCGTATCCGACGTTTGCTTCGGACAAGAGAATTGTCAAAACTTTTCATTATCGCAAAATACTCGGCAAAACGAAATCCTCGGACGACCGCCTCGTTGCGATTTTGGCGGATGGGAGCGTTTGGTACACGACGATGTTTTCGGAGGCTTCAAAATGGACTCAACTTGTCGACTTCTATTTGACGGGCGACGTCGAGGGTGTGAGCTACAACTATAAAAGCAACGACGTTTTGCTTATGTCGTCTTCGGACGACGGACTCTTCATTGTCAACGATTCGACGGTGACGTACTGCACGAACGCGCCGAAGTTTACATCTATTGCGGTGCACAACGAAAGGGTGTTCGGCACGGTGAACGGAGTGAGCAATCAAGTGTGGTTTTCAGACGACTTCGACCCGGCAAATTGGAAAGTATCTCCAACCGAAGCCGGCTATATAAGCTTTGCCGACGACCTCGGGAAAGCAATCAAAGTCGTGTCCTTCCTAAACTATCTATACGTGTTCAGGGACTACGGAATTTTCAGGCTTACCGCATACGGAGACCAAAACGATTTTATCATGAAAAAGGTGTTTACCGATACGGGACGTATATATAAAGATTCGATTGTGCTATGCGGAGATAAAATTATGTTTTGCGCCGAGGACGGCGTTTATGCCTTCGACGGCTATGACGCGGTGAAAGTCGGAAAGGAATTTCCTCTTGCGAAAGACAAACGCGAAACGTGTGCCGGATACCTTGAAAACAAGTACTATCTTGCGTGCAAAGTTGATGAGTTCGGAGGAGACGGCAACAACGCCGTCGTGCGCTACGACACCGAAACCAAGGACGTTTCCGTGCTGTCGGGCGTGCGAGTTTCAAGTTTGTGCGCAGTGAAAACGTCAAACGGCGCGGACTTGATTTGCACCTTTCAAGACGGAAACAAAAACAAACTCGGCATGATGAGCGAGAGCGGAAAAATTTTTGATACGGCAACGCAAAAGGTCTATAAAAGCCCCGAAACTATGCTCGGATATCCGCTTTCCAAAACGGTGCGAGGAGCGTCGATTTTTACGAAATATCCGATAGAACTCGACGTGATTTTCGACGGCAAAAGGTACGCGTTCAACGTTGAGGGCAGCGATATGCAACGGTACGTGCCAATCGAAAAGTGCGGCGTGAGAATTGCGTTTGAAATCAAAACCGCGCAGCAAAACGCGCATATCGCGCCTATGTTCGTCGATGTGGACGTGGAAAGGAGCAGGCTATGAATATCAATGAAATGATATCTTCAATCGAGGAGCTGACAATCAGAATAACCGCACTCGAAAAGAGCGTTGCGGCAATCAAATCCGCTGCGGAGAGCATCGCTCAAAGAGTGAGCGCGCTCGAAAATCAATCGGAATAGGAGGATTTTATGTCATCATTGTGGGATGAAATTAAGGACTTGTTTAAAACCGACAAGCAACTGGAAGAAGAAAGACAGCAAAAAATCAACAGCGCGCTCGAAAAGGAATCCGACGTGTCGAAAAGGTTGGCGGAACTTGAAAAGCAGTATAACGATTCCTTGCCGAAAGACGAGGAAATCGACTTCGATAAAATCTTTCCGACGCAATCGGGACTTAAAGAAATCGAGTATGCGCCAGAAAGCGACGAGGATATTGCGAAAAGGGCGCAAAGTGCGATAGAGAGCGAAAAAAATAAATCGCAAACCAAAATTAAGGACAAGTATCAAGAAGCGGTGGACGCTCTCAACGAGGACAAAGTTTCCGCAAGAGAGAGCCTTGCCGACAGCTATTCAAACTTGTCCAAACTCTACGACGAGTTGAAAGAGAAAGCCAACAACGACTCTATAAGACGAGGATTGGGAAGAAGCAGTGTCGCGACAAACCGTATAGACGAGCTTGACAAACAGCACTTTTCATCGGCAACAGACGCGGAAAAGGCTTACACGAGGGAAGTTGCAAACATCGAGAGCGAAATCTCGAAACTGCAAAGGGACAAGGATAACGCCCTCGAACAACTTGACTTGAAATCGGCGGCGGATCTTGACGAGTCTATTGCAAAACTCAAAAGCGAGAGGGACGCGAAAGTCGAAGAATACGACAAGTATAACAACGATATCCGCAAGAAGAACGAGAGTTTTCAAGAGGATAGGCAAAAGAAAATCGACGCGTACGTCAAGGCGGCGGAAGAGGAAAAGAAAGCCAAAGAAAAAGAGCAACAAGAGTATGAAAGCAAGTACGGTTACAGCGGTGAAAAACTTGAAAACTATTCGGAAAGATACCGCATCGCGTACGACTTTTACAGCGCGCTTTCTCCCGATATTGCAGTGGACGCACTCAAAGCGTCGCCGAGCATGAAGTACTATTTGGGCAATATGTACGACAGACTTTTGTCCTCTCTTCAAAGCAAAAAGAAAGAACAAAAGTTTTATTTTTGAAAAAACCGCGAGAGAATTATCTCTCGCGATTTTTTCTATAATCGATTAAAAATTTATGTTGCGTCAATGCTTGAAGCTGATTTTCGAGATGAGGTCTGCGTATGCTTTGACGTAGATTTCAAAGATTGCTTCCATTGCTTTCAAGGACAATCTTTCGTTGGGTTGGTGGATTATCATTTCGCCGTAACCGCTCATTTCAGGACCGAAAGCAACGCAGTTTTTAAATTCTCTGGCATACGTGCCGCCCGGTGTGCAAATAGGCTTGGACTCGGCGTCGCCGGTGACTTCGCGATAGGCGTTGTAAAGCACTTTAATCATGCCGGATTCGGGATCCATTTTAAAACCGACGGATTCGCTCATCGGAACGAATTTTGCGCAAATCTCGTGGCTAAGCGTCGTTTTTATGCGGTTAAACATCGTGTTTGTGTCAATGGAGAAAGGAAGGCGGCAGTTGACTTTGATTGAAAACTCGTTGTTTTCAAAGCGGCAAAGCCCCACGTTTACAGCAATCTTGCCGTATTCGTCCTCGGCAAAACACCCCAGTTTTTCACCGTGTACGCAGGTTGAAATATACTTGTTGTAGATGCGCACGAAGTCGTTGTTTACGATGCCGTTCAAGGCGTCTATCGCAAACGATATTGCGTTGACACCCAGTTGCGGAACGGAGCCGTGCGCCGCTTTGCCGTGCACTATAAAGTCGATGACGTCACCGTTGATTTCATGCTCGCTCGCAACGTTGTTTTGGCTCAATTTGTCGCAAATTTTTGCGGCAATATCCGCCGCGTTTTGTCCGTTTGCGTTTATTGTAAACTTGCATACGTCGGGCACTGCGTTGATGACTATTCCTCCGTCTAGACGTACGAGTTTTGCTCCTTCGCCGTCCGACGACGTGCCCTTGATTTCAAAAGAGTTTATCGTTTTTTCGGCAAAAATGACGGGAAATTCCGAGTCGGGTGATACGCCGTACGATATGGGTTCGTCAACTTTCAGATAGTGTTCCATACACTTCGAACCCGTTTCTTCGTTGCAACCGAAGATGACGCGCACGCGTTTTGTAAAATTAAATCCGTCATCTGCAAGAGCCTTGATTGCGTACAGAGAGATTATCGCAGGGCCCTTGTCGTCCAAAGTGCCTCTGCCCCAAATCGCGCCTTCTTCGAGTGCGCCGGAGTAGGCGGGATATTTCCATCCGTCCCCTTCGGGAACGACGTCGAGATGTCCGACTATGCCCACAAGTTCATCGCCTTCGCCGATTTCCGCATATCCGCAATAGCCGTCGAGATTGACCGTACGGAAGCCCATATTTTTTGCCACCGAAAGCACGTATTCGAGACAATCTTTGTTGCCTTGCCCGAACGGCCCTCCGAGCACGGGCTTGTCAAGCACCGTCTTGATGCGCACGGCGTTTTGAATTGTTTGTATCATTTGAGGATAATATTTCTTGAGATCCATATATGCCTCCGTATTTAATTGAGAAAATTATATCACGCAAAAAAAGATGTGACAAGAAAGCACGGGCAAATTATTGTGGTATTTCGCCTTTAGCTCATACCAATTCAAGAAACTCGGCAGAATGTTTCTGGGAGATTGGTATTTCGTCTTTAGCTCATACCTCTGCACAAACTTCGGCACGCAATGCGTGCTTGTTTTTTATATCCGTTTCAACGTATGCGCAAGCGCAAGTTGAACGAATATAAAAAAACTGAGTGCACACAATGTATGCACTCAGCGAAGTTTGTGGTCGGAGTGGCGAGACTTGTAAGCCGCGCGCCTTGCCTTCGGAAATGCGCGCGGCGGAATAGCGATTGTTGCACAGCCAATCGCGTCAGTGTTTGTTTCTGTCGAGCCACTTCTTGAGACAAGAAAGCACGGACAAATTGTCCGTGCTTTCTGTCTGGTCGGAGTGGCGAGACTTGAACTCGCGGCCTTACGGTCCCGAACCGTACGCGCTACCAAACTGCGCTACACCCCGATTAATTAATATATTCGCAATCAATTTTTGACTGCTTTTGCAATATACATCAATTTTGCTATTTTTGCAACAAAAACAAGTCAATTATCTCAAAAAATATCATTTGTGCCGTTATTTTTTTGTTGCGACATAAAAAATCGATTGCAAAACAATCCTTTGTGATATATAATAATTCACGCGATGGAGCTTGGTGTAGTGGTAGCACTTGGGCCTCTGACTCCCACTGTGTAGGTTCGATTCCTATAGCTCCTGCCAACGCAAACACCCTCACTTGTGAGGGTGTTTCTTTTATATTTGGCGCACAATATGCTTGCATATGATGTGCGCCAAATATAAAAGAAACATTACACGCAGTGTGTTTGCGTTGAGTACCAACGGAGCGGCAACGGAAGTGCATCGCAAGATGCACATTACTATAGCCCTCAACGCACAATATGCTTGCATATGATGTGCGCCAAAAGAGTATTACTTCCAAGGCAAAGTAACTTGTGTTGATTACTTTTCGGAAACAGAAAAAGATGAAAGTGGATGCATTAGAAAAGAATATAAATTCATATTGAGAAAAAGTGAAGAATAAATACGGCTTGTTTTTCATGGGTGCAATTTTCGGATAAAACAAAAGCGGCGCACGATTGAGTGCGTCGCTTTCAAATTGAAACGTTTGATTGTTTTCGGTCGGCAGATTATTCTTTGTCGGCTGCCGCTTCGTCGAGCGCGGAAGAGGCGTCTTGTGTTGCATTTTGAGATTGGCAGTCTTGGCAAGAGCAGCAAGCGCAATCGTCGGAGTTGCAAGCGTTTTCTTCCGATTTCTTGTTTTTCTTTTCGCCCCAGTTGCGCATAACGAGGAATTTGTTGCCCACAAAGCTCATGACGAGAGCGGTGATGCCGCCGACGGCTTGTCCGGTGAGGTTGTAGATCTGATACAAGAACTCCGTTTGAGCGACGGGTTTTGCGCCCATGCAAGCGGTCATAATCGCGCTGCCGAGGAGAGTTTGCACAAAGATGATCGTAACTGCCAAGATGACGTACATGATGCCGGAAACGAGAACGTTGTTTGTGCAGTTGAAGGTCTTTTTGCGGTTGAGCACGAAGGTGAGGACTTGTCCGACGATAGAACCGATCAAGAAACCGATAAAGTCCGAAGTCGTGGGGTATCCGAACACGTCTTTGAGCGCGCCGAGATCGAAGCCGTAGAATTTTTGATTCAAAACGCTGGTTTCGGGAGCGAGCTTCAAAAGCGCGGGCAAAACGAGGGTGATGATAAGTTGCGAGCCGCCGCAGATGAAACTGAAAAGCGTGAACACAACCATTTGACGCACGTCTTCGTTGGATTTGATTTTGTCAACGAGTTTTTGGAGCCATGCGGGAAGTTTGATTTTCTTTTTGCCGGTGTTTTCACTTGCTTGTGCAGCGGTTTCGTCGGCAACGACTTCTTCGCTTGCGACGTCGGTTGCGACTTCTTGTTTGATTTCGTCCATAATTTTCCGTCCTTATGAGATTGGATTTTTAATTTTTAACAAAGTGTATTATATATAAATACAAGACATTTGTCAACGGCTAGTTTTTTTGAGCGCACATATGCAAAAGTCGGCGGTGAGGTCAAGGCAGGTTTTGCTTTTCACGTTTTCGACTGACGCCTTCGGCGCACGGTAGACGTAGGGAGTCATGGTGAGCAAATCGCAGATTTGTTTCGAGGTTGTGAGATCAAACGAATATGATATTTCCTTTTTGTCGACAAGTTCGAGCGAACTTGCGGGAAGTGCGGTTGCGACGTCGCGTACGTTTTCGTATAACGCTTTTCTCAGTTGAACGAGGTGATTCTCGCACGGATATACCAAAATCAACACTCCGCCGTTCTTCAAAATCCGAGTGTATTCTTCCATTGCAAACGGCGAAAAAACGCACACGATTACGTCCGCAAAATCGTTTTGAACGGGCACGTCGTACACGCTTGCGACGGCGCACTCCGCGCGCTCGTTGCGCTTTGCGCAAATTTTTACGGCATTTTTGGATATGTCGATTGCCACGTAAACGTCCTTGTCGTTTTGTCTTTTTTCGATGATTTCGGACAAATAAAATCCCGTTCCGCACCCTGCGTCCAAAAGAGTTACGGGACGTTGAAAGAGTGCGTTTATTTCGTCTGTGATTGCGCTTGCCAACGGCACGTAAAATCCGCAGTCGAGAAAATCTCGTCTTGCGCGCACCATTTCGGCATTGTCGCCGGGAGCGTTCGATTTTGGAGGCAAAAGATAAAAGTAGCCCTCTTTTGCACGATCGAAAAGATGACCGTTTTTGCAAACGGCGTCTTTTCCTTGGTCTAGCAACGGGCTTTTGCATATCGGACAAAGATAAGGAATCATAACAAAATTATATCATTATTTTCAAATTGCGCAAACGATTTGGCATATAGATTGCAAGCTCGTTCCTTTCGTGCTATACTAAAAACATGTTGGAACTTCTTGCGCCCGCAGGGGATATGGAAGCGTTTGACGTCGCGGTTGCAAGCGGCGCGGACGCGGTGTATCTTGGACTTGACAACTTCAACGCGCGTATGAAAGCGCAAAATTTTGATTGCGACAATATCGCAAAGGTCGTTTCGCGCGCTCATTTTTACGGCGTAAAGGTTTACGTTACAATCAACACGATATTGCAAAACTGCGAGTTTAAAGAGCTGATTGAGCTTGTTAAAGCGTCGATTGACGCAAAAGTCGATGCGTTTTTGGTGCAAGACCTCGGGGTGTGCAAAGTGCTCAAAGAAACTTTTGACGGCATATGTTTGCACGCAAGCACACAGCTGGGAGTGCACAATCTCTACGGTGCGAAAGTTGCCGAAAAAGCAGGTTTTTCAAGAGTGGTGCTGTCAAGAGAGGCAAAACTCGCAGACATAATAGAGATAAAAAACAACACCAATCTCGAAATAGAATATTTTGTGCAAGGCGCGTTGTGCATCGCCTTTTCGGGCAACTGCTATCTTTCTTCAAAAGAACAAGGCGCAAGCGGAAACAGAGGGCTTTGCAAACAGATGTGCCGTCTGCCGTATAGGGCGGAGGTTCAAGGCAAGAGTTGCGACGGATACCTTTTGAGCGCAAGGGATTTGTGCCTTTATTCGTCAATCAAACAGCTTGCGGATGCCGGCGTGTGTTCTTTCAAAATCGAAGGCAGGCTCAGAAGAAACGGCTACGTCGCATGCGCCGTGCAGGCCTATCGCAAGGCGTTGGACGAGGTGGAAAAAGGCAATTCTCCGACGCTCGATTCAATCACCGAAAACGAGTTGAAAATCGCTTTTTCAAGAGGCGAATTCCTAAAACGCGCGTATCTCGACGACGGTACGCCGAAAGTCGTGGAAAAGAGATTCAACAACCACGTCGGCATAAAAATCGGAACGGTGAAAAGTGTAAAAGAGTTTAAGGACGGACTCTTCGAAATTGCGATTGCAACAAAATATCCTCTTGCAAAGGGCGACGGTCTCAAATTTTTCGACGGAGATAAAGAAAAGGCAAGCCTCGGAATAGGCGAGCCAAAGCCGTGCGGAAACGGAGCGTACTCGTTTGTCACCAAAACAAAAGTCAAGCCGGGCTGGCAAGTCAACCTGATTGCCGACGCGAAACAAGACGAAAAGTTTTTGCAAACGCAAAGATACGTGCCTATAAGCGTGTGCGCAACCGCAAAGGCAGGTGAGCCGCTTTCAATCAAAGCCGAGTACGAGCTAGGCAGACGTCGTATTCAAGTCGAGAAAAAATCCGAACACAATCTCGATAAAGCCCTCAACGCGCCCATGAGCGCAAACGATATCGCGCTTGCTTGCTCGAAGGTTGCGGACAGCGGATTCGAAGTGAAAGAGTGCAGAGTAGACACCGACGGAGTGTTTGTCGCAAAGTCGGTTATCAACGCGTTGAGAAGGGACGTTTTTGCCGAGCTTAAAGAGAAAATAGTTGAGGCGAACGCTCCGAAAAAGGTCGTGTTCAACGAGGAAAAAGCAAAAGAATTTCTTGCAATTCTCAACACGGTTAAAACTGTTGAGACCTCGCCTTTGCACGTTGTCAGAAGTGAAAGAATCGAAAGCGGATTTGCGCGGAAAGGACAAACGATTTTGCTCAAACCCGATGTTTATAGTGCGGAAAACATAAGAAAAACCATAGATTTGAACGATTTTGATATAAACGACGTAGTCTTGGATTTGCCGATATACGCAAGCGGAAAGGATATAAGCGTTATAGAAAAGGCAATCGAGCAAAGCGGTGTAAAACGCCTTGCAAGCGAGAATATATACGGCTTGTATTTTGTTTCAAGAGGTTATGAAGTCGTTGCGGGACAAGGACACAATATCGCAAACGTCTTTGCCGCACAAAAAGCGACCGAGCTTGGTGCGACGGCATATGCGCCGTCTTGCGAATATAAGGATTTCGAAGACGATGGCAAGCGGAGAAGGTTCGAACAAGACGAGGATATTCCGCTCATGACGTTTGCGCATTGCCCCTACAAAACCATATTCGATTGCGATTGCGCATCGTGTGCATACAAGCCCGATTTGATTTTGAAACGCGAAAACAAGAGGTATGTCGTGCGCCGAGTGAGAGCGTATTCGTGCAGATTCGAACTGTATCCGCTTTGATCAAAATATCTTGTGAAAATCTTTTTTATGACTTGTCAAACGAAAAGCGGTGTGCTAATATTATTGCAAGCGAAAGCGAATATATTTTTGTAAGGAGAAAAAACTATGCCCAGAGTTATCGGTGATGACTGCATCCAATGCGGTGCGTGCGCAGATACTTGCCCTGTCGGAGCAATTGCGGAAGGCGACAGCAAATACGTTGTCGATCCCGAGCAATGCATCGATTGCGGAGCATGTGAAGACGGCTGCCCCGTCGGCGCAATCAAGGAAGC
>ERZ780012.246-NODE-246-length-23036-cov-2.94622_pt1 | contig 23036 bp, 19 predicted proteins | sample MGYA00511869_ERZ780012 | MGnify/ENA primary metagenome ERZ780012 (study PRJEB29588, sample SAMEA2161608) | human gut metagenome | biome: human gut; feature: human-associated habitat; material: faeces | place: Denmark | collected 2008/2010 ... | reverse complement strand
TCTTGCAAAACACGATTTGCGCCGACATTAAAACAGCCGCTCGGCGAGCGGCTGTTTTGGGTAAACTCAAATTATTTGTTTTTTGTTTCGTCCAGAAGGGCGGTTGCCTTGTCAACTTGTTGCGCTTTGAGAAGGTCGCGGATTTCGCGGAGCAAATCGTCCGTCGTTTCGGGTTTTGCCGCTTCTGCCGCCGCCGCTGCTTCTGCGTCTGCTTTTGCTTGTGCCTCGTCGCGTGCCGCTTTGATTGCTCTCAGTTCTTTCTTTGTCGCAAATCTGCCTTTGATTGTGGCTTTCTCTTCGGGTGTGAGCGATTCGAGGAATTTGGTGTCGCGGGTAAGTCCCGTAAATCCGCCGCGCACCATGTTGATGAGTTTGACCATTGCAAACAACACAAGCGCGGTGATAAGGAAGTTGATGATTGCCATTATAAACGCGCCCCAGTCGATGTACACGGACTTGGACATGTCCGTCACAAACGCGATGCCTTGTTTCGCACACTCCGCCGCCGTAAGACCTTCTGCGTTCTTTGCAACGAGCATTGTGATAAGACCTTGCAAATCACCCATCGGAATTGCGTTGATGAGAGGCTTGAATATGCTGTTGACAAGAGCGGTTACGATTGCGGTGAATGCGGCACCTATAATCATACCAACTGCAAGATCGACAACGTTGCCTTTTGTTATGAACGCTTTGAATTCTTTGAGAAGCTTGAATTCGGGCTTCTTGAAATCTTTTTTCATAAAAGTTATCTCTCCTATCGTTGATGTAGTAAATAATATAATACCAATCGTATTTTAAGTCAAGAAATAGAGCAAATTGTCGCAATTTGGACGATTTTTTCCGTATTTGCGCAAAACGATTGACTAAAACGGCGCGCGCGAATACAATAATCACTGCTAGGGGTGCTGTAAAGCTGAGATGATACCCTCAAACTTGTGAGTTAATCCTCGCGTAAGGAAGCAAAAACAACGAAAGTTTTCGATATTGCCTTTTCTTTTCAAGTTCTCCTAAGCACAAGTTAGGAGATTTTTTTATGGACATTAACACACTTTCCGACAAACTCCAATACGTTGCGCTCTACCTTGCGGTTGCGCTCGTTGCGGCGTTTATCGTCGTGGGATTGCTCGTGTGGTTTTTCAAAAGAGAAAAATTCAACGACTACAAAAAATACGCAATAGGCATTGCAACAGGCTTTGCAATCACAATGGTCGTCGTTTTTGCGTACGTCAAATTTCAATGCAATATCGACGATATGCAAGCAAAACTTTTCTATCCTATTCTCGCAACGCTTATCACGGCGGTGGCAGGGGCAATCGCAATGCTCGTAAGCTCGCTTTTCAACGATAAAGCCGTCAAGATTTCGCTTATAGTTACGGCGGCGTTGTTGCTCGGCTGCTTCATTGCAACCATGGTGTTGATGGCGCAGTATTACGGAGATATCGCAGAGTACTATCCCAACGCAAACCTCGTGGGTATGATCGTGTCTGCGGTCGTGTTTATGGTGATTATGGTGGTTATGTGGTTTGTCGGCGACAAACGCAAGATGAGCGACACGCGCTCCATTGTGTACGGTGCAATTTCAATCGCATTGTCATTTGCGCTTTCCTATGCCAAACTTTTCAAACTTCCGCAGGGCGGTTCGGTTACGTTTGCAAGCCTTCTTCCGCTCATGGTGTACTGCTGCATGTTCGGTACGAGAAGGGGACTTGTGGTGTGCACGATTTACGGCGTGCTTCAAGCGCTTCAAGATCCGTTCATTATCCACCCGATGCAATTCTTGCTCGACTATCCTCTCGCGTTCGGTCTTATCGGAGTAAGCGGTATATTTATGGAAAAGGGCGTGTTTAAAGAAAAGAAAATCGTGGCGTTTTTGCTCGGCGGTATAATAGCGGTCGTGTTGAGATATGCTTGCCACGTTTGTTCGGGCGTATTTGCGTTTGCCGACTACGCAGACCTTGACAAGTACGGCTCGGCAATAGTATATAGCATGGCGTACAATTCATTTACGTTCGTCGATATGGCACTTGCACTCGTTGCAGGCAGTACGCTGTTTGCGTCAAAATCTTTCACCGCACTTATGCAAAAATCTAGCGACGTCAACAAACTCGCAGCGGCAACTCAAACCGCAGACGGCGCAACAGGTGTCGACAACGACGAGGAACTTGACGAGGTTGACAAGCAAATCATCGCAAATCAAGCAAAATCCGAAAATAAGGATAGCAACGACAATCAAGACAATCGATAATTGCAATTTGCAATCGGCAAGAAGGGGAGAGGCAAACCGCCTCTCTCTTTTCGTTTCAAATGGGCTTTGAGTTGAGACTTTGAAAATACCGCATTTGCGGACACAATTCAAAAAGCACGGCATGCCATGCTTTTTTGTTAGAAAGGTTTGAAAAACGATGATTTTGTATTTTCGATAAATATACAATTCAAGTTTTGGTTTTATTGGGATTTTTTGAAAAAACTCGCATTTTTCAAAAAAATTTTGAAGAATGCGAGCAACTTTTGTATGACCTTTGTCAAATATTTTGCAAAACGTGCAATTTTTTGCGATTTTCGTATTAGTTCAGCGTTTTATATAGCGAAAAACGAAAACGCCGCCGTGCTTGACATCGATATGAATTTTGCCACCGAGTGACACATTGGACAATCCTCTCGAATCGCAGGATTTGAGCAGGAGTTCGTCAAGAGGGTATTCGAGATTTTGAGAGTCGCTCACAAGCGCGCTCTCGCCGTAGGGAATAATCGAAATGGTTTCGCCCTTTTGCGTGGCGAGGTCAAATTTGCCCTCGACATAGTGTATATCGAGTCCGTCCTCTTCCGCCTTTGCGTTCATACCGAGAGTTGCGGCAAGGCGCATAATGGACAGGTTGCAAAGCACGTGGTCCACTCGTCCTCCCGTTATGCCGTAAAAGACGATCGAGTCCGCATGCAAAACCTCTTTTGCATAATACACGGCAAGTTCGCCGTCGCTTGCGTCCTTGTGCGGATTGTGTTCTACAAGGGGAATGTCCGAGCTATCGGGTTTTTCGAGGGAGTCGAAGTCGCCCAGAATCACGTCGGGTTTGACGGGACATACGTTGAAACCGCCGTCACAGCATACGACTTTGTCGCCTTTTATTTTGCGTTTTATTTCGTTTCCGCAGTTTAAGATTATGGATACTTGCATAAATACAGTGTAGCACTCCTTTGCGAATTTTGCAATTTTTGATGTGTTATTTTTGCAAAGTGCTATTGATAAAATGAGTTTTATTGTTTATAATGTGCTTAATAAACCTTATTTTGTGCGGAGAGTGCAATATGAAAGAGTTTAAGCTCAAAAGTTTTGACAACACCGAGATTTATTGCAGGCTTTGGGACGATGTGAAAGATCCAAAAGGCGTCATTCAACTCGTGCACGGCATGAGCGAGTATGCGGGCCGCTACGACGAGTTTGCACGCTATCTCAATTCAAGAGGTTACATAGTTTTCGGCGATGATCACCGCGCGCACGGTTTGACCGAAACCGACCAAAATCGCGGCAAACACCCCGGCAACATTTTCAAAAAGACTTTGAACGACGAATTGTTTTTCCGTGAGTGGCTAAAATCTCAATATGATTTGCCCGTGTTTCTTATGGGGCACAGTTACGGCAGTTTTCTCTCGCAGGCTTTTGCGCAGGAGGGGACGGACGTCAAGGCGATTGCACTCATAGGTTCGGGACATATGCGCAGCTTGTTCACTTTTGGCAAAATCGTGGTTGCGCCGATATTCCTTGTGGCAAGAAACTGGCGTCCTCGTATTGTCAATTGGGTGAGCGACAACTTCCAGAAATTCAAAGGCGACGAGGGCAAATTGCAATGGGCAAACAGCGTAAGGGCAAGACGAGAGGACGTGCTTGCAGATCCGCTTGCGCATCAAAACATGTCCGTCGGTTTTGACTATTATATGATGAAAGAAACATCGAAACTGTACACCAAAAAAGCGCAGGCAAAGCTCAATCCTGCAACCGCAATCGGCATTTTTTCGGGTGATGCGGACTCTGTCGGACAAATGGGCAAGGGCGTCAAAAAACTTGACAAAATGTACAGACAAAACGGAATCAACACCGAGCTTCATCTTTATCCCGGCGCAAGACACGAAGTGTTTTACGATTGGTGCGGCGAGCAAATGCAAAAGGACGTTGCGGATTTCTTTGACAAGTTCATCATCTATGAGCAGACAAGCATAGACGATTTGTGCAAATAAAAAAACGAAAGTCCTTCTTGTTCGGAGGACTTTTTTGAGGTGTGAAAATGAATGTGACAATACCTTCCGGTTTTAAGATAGGACACTATGAGGACGAGTTTACGGGCGTAAGCGTAATCCTTGCCGAAAACGGAGCGGTCGGAGGCGTGGATTGCAGAGGAGGCGCACCCGGCACGAGAGAAACCGACCTCCTTCACAACGAGAAGATGATGCAACAAGTCAATGCGGTTGTGCTGTCGGGCGGCTCGGCATACGGGCTTGCATCCACCGTCGGAGTTATGGAATATCTCAAACAAAATGGCAAGGGATTCAAGTCTATGGGCAAGATCGTGCCTATTGTTTGCGGTGCGGTGCTTTATGACCTCAATCAGAAGGAATATCACTATCCAACCGCGCAATACGGACTTAATGCGTGCAAAAACGCCTCAAAAACCCTCGATTTCGGCAATATCGGCGCAGGACGAGGCGCAACGGTAGGCAAGATCAGAGGCTTGAAAAACGCGTGCAAGAGCGGTATCGGCGCGGCAACCGTCAAAGTGGCGGGCGTCACGGTTACGGCAGTCGTTGCGGTCAACGCTATGGGCGACGTCGTAGATGAAAGCGGCAAAATAATTGCAGGCGCAAAGGGCAGAAACGGCGAGTTTATCGACACGGAAAAATGCCTCGCAAACGGTGAATTCGCAAAACTTTTGCTCGGAACAAACACCACAATCGGTTGCATAATCACCGATGCGAAACTCTCCAAAGTCGAGGCAAATTTGATTGCAAGCATATCCCACAACGGACTTGCAAGGGCAATACGCCCCGTGCATACGATGTACGACGGCGACACTATGTTCTGCCTTGCAAGCGGCAGACGCCCCGTTGTCAATCTTGCACCGGTGCAATCGGCAGCAGTCGAGGCAACTCGCCTTGCAATCGTCAATGCTGTGAGCAAAAGCGCACAATACGAGATCGTATTCGACCAAGACGAAGATTGCGATACGCAACAATAAGCGAAACAACAAGGAAAACTGGTTTTATGAACATAAGCATAATGCTCAAACCTGCCTCGTCAAATTGCAATTTGCGGTGCAAATATTGTTTTTACAACGACCTCTCAAGCCATAGAGAGATGCCTTCGCACGGCATGATGAGCGAGCAAACGTTGCGCTCAACACTCAAAAAAGCCTTCGATTTTGCAGGACACGACAGGGTAATGCTCTCCTTTCAGGGCGGCGAGCCTTTGCTTGCCGGCAAGGAGTTTTTTTTGAAATTGCACGATATTATTCGTGAGTTGAACGTCAATCGCGCGCCCGTCAGCATAGGCGTGCAAACCAACGGAACGCTCATAGACGAGGAGTGGTGCAGGATATTCAAGCGCGGCGGCTACCTTGTCGGATTGAGCTTGGACGGCGACGAGGTTGCCGATTCGCTCCGCATTGACGCAAACGGCAATCCCACGTTTTCACGTGCGCTCAACGGCGCAAAACTTATGCAAAAATACGGCGTGGATTTCAATATCCTCGTGGTGCTGACAAAGCAGGTGGCAAATCGCATCGAGCCGATTTATAGGTTTTTCAAAAAGCAGAATTTCAAGCATTTGCAGTTTATCCCCATGCTCAAACCATTGCGCGTGGACGAGAGCGGCAAGCCTATCTCAAAAACCACCTACAACGAGCCGTTCCCAAGCGAGCAGGAAAACTATTCGATGTCTGCCGAGGACTATTCCGAGTTTTTGCAAAAGTGCTTTGCGATGTATCTCAAAGACTGTATGGACGGCAAATACACCTCAATCCGCCAATTTGACAACTTCGTGCGCCTTGCGCATTTCGAGTGTCCCGAACAGTGCGGTATGGAAGGGCATTGCTGTCATCAATTTGTCATCGAAGGGGACGGCGAGGTCTATCCGTGCGACTTTTATTGCCTCGATTGCTACGATATGGGCAACATCAACAATACCGATTTCTATGCGCTGTCAAAGCACCCCGTTGCAACCGAATTCATAAAAGAAAGTATGCAAATCGAGGACAAGTGCAAGGAGTGCAATTTCTATCATATGTGCCGCAACGGCTGCAAGCGCGAGCGTATCGACCTCGACAAATGCGCCGCCTACAAAAAGTTTTTCGCTTACGCCTTGCCGCACTTGAAAAGAATCAGTTGAAATTGCTTTGGTTTTTAGCGGCGTTTGCGCCTTATTGAATCTTTCAAACGTCATTGAGAGCGCAATGCTGCCGTGCAAATCTAAACATAGCAACATTTTGGAATTGAAAAAAGAAACGACGGATTCAAAATCCGCCGCTTCTTTTTTATAGGGAAAATTATGAGGGTTCAACGTTTGTTGCGTGCCGCATTTTTCGGGCGCAACCGGTTAGTGCTTTGAAGTGACAAGCATTTCGCCGTTTTGAGCATCAACCACGATTGTGTCGCCTTCGTCCATGTTGCCTTGCAAGATTGCTTTTGCAACTTTGGTTTCGACGTTGCTTTCGATATAACGTTTGAGCGGTCTTGCGCCGAACGTCACGTCGTAGCCGCCGTCAACGATAAGGTCTTTTGCCGCTTGCGTAACTTCGAGTTTGAGGTTTTGCTTTTCGAGCCTCGATTCCAGCTTTTTGAGCATGATGTCGATGATCTTGTACACGTTCTCTCTTGTGAGCGGAGTGAACAACACGGTGTCGTCAAGTCTGTTGAGGAACTCGGGGCGGAAGGTCTGTTTGAGCAGTCTGTCGATTTGCTCTTTTGCTTCTTCTTTGATGTTGCCGTTTTGGTCGATGTTGTCAAGAATCACGTTGCTGCCGAGGTTGGAAGTCAAGATGATTATCGTATTCTTGAAGTTGACCGTTCTGCCTTGACTGTCGGTGATTCTGCCGTCGTCGAGCACTTGAAGAAGGATGTTGAAAACGTCGGGATGTGCTTTTTCGATTTCGTCGAACAGCACGACGGAGTAGGGTTTTCTTCTCACGGCTTCGGTGAGTTGACCGCCTTCGTCGTATCCCACGTATCCCGGAGGCGCACCTATAAGACGAGATACGCTGAATTTTTCCATGTACTCCGTCATATCGATACGCACGATGTTGCGCTCGTCGTCAAACAGATAGGAAGCAAGAGTCTTTGCAAGCTCGGTTTTGCCGACGCCGGTAGGGCCGAGGAAGAGGAACGAACCGATAGGTCTGTTTTCGTCGGATATGCCTGCACGAGAACGCAGCACCGCTTCGCTGACCGCTTGCACCGCTTCGTCTTGTCCGATAACTCTCTTGTGAAGCTCGTCGGAAAGGTGAAGCAGTTTCTCCTTTTCGCTTTCCATAAGTTTGGTTACGGGGATACCCGTCCACTTTGCAACGATTTTTGCGATTTCGTCCGCAGTCACTTCGTCACGAAGAAGGGTAGAGCCGTTTGCGGATTTCTTTTCAGCCTCTTCGAGTTTCTTGGTGAGGGCAGGTAGTTCGCCGTATTGAAGTTGCGCCGCCTTGCCGTAGTCGCTGTTGCGCTTTGCTTCTTCGATTTGAAGATTTACGCGGTCAATCTCGGCTTTGGTGTCCTGAACGCTGTTGATTTCCTTCTTTTCGTTTTCCCATTGCGCTTTCATTTCGTTGAATTTGTCGTGGAGTTCGGCAAGTTCCTTTTTGATGGATTCGCGACGGTCGATAGAAAGTTTGTCGGTTTCTTTTTCAAGAGCCATTTCCTCGATTTCGAGTTGCATGATTTTACGGCTGATGACGTCCATTTCGGTGGGCATGCTGTCGATTTCGGGACGAATCATCGCGCACGCTTCGTCCACGAGGTCGATTGCTTTGTCGGGGAGGAATCTGTCGGTGATGTATCTGTCCGAGAGAGTCGCCGCCGCAACTAGTGCCTGGTCGTGAATACGCACGCCGTGGAAGATTTCGTATCTTTCTTTTAAGCCACGCAAGATTGCGATTGTGTCCTCAACCGTAGGTTCGTTGACCATGACGGGTTGGAAACGTCTTTCCAGAGCAGGGTCTTTTTCGATGTATTTGCGATATTCGTCAAGCGTGGTTGCGCCGATGCAGTGCAATTCGCCTCTTGCAAGCATAGGTTTCAAAAGGTTGCCTGCGTCCATGCTGCCTTCGGTTTTGCCTGCGCCGACAATGGTGTGCAATTCGTCGATAAACAGCAACATTCTGCCGTTTTGTTTTTTGATTTCGCCAAGAACCGCTTTGAGTCTTTCTTCAAATTCGCCTCTGTATTTTGCGCCTGCGATGAGCGCGCCCATATCGAGTGCGAAGATATGTTTGTCTTTGAGTCCCTCTGGGACGTCGCCTCTGACGATACGTTGGGCAAGTCCTTCCGCAATTGCCGTTTTGCCGACGCCCGCCTCACCGATAAGAACGGGGTTGTTTTTTGTCTTTCTTGACAATATACGAATGACGTTTCTTATCTCGTCGTCACGTCCGATGACGGGATCGAGCTGACCGCGAGCGGCTCTTTCAACCATATCGTGACCGTATTTGTTGAGTACATCGTAGGTGTCTTCGGGGCTGTCGTTTGTCACTTTCGAGGTTTTAACTTGCGAAAGCGCGTCCATAAAACCCTTTTTGGTGAGTTTGCACTTTGCAAATACTGCTTTGAGGGCAGGAGTTGGGTTGTCGAGAATTGCCGCAAAAATATGTTCGACGCTCACAAAATCGTCGCCCTGTTTCTTTGCGTCTTTTTCTGCTTGCGAAAGCATAAGCGAGCAGTCTTGCGACAGATATACCTCGCCTGCGCCGTTGCCCGTGACAGAGGGCATTTGAGAGAGAATTCTGTCGATTTCTCTCACCAGTTGCGGAGCGTCCGAGCCGCACTTTGTGACGAGTTTCGGAATAAGTCCTTCCTCGTCGTTGAGCAACGCATACGCGATATGCTCCTTGCAAAGTTGTTGATGATGTCTTTCAAGCGCAAGATTTTGCGCCGCATTTATTGCATCCAATGCTTTTTTAGTAAATTTGTTGGTATCCATAGTTCATACCTCCTTTGAAATATGTTCCGTGTCGTGCCTTTTGAGCCTTCGATTGCTTCATACGCTTTTACGCCTTGGCAATCGCTGTGCTTGTTTGTTAGCACTCTTTGTCTTCGATTGCTAATTATATCACTAAAATTTGCTATGTCAATATATTTTGCTCAAAAATTTTAAGTTTTTTTCATTAGGTCGAAATATGGAATATATAGGATGTGTTCTATTTGATAAAATCTAAAACGGTATAACAGATTTTTGACGAAGGTTTTCGGGGGATAATAAAAAAAAACGAACTGCGTTTTGCAATTCGTCTTTCATAAGTATTTGTTTTATTTTTTCACAAAGCAACGCTCGGCAAGAGGGCAGGTTGCATAGGAGATAAACTCTTCGTACGTGTATCTGCCGGGGTTGTCCACGCACCAAAGCACCGTGTTTATCATGCCGCCCGCAACGAAAGTGGATAGAATTTGAAGGGGCATTTTGATTTCGTACGTGTCTTTGTATTTCGAAAGCTGATACTTGATGGAATGTGCGATGGAATCCTGTATGGTGCTTATCACCTTGCCGTTTCTGTTGAAGCGAATTATGTTGGCGATGTGGTTGTGCTTGTCAAAGAAAAAGTCGACTGCCATCACAATCATCGAGTTGAGCGTTTCGGTGGGGGTGGTGAACTTGGTGTCCTTGGTAAACTTTTTGTAGAGGTCGTCTTTGAGCTCTTCCAAGGCAAAAGTCAAAAGGTGGTATTTGTCCTCGAAGTGTGCGTAGAACGTTGCGCGGTTGACCATCGCTTTGTTGCAAAGGTCTATGACGCTGATTTTTTCGATGGATTCCTCCTCCATCATATCCAGCAGCGTGTTGCTCAATAGTTTTCTTGTGCGAACGATGCGCAAATCTTCTTTTTGTGCAGACATAATGTCCCCCAAACCGTATTGTTGTATAAATTATTGCACCAATATGCCGATTTTGTCAAGATAACTCCACAAATATTGACATATATAAACGCCGATTTTTTTACGTTTTCGATGTGATTTGAAACCAAGCACAATAAGGAATTGTTAAAATATATTTAATATTTATAATTATTTTTAATAATCGATTGACATTTTTTTTAATAAATTGTAAATAAAGTATTGACTGCAACCGATTTGGCAGTCGATGAAACATTTGGCTTTTGCACAGTTTTTCATCGTCGCATCCTGCGACATTAAGGTGATTATGGCAGACGAAAAAAGTAAAGCTCCGAGGGCAAAGAGCGGACTCAAAAAAATGGCGAGTTGCGTGGGACAGTACAAAGCTCCCGCGATTTTCACATCGGTTTTGGTTGCGCTCGAAGTATTGTTTGAAATTTTGATTCCGCTCATCATGGCGCAAATCGTAAACGTAGGTATGGTTGAGGACGCAACGTCTTTTACGTTTACGCTTCAACTTGGAAGCAAAGGCTTCGAGTTGTTTACGATGAACAACCGCGTCTGGTTTATCGTCACTTGCGGCGCAATGATGATAGTTATGGCGTTGATATCGCTGTTTTTCGGCACGATGTCGGGCAGACTTGCGGCGACCGCTTCGACGGGTTTTGCAAAAAATCTGCGCAAAAAGATGTTTTACAAGATTGAAAACTTCTCCTTTGCAAACCTTGACAGATTCAACACCGCAAGCCTTGTGACAAGACTTACCACCGACGTAACCAACATACAGATGGCATTTCAAATCATCATCCGTATGCTTGTGCGCTCGCCGATAATGTTGATTTTGGCAATGTGCATGTCAATCTCAATAAGCCCGGATTTGTCGCTCATATTTGCCGCGGCGATCCCCGTTTTGATCGTAGGACTTATCGTGGGTGTGAAAGTCGTGTTCCCGAGATTTGAAAAGATGCTCCGCAAATACGACGATATGAACGAGTCCACGCAGGAAAACCTCATAGGTATCCGCGCGGTCAAGGCGTTCGTGAGAGAGGACAACGAAATCGACAAGTTCAAAAAAGTCAGTTCAACTGTCCAAAAACTTCAATTTTCCGCGGAAAAAATCATCGTTATCGCATTCCCGTTTATGCAAATCGTGGTTTACGCGTGTATGATTTGCGTTGCGTGGTTCGGCGGCAACGACATCATCGTGGGCAACATGAAACTCGGCGATTTCACTGCATTTTTGAGCTACATAATGCAAATTCTCATGTCGCTTATCATGGTTGCAACGGGCTTTATGAACATCGTGCTTTCGCGTGCGTCCCTCGATCGTATTGTTGAAATTCTCGACGAAAAAATCGACATCGAAGACGCTCCCGACTCACAGGACATCGAAGTCAAAGACGGCAGTATCGATTTCGACAACGTCGATTTTTCCTATTCGAAATCCCGCGATGTTCTCAATCTTGAAAACATCGACTTGCATATCAGGAGCGGTGAAACCATCGGTATCATAGGCGGAACCGGCTCGGCAAAGTCCACTCTCGTCCAGCTGATTCCCAGACTTTACGACGTTTTGGACGGCGAGGTGAAGGTCGGGGGCGTCAACGTCAAGGACTACAAGCTCGACAAACTCAGAGATTCCGTCGCAATGGTGCTTCAAAAGAACGTGTTGTTCAGCGGCACGATAAGGCAAAACTTGCTTTGGGGCAACAAAGACGCAACGGACGAGGAAATCGAACACGCTGCAAAAGCGGCGCAAGCGCACGACTTCATTATGTCTTTCCCCGACGGTTACGAAACCGAACTCGGTCAGGGCGGCGTCAACGTATCCGGCGGTCAAAAACAACGTCTTTGCATCGCGCGCGCTTTGCTCAAAAAGCCGAAAATCATGATTATGGACGATTCTACGTCCGCAGTCGATACCGCAACCGACGCGGCAATAAGATCCGGACTCAAAAAAGAATTCGGAGATACTACGGTGCTTATCATCGCTCAACGTATCTCTTCCGTCGAGGACGCAGACAGAATCATCGTTATGAACGACGGCAAAATCGACGCCGTTGGCACTCACGAAGAGTTGCTTGCAACCAACGAGATTTATCGGGACGTGTACAATTCCCAAAAGAAAGGAAGCGACGAGGAGGTGAGCGTCAATGCGTAAAGACAAAAAACAAAACGTCAAAAAAGCGGCGGCTCAAAACAAGTTTAGGGCAAAGAACCCTATGCAAACCTTGAAGCGTATTCTCGGGTATTGGAAACCGTATAGAGGTCAACTTATCGGCGCATTGATTTGCATGATCGCAAACGTGCTTTGCAACATAGCGGGTACGTTTATGCTCGGCTCCGTTGTCGTAAACAACTATATTCTTCCGCTTGCGTATCAGCACGGCGTTTACGTTACGTCAAATGCCGACATAATCGCAAGGGCGGCGGAGGTTACAATCCAAAACTTCGGCGGAATTATAGGCGTTATGGCAGCGATGTATGTCGTCGGCGCAGGTCTTCATTATCTTTACAACTATATTCTCGTCAGAGTTACGACAAGAACTCTTCAAAACGTTCGTGACGAGATGTTCGAAAAGATGGAAAAATTGCCCGTCAAATATTTCGACACTCACACCCACGGCGACATAATGAGCCTTTACACCAACGACACGGACACGTTGCGCGAACTGCTTTCAAACGGCATTCCCAACCTTATCAGCAACTTGCTTATGGTTGTCGGTATGTTTGTCGCAATGATGCTCGTATCTCCGCTGCTGACGCTTTGCTCGGTGGTTATGCTCGTCATCATGCTTTTCATTATGAAGTTCGTCGCAGGCAAGAGCGGCAAGCACTTTGTCGGTCAACAACGCCAGACCGGCGCGATAAACGGCTTTATCGAGGAGCATATCGACGGACTTAAAGTGGTCAAAGTGTTCTGCCACGAGGACGAGGAAAAAATCGATTTCGACAAATTCAACGAGGATTTGTTCCATCACTCCGACAAGGCGCACACGTATGCGAATATACTATTCCCGATCATGGGCAACTTGTCCTACGTGTCCTATGCGGCAACCGCAATTCTCGGCACGATTATGGCAATCGGCGGATTCGGAGGAATGACTTGGGGCGGACTTGTATCCTTCATGCAATTCTCACGTCAATTCAGCAATCCACTCTCGCAAATCGCTCAACAAATGAACGGCGTTCTTATGGCACTTGCAGGCGCGGAGCGTATCTTTGAATTGATTGACCAGCAACCCGAACAGGACGAAGGCTATGTAACTCTCGTAAACGCAAAAGAGGACGAGGACGGCAATATCGTAGAAACCGAAGAATACACGGGCGAGTGGGCGTGGAAACACTTCCACAAAGCCGACGGCACTACAACATACGTCAAGTGGAGAGGCGAGGTTGAATTCGAGGACGTATCTTTTGGTTACGTTCCCGAAAAAACCGTCCTCAAACACGTCACAATGGAAGCGTTGCCGGGACAAAAAATCGCTCTTGTCGGTTCGACGGGTGCGGGAAAGACCACGATTACAACCCTTATCAACCGCTTCTACGATATAAACGAGGGCAAGATAAGATACGACAACATCAATATAACAAAAATCAAAAAAGACGATTTGCGTCACTCTATGGCAATGGTTCTTCAAGATACGCACCTCTTTACGGGGACGGTCGCCGACAACATCCGTTTCGGCAAGCTCGACGCCACCGACGAGGAAGTCAAAGCCGCGGCAAAACTCGCAAACGCGGATTACTTTATCCGCCACTTGCCCGACGGCTACGATACCATGCTCACGGGCGACGGCGAAAACCTTTCGCAAGGTCAACGTCAGCTTCTTGCAATCGCTCGCGCCGCAGTCGCAAATCCGCCCGTTCTCATTCTGGACGAAGCGACAAGTTCCATCGACACCCGCACAGAAAAACTTATCGAGCAGGGAATGGACAAACTCATGCAAGGTCGCACCGTATTTGTCATCGCGCACAGACTTTCCACAGTCCGCAACTCCGACATGATTTGCGTTCTCGAACACGGCGAGATTATCGAGCGCGGCAATCACGAGCAGTTGATTGCACAGAGGGGGAGGTATTATCAGCTTTACACCGGCGCATTCGAGTTGGAATAAACGCACTATTGAGCGAATAACTGCGTCAACACCCTTTTGTTCACCCGTCACGTACAATTCAGTACGTTAGGCGGGTTCGCAAATGGGTGTTTCCTTGTTCTTCATCTCAATAGTGCGTTTATTTACAGTTAAAAAAGGGGGCAAACCCCTTTTTCTCATCTGTTTGCTAAAAGAAAAAATCCGACGCCGAAACGTCGGATTTTTGGTGTATTTTTTGTTGTTTTCGATGATTTAATCGATTGATTCGGTATCTTCGGCGATTTGTTCCGCTTCCTTTTCCGCCTCTTTAAGAGATTGTTCTTCATTCTCGTCATGCGCATCCGATTGCTCGATTTCGCTTGTGGAGTTTTCGTCGAGTTCGACATCCGAACTTGCGATTTGTTCGAGATGCTCTTGCTCCTCTTTGAGTTTCGCTTTTTTCTTTTCGCGCACGACTTGAAGTATTGCAAATACTGCGCAAATCCCAATGCCCACAAACAAATACGCCGAGCCGACGATCTTTGGTGACGCAAATCCCAAAATAAGCGAGAAGGCGACAATGATGGCAAGCGGCAACGCTGCGAGTTTGATGTTTTTGACGACGTATTTTCCGCCGAGCGAACCGAATAGCGCATATACGACGCAAGCGAACGCAGGCTTTATCCACGGAGTGTTGTTGATTGCGGTTTCCATATTGCTGACTGCAAGGATAAGAACGAATATCGCAATTATGACAGTTGTCACCAAAGTGCTTGTGGCAACCGAAAGGGTGGACACGACTTCGTTTTCTTTGCTGCCGAGTTTTGTGCCGCAAATCTCTTGCGCTTTGACGACGCAGGGGATTTTGAGGTTTGAAAGGTTGCCGGTGATAAAAGCAAGGTATGCGCTGTTTATGCCGAGCATCGGCGAGTATATGATAGGCTCAAACACGCCGGAAAAGAAGTTGATGAGGAAGGGAACGATGACTGCCCATGAACCCATAACCGTCATATCCGGTTTGACGCCGAAATACAGACATATCGTGGTCGGAACGGCGAAGAAAATCAACATCGCCAAAGCCATCCAAATTTTTCCGATAATGTGTGATTTGAGGTTGTAATCCATTGTGACTTTTACTTTTTCTTTTGCCATAATCTAACCTCCTTACAGTATCATTGCAAAGGCATTTTTTGCTGCCTCTGCAGCCTCTTGCGCTGCCGTCGTCGTTGTTGTGGACAACGCCCAGCCGTATTTGTTTGCGCAATAGCTTATCACACCAACGACAAACATTGCAAAAAGCATTGACAGCGGTGTTGAAAAGCTGTCAAGCCACTTCCAGTTTGCCTTGTTGATAAGCACGTCGCATACGTACATGAAGCCCATTGCGACAAGTACGGCGATGAAGTTGTAATATCCGTCAACAAACGCAACGTTGTGAGCAATCGTTTCTATGCTCATTGCGAGATAACCTATAACCATGCCGATGAAGGACACTTGAAAAACGAGATCGCCTATATTGACGCCGCCTTTCTTTGCGCCGCCCGTTGTCTTTGCCATAAGTTTGCCGATTTTCGGTTGATACAGACGATAGAAGAAAAGGACTTCCACCCCGCCGCTCATAATGGCAATAGTCATAATCATAGCCATCGTGGCAAATTCCGTTGCCGCGTCATGGGTAATACCTTTTTCCACAAATCCCAAACCGACAGCGGTTGCCATTTGCGTTTCGTATTGAAGAGAACCTACGACGGACAGTCTGATTGCAGGGAACGCAACGCCCAAAGTACCTACGAGCGTGACAACACCGAGTGCGATTCCAAGCCCGGGGAGTATGGAAAAAGTTGCGGAAGTCGTGATGACTTTTTTGATTTTCGAGGATTCGATGCCCAATTGCTTTGCGTGTTTGATTGCGGTAAGCATGTAGTACAGCGACAATGATATGACAAATGCAAGCACAATACCGTATAGCACATAAATAATTGGATGGCGCAAAGAAAACTCTTTTGACCAAGCCGCTGATAAAAGCATAAGCAAACTCCTTTTAATGTTATTTTAATATTAGAAACAGTATAAACCACATAATCGCATTGCGCAATATTTTTTTTTTGTTGCGCTGTCCATTTTCTCTTGCAACTGTTTTCGAATGGTGGTAAAATCAAATCAACATCTATGGAAGTAGTAGAAATTGCGCGTTAAGTGCCGTGCGAACGTGGGGTGTCGGCGGACGAAGAGCTTTGCTCGCGGTGCAATATTCACTCCGGACTTCACATATTACCGAAAGGTTTTTTTGCGAGTGCTTCCAAAGGAGGTGCTTTTTGTTTTATCAAGAGGCAATCGACTACATCAAAAACATCGAAAGGTCGGGATCTGATTACGGCATAGAGCGCATGCGCGAGCTTCTCGACCTTCTCGGTGCGCCCGACAGACATCTTAAATTCGTGCATATAGCAGGCACAAACGGCAAAGGCTCGGTCAGCGCATATCTCACGTCAATTCTCAAAGAGGCGGGCTACAAGGTGGGGACATACAATTCGCCCTCGGTATTCTGCTACAACGAAAGATGGCTCATAAACGGACAACCGCTTTCGGACGACGACGTGGCAAAGTATCTTACGGTCGTGAAGGAATGTATACAAAGCGAGCAAACCTTGCGACAAGCTTTCGATATAGGCGAGTTCAAGCCCACCGCATTCGAGCAAGAAACCGCCGTCGCCATGCTTGCTTTTTTCGACAAGGAATGCGACATATGCGTGATTGAAACGGGACTCGGAGGAAGGTGGGACGCCACCAACGCCATTGACGACAAGGTGCTTTCAATCGTCACTCCCATAGGTCTTGACCATTGCGCTTTGCTCGGAAATACGCTCGGAGAAATCGCAAGCGAAAAGGCGGCGATAATAAAAGACGAAGTTGTCACTTGCAATCAGCCCCCCGAAGTTATGGAGCAACTAAGACGCCCCTTTTCTATCAAAGACGGCAAAAAAGAATACCGAAAAGCAACGGTAGTCGTTTGCAAGCAGCCTCAATTTTTATACGGTGACATTTGCGGACAAACATTTTTGTATGACGGCAAAAAATATGAAATTTCAATGCTCGGACAACATCAACTTGTCAATGCCGCGATTGCGATTTGCGCCGTCGAAGAGCTTAACAAAAAGCATTTCGATATAAGCGAAAACGCCCTTAAAGTCGGGCTTAAAAACACGATATGGAAAGCAAGGTTACAAGTCGTAAAAAACGCAAAAGAGGAGTTTAATATTACGATTCCGCAAGATAAAGTGCTTGTTTTTGACGGATCGCACAATCCGCAAGGTGCAACTACGCTTGCAAACGCAATAAAAGATTTGTTTAAAAACAAGCGCGTGCATCTCGTGCTCGGCATACTTAAAGACAAGGACGTAAAAGGCATTTGCACTATTCTCGCACCGCTTGCAAACAGGATAACGTGCATTACGCCGCCGTCGCCCAGAGCAATGCAAAAGGAAGAACTAAAATGCATAGTCGCGCCTCTTTGCAAAGGGGAATGTTCGATGCAAGACGATATAAAAACGGCAGTGCAAAACGCACTGAACGGCGATTGCGACGTGACGATTTTGTGCGGTTCGCTGACGCTTTTCTCAGACCTTAAATCCAACGAGTAAACGAAAATGAAAAACAATACAATCGATAAAGAAATAATCAAAAAAGCAGTCAAAGACATACTTGTCGCAATAGGGGAAGATCCCGACCGCGAAGGGCTTTTGCAAACCCCGGACAGAGTGGCGCGTATGCTCAAAGAGTTGACGCAGGGATATAGCGACGACGCAAAGACGCATCTTTCAAAAGTGTTTGACGAGAGCGGAAGCGAAGTAGTCATCGAAAGAGATATAGATTTTTCTTCCACTTGCGAGCATCATCTTATGCCGTTTTTCGGCAAGGTGCATATCGCGTATATTCCCGACGGCAAAGTGGTGGGGCTTTCCAAACTTGCAAGAGTGGTTGACGTTTACGCAAAGCGTTTGCAACTGCAAGAGAGGTTGAACGCACAAATCGCAGACGCAATTTTCGACGAACTTAATCCCAAGGGCGTGATCGTTGCAATCGAGGCGCAGCACACGTGCATGAGCGCACGCGGAGTTAAGAAAATCGGCGCGAAAACCATCACTTTCGCAAAGCGCGGCGATGTTGACGAAAGCATCGAGAGATTGATTTTGGAGGGGTTGAAATGAAAACAGAACGTCACTACGATTTTCACGTCGGCAACGAGGTCTTCGAGAGCGGAACGCACGTTATGGCAATCCTCAACGTCACTCCCGACAGCTTTTTTGCAGGAAGTCGCCACGCGCACGACGCGGTCGAAACGGCAAAAAAATTCTTGGAGCAGGGTGCCGAAATTATCGATATCGGCGGGGGGGGCCCCCCCCCCCCCCCGCGCACGGCGCGGGGGCGCGCGGAGCCCCGGCGCGCAAAGCGTAAGCGCGCTCGAAGAGATGGCAAGAGTGCTTCCTGCCGTCGAGAGCATAAAGAAAGAATTCCCGAATGCGCTCGTGAGCGTGGATACGTTTTATCCCGACGTTGCGCAAGCCGCAATCGACGTGGGCGCGGATATGATAAACGACGTGAGTTGTTTGCTCGACAAAAATCTTGCAAAGGTAGTCGCGCAAAACGACGTTGCGATTTGCGTTATGCACGACAGACGCAAGTCAGGGATACCCGACTTGTTTTTCGACAAAGAAACGGGACTTATGAGGGCGGTGGATACGCTTCTTTCATCGGGACTTGACAAAAACAGAATACTGCTTGACGGTGGAATCGGTTTCAACAAATCCAACGACGAGGATTGGCAACTTCTCAACGATTATGACAAACTTTTGGATATGTTTGAAGAGTATCCGTTTTTGCTCGGCACATCCAGAAAATCCATGTTCGGAGGAACTCCCGAAACAAGACTTTCAGCAACTCTCGACTCGACAATGCTTGCGGTGAAACAGGGCGTTTTGTTTGTAAGAGTCCATGACGTCAAAGAAAATCGAGCCGTGATAAACCTTGCAAAATAACAACCTAAAATATAAAAAAATCAAACCCGAATTGCATATGAACAAGATTATTCTAAAAGACTTTGAAGTAAAAGCATGCCACGGATGCAATCCCGAAGAAAAAACAAATCCGCAACGGTTTTTGTTTACGGCGGAAATTTTTTATGATTTTTCGCAAGCGGCAAAAAACGATGATTTGACAAAAACCATCAGTTATAGTGACGTAAAAAAGACTTTAAAGTCGTTTTGTGAAAATAATTGTTTCAATTTGATTGAAACGCTCGCGACAAGGGCGGCGGAGGTATTGCTAAAAAAATACCCCGCAAAAAAAGTCGTTGTGCAAGTGAAAAAGCCGGATGCTCCCATGAGCGGTGTTTTTGATTATGTCGCTGTCGTAGCGGAAAAAGAGTGGCATGAGGTTTATCTTGCGCTCGGTTCAAATATGGGAGACAAAAACGCATATCTCGATTTTGCAATCGCAAGGCTGAAAGAAGATGACAATATAAAAGACGTTAAGGAAAGTTTGCGCTATGCGACCGCCCCTTACGGAGGCGTTGCAACGGGCGAGTTTGTCAACAGCGCTGTGAAAATATCAACTCTTTATTCTCCCGAAGAATTGCTTGTTGTCGTATCAAAAATCGAAAAAGACGGCGAGCGCGTGCGCAGTGAAAGATGGGGGAACAGAACGCTGGATATAGACGTGATTTTTTACGACGATTGCGTGATTTCCGCAAACGATTTGTGCGTGCCTCATATCGATATGCAAAATCGCGCTTTCGTCCTCGAACCTCTTTGCGAGCTTTGTCCCAACAAACTGCATCCGATTTTGAAAAAACGCGTCTGTGAATTGAAATCAGACCTTGACAATCGCCGATAGTTCGAGAAACGGCGTGTTTCATATAATTTTGCGTTGAGAAATTAAATCTTGCAAGCGTGCATATTGTATGATAAAATACATACAACAAACACTTTGAGTATTTTTTGCAAAAAGGAGGAAATATGAAAGTTGTCATAAAACAAAAGTATTTTACCGTCGGCGCAAAATTCGAAATCAAAACCACAGAGGGACAAACCGTGTTTTTTGCCGAAAGGCAGTGGGATAGGTTTATGGGAAACGTCGTGCTTTTTGACAAGAACGGCGCACCCGTTGCGCGCATGCAGTCAGAATTTAAGAAGGTGTTTACTTCCTGGTTTTCAATCTCGGATTCGCGCGGCAACGAGGTATGTTGCATCAACGAGAAACTACCATTTCTTTGTTTCCGTCGCGCCGAGTCCTCTCACGGCAATCTGAAAGTAAAAATCAAAGCCGGCCCCTTCCATATGAAGGCTTATTTGCTCAACGAGCAAGGCAAAACTCTTGCCGTCAAAGCTCGCAAAAAGATTCTTGCCATTCGGGATACCTACATTATCGATATCGATGAGAGCAAGATAAATCCCGCCTACGGAGTGTTGGTGGGGGTGTGGTATGATTTGGTTTGCCATCCCTCGCATTAAAACCGCACCAAATCGCGCCTAACTTTGTCAGAGCCGCTTTGCTCACCCGTCATGTACTTTCATGTACATTGGGCGGATTCGCAAAGCGGCTCTTCCTTGTTATGCATCGATTTGGTGCAGTTTTTCAACCACACCAAATCGCGCCAAACCGCGCTATTGAGCGAATAACTGCGTCAACACCCCCTTGCCCATCAACTCATGTACGCCTTGTACATTAGGGTTGCTGTTCAATGGGTGTTTCCTTGTTCTTCATCTCAATATCGCGGTTTTTAACTTCCAAACAATGCATAAAGTGCGATTAACTTTGTCAGAGTCGCATTGCTCAAACGTCGTTGCGGTTATTTCAACCGCCCAAATGTCATTCAGAGGAGCAAAGCGACGCGGGAATCCACAAAATAGAAATGAAGACACAGTGGCGGTTGCCTCCGACCGCACTTGTTTTCGCAATCGCTACCGCGCAGAAAACCTTTGCTATCGGTTAAAGCATGGACAAAAACTCTTGCCACAGTTTTGCAAGATTGTCTGCTTGGTTTAATGCGCCTTTGGCGCAAAGCGGAATATTCCTCAATCCAAACATCGTTTGGATATCATCGTACTGCGTGCGATTGTAGAATTTGTTAATTTTATTAATTTTTTTATTCAAAAAATCAATATTGTTGATTTTGTAAACTTTGTATTGAACATTTTGTAAATCAATGTTATAATCTTGTTATGGACTTGAAAAATACCGCATATTTTTTTGCAGCGTTTCGCAAGTTGCTCAAAAGTTACACCGATTATCAACTCAAAGAATTGAAAGGATATGACCTCACGCCAAACGAGATAGTCGTTCTTTCGAGCATAGGAGTTGTCGGAATGGCGAGCGACATTGCTCAAAACGCTTGCGTGTCGAAAGCGCTTGTGTCAAGAAGTGTAAAGGAGCTTCGCGAAAAGGGGCTTATTTCGGCGTCCATTTCGGAAGTCGACAAAAGGGAGCAAAAGTTGTCGCTTACGCCCGAGGGCGAAAAAGCGGCGCAGTTGATTGCGGATGCCAATCAAAATTTTTATAAAGTTGCGTTCAGACGCTTCGAGGACAACGAAAAGAGAGTGCTTCAAGCACTGTTGCAACTGATGCTAAACAATCTTGACGAGGAAGGGGAATGAAATTTCAAGATTTGATCGATAACAGGGAGGAGTCGGCAAAGCGTGCGCGCCAAAGGGTTTCAACCGTTTGCAATACGTTTGAAAATCGCAAATCGGGCAGCGAACAAGAAGCGCAAACGAGCGCATTTTTAAAAGACCAACTCCAAAACGTATGTGAAGTGAAGCAAGAGTTTTTCGACGTGTATCCCGAAGCGTATTCGGGAGTGTTTTACATCGTTCCGACGTTCGCTTTGCTTGCAACCGTTGCGTACTTTTTTACGGCAATGGTGTCGCTTGCGCTCGCACTTGTGGGTATAGTGGTTTTCGTCGTGCAGTTTTTGACAAATTCGCATGCGCTTGACTTGCTTTATCCCAAGAAACAATCGAGCAATTTGACGGCGGTTTTGCCTTGCAAACATCAAGCCGAAAAGAGAGTTTATTTCGTTGCAAACGTCGACGCGACAAGAGAGTGGACGCTCAAATATCGCATGGGCGGAACGATGTTTATCGCCACGCTGTTTTGCTTGCTCGGAGGGCTTTTGTATCTTGCCGTCGCAAACGTCGCAAGATGGGTTATCGTCGGAGGACTCGGCTCGCAAATCGCAACAGGAAGTATGCTTATTGTCGGTTACGTTTCGCTTGCGTTCGCGCCGTTTTATATCGCAACCTATTTTGCGATAAACAAATCGAAAGTAGTGTCGGGTGCAAACGAAAATATGAGCGGTTGCGCGCTTGCAATCGAACTTTTGCAAAGCATAAAAGACAGCGGAGTCGAGCTTGACCACACCGAAGTGGGCGTGATACTCACCGGAAGCGGCGCAGTCGGCGCATGCGGCGCAAGAGAGTGGTGTCAAAAACATTCGGACGAGGACAAAGCGAAAACGGTGTTCGTTTGCCTCAATACGCTCAAAGAGGTCGATTCGCTTGGCGTAAACACGCGCGAGGGCAACGGAATCGTGAAAAACGACGTCGCTCTTGCGGACTTTGTCGGAAGTTGCGCGCAAGACGTCGAAGTGCCGTTCAAAAAGCGCAAGCTTCCTTTCGGGCATACCGACAGCGCGGAGTTTTCAAGACGCGGATTTTCAAGCGTAAGCGTTACGGGATACAATCCGCACACACCCGAGTATTTGCACACGAGATACGACACCGTGGACAACGTAAGCGAGCCGTGCCTTGCAAACGCTTTTGCAATTTGCGTAAGCATTGTCGAAAAACTTGACGAATAAAACCGATTTCAAAAAAATCGAAGCATCCG
>ERZ780012.225-NODE-225-length-24444-cov-5.68703_pt1 | contig 24444 bp, 19 predicted proteins | sample MGYA00511869_ERZ780012 | MGnify/ENA primary metagenome ERZ780012 (study PRJEB29588, sample SAMEA2161608) | human gut metagenome | biome: human gut; feature: human-associated habitat; material: faeces | place: Denmark | collected 2008/2010 ... | reverse complement strand
CAGAGAGGTCTGCGGCCGCCGCGCCGGAGAAGCCGTGCTGGAAACGGCGGTCAATGTCATCCGCCGCAGCCTGGAAGAAAAGGACCGCATCATCCGCTTTGACGGCGATATGCTTTTGCTGCTTCTGCCGGACATCGGGCAGGAGGACTTCAGCCAGAAGCTGGAGCAGATCCGTCTGCAGCTCAACACGACCAGCGTGCCGGGGCGCTCCTACCTGCACATGTCGGCAAGCATCGGCGGCGTCTGGGTGGAAAACGCGGATCTGGACGACGGGGTAGAGCGTGCGGAACAGCTGATGAACTATGCACGCATCCAGAAGAACCGGACGATGGTCGAGCAGCAGCCCCAGCAGGCGGCCGCCGTGCTGCCGCACTGCCGCCAGAGCGCGCTGATCGTGGACGATTCGAGCATAAACCGCATGATCCTGTGCCAAATGCTGGGAGACCAGTTCGACACGGCCCAGGCGGGCAGCGGCGAGGAATGCATGCGCCTGCTGGAGGGGAACCCCACTGGTGTTTCCGTTGTGCTGCTGGACATCTACATGCCCGGCATGGATGGGTTTGAGGTGCTGGAAGCCATGAACAAGCGGGAACTGCTGGACGATATCCCGGTGATCGTGGTCTCGACGGAGGATGCCAAGAGCGCGATGCACCGGGCCCTGCTTCTGGGTGCGGCAGATTACATCGTCCGCCCCTTTGATACAGATGTGGTGTACCAGCGGGTGGTCAACACCATCCACATGCGCGCAAAGCACCGCCGCCTGAGCGCCATGGTGGCAGGGCAGGTGTATGCGACCGAAAAGCGCAGCGAGATGATGACCGCCATCCTGAGCCGGGCCATGGAACGGCTCGGCGGCGAGAGCCGGGATCATGCCCGGCACATCCGCATCCTGACCCAGATGCTGCTGGCGCAGCTGGTCCGGGCGGACGATGCCTACCCGCTGACCCGCGAGCAGTGCCAGATCATCGGCATGGCGGCGGTGCTCCACGACATCGGCAAGATGGAGCTTGCCGATCTGCGCCCGAACGGCTGCGATGCCGGCACGCCGGAGGATGCGGCGCGGATGCAGCAGCACACTTTGCTGGGTGCACAGATGATGGAGGAACTGGAAGCCTACCGCGACGAGTATTTCGTCCAGACGGCATACCAGATCTGCCGCTGGCACCACGAGCGGTACGACGGCTCCGGCTACCCGGACGGCCTTTCCGGTGAGCAGATCCCCCTTGCAGCTCAGGTGGTGGGCCTGGCGGATGCCTATGAGACCCTCGTCTGCAGCAGCCCGGAGGTGCCGTGCGGCACAGCGGTGAAGATGCTGTGCGAGGGTGCGTGCGGGGCTTTCAGCCCAGTGCTGCTGGACTGTCTGCAGAAGATCGCGCCGGAGATCGACGAAGCCCTGCGCGACCCGCGGGAAGCACCGTGAGCGGAGAAAATGATACAGACGGAGGGCAGGCCGCAGCGGTCCGCCCTCCTTTTTTGCGCGGCGAGATGTGAAAAGACAAGTCCGGTCCTTGCCCGGGGGCACGGCCTGTGGTACACTGAAGAAAACTGTGCCTGCACCGGGCACAAAACAGGAGGGACCCACCTTTGAAACATCTGCATCGGTTCGCGCGGCAGGCGGCGGCACTTGTGCTGGCGCTCGTGCTCTGCCTCACACTTGCGGCACCGTCGGCGCTGGCGGCCACCACCATCGGCGGGGCGGACACCACGCTGATCCCCGCCGAGGAGGAAAACTGTCTGAGCTGGCTGTTCGGCTCCGGTGATACCATCACCATGCCGTATCTGAACATCAAGGGACAGGGGCTGCGGCGCAACGTGACGCTGGACCTTGTGGATTGTCTGGTGGGCATCACCTACACGGAGCTGGGCTCCATTGGCAGCTATGTCAGCGCCAGCGCGGCCCAGCAGGCCTGGAAGGCACAGGCGGTGGCCGTCCACTCCTATCTGGAGTACCAGAAGCAGTACGGCTCCTCGGCCAACGCCCTCATCTACACCCCGGTGGACCAGATCCCCTCCGCGGCGCGGGAAGCAATCCGCAAGGCGGTGGAGCCGGTCAAGAACGAGATCCTCACCTACAACGGCAGCGTCTGCGACGCGGTGTGGTCGGCCAGTGCAGGCTACAACACCCAGACCGGCGTCTACGGCACCTGTTCCAGTCTGGACGCCTGGGGCACCGATGTGCCCTATCTGCAGAGCGTGGAGAGCCCCTATGAGGAGCAGTACCACAACAAGCTGCGCCGGGTCATCGGCAAGGATTATACCTATACAGAATATAACGACAGCCGCACCGGCGAGCCCTACGTCAGCGCCGACACCACCCACAAGAGCCTGGGCGGCTTCGTGCAGTACAACACCTTTGTCTCCAACGGGAACAGATACCGCTACATCGGCCAGTTCGTTTCCTCGCGCTACTGCTTCGATTTCGGCGCGGACGAAAGCGGCACCCCCTGCATGACCTACTATGGCTACGGCCACGGCGTGGGCATGAGCCAGTGCGGCGCAGTGGGCTATGCGCAGGAGCAGGGCATGAACTACAAAAAGATCCTGCAGCATTATTACACGGGCGCCGGCATCTCCACCAGCGGTTCCGGCGGCGGCTTCTTCAGCTGGCTGCACAGCCTGTTCCACTGGTAAGCAGTGCCAGCAAAAAGAATTGCAGGCAAAACCTTCTCAAATCCGGCCGGATTTGGTATACTATACAATGTTTGTGATTTTGTGAGAGATCATTGAAGATAAAACCCCATAGGAGCAGAGAGCAGAATGGATCAGGAAAAGGAAACCAGACAACAGGCAGAGCGCAGCCGTGAGCTGGCGCAGCACATCATGCGGGAGCTGACCCCCGCCGGGGTGCAGGTGCTGGGCGGCAGCGGTTCGCTGGAAAAGGCACTGGAAAAGATCGGTGCCCGGATGACGCAGCAGGCCGAGGGCGGCGCGCTGCTGGTAGCGGAGGACCCGGAGTGGACCGAACTGCCCGCCGTGCAGTGCGATCAGGTGCTGCTGGTGTGCGCAGACAGCGCAGTGCTGGCCGGCTGTGCGCAGCAGCTGGCCCAGCAGGGCTTTGCCCGGGATTTTGGGTGGAAAACGCGCGGCAAGGCCCAGCAGACGGCTCTGTTCCGCCGCAGCCCGGCGGCGCAGGACCCGCAGGAAATGATGCTGGATTATGAGCGGGCGCTGGACGACCTGCGGGAGCGGATGCTGCAGGCCGAGCGCACCGAGGCTGAGCAGGCCGCCCAGCTGGAACGCCTGCGCAGCGATCTTTCGCTGAGCCGCAGCCACGAGCAGAATCTGGAAAAAACGCTGAACAGCGTGGTGAACTCCACCTTCTGGAAGGGTACCTGGCCGCTGCGCTATCTCGTCAGCAAGTGCCGCAGCCTGGCCCACACCCTGCCGCCGCTGGTCTTTCTGGGTAAGCTGCGCCGGGTGGGCATCTCCGGCGTGCGGGCGCAGGCAAAGGCCAAAAAGGAATACGCAAAGCTGTTCCCGGGCAAGACCATGCGGGCCGACCGTTTTGCCAGCGCCGAACTGCTGGTGAAGCAGGCGGCCAGCCAGCCCGCCGCGCCGTGCATCAGCATCGTGGTGCCGCTGTACAATACGCCTCAGCAGTTCCTGGTGGAGCTGCTGGATTCGGTGCAGAACCAGACCTATCAGAACTGGGAGCTGTGCCTTGTGGACGCCGGACAGGATGAGACCGTGGGTCAGACCGTGCAGGCACGTGCCGCTGCGGACCCTCGTATCCGCTACCAGAAACTGGAGAAAAACGACGGCATTGCGGGCAACACCAACCAGGGCTTTGCGCTGGCCACGGGCGAGTTCATCGCCCTGCTGGACCACGACGACATCCTGCACCCCTGTGCGCTGTGGTATGTGGCGCAGGCCATCGCCGAGCAGGGGGCCGACTTCGTCTACACCGACGAGGTCACCTTTGAGGGCGACATCGACCATCGGACCGTTTACCACTTCAAGCCGGATTACATGCTGGACAACCTCCGCTCCAACAACTATATCTGCCACCTGAGCGTGTTCAGCGCAAAGCTGCTGGCGGCAGTGGGCGGCGACGAGCGGGCGGAGTTCAACGGCAGCCAGGACTACGACCTTTACCTGCGCCTGACCGAAAAGGCACACAAGATCGTGCATATCCCGCACCTGCTGTATTACTGGCGCTCCAGCCCCACCAGCGTGGCCAGCAATATCTCGGCCAAGACCTACTGTCTGGAAGCAGCCGTCAAGGCCCTGTATGCCCACTATGAACGGGTAGGCGTGCCGGTGGACGCAGTGACCATGATCCCGGACACCCCGGGCTTCTACAAGACGGATTACACCATCACGAAGCCCGGCCGGGTGAGCATTCTCATCCCCAGCTGCGATCATTCCTCGGATCTGCGCACCTGTGTGGAGTCCATCTACCGCAAGAGCACCTACGAGGATTTCGAGATCATCGTCATCGAGAACAACAGCAAAGAAAAGGCCACCTTCCGCTGCTATGAACAGCTGCAGAAGGAGCACAAGAACCTCAAGGTGATCACCTGGCAGGGCACCGGCTTCAACTACAGCGCCCTGAACAACTTCGGTGCCAAGTACGCCACCGGCGAATATCTGCTGCTGCTCAACAATGACACCGAGGTCATTTCTTCGCGCTGGATCGAAGAAATGGTCATGTATGCCCAGCAGCAGCGCGTGGGCTGCGTGGGCGCAAAGCTGCTTTACCCGGACAACACCATCCAGCACGCGGGCATCGGCTTCGGCTTTTTGACGCTGGCGGCCCACATGCACAAGAACTTCCCGGTGGGCCACCCCGGCTACATGGGCCGTCTGGTCTACGCACACGATGTGTATGCCGTCACCGCTGCCTGCCTGATGGTGCGCAAGGAAATTTATGACGCTGTCCACGGCCTGGACGAGAGCTTTGCCGTGGCCTTCAACGATGTGGATTTCTGCGTGCGCGTGCGGGAGGCCGGCTACACCAACGTGTTTACCCCCTTTGCCCAGCTGTACCACTACGAGAGCAAGAGCCGGGGCCTCGACGAGGACCCGGTCAAGCGCAAGCGCTTCGTCTCGGAGGTGGAGCGCTTCCAGAAGCGGTGGGCAAAGCAGCTGGCCGCAGGCGACCCCTGCATGAACCCGAACTTTGACCTGATGAAAGAGGACTTCAGCTTTGATATCAAGCCGCTGGAGTAAAACCCTCTCAGTCTGCTGCGCAGACAGCTCTCCCGAAGGGCGAGCCTTATGAGGGATTTTTGATTGAAAAGAGGAACCGCAGTGGAGCTTTCTGCCTGCATTGTAGTCTATAACGGCGCGGAAGAAGCGCTGAAAGCGGCCCAGACCGTGCTGGAATACACCCGCCGCCACCCGCTGACCCTGTATCTGGTGGACAACGCCAGCCCGGATGGCAGCGGCAGCCGCCTTGCCAAAGCGGTAAAAGACGGCACTTTGCACATCCGCGAAAACCAGAAGGTGGAGGTGCTCTGCCGCACCGAGAACGGCGGCTTTGGCACCGGGCACAATACGGTGCTCAGCCTGCTGCAGAGCAAAGTGCACTTTATCCTGAACCCGGATATCCAGCTGACCGCGGATACCCTGAGCGACCTTGCCGACTGGATGGCGGCGCACCCGGACGCCGTCATGGCCCGCCCGGCCCTCACCTTCCCGGACGGCAGACCCCAGCGCCTGCCGCTGCGCCGGTGCAATGTGCGGGCCATGGCCTATCGCCAGCTGCCCTGCCTGAAGTTCTGGGCCAAATACAACGAGCGTTATCTCATGGCAGATAAGGACCTGACAAAGCCCACCGAGATCGAGTTCTGCACCGGCAGCTTCTCGGCGGTGGACACGGCCGTGTTCAAGGCTGTGGGCGGTTTTGATGAACGCTACTTCATGTATGTGGAGGACGCCGACCTCACCCAGAAGATGCGCACCAAAGGCAAGGCGTATCTTGTGCCCCAGTACACCGCCATCCACGCCTGGCACCGTGCTGCCCACCGCAGCCTGAAGCCTTTTTTGTGGCAGCTGCGCAGCCTGATGCGCTACTTTTCCAAATGGGGCTTTGCGTGGTAAGATGAAAAATTTTTGCAACGGCTTTTCCGGAAATTTTGCCGGAAGGGCCGTTCTTTCTTGCTTTTTATGTGAATTGATAGTAAAATAAAGTGAGCTGTTATCTCCTTTTGCAGGAGAGGACAGTGCTGAACAAGTTGACAGCGGACGCAGCTCCGCTTTGAATCCATACGCAGTCTGGCCGGTACGCCGCCCGGGCTGCGTACAGCTGCACAACTTTTTACAAAAGATTAAAGGAGTGCACAAAAATGAAAGGTATCATTCTCGCCGGCGGTGCCGGCACCCGGCTTTACCCGCTGACCATGGTCACCAGCAAGCAGCTGCTGCCGGTCTATGACAAGCCGATGATCTATTACCCCCTGTCCACGCTGATGCTGGCAGGCATTCAGGACATCCTGATCATCTCCACCCCCACCGATACGCCCCGCTTCGAGGCGCTGCTGGGCGATGGCAGCCAGTACGGCATCCATCTGCAGTATAAAGTCCAGCCTTCGCCGGACGGCCTGGCACAGGCCTTCATCCTGGGCGAGGAGTTCATCGGCGACGACTGCTGCGCCATGATCCTGGGTGATAATATTTTCTATGGCAACGGCTTCTCCAAAATTCTGAAGACCGCTGCCGCCAACGCCGAGAACAAGGGCCGCTGCACCGTGTTCGGCTACTATGTGCAGGACCCCGAGCGCTTCGGCATCGTGGAGTTCGACAAGGACGGCAAGGTGCTCAGCGTGGAAGAAAAGCCCCAGCACCCCAAGAGCAACTACGCCATCACCGGCCTGTACTTCTACAACAAGGAAGTGGTGCAGATGGCAAAGCAGGTCAAGCCCTCTGCCCGCGGCGAGCTGGAGATCACCACCCTGAACGACATGTACCTGAAAAAGGACGAGCTGGATGTGCAGCTGCTGGGCCGCGGCTTTGCCTGGCTGGACACCGGCACGATGGACAGCCTGGTGGAAGCCGCCGACTTCGTGCGCATGATCGAGAAGCGTCAGGGCATCAAGATCAGCGCGCCGGAGGAGATCGCCTTCAAGTACGGCTGGATCGACCGCGACACCCTGCTGGAAAGCGCCGAGCGCTACGGCAAGAGCCCCTACGGCCAGCACCTGAAGAATGTGGCCGACGGCAAACTGCGTTACTGATAAGAGAGGCATTTGGATATGAAAATCATTGTTACCGGCTGCAAGGGCCAGCTGGGCACCGAGATCCTCAAGCAGCTGCGCGAAGGCCGCAGCGAGATCGGCCCCATCCCCGAAAAGCTGCAGAGCGCCACGGTCATCGCCGTGGACCTGCCAGACCTGGACATCTCCAACTATAAGATGGTGGATGAGTTCATCCGCCGCAACCGCCCGGATGTCATCATCAACTGCGCAGCCTACACCAACGTGGACGGGTGCGAAGTGAACCATGACGCCGCCTTCAAGGCAAACGCCATCGGCCCGCGCAATCTGGCCCAGGCGGCCGAGAAGATCGGTGCCCGTCTGGTGCACGTCTCCACTGACTATGTGTTCTCCGGCAGGGAGAACGGCGGCATCCCGCAGGACGAAGCCACCCTGCCCGGCCCCATCAGCGCCTATGGCTCCACCAAGCTCATGGGTGAGAAGTATGTGGAACAGTTCTGCCACCGCCACTTCATCGTGCGCACGGCATGGCTCTACAGCTACTATGGCAAGAACTTCGTCAAGACCATCGTGAATGCCGGCAAGAAGTTCGGCAAGCTGGAAGTGGTCAACGACCAGTGCGGCAACCCCACCAATGCGGTGGATCTGGCCCACGAGATCCTGCAGCTGTGCGTGACCCACGAGTACGGCCTGTACCACTGCACCGGCGAGGGCGTGTGCTCCTGGTACGATTTTGCGTCCGAGATCATCCGGCTGTCCGGCGTGGATGCCACCGTGGCACCCTGCACCAGCGAGGAGTACAAGGCAAAGCACCCGGAAAGCGCCGACCGCCCCAAGTGGAGCGCACTGGACAACCGGATGCTGCGCTGCACTGTGGGCAACGATGTGCGCGACTGGAAGGACGCGCTGGCCTGTTTCTTCGCCCATTGGGATGGCGACAACGGGATGAAAGATTAAAGCAATAAGATGAATAGGCTCGCCCTCTCAGGCCGCTTCGCGTCCAGCTCCCCCGAAGGGGGAGCCAAGGACGTTTCGGCTACAGCTCTTGCCTCTCCCTTTGAAAGATTCTCCCCGCGCCGGGGAGAAATGTCACCGCAGGTGATAAAGAGGGAAACAAGGTGGCAGCGCGTGAGCGCTGACGGAGAGGGCGTGGACACTGACAATTACTAGAGGACTTTATTATTATGAAAACCTATCTGATCACCGGCTGTGCCGGTTTTATCGGCTCCAACTTTGTGCATTATATGCTCAAGAAGTACCCGGAGATCCTGCTGGTCAACCTCGATAAGCTGACCTATGCAGGCAACCTGGAAAACCTGAAGGACGTGGAGGGCGACCCCCGCCATGTGTTCGTGCAGGGCGATATCTGCGATAAGGAGCTGGTGGAAAGCCTGTTCCAGAAGTACGATTTCGATTACGTCATCAACTTTGCTGCCGAGAGCCATGTGGACCGTTCCATCAAGAACCCGGAAATCTTTGTGCAGAGCAACGTGATGGGCACCGTCAACCTGCTGCAGCGCGCCAAGGAAGCCTGGTACGATGCCGACGCCAAGACCTGGAAGGAAGGCAAGAAGTACCTGCAGGTGTCCACCGATGAGGTGTACGGTGCTCTGGGTGCCGAGGGCTTCTTCATGGAGACTACTCCGCTGTGCCCCCACAGCCCCTATTCTTCCTCCAAGGCCAGCGCGGATATGTTCGTTATGGCGTTCCACGACACCTACGGCATGCCGGTCAATATCACCCGCTGCTCCAACAACTACGGCCCCTACCAGTTCCCGGAAAAGCTGATCCCCCTGATGATCAACAACGTCAAGCACCACAAGCAGCTGCCCGTCTACGGCGACGGTATGCAGATCCGCGACTGGCTGTATGTGGAGGACCACTGCAAGGCCATCGACATGGTGGCCAACGGCGGCAAGATCGGCGAGGTGTACAACGTGGGCGGCCACAACGAGCGCCCCAACATCTTCATCGTCAAGACCATTATCAACCAGCTGCACGACCGCCTGCAGGACGAGGGCATCAGCGAGGACCTCATCAAGCATGTGGCCGACCGTCTGGGCCACGACCGCCGCTACGGCATCGACCCCACCAAGATCAAGAACGATCTGGGCTGGTACCCCGAGACCCCGTTCGAGAAGGGCATCGTGCTGACCATCGACTGGTATCTGAACCATCAGGAGTGGATGGACCATGTCACCAGCGGCGATTACCAGAACTACTATCAGGATATGTACAAGAATAAGTAACAGCCTGTAAAACGTTAAAAACAAAGAAAAACACCTGCTGTGGAGATTTTTCCACGGCAGGTGTTTTTTGCATCGCTGCTTTATGCGTTATAATGTGGTATCCACCACAAAATCTGCGTTTTCCGCGATCTGGTACTTTGCAAAGTAGCCTTCTTCCAGCGGGATCCACCGGGCGGCAAAGTTTGCGTAGCGTTCACCTTCGCGCTCCTGCAGGCGGCGGATCTGCTCCTCCTTGGAGCAGGTCACGAACACCCGCAGCGTCTCGTATCCGGTCAGCAGCGGGTGGTGGCTGTAGCTGCCCTCCAGAATCACCAGCGGCTGGGTGGGCAGCTCCTGTGCGGGCTGGTACGCGCCCTCCCGGCAGGAGTAGGCCCGGTACTGTACCGGTTGGCCTGCGTAGGCCGGGCGCAGGGCTTCGTCCCGCAGGCGGGCAAGATCCATGTTGGCGCAGGGCGTCTGCTCCCAGCCGTGGGCGCGCTGGGCAGGCGGCAGGTAGAAATCGTCGGTGCGCAGCACGACGCTGGCCGGGAACTGCCGGGCCAGTGCGTTGGCAAGGGTGGTCTTGCCGCTGCCGCAGCGGCCGTCCAGCGCCAGCACCAGCGGTTTGGTGGGGTGCTGGTCCAACGCGGCGGTGAGGATGTCGCGGAGGATTTCAAGTGTGATGTTCTGCGCCATAGTGGGAAAGCTCCTTTTATTCGGAATGGGACCCTCTCAGTCATTGCTTCGCAGTGCCGGCTCTCCCGAAAGGGAGAGCCTTTTGGACACACGGGAAAAGCTTCCCCCGGCCAGGGAAGGCGGCACAAAGTGCCAGAAGGGGAACAGCGGACACGTCCGCGCCTGAGAAGGGCTCAAATGCATTATACCACAACCGCTCCCGGCAGTACAACTGCCGAAAAACTGGGCCCGGAGAAGATGCGGTTTGTCATAAATAACTTTTTTCGAAAAAAGTGTTGACAGACGGCCCCGGCTGTGGTAAGATACAGTCACGTTAGAGATAACTAACTGAGAGAAACAAGGACAGCGGAGCTGTACGATGCGTGTATCACACAAAACGCGCACAGAGCCGTTTCTTTTTTGAACAATCGGTTAGAAATGTCTAACTCATAAACCATCGGGTGTCCGGGCATACTGACCCGGAACCATCACACGGGAGGGCACAGCCATGGAGCGCAATTTTGAAACGGTCATGGTGGAGCAATGTGCCCCGGTGCTGGCGGGGCTCAAGCCTGCGGGCCTGTTCCGCTACGAGACCGGTGACTGCGCCGACCTTGCCCGCCGCGTGAAAAACTGGAACGCCCAGCTCAACCCCAAGGGCCTGCAGGTCCGGGTACTGAAGGGCTGTGTGCGCACCCACCGCTATCTTGTGTATGTCTACCGCGAGAGCAAACTGTGCGCCGTCCTTGCGGACGAAAAGGTGCAGAGCTTTCTCCGGCAGGAGGGCTATCGCCTGCCCGAAAGCGGCGTGCCGGAAGTGCACGGCCTGCTGACCCAGCTGTCCCGGCGGCTGTGCTGCTCGGCAGAATTTCCGCACGAGATCGGCATTTTTCTCGGCTATCCGCTGCACGATGTGGTGGGCTTTATCGAGAACCGCGGCCAGAACTTCACCTGCTGCGGCTGCTGGAAAGCCTACGGTGACCCCGCCATTGCACAGAAGCACTTTGCGCAGCTGACCAAGTGTACAGCCGTGTATCTGCGGCTGTTCCACAGCGGTACCCCCATTCTCCGCCTTGCTGTGGCGGCTTAACACTGACATTCTCTTTTCAAATACTCTCTTTTTATCCTGGCGCCCGCCAGTGTCCACGCACCGACGGGAAGAAATCCTCCTTTTGACACGCGGCCGCGCGGTGCAGACTGACCACTGCACCGTGCGGCTGTGTCACTTTCCGGAAAAATTTTTCACGCCGCACCGGCCGGTCGGCGCAATATTTCTCGGCAGAAAAACGCTCCGGAAACCGGCTTTGGCAGAGTGCACAGCCGGTGACCGCAAAACGGGTGCCAGAATGTTAACATACACGAACTTTGTGTCAAAAAGCTGAGTTAGTTGTTGTTGATTGTGATAAAATCCGGAGGGTTGCGGGGCATAAAATTTGTTTGTTTATATAAACTAACTTTGAATTATGAAAAAATTATTGACAAGAGCGGTTAGCGAGTGTAAACTATCCATGCTGATAGTTGCGGCTGACTAACCGCCGCACATCTCCGATTCAATGAGAAGGGAAGCGGGTATTATGATGCCTTTGACGATGGCAAAAGCGGGCGAGACCGTCACCATCAAAAAGATCACCGGCAAGGATGAAGTCCGCCTGCATCTGGCAGAGCTGGGCTTTGTGGTGGACAGCGAGGTGACCGTGGTCAACGAGATCGCAGGCAACTTGATCATCCAGGTCAAGGAGAGCCGCATCGCGCTGGACAAGACCATGGCAAATCGCATTATGATCGGTTAAATTTGGCTGAGCGGTGTCCGCAACACCGTTTGGGAGACACTCCGAAACTGGACTCGTCTCCAATAAAGACAAGTAGAGGAGGATTTACAATGAAGACTCTGAAAGACGCCAAGGTCGGCGAGACCATCACCGTGGCAAAGCTGCACGGCGAAGGCCCCGTGAAGCGCCGCATCATGGACATGGGCATCACCAAGGGTGTTGAGATCTATGTCCGCAAGGTGGCACCTCTGGGCGACCCCATGGAGCTGACCGTGCGCAACTACGAGCTGAGCGTGCGCAAGGCCGACGCCGAAATGATCGAAATCGTCTGATTCCAAAGGGAGGAAAGGTAACGCAATGAGCATTAAGATTGCACTCGCCGGTAACCCGAACTGCGGTAAAACGACCCTGTTCAATAATCTGACCGGCTCCAATCAGTACGTCGGCAACTGGCCCGGCGTTACGGTGGAAAAGAAGGAAGGCAAGCTGAAGGGCGATAAGGATGTCATCATCCAGGACCTGCCCGGTATCTACTCGCTGTCTCCGTACACGCTGGAGGAAGTCGTCTCCCGTACTTATCTGGTCAAGGAGAAGCCCGATGCCATCCTGAACATCATCGACGGCACCAACATCGAGCGTAACCTGTACCTGACCACCCAGCTGATCGAGCTGGGTATCCCGGTGGTCATGGCTGTGAACATGATCGACCTGGTGCGCAAGAACGGTGATAAGATCGACCTGAAGAAGCTCAGCGCAGAGCTGGGCTGCCAGGCCGTCGAGATCAGCGCGCTGAAGGGCGAGGGCACCGAGGCTGCTGCAAAGGCTGCTGTGGCTGCCGCAAAGGCAACCAAGGCTGCTGAGCTGCCCCATGTCTTCACCGGCAGCGTGGAGCACGCCATCGCTCACATTGAGGAGTCCATTCAGGGCAAGGTCGATGACCGCTTCCTGCGCTGGTACGCCGTCAAGCTGTTCGAGCGCGACGACAAGGTCATGGACGAGCTGAAGCTCGACAAGAGCCTGATCGACCACATCGACCAGCACATCAAGGACTGCGAAGCTGAGATGGACGATGACGCCGAGAGCATCATCACCAACCAGCGCTATGCTTACATCAACACCGTGGTCGGCAAGGCCGTCAAGAAGAAGGCCCGCGTCGAGCACCTGACCGTTTCTGATAAGATCGACCAGATCGTGACCAACCGTATCCTGGCTCTGCCCATCTTCGCGCTGGTCATGATCCTGATGTACTCCCTGTCCATGGGCACCTCCATTGCAGACGGCGGCTGGTCCATCGGCACCTTTGCCACCGACTGGACCAATGATGTGCTGTTCGGTGAGATCGTGCCGGGCGCACTGGGCGGCTTCCTGGAGAGCATCGGCGTGGCAGGCTGGCTGTACGGCCTGATCATGGACGGCATCGTCGCCGGTGTCGGCGCAGTTCTGGGCTTCGTGCCGCAGATGCTGGTCCTGTTCTTCCTGCTGTCCATCCTGGAGGACATCGGCTACATGTCCCGTGTCGCCTTCATCATGGACCGTATCTTCCGCAAGTTCGGCCTGTCCGGCAAGAGCTTCATCCCCGTGCTGGTGGGTACCGGCTGCGGTGTGCCGGGCGTCATGGCTTCCCGTACCATCGAGAACGAGCGTGACCGCCGCATGACCATCATGACCACCTGCTTCATCCCCTGCGGCGCAAAGATGCCCATCATCGGCCTGATCGCAGGTGCCATGTTCGGCGGCTCTCCGCTGGTGGCTGTTTCTGCTTACTTCATCGGCATGGCTGCCATCATCTGCTCCGGCATCATCCTGAAAAAGACCAAGATCTTTGCCGGCGACCCGGCTCCCTTCGTTATGGAGCTGCCCGCTTACCATGTGCCTGCCTGGGGCAACGTGTTCCGTGCTACCTGGGAGCGCGGCTGGTCCTTCATCAAGCGTGCCGGTTCCGTCATTCTGCTGGCGACCGTCGTGCTGTGGTTCCTGCAGGGCTTCGGCTTCGAGAACGGTGCCTTCGGCATGGTCGAGGATCAGGACAACTCCGTCCTGGCTGCCATCGCCACCAAGATCGCATGGATCTTCGCTCCTCTGGGCTTCGGCAACTGGCGTGCAACCGTTGCTTCCGTCTCCGGCCTGATCGCCAAGGAGAACGTTGTTGGTACCTTCGGTGTTCTGTATCACTTCGGCGGCGAGCTGTCTGAGAACGGCGACGAGATCTGGGCCGCTGTGGCACAGGATTACACCGCACTGTCTGCTTACGCCTTCATGATCTTCAACCTGCTGTGCGCTCCCTGCTTCGCAGCGATGGGCGCCATCAAGCGCGAGATGAACAACGGCAAGTGGACCGCTATCGCCATTGGTTATATGTGCGCTCTGGCTTACTGCGCCGCTCTGGTGGTGTACCAGCTGGGCGGCCTGATCACCGGTGAGATTGGCTTCAACTTCTTCACCATCGTGGCTGCTGTTGTTCTGGTGGCCTTCATCTACCTGATGGTGCGTCCCAACAAGTACGTTGGTGACAACGAGGTCAAGATCGACGTCTCCAAGATCAAGTAAAAACGCTTTGCATTCTGAAAGGGTGTGTTTTGTATGATGGAATTTCTCGCCGCGAATTTTAATCTGCCTACCATCATTGTGGCGGTTATCGTGTTTGGCGGTGTGGGCTGGATCACATGGCACTCCCACAAGCATGGCGGCGGCTGTGGCGGCTGCGGAGAAGGCGGCTGCAATGGTGATTGCGGCGGCTGCGGTGGCTGCCACTAAAAGGTAAACCGCAACGGGGCGCGGGCTGGAAACTTTCGGCTCGCGCCCTTTTTTGAAAAACAAAAAGTTAGCTTTGGATAACATTGGAAAATATGAAAACGAAAGAGAGTGATCGGCATGGAACTGACGTCGGCACATCTGCGCTACCTGCTGGCGATCTATGAAGTCTCGCAGACCCATCTGGATATCAGCTCCCGCAGCATCGCCGAAAAGCTGGGCGTGACCAAGCCTTCGGTGGTGCGCATCATGAACCTGCTGATGGACCGCGGCATGATCGTCAAGGAGCATTACGGCAAAATTTACCTCACGGACCGCGGCATCTGGGTGGCAAAACAGGTGGACCAGGAGCTGCAGAACATTCTGGCCCACTTCCCGCCGGTGAGCGCGCTGCTGACCGAGGAAGAAAAGTGGAACGCGGCGCTGGCCATGACCAGTGCCCTGCCGGACCGAATCTTCACCGGCGAATACGACCGCCTGTTCGGCGAAGACGCTGAAAAGGCAGAAACGGAGAAAGCTCAGTGATCAACAAAAAACTGCTTTCCTTTGACCGCGGTGCCCTGCGCTATGTAGGGCTGAACGTGCTGTTCCAGTGGCTGGGCATGCTGTGCAACGTGGTGTTCGTCACGGCTGTTGCCCGGCTGATCGGCGCAGCCTTTGCGGGCAGCCTGACCAGCGCTCTGCTGTGGCAGCAGCTGGTGCTGTGCCTTGTCACGGTGCCGCTGCGCTTCGGCTTTACCATGCTGGCCTCCGGCATGAGCGACAAGGCCTCGAAGGACGTCAAGCGCACCCTGCGCAGCAATATTTACGCCAAACTCACCCGTCTGGGCTCCAACTACACCGAGACGGTGGCCACCAGCGAGGTGGTCATGCTGGCCAGCGAGGGCGTGGAACAGATCGACACCTACTTTGCAAAGTACCTGCCCCAGCTGTTTTATAGCCTGCTGGCCCCGGTCACCCTGTTCGTGCTGCTGGTGGGCGTGCACGCGCGGTCGGCCATCATCCTGCTGTGCTGCGTGCCGCTGATCCCCATGTCCATCGTGGCGGTGCAGAAGTTCGCCAAAAAGCTGCTGAACAAATACTGGGGCGAGTACACCACCCTGGGCGACAGCTTCCTCGAGAACATTCAGGGCCTGACCACCCTGAAGATCTATCAGGCCGACGGCTGGAAGCACGAGCAGATGAACGCCCAGGCCGAGCGCTTCCGCAAGATCACCATGAAGGTGCTGACCATGCAGCTGAACTCGGTGACCCTGATGGACCTGATGGCCTACGGCGGCGCGGGCCTTGGCATCATCAGTGCAGTGTCAGCCTTTGCCAAAGGCCAGCTCAGTTTGACGGCCACGCTGACCATCGTGCTGCTGGCGGCAGATTTCTTTTTGCCGCTGCGGCTGCTGGGCAGCTACTTCCACATCGCCATGAACGGTGCGGCCTCGGCCGAGAAAATCTTCAAGCTGCTGGCGGCCGACGAACCCGCCGACGGCGATCGCGTGCCCGGCGAGGACACCGCCCTGCGGCTGGAGCACGTTACCTTCGGCTATGAGAAGGACCGCACCATCCTGCACGAGGTGTCCCTCACCATCCCGCAGGGCAGCTTCGTCTCGCTGGTGGGCGAGTCTGGCTGCGGCAAGAGCACCATTGCGGCCCTGCTGGCGGGCAGCCGCACCGGCTACACCGGCAGCGTGACCCTGGGCGGCGTGCCGGTAGGGGAGCTGCAGCAGGAGCAGCGCCTGCACACCCTGACTGTGGTGCCTCACAATGCCACCATCTTCAAGGGCACCGTGGAAGAAAACCTGCGCATGGCAAAGCCCGATGCCGCCGAGAGCGAGCTCTGGGCCGCGCTGGAGCAGGTGAACCTGGCGGACTTCTGCCGCAGCCAGAACGGCCTGCAGACGGCCCTGCACGAGGGCGGCTCGAATCTATCCGGCGGCCAGCGCCAGCGCCTTGCCATGGCAAGAGCGCTGCTGCACGATACGCCCATTTACCTGTTTGACGAGGCCACTTCCAATGTGGATGCCGAGAGCGAGAACGATATCATGGCCGCCATCCACAGCCTTGCAGGCAAGAAGACGGTCATCCTCATCTCGCATCGTCTGGCCAATGTGGTGGACAGCGATTGCATCTATGTGCTGGACAAGGGCTGCATCGTGGAGCAGGGCAAACACGCCGACCTGCTGGCGGCACAGGGCGCGTACAGCCGCTTGTACACTGCTCAGAAACAGCTGGAAACACTGGGAAAGGAGGATGCCTGATATGAACAAGAACACAAATCACCGCAGCCCCTTTGCCATTGTGGGGCGGCTCATCGTGCTGGTCAAGCCCATGCTGCCCATCATGCTGGCGGCCATCGTCATGGGTGTGGCGGGCCACTTCTGCGCCACCTTCATCACCATCTTCGGCGGCTTTGGCATCCTGCGTGCGCTGGGCCTTGCCAGCCCGGTGGGCACCGTGGGCGCGGCCTTTGCCTGCATTCTGGTGTTTGCCCTGCTGCGCGGCGTGCTGCGCTATGCCGAGCAGGCGTCCAACCACTCTATCGCCTTCAAGCTGCTGGCCCTCATCCGGGATAAGGTCTTTGGTGCTTTGCGCCGCCTGACACCGGCAAAGCTGGAGGGCCGTGACCGCGGCGACCTCATCTCCCTCATCACGGCCGACATCGAGGCGCTGGAGGTGTTCTACGCCCACACCATCTCGCCCATCTGCATTGCCTTCCTCTGCGTCATCGGCATGACGGGCTTTGTGGGCAGCTACCACATCCTGCCCGCGCTGGTGCTGCTGGCGGGCTGCCTGCTGGTGGGCATTGCCCTGCCGGTGTGGAGCGCCAAGCGCGGCGACCGGGTGGCCCGGGAGTACCGTCAGGCGCTGGCCGACACCAACAGCTATGTGCTGGAAAGTCTGCGCGGCCTGCGGGACACCCTGCAGTATCAGGACACGGCGTCCCGCGCCGAGGGCATCAACGCCCACAGCGAGACGCTGGGCGAAAAGCAGAAGGCCCTCAAGTACCGCGAGGGCCTCACTGTGGCCATCACCAATACCCTCATCCTGTTCACCGTCATTGCGGTGCTGGGTGTGAGCCTGCGCCTGTATCAGAACGGCCAGCTGGGCGTGGAGGGGGTACTGGTATGTACCCTGTCGGCTCTGAGCTCCTTTGGCCCGGTGGTGGCGCTGGCAAACCTCGGTGCCAGCCTGACCCAGGTGTTCGCCAGCGCAGACCGCGTGCTGGACCTGCTGGACGAAGAACCCGTCACCGCCGACGTGACCGACGGCACTGACACTGCCTTTGCCGGGGCCGAGGCACAGAACGTCAGCTTTGCTTACGCCGACGAGGAAGTGCTGCATGATTTGAGCCTGACCATCCCGGAAAAGAAGATCGTGGGCATCACGGGACGCTCCGGCAGCGGCAAGTCCACCTTCCTGCGGCTGCTGATGCGGTTCTGGGACGTTTCCAGCGGCAGCATCCGCTTTGGCGGGGAAGATATCCGCCGCGTGAATACCGCCGCGCTGCGGGCCCAGGAGAGCCTTGTGACGCAGGAGACGGAACTGTTCGACGATACCATCGAGAACAACATCCGCATCGCCAAGCGCGACGCCACCCACGAGGAAGTGGAAGCCGCCTGCAAAAAGGCGGCACTGGATGGCTTTATCCGCAGCCTGCCCAAAGGGTATGACACCCCGGTGGGAGAGCTGGGCGGAGCCCTTTCCGGCGGCGAGCGCCAGCGCATCGGTGTGGCACGCGCCTTCCTGCACGATGCACCCTTCCTGCTGCTGGACGAGCCCACCTCGAACCTCGACAGTCTGAACGAGGGCGTGATCCTCAAGGCCGTCCGGGCTGAGTGCAGGGACAAAACGGTGCTGCTGGTGTCGCACCGCAAGTCCACCATGGCGGCAGCCGACGTGAGCTTCTCGGTGGAGAGCGGACGCCTGAGTTGATGCAGAGTTAAAAAATAACGCCTGTCCCGGCTGGGACAGGCGTTATTTTTATTCTTACTTGAGTGCGCTCAGGATCTGGTTTGCGATGTACCGATGCCCCCGGACGGTGGGGTGGGCATCGCTGGAAGTCTGCGTGAAGGTCACGGGGACGTAGGTCACGCCCTCCTGCTGCGCGGCAAGCTCTTTGGCAAAGCGGTTCAGGTCGCAGAAATAGCGGTTCCATGCGGGCAGCAGGGGCACCGGGTCGTACCAGCCAACCAGCAGGATGGTCGCGTCCGGGTTCAGCTTGCGGATCTCCTGCAGGATCAGGGGCAGGTTCGTGGTCACATGGGTGTAGGCATCGCGGCAGATGACGTCCATGCCGTGGAACAGCAGGCGGTTGGTGTCCCGGGTCTCCTCCGGGGTCAGGCGCAGCTGGCGCAAGGCGCTGGTCATGGCCTGAAGGTTTTCAAGGCTGAAGTTCCGCAGATCGCCGCTAACCGTCAGTTCAACCAGCTTCTCGCTCTTCCAGTGGGTCGCCTCGCCCAGCCCCATGACGCAGGGCACCGTCGCATCGTTGGAGCCGATCTGGATGGAGATGATGTCGGCTTTGCGCAGATAGTCCTGAAACTGGGGGTAGGTGTAGGTGCTGCCGGTAGCCTGATTCGGCTGGGACGTCCCGCTGTCCCGCACCATGTCCAGAAGGTCGGCGCTCATCAGACCCGGCAGACCCAGATCAATGGCGTGCTGCCGGTCCAGCCCAAGGCCCTGGGCCACCAGTGCGATGTAGCTCTGGTCTGGGTAGCCCTCAAAGTTGGCCGAATAGTCCAGCCCGGACTCGGTAGGGGTGCAGAGGACCCCCGGCAGCCCCACACCGGCCGCGATGCTGTCGCCCAGCGCCACATAGGTGAGCTGCGGCTCCGGTTCGCCGTCTGTCTGTGCATCGGCGGGCAGGGCGGTCTCCTGCTCGGCAGGCGCTGCGGTCTGCTCTTGCTGCACCTCTGCCGCTTCGGAAGCAAGCAGCTCCGTCTGTTCGTCGGCAGCAAATGCAGGCATGGCCAGCAGCACAAGCGCTGCTGCTGCGGCCAGAAAGCTGGCAAATTTTTTGTTTTTCATTGTGATTCCTTCTTTCCGGAATGACTGCACCTGCGCGGTACAGCTGTTGTCTCTATGATAAAATGGAAAGCAAAAATTGTCAACTGACAAAATTCAAAATCTGTGCAGGGCGCGCTGCACCCGCAAAAATAAAAAAGCTCCCCCAAACGGAGGAGCGGGCGCGTTGGCGCCGGAGAGGGGCATGCCCCCCAGATTCAAATTCAGTAATCGCGGGAGGTGATCTCCTCCTCCAGCTTACGGTAATCCACCTTGCCCACGGGGGTCAGCGGCATCTCGGAGATGAACTTATAGCCCACGGGCTGCACATACTCCGGCAGTTCTTCCTTGCACAGCTGGCGCAGTTCGCGCACGATCTGGCGCTTTTTCTTGTCGCCTTCCGGGTCCAGCACCACATAGACGAAGGGCAGGCGGCCCTGCACATGGTCCTTGTCGGTGCAGCCCACCACCGAGCACTGGTGCACGGCGGGGTGGCGGCTGATGACGTTTTCGATCATGGAGGGGAACACTTTGAAGCCATCGTGACGGATGATCATGCGCTTGATGCGGGCATCCAGATACACAAAGCCGTCCTCGTCCATGTAGCCCAGGTCGCCGGTGTGCACCCAGAGCTGGCCGTCCGCGTGGCGGCGCAGCACCATGGCGGTCTCGTCGGGCTTGTTGTAGTAGCCCTTCATGGCGGTGGGGGTGCAGATGCAGATCTCGCCGCGCTCGCCAATGGGCAGCTCGGTCTCGGTGCCGGGCTCAAAAACGGACACCACGGTGTTCAGCATGGGGATGCCCACGCTGCCGGGCTTGGTCACGTTGCCGGCGGCGATGGTGGCGGCCGAGGAAACCTCGGTCATGCCGTAGCCCTTGGCCAGCGGGTACTCCACGCCGTGCTCCTTGAGGAACTCGTTCACGGTCTGCTCGGCACCCAGCGGCAGCGAGTCGCCGCCGGCGGCGTAGTTGCGGATAAAGGAGAGGTCCTTGTTCTTCAGCAGCAGGGAAGCGGCCATCTGCTGGTAGTGGGCGGGCACGCCGAACATGTGTTCGGGCTTGTGCTTCCAGATCAGGGCACCCAGCTTGTCGGGATCCAGATTGGGGATGATGATGACATGCAGGCCCATGACCAGCGGCATGTGCACACCGCAGGCGTAGCCGTAGGCGATGAACGGCGGCATGATGTTCATCAGCTTCTGGCCGCGGTGGAACAGACGGCTCTGGGCGGCAAACTCATGGGCCAGTGCGTTGAAATTGTGGTCCGTGAGCATGACGCCCTTGGGCGAACCGGTGGTGCCGCCGGTGTGCACCACCACGCAGGTGTGCTGCGGGTCGTAGGGTTCGGCGTTCATGCTCTGGTTTTTGCCGGCCGCGATGAAGTCCTTCCAGTGGAGGACGTTGGATTTGTAGCTGTTGCGGTCGGGGTTCGTCATCTTGTAGCCGATGGCCAGATGCAGCGGCAGCGAGTCTGCCGGGCTGATGACCAGCACCCGCTCCACGCTGGTGCGCTTGGCGGCCTGGTGGCAGCGCTCGTAGGTGACGTTCAGGCAGATGAGCAGGCGGGAGCTCACTTCCTCAATGTACTCGTGGATGCCCTCGGCGCTGTAGCGCGGGTCCACCAGATTCAGCGAGGCACCGATCATGTCGGCGGCATAGAAGGCGTAAATGACCTCCGGGGTCATGACGCTGACCACGGTGATGATATCGCCCTTCTTCACGCCGATGCCGCGGAAGGCGGCGGCCGTCTTTTTCACGTTGACGATCAGGTCTGCAAAGGTGATCTTGCGGCCATAGTATTCCAGCGCAGTCTCGGGCAGGTGGTTCTTGTTCTGGCGGCAGACGTACTCAAAGGCCGAACACTCCGGCAGGGGCAGGTCAATGAACTTCTGGTCGTAGTATTTCAGCCAGGGCTTCGCAGTGGACGCATAGAGCGGTTCACGCTGTTCAGTAGTCATAGAATCAAGTCCTCTTTTCTTTCTTCTTCTTCTTTTCATTGCTAAAAGCCGACAGCTTTGCAAAGAAGATGAAAGCCGCCGGTCAGAACACGCTAATAACTCAAAAATTAGAATCAATGATGCAGATTCTATTGTAGTGGAGCTGCCTGAGAATGTCAAGAAATAAACTATGAATGTTGCGTAAAAGAGCCGTAAAACAACGATCCAGCCCGAAATGTCGGAGGTCAGCGCGGCAGCCACTGCTCGGCTTCGGCGGCACTGCACAGCACAAAATGCTCAGGCCGCAGCTCGCGCCACTGGGGCGCTTCGCGGCTGTAATCGTGCATGGAAGGGTCATAGACCAGCAGTTTTTTCTCCCGTTCCCGGCGGGGGTCCGGCATGGGGATGGCAGAGAGCAGGCTGCGGGTGTAGGGGTGGATGGCGTGGGCCACCAGTTCTTCGGCCTCGGCCAGCTCCACGATGCGGCCCTTGTGGATGACCGCGATGCGGTCCGAGATATAGCGCATCACCGAAAGGTCGTGGGCGATGAACAGGTAGGTGATGCCGCGCTCTTTCTGCAAACGGCGCAGCAGGTTCAGCACCTGGGCACGGATGGACATATCCAGTGCGCTGATGGGCTCATCGGCCACGATGAACTCCGGCTCCACGATGAGGGCGCGGGCAATGCCGATGCGCTGGCGCTGGCCGCCGGAAAATTCGTGGGGGAAGCGGGAGGCAAACTCCGGCAGCAGGCCCACGTCCAGCAGCGCCTGCCGGACTTTTTCGGCACGCTCGGCGGCGGAGAGGTCGGGCCGGACGTTCTGCAGGCCCTCGCCCACGATATAGCTCACCTTGGCGCGCTCGTTCAGCGAGGACTGCGGGTCCTGAAAGATCATCTGGATCTCCTTGATGATCTGTTTGTCCAGTGTGCGGCTGATCTTGCCGTTGATCTTCTGGCCCTTATACAGAATGTCGCCGCCGGAGGTGGGCAGGATGCGCAGGATAGCCCGGCCGATGGTGGTTTTGCCGCTGCCGCTCTCGCCCACAAGGCCGAAGGTCTCGCCTTTGTAGATTTTGAATGTGGCGTCCTGCACGGCGGGGTAGGCTTTTTTGCCGGAGCCGTAGGTCACGTTCAGGTGGTTCACTTCCACCAGAACTTCGCGTTCGTTTTCCATCTTACAGCCCCTCCTTTTGCAGTTTTTTCACCGCAGCAGGCGGCTCGATGTGCGGTGCGCGCGGGTCCAGCAGCCAGGTCTTGGCCTTGTGGGTGGGCGACACTTCAAAATAAGGCGGGCACTTGACGAAGTCGATCTTCAGCGCCTGCGGGTTGCGGGGCGCAAAGGCATCGCCGCGAATTTCCGCAAACAGGTTTGGCGGGGTGCCCACAATGTTGAACAGGTCTTCGCCCTTCACGCCCATCTGCGGCATACTGGACAGCAGCGCCCATGTGTAGGGGTGGCGGGGGTCGTAGTAAATGTCGTCAGCGGTGCCGATCTCCACGATGTCGCCCGCGTACATCACGGCCACCCGGTCTGCAATGTTGGCCACAACGCCCAGGTCGTGGGTGATCATGACGATGGTCAGGTCGTACTTGACCCGCATTTCTTTTAAAAGCTGCAAAATTTGCGCCTGAATGGTCACGTCCAGTGCGGTGGTGGGCTCGTCGCAAATGAGAATTTTCGGGCTGCAGGCCACCGCAATGGCAATGACCACGCGCTGGCGCATACCGCCGGAGAACTCGTGCGGGTACTGCTTGAACCGCTTTTCCGGGTCCGAGATGCCCACATCCCGCAGGTATTCCAGCGTTTTTTCCTTGGCGGCAGCACCCTTCAGGCCCTGATGCAGGGTGACGGCTTCCATGATCTGGTCGCCGATGGTTTTGAGCGGGTTCAGGCTGGTCATGGGGTCCTGCATGATCATGGCGATCTCGCGGCCCCGCACCCGCAGCCAGTCCTTCTCGGTCTTCAGGTCGGAAAGGCGCAGCGGCTTGCCGTCCGCCATGCCGTAGTAATCAATGGTGCCGCCGGTGATGGCACCGTTGGCGTCCAGCAGACCCATAAAGCTCTTGGTAAAAACGCTCTTACCCGAGCCGCTCTCGCCCACGATGGCAAGCACTTCGCCTTGGTACAAATCAAGGTCGATGCCCCGGATGGCGTGCAGCACTTTTCCACGCAGATTGAATCGGATGTTGACATCTTTTGCGGAGAGAATGAGCTGGTCGTGTTCCATGATATTCCCTCCTTACTGCAGATGGTTCTTCGGGTCGGCAGCATCCGAGAAGGCGTTGCCGATCAGATAGAACGCGATGGTGACAAAGCTCAAGATCAGGGTGGGGTACAGCAGCTGGTAGCGCAGGCCCGCCTGCATCATCACCTTGCGGCCGTCGTTGACCAGGTTGCCCAGCGAGGGCGTCTCCACCGAAAGGCCCAGGCCGATGTAGGTGATGAACACCTCGTTGCCAATGGCTTCCGGGATGGTGAGGGCCATGCGCAGCATGATGACCGACACCAGATAGGGCAGCAGGTTGCGGAAAACGATGCGCACGGTGGGCGTGCCGATGCAGCGGGACGCCACGTTGTAGTCCCGGTCACGGATGATCAAAATCTGGTTGCGGATGAAGCGGGCCATCTCGATCCAGCCCTTGATGGACATGCCCAGGATCATGGTCCAGATGCTGGGCGTTGCCACATAGGAGATCAAAATCAGCACGATGGCGGTGGGGATGTTATCGAAGATGTTGTACAGTTCGGTGAACACGAAGTCCAGCCCGCGCACATAGCCCCACAGCACACCGGCGGTGATGCCCACCACGGCCTCGATGAGGGCCACGAAGAAGGCGATGGTCAGGCTGGTGCGGGCACCGGCCCAGATGCGGGCCCACAGGTCCTGCCCGATGGCGTTGGAGCCCCAGATAAAGCCCATCTCACCG
>ERZ780012.218-NODE-218-length-25263-cov-2.89745_pt1 | contig 25263 bp, 8 predicted proteins | sample MGYA00511869_ERZ780012 | MGnify/ENA primary metagenome ERZ780012 (study PRJEB29588, sample SAMEA2161608) | human gut metagenome | biome: human gut; feature: human-associated habitat; material: faeces | place: Denmark | collected 2008/2010 ... | reverse complement strand
TGGCTATTGAACGCTTATTCGGGCGCAGGGTGGCAGTCGCTCGTTACGTGCGCCGTCGGAGTAGTGTGCGCATTGTGCGTGCCGTCCTCCTTTACCACCAAAATCAAAGGCCTTGCAAAAGGGGATAATCGCAGAGCTTATACGGGAGTGGTCAATAGGCGAGGAAGAGAACTTGCGTCCCGATTGTCCTCCGCTTCCGACGTGTTTTACGATATGTCGAAAAACCTCGAAAAATTTGCCGAAAACTCTTCGGAGTGTTCCCCGGACAAACTTGCAAAGGACGTCGCAAAGAATTTTTGCGGACGATGCAGGGACAGAGAAATTTGCTTTTCTGCACTGGGTGCGGACACGGCGGACGTGATTTTGCCGATGGCGGACGCGGCAATCAACAGAGGCAAGGTTACAATCCTCGATATGCCGCCTTTCGTCACGAGCAGATGCTCCAACATGCACTCGCTTGCTTCCGCGATAAATTTGAGCGCGGACGCATACAAGAAGAGAGTGAGTGCGGCAAAAAGTCTTGCGTCTTGCAAAAATCTGATGTCCGAACAGTTTGCAGGCATTGCGTTGGTGCTGGATTCGCTTGCATGCTCTTGCGCCGAACAGGTGAACTTTGCGTCGGACGACGTGGAACTTCTGAAAGCGGAACTTCTGAAACACAACGTCGTGGCAAGCGAAATCGTGGTGTGCGGAGAAGGCTCGTCGGTGAGCGCAACGCTTGTGGTGCGGGATTGCGATGCGCAAAAAGCAGTGCTTGCAAGGGTTGTGTCCAAAAGTTTGGGCGCGAGAATGGAAATATCCAAAATTCAGGACAAAGGCACTCAAAAGGCGGTGTTTTTGGACTGTGCGCCGATATACGAAGTCGCCTACGGCATAGCGCAAAAGAAATTCGGCGAAGAGAGCGAATGCGGCGATACGTTGAGCGTGCTTTGTCCGTCGAGAACACGCAGACTTTTTGCGCTTTGCGACGGTATGGGACACGGTGACAAAGCAAGCGAAACAAGCAAAAACGCCGTGAAAATGATTGAGAGTTTTTATCGCGCCGGCATAGAGTCGAGCATCGTTTTGAGTCTTGTCAACAAGTTGTTGAAGCTCGGAGCGGAAGATATGTTTTCAACCCTCGATATTTCGGTTTTGGATATGCAAACGGGCGGACTCGACGTTGTGAAACTCGGCTCGGCAAGCAGTTTTATCATACGTAAAGACAACATCGAAATGCTCACTTGCACCGCCGCGCCCATAGGTATCGTGGACGACGTTGACAGCATAACGTCGCGCTATCAGCTGTTTGACGGAGATATGGTGCTTATGATGAGCGACGGAGTTTTCGACGCTCTCGATTCCAAAGGCGTTTGCGAAGTTATAGACGAGGCAGATACGCAAAATCCGCAAACCCTTGCCGACGTCGTGCTTGAAAAGGCACTCCAAAACGGAGCGAACGACGATTGCACGGTGCTGGCGTTGAGATTGTTTATGACCTGAGATTTGTGTGACATAATGTGTTGTGTTTTTTGCCGTGTTGCTGTATAATTGCGATATGGCAGTCGATATTCAAATAAATTTGAATAAGTTTATTTCAAATCCGTCTTTTGCAGGCAAAACCATAGGCGTGGCTTTAAGCGGCGGCAGGGATTCCGTTGCGCTTGCCTATGCACTCAAAAAGGCGGACGTTTCTTTGATTGCCGTCAACGTCGAACACGGAATAAGGGGCGAAAGCAGCGTAAACGACAGCAAATTCGTCGAAGAATTTTGCAAAAAATACGATATTCCGCTTTTGAGTTTTTCGGTTGACGTTCCATCTTTTTGCAAGCAAAACGGCTACACCACGGAGCAAGGCGCGAGAATATTGCGCTACGATATTTTCGACAAGGTGCTTTCGGACGGAAAATGCGATTTTATCGCGCTTGCGCACCATGCGGACGACCAGGTGGAAACGGTGTTTATGCGCATAATTCGCGGTACGGGCGTCAGAGGCCTTTGCGGAATGAGCGCGGTAAGCGGCAAATATATCCGTCCTCTGCTCGATTGCACCAGAGAGGATATAAACGATTTTATCGCAAAAAACGAGTTGCTTTACGTTGACGACGAAACCAATTTCGACACCGACTACACACGCAACTTTTTGCGCGAGGAACTTGAAAAAATCAAGCAAAGATTTCCTGCTCTTTGCACGTCGGTGTCACGACTTTGCTCGAATGCGAGCGAGGTTTGCGATTATATAAAAAGCAATACTCCGACTTTGAGTTTGGACGGCGGTGAAGTCAAGGTGGACACCAAATACTTCGACGAGTGCGTGATTGCAAAAGAACTCGTTTTGCAAGCCGCAAAATTGCTGGACGTTTGCCAGGATATAGAGCAAAGACACTTTGCAATCGTCCTCGCTCTCAAAGACGCTCAAAACGGAAAACGCGTCGAACTTTCTCACGGACTTGTGGCGCACAAAGACGGCGAGTATATCGTTTTTGCAAAAGACGAAGAGAAAAACGAGTGCGAAGCAAAGAAGTTTTGCGAGGGCGAATTTGCGGACCTCGGAGTGAAAATCACGAAAATCGAGAGCGTTTGCAAAGAAAAATTGCGTGAAAACGGCATTGAAAATTGCAATAGGACACTGTATATAGACGGGGATAAATTGCCCCAAAATGCCGTTTTGAGAAGAATAAAACCGGGGGATTATATCCAAAAATTCGGCGGCGGAACAAAGAGCGCGGGTGACTTTCTGACCGATAAAAAAGTGCCTTTGCGCAAGAGAAAAAAACTTGTCGTTGTCGCAAACGGAAGCGAAGTTTTTGCTATATTCGGCGTGGAAATTTCAAAAAGCGTCGCACTGGATTGCGACACGAAATCGACGTTTGAATTGAAAATCATTTGAAAAATGCGACAAACGGCGGCAATGCACCGAAAATACACCATGAAAAATTATATAACGGAGATATAAAAATGTACGGCAAAGAAATCAAAAAAATTCTCGTATCGCGTGAAGAAATCGCAAAAAGAGTTGCCGAACTCGGCAAACAAATCAGCGAAGATTACAAGGGCGAATCCGTTACGCTGGTTTGCACTTTGAGAGGCGCAAGCATCTTTTTTGCAGACCTCGTGAGAGAAATCGAGGGCGACGTCGAGATAGATTTTATCGCAGTGTCCAGCTACGGCGCAGGCACGAAATCGAGCGGCGAAGTGAAGATGATAAAAGATTTGTCCGAGCCTATCAAAGACAAAAACGTGATTATCGTCGAGGACATCATCGACACCGGCATCACGCTTTGTTATTTGAAAAAACTTTTGCTTGCACGCGCACCCAAGTCGCTCAAAGTTTGCTCGTTGCTCGACAAACCGTCAAGAAGACAAGTGGACTTCAAAGGCGACTATATCGGATTTGAAATCGAAAACGAATTTGTGGTCGGCTACGGTTTGGATTACGGCGAGAAGATGAGAAACTTTAAGGACGTTTGCGTGCTTGCTCCCGAGGTTTACGGTGGCTGAAAAGAAGGACAAACTCATCGCTTTGGCAAATTGCTTTAAGCCCTTCGCAACGCTTTACGAAGTGGGCGGAGCGGTGCGCGACGAACTGCTCGGCATAGATTGTTTCGACGTGGACGTTTGCGCACAACTCGTGGTTGACGATGTCAAAAAGATATTGTCAAACACCGATTTTGTCGTTTCGGACAGAAATTTGCGTATGGGCACGGTGCATATATCGAGCGGTGATTTTGTGTGCGAATACACGACTTTTCGCACGGACAGCTATGACGTTTCAAGCGGCGAGCACACTCCCAAAGACGTGCGTTTCACAACGGATATGAACCTTGACGCAAAGCGCAGGGACTTCAAATGCAATGCGCTTTACAAGGACGTTCTGACGGGTGAAATCGTCGATTTGCTCGGCGGTGTTGAGGATGTCAAAAAAAAAATCGGGTCAACCGCCGACGAGCCGGAAATCGTTTTCGAGGCGGACGGATTGCGCATTTTGAGAATGGTCAGATTTGCGGCGGAACTCGGATTCGACGTCGAAAAAAACACCTACGAAGTCGCAAAGAAAAACGCATGGCGCGTCAAAGATATTGCCGTCGAACGAATACGCGACGAGCTTGAAAAGATTTTCGTTGCGGACGCAAAGCATCCCGAGCTTAACCTCAAAGACGCACACGTCAGAGGTTTGAGAATGCTCGACGACCTCGGACTTGTGGATATGCTTTTGCCCGAACTTGCCGCGCTCAAAGGTCTTGAACAACCGAAAAAATACCATATATACGACGCTTACGAGCATACAGTCAAAGCGTTTGAGTGCGCTCCTCCGAGATTGAGATTCGCCGCACTTTTGCACGATATAGGCAAAGCGGAATCTATAAAATCGACGGGCAATATGCACTCGCACGCTCAAATCGGCGCGGAGCTGGCAGACGGAATTTGCAAGCGTTTTAAATTGCCCAATTCCGAAAGGAAAAGACTTGTCAAAATCGTTGCGCTGCATATGACTGACGTAAAGGGCAACATGCCGAAGGGAAAACTTCGCAGATTCGTCGTGGAAAACTTTGACGTCATACGCGATCTTTGCGATTTTATGGACGCCGACTCTATCGCGCATAAGGGCGAGGCGGGAAGGGCTGACGCAATACGCCGAGTCGTGAAAGAAATCGAGGACGACGGCACTCCGCTTTGCGTGAAAGATTTGAAAATAAGCGGACAAGATTTGGTAAATATGGGCGTGGATGAAAAAATGCGAGGAAAAATTCTCGAAGAACTTTTGCTCGACACTGCCGAGAATCCCACTCTCAACGACAGGGAGAAGGCAATAGACTACGTCGAAAACAAACGGAAAGACAATCGCGATTGAAAAGAGATTGCGGTTTGAAAGGCAAAAATAAATACGTTTCGGAGGATATGATATGACGGGACTTTACATTATGGTTGCGATAAGCATCGCGCTTGCGCTTGCGTGCGTTGCGCTGTGCGTCCAACTTTTGAGAAAAAACAAGCAAAAATTCGACGACGCGGGAATTTTAAGCGTCAAAGAGGACAACGAAAAGCTCAAAAACGACATCGACACCGCAATGAAAATCAACAATTCCATGCTTGTTGGGACGCTTAATGCTCAAACGGAAAACATCAGAGCAATGGGCGAGCGTATGGACAGATTTATGCAAACGACGCAAAGAGGGCTGGAAGAAGTCAAAACTTCAACCGCTCAAAGCATCGCAAATCTGCGTGTGGCAAACGAGCAAAGTATCGCAACGCTCACCGCTTTGAACGCTCAAAGCATGAAAGAGATGAAAGAGGACAACGCCAAGCAACTTGAAAAGATGCGCGAAACAGTCGATGAAAAACTCAGTGCGACGCTTGAAACGAGATTTAATCAATCTTTCAAAATCGTCAACGACAGACTTGAAGAAATCAATCGGACATTCTCCGAACTTCAAAACTTGCAAACCGGCGTCAACGACCTCAATCGCATTTTCAAAAACGTCAAAACGAGGGGAACGTGGGGAGAAGTTTCGCTTGAAAATCTGCTTGCGCAAATCCTTGCGCCCGAACAATATCAAAAGCAGGTGCGCATAAAACGCGGCAGTGAAGATATGGTGGATTTCGTCATTCGTATGCCCGGCAAAGGCGACGAAGAAGTGCTTTTGCCAATCGACGCAAAGTTTCCCGTCGAGGACTACGCACGCCTTGTCGAAGCGTCGGAAAAGGGCGATCCCGACGGAGTGGAAGCGGCAAGCAAGGCACTTGCAAACCGTGTGAAAACCGAGGCTATGAGCATACGCGACAAGTACGTCAATCCGCCAAAAACCACCGATTTTGCGATTATGTATTTGCCGACAGAGGGGCTTTACGCCGAGATAATCAGAAGGGAAGGACTTGTTGAGGATATACAAAACAAGTTCAGAATCGTGGTGTGCGGGCCGACCACAATCGCGGCGTTGCTCAACAGCTTGCAGATGGGGTTCAGAAGCGTCGCAATCGAAAAACGCAGTACCGAAATTGGCAAACTTCTGCAAGGCTTTATGAGTGATTTCGCACTATTCACAAAATATTTGAAAAAGACGGGAGACCGCCTCGACACCGTCAAAAAGTCGCTTGAAAACGCAGAGGAACGCACCAGAATAATCGGCAAAAAGCTCAACAAAGTCAACAGCCTTTCCGACGACAAAGGGCCTGATATGGAGCAACTTATAGCATCGTCGAGCGATGACGAAATAACATTCGAGGACGAAACTTATGAAGGCTGATTTGCACGTTCATACCACCAAAAGCGACGGCTCTCTCACTCCGAGAGAGGTTGTGCGCTGGGCAAAAAACAAGGGCTTGGACGTAATGGCAATCACCGACCACGACAGCGTTGCCGGTCTTGACGAAGGGCGCGACGAGGCAAAAAAACTCGGTATAAAATTTGTGGGCGGAATTGAGTTTAGCACCTACTCAATTTGCGAAATCCATATTTTAGGATACAATATCGACTACAAAAACCCCGATTTTGTGCAAGAATTGCAAAAAGTTAAGGATTTGCGAAAGGAAAGAAACGTCCGCATCGGACAAAAACTGCAAGACCTCGGAATCAAGCTCGATATCGATTTTGCGTCGGACGGGCTCGGCCGTATGAACATGGCGCGCGAACTTGTGAAAAAAGGGTATTGCAAGGACATAAACGACGCTTTCGACACCTATCTGAAACCCGGCGCGAAGGCGTATTGCGAGGCTAAAAGACTTACGCCCGTCGAGGCCGTCAAACTCATCAAAAAGTACGGGGGGTTTGCATCCGTCGCACACCCCAAAAAATACTTGCTCGACAAAAGACTTGATATCCTTTTGGGCGGATTGAAACAGTTTGGGCTTGACGGCATGGAACTCAATTATCCCTCGCACAACGAACAGGACAGGAGAAACTTTTCCGAGCTTATGGAAAAGTATCGGTTGCTACCGACGGGCGGCAGCGATTTCCACGGGGACGAGGACAAAAATTTTGTCTACGACCTGGATCCGAGAACGGCAAAAAAATTGCACGTTTGAGAGTGTAGTGATATCTGATTGTTTGTCCTCTACAAGAGTGTAGGGGAAATACTTTAATGCAATTTCCCCCTTCCTCACGTGTTTCCCCCACCGCCGTTCCCCCTTGAAAGGGAACCCACGGCGTCCGCTCCGCGTGGGGACACACGAACGCGATTGACTTCGTAACAATCGCTAGCTCGTTGCACGCAACGAGCGGCAGACGGGCTGTTGGCAATACAAATCGGCTGAAAGCCGTGCCACCGTCTTTTGTGCGCCGCTTCGCAACAACATGGCGCAGTCGGACGGTACAACCGTCAAGCTCGGCGCTCGCTACGGTCGTCGCCTTGCGACTCCAATTCCGTCTTCGAATAGGCACATACCATGTATAAGTACGCTTCGAACAAGAAAAAACGACGCGGAAGGCGTCGTTTTTTTTGTTGGGTAAAATTTGCTTGTCGTTGAAAAAATTATCTTATTTCCGTCACATCGTATCCTTCGGCTTCGACGGCGGCTTTGAGAGCGGAATCGGAAACGTCTTTTGTGAGCGTTACGATTGCGTTTTTGTTTTCGAGCGACACCTCGACAAGAGATACTCCGTCCACTTTTGAGAGTGCTTCGTTTACATGTTTGACGCAGTGCATGCACATCATGCCTTCGATTGAAATTGTTTTTTGCATAATAATTCTCCTTTATTTTTGTCTGTTTCCGTTTCGATTTGAGCGGCGTCGCACGTGTCGGGACGGTTGCTTTCGTCTGTTGAGCAATTGCCCTTTGCGATGTCGATTGCGGTTTCCGTTTGTGTTGATTGCGGTGAAGTCGCTACGGATTCGCTTTGATTTTTGCGATTTTTTACGACGACTTTTACCTCTTCTACGTCCACGTCTACGGGCGGTTTTTTGCGCTTGGATTCCTTGTTCAAATTTGCCAAATTCAGCCTCAACGCATTGAGGACGACGCATACGCTTGACAAGCTCATAGCCGCTGCTCCTATCATTGGATTGAGCGTTATGTTGACAGGATCGAAAGACAGCACACCGGCTGCGATCGGGATGCATATAACATTGTAAATAAACGCCCAGAACAAGTTTTCTTTGATGTTGAGAAGGGTGCGTCTTGAAAGGTTGATTGCTTTTGCTACATCGGAAAGAGATGACTTCATAAGCACAATGTCCGCACTGTCGATTGCGATGTCCGTGCCTGCGCCTATCGCAATTCCGATGTCGGCGCGGGAGAGTGCGGGTGCGTCATTGATTCCGTCGCCCACCATTATGACCTTGCCGTACTTTTTGAGGGCAGATAAAACGTTGTCTTTGTCGCTCGGCAAAACGTCGGAAATGACCGCGTCGACACTGCATTTATCCGCAACTGCTTTTGCGCTCAATGCGTTGTCGCCTGTGAGCATAATCACGCGCAAACCTTGTTTTTTGAGAGCGGAAATCGCTTGCGCACTGTCGGGTTTTATCTCGTCCGCAACGGCAATTATACCAACGATTTTGCCGTCCAAAGCAAAGAAGAGCGGCGTTTTGCCTTGCTTTGAAAACTCGTTGCCGACCTCTTGCGCTTCGGGCGAAAGCATGTCGTTTTTTTGCATTAAAGTTGCGTTTCCTATGAGGGCGGTAAGACCGTCGAGAGTGCCTTTTATGCCGTGTCCCGACAAGTTTTCAAAACTGTCGGCAGGGGAAATTTCGGTGTTTGATATTTGTTTTGCGCGGTTTACGATTGCCGACGCGATGGGGTGTTCGCTGCCCGATTCCAAGCGCGCGGCAAGCAAAACAAGTTCGTTTTCCGAATATGATGAAAGCGTTTTTACATCGGTGACGACGGGCGTGCCTTTGGTGATTGTGCCCGTTTTGTCAAGCACTACTATATCTGCTTTTCCGGCTTGTTCGAGGGCGGTTGCGGTTTTGAAAAGTATGCCTGCTTTTGCGCCTTTGCCGTTGCCGACCATGATTGCCACGGGGGTTGCAAGTCCGAGCGCGCAAGGACAACTTATCACCAAAACGCTGATGGCGTGTTTGAGTGAAATTTCGATATTTTTCGTCACGCTTATCCACACGACAAAAACAAGCAATGCAACCAAAATGACGGTTGGTACGAATATTCCGGACACTTTATCTGCCGTTTTTGCGATTGGAGCTTTTGATGACGATGCGTCTTCGACAAGTTTTACGATGCCTGCAAGGGTGGTGTTTTCGCCAACTTTTTTAGCCTTGACCGTGACGAATCCGTTGATGTTTGTCGTGCCGGATATGACTTGCGAACCGATTGCTTTTTCAACGGGCATGCTCTCGCCCGTGACGGAAGATTCGTTGACCGAAGTGTCGCCCGAAACTATTTCGCCGTCGGCGGCAAAGTTCTCACCGGGGCGTACGACAAACAAGTCGTTTTCTTGAAGATCGGATACCGGAATTTCTTTTTCAACGCCGTCAACAATCGCATGCACGGTTTTTGGGGCAAGGTTCATAAGCCCTTTGATTGCGGAAGTGGTTTTGCCCTTGCTGTATGCTTCGAGGGTTTTGCCGAGAGTGATCAGCGCAAGAATCATTGCCGCCGATTCAAAGTAGAGGTTGTGCGCAAGGTGGGCGAGATGCTCGGGGCGTATTGCGGCTTGTATCATCAGTGCGACACTGTATATGAAGGAGATTGCGCTGCCCATGGATACGAGGGTGTCCATATTGGGCGCACGGTGGATAAGACTCTTTGTTCCGCTGACAAAAAACTTGCCGTTGATAACCATGATAACAAGCGAAAGCACCATTTCGTAAATCGCGATCGCCATAGGGTCGTTCTTAAAGGACGTCGGCAACGGCCAGTCCCACATAACCGCGCCCATGGATACGTACATCAGCGGTATGAGAAGCACTATCGATACCACAAGGCGAATCACCATGACGAGAATGGGATTCATCTTGTCCTTTTTTTCGGATTTATCGCTTGCGAGCGCGGCTTTGTAGCCTGCTTCTGCAACCGCTTTCGATATGTCTTTTGCGGTGAGAGGAGCGTCGTATTCCACCACCATGGAGTTGGTGAGAAGGCTCACGCTGACGCTTTTTACACCGTCAAGCGCGCCCACGACCTTTTCCACTCTTGCCGAGCATGCCGAACAAGACATGCCCGATACGTTGAATTTTTGTTTTTCCATAAATTTTACCTGTTTGTGTGTTTTTCAATTTTTCCTTTTGTCATTGCGAGGAGCAACGACAGTTGCGACGTGGCAATCTAGCGGAGCGAAATGCGCCTGAGGGCTGGATTCCCACGCTTACGCTCGGAATGACAGAGGGGTGGGACACCCACGCTCGATTCGATTGCGCCTGACGGCCGGATTCCCACGGTCACTGCGTTCCCTCGGAATGACAAGGAAAAAATGGAATCTTCCATTTTGTCATTGCGGGGAGCAACGAGAGTTGCGACGTGGCAATCTCGCGGGAGCGAAACGTAACAACTATTTCAATTTCTTGATGAGGGCGAGGGCTTCGTCCAGTATTTGAGTATTGCCCGACTGCACGTTTTCAACCACGCAGGTTTTCAAGTGTTCGCCGAGAATTTCGTAGCCGAAACTTTCAAGCGCGCTTTGCACCGCCGAGAGCTGTATGAGTATGTCACCGCAATAGCGGTTGTCCTCAAGCATGTTTTTTATGCCGCCAAGTTGCCCGATGATGCGGTTGAGCCGTGAATTGAGAGATTTGAGCTGCTCTTCGCTTCGGGGAGTGTGCTTTTGATGCGAACAGCACGAGCAACATGCCGTGCATTGTTGATTGTCGTCCATTTTGATATTTTCCTTTTGATGTTGTAGATTGTCCTTGTTGTTTTCATTCCGTCCCCGGAGATTGCCGCGTCGCCTTGCTCCTCGCAATGACAAACGGGGGTGTTTTTATATACCCTGTGGGGGTATATTTATGGTAAACCATTTGGCGAAAAACTGTCAAGGGAAAGTATGCAAAAAAGCGAAAACAAATTAATTTTTCAAAATGTCCAATAAAATGATTGCGAGAGATGTATATATATTATAAAATATATAAAATAAAAGCGTCGTGGGCGCATACACGGAGAGTGACATATGAAAAACGCAAGGAACAACGGACAAAAACGAGTGAAAAACTGCCTCAAATGGACAGCGAGCGGCTTGCTGCTTGCGCTGATGTTTGTCCTTGTCTTTGCCGGCACGCTCTCCGGTGCTTTCGGCATTGAAAACGAACTCCAACAAAACGGCATTATCCAATCAAACGTGGCGAGCGCGGCAACTCCAAACACTTCAACTCATACAACAACAGTATATTGGACGGATGCAAGAGATTCCTCGGAATTTAGTATTACACGCCAAGCACAGTATTGGAATGTTACAAGCACACCTACAAACACAAATGCTCGTACTGGGACAAGTACAATAGGATTTTCGACTACCGGATATAAAAATCAAAGCCTTCAAATAGGTAGGGCATACCATGATATTGAGGTCGGAGATTTTTCAGCAACTAGTGTGACGATTAAATTTAAGCTAAAATTTAGATTTAATAGGGAAGGCGGACACATCTCTGCTCCTACTATCACTAAAGGTGCCAGTTTGCAATATTCAACAGATGGCGTGACATATGATTGGATTTCGACTGGCGATGGTGGATTAGACAGAGGGCCAAGTAATAGTGGTGATGACGGGTATGGTCAGTATAAGTATTATACAGGTTGGTCAGGTTCTGGTGACGATACAATTGAAACAACAGAAATGTCTAAAACAATCAACGGAAGTTTTGTGCCAGGACAAAAAATATTTTTGCAATATGTTGATAGTTGGTATTCATCAAGTAATAATCGTGGTTGGAAGAGCGGTACATACGGCGAATTGTCATTCTTACAAGTTTCATTTGGTGGCGTTACCACAACTATTAACCTTGAAGCAGGTGACAATGGATCAATTGCACCCAGTGGAACTCAAACATTCAACTCATCAACGGCAAGTGTAGTAAGTACGGCAACACCAAATGATGGTTATCACTTTGATGGTTGGTATAATGGTACAGCCAAAGCTTTTGAAAATAATCCACAAACATTTACAGGAACAAATATTATTTCAAAAGCAACATATATTGCACAATTTGCACTCAATCGACTCAATGTTGTTTATTGGCAGAATCATACAGAAACAGACAACACCACTTGGACTGATACGTTTACATATACACAACCAAAGGCTTTTAGAAATTTGCCCCAAAATGGTGATAAAACTTTTGTCGGGTGGTCTACGTCAAGAAACGGTGCAGTCGTGCATGGATACAATACAGCAACTGACAGCGGAATGCAATCAATCGGAAATACGAGTTTCTTGCTGGCCGAAAATGATAATGCAGTTGTAAATTTGTACGCTGTTTGGGTTGACAGCGATTTTGGCGTTTTGACCGGGCATACGGCAGATGAAACGTGGGGTACGATAAATAACCCATTTGTTATACAAAATGCACAGCATTTGATAAATTTATCGGATATTGTCAATGACCGTCGCGATCCTGTCAATAGTGTCGATGGCGAGTATTTTGGTGCAAATATCAATACCGCCGCAAGCGACATAAAGTTTGCGAATTGTTATTTTGTGGTTGCGGCAGATTTGGGGGCTGGTACGGCAATCGAGCTTGTGCCTATCGGGAAGGATAGCACACACTATTTTGCTGGCACGATTTTTGGCGGAAACGATAGCGACGCAAACAATCGCACCATGCGGACAATCAATCTCAACATTCAACAGAGCGGCGTGAGCAACGTCGGTCTGTTTGGCTACGTCAAGGGGGAGGGTGCAAGCATTTCTTACATAAAAACAGCCGGTACAATCGTCGGCGGAAATGCAACCGGCGGTCTTGTCGGGTGCATGGAAAACGGCGAAATCTTCAATTGCGCAAATAGTGCAACGGTTACGGGAAGAGAACAAGTCGGCGGCATTGTAGGATATAACCCAGATAATCAAAGGGGCAAGATTTACGGCACAATAATCAACGATGGTGCAATCAATGGCACAAATATGGTTGGTGGTCTTGTCGGACAATGGCACGGCGAGTGGAATTTGAACGGAACTTACGGAACGTTCACCAATACGGGCGACGTTAACGGAGGTACGGGAGCGAGTGTAGGCGGTATTGCAGGTTTTGCGGATAGAACTATCAAGAACGCTGCAAATAGCGGAAACGTCGTTGGCGGTACATCGGTCGGAGGTATTGCCGGAAGATGTCAAGCACCGATTGAGAACAGCTACAACACTGGTGACGTTAGAGGCACGGCAACAACTTCGCAAGGCGAAATCACAGGTTCTCCCACAGGCGTTTTCGTCGGTGGTATCACGGGTTATACGTCGGCAAATGCGAGTATTTCAAATTGCTACAACACAGGGCATATTTCGGCATTATCCACAAGCGGCGGATATTTGAGCAATGCTAACTATGTCGGCGGCATTGTCGGTTTTGCACAAGCGGCAGTTTCATACTGCGCAAATATCGGCGGATTGATAGAAGGCAACGATTATCTCGGCGGTATTGTCGGCAACTCTTCAAGCACGATTGATCATTGCTATGACGTACAAGGACAAAGAAAACATCGCTATGACACCGGACGTATCGGTGCAATATCCGGTTATGGCGGAACGGCAACAAATTCTTGGGCAATAAATGCGAAAGCAAACGACGGTTCAACGTGCAGCAACCCTAATCCTACAATTAGTAACGTTGGAAAAGTTTTTGTTTCGGTAGGCGACGTCGCACCGGCGGTTATTGACGGATACACCGAAAAAGTTTGGACGGATATTCTGACAATCCATATCAACGGATTTAAGGCAACTGCAACAGTAAATAACGGAAAGTTTTTGGCATCGGCAACAGCATCGAATGGTGCAACCTCTGTTGTACCTGCGAAAATTGACGGCGCATTGACGGCAAACGCAAGCGGAGGTTCGGCACAACAGACAACCGATGCAACGTTGACGTATTGGTATAACGCAAACACCGCAAGCAATATTTACGTTCAAATCAAAGACGTTGGCGGTGTTGCCAATTCAAAGACGTATAACGGCGCAAATCAAACGATAGACAATGTGTCTGCAAGCCCGTTTACAGCCACTGCGTTCTATTTCGATGCAAATTATGCGGGCACTGCAACAACCGTCGGGAAGATGAATGCAGGCACGTATTCAGTCATAGTTGACGTTGTTGCAAACGGTAACGTTGTCGGAAGAAAACTGTTTGGTAGCTGGACGATAAACACACGCATTATTTCTCAAAATTCGAGTTCTGCAACGTATTATTACGGCGCAAGGATTTTAAGTCCCGATATCGCCGATATTTTGTCGAATATAGTGAATGGGCACTCTGTCACTTCGGACAAGACGTTGTACAATTTTTATGATGCGATTCCTGCAAGCGGAAGCAGAGCTTACACTATTACATATACGAATATTCGGATTGTTGCAAACGGAAGCGACGTAACAGGCAATTATAAAATTAACAATTCATATACATTTACCATAACCGTAAACGAGGGCGATTTCGGCGTGTACGGCACGACGGATATAGAAAAAAATCCTTGGGGTAGCGTAAACAATCCATACGTCATTCGCACACAGGCGCAACTTGAAAGATTGTCCGCTATCGTGGCAAGCGGTAGTGCCGTAAACAGCATTTATCATGCAACAAACTATCCCTATGTCAAAGCAATAAACAAGAGCTTTGCAAACGCATATTTCGTGCTCGACGGTAATATTTCGATGACGTACACGAGCAGTTTTTCGTATTCAAACATAAGCAGTTCTCCTGCAGGAAATAGTGGCGAAACGGCAGATAAGTTGTTCGACAACAACATGTCATCGTCAAAATTGTGCGTAAGCAATAATGCAAAGACTGTCACGATATACGTCAGCACAAACGTGCCTATCATCGTCAATAGTTACAGCTGGTGGACAGGCAACGATACCTCCGGAAACACGGGCAGAAATCCGAATTATTTCAAGATAGAAGGTTCGACGGACGGCTCGAATTGGTACGTTATTGACGAGAGAAGCAACGGAAGTTGGCCAACGACAAATAATACGCAAGTTGACGTCACCGGTATGAACGGTGCGGGAAGAGCGGGACGCTACAACAGATTCCGTCTCACGTCAACGTGTTCGGGCGGAACGTGGCAAGCAAGCGAATTTAAGTTCAATTACGCCACGTCGGAGCAAAGCGTGCCGATCGGCAACTCGTCAACCAAATTTTCCGGTACTTTTGACGGAAAAAATCATACGATTTCCAATTTTAAGACAAGCGGACAGTATTCGGGATTGTTCGGTTACGTGAACGGCGCAACGATTCAAAATCTAACTGTCAACGTCACAAACAATGCAGGCGCAACGTCTGCCGGCGGCCTTGTCGGTGCGGTGAACGGAACTACGACAATCCGCAACTGCACCGTAAACGGCACTATAAGCGGAACGCATCAAGTCGGTGGTTTCGTTGGTTTTGCGCAGGGTGTTTATCAGGACAACACGCTTGTTTTACCTTGCAACCTTACAATAGAGGGAGGCATCAACAACGCAACCGTGACAACGACAAGTCAAGCAAGCGATAACAATCGTACAAGTGCGGGCGGTTTTGTGGGGTACGTCAACGCAGGCGCAACCGTCACTATAAAGAGTTATACGGACGAAAACGGTAAAACGAAAAAATCAACCAACAACGGCAAGATTAGCACAACGTCTTCGGCGGACAATAAAGGCGTCGGCGGTTTTGTGGGATATTCATACGGCAAAATCACTTTGACGGATTGCGTGAACGAAAAAAATGCGACAATCACAGGCAAGGAGCGCGTGGGAGGTTTGGTCGGCTATATCGGCAAGGCGGACAGCGACTCTCAAAAAGAGATGGTGATTTCGGGTTGCGAGAATAAAGCCGCAGTCACGTCGAACAGCACAAACGACGTGTACGGTATTGGCGGTATCGTCGGATACAACAGCGGTCACAAAGTTGCAATAACCAACTGCATCAACAGCGGAGCCATCACCGGAACGCACGAAACGGCAGGTATTATCGGATATTCCGATCACAGCGAGATCAGCAATTGCACAAATAGCGGTGCGGTGAGCGGTTTTGCAACGGTGGGCGGTATCGTCGGCAAAATGGGCGGTGGCTCAATTGTGTCGTGCAAAAATACAGCTACCGTCAAAGCATCGAAAGCGAGAGATATTGACGGTGACGGCAATCTCGACGGCGCATATCTCGGCGGTATTGCAGGTTGGATCGCCGGAAACGTCAACAACTGCTACAATTCCGGTACAGTCACAACAGAGACTTCGTGGGGAAATTCGAATATCGTAGGTGGCATTGTCGGTTTTCTTGTCAACGGCAAGACAGTTTCGTATTGCTACAATAGCGGTACTATTGTCGGTTCGTCGCAAATTGGCGGTATAATCGGATATTTGCCGGGAGCGATTACAACCGTCACGTATTGCTATCATTCAGGAAGAATCAATAGCGTTTGGAATGAAAACAATGTCGCAAAAGGCAGTCTCGGATATATTACCGGCAACGATACAAGTGTTCTCAATTCGTGTTGGATTCTGCCCGGCGCATCCACAGATAGTGCGTCAAGCACCAAGATAAAAACGAACGGTAGAAAACTGGAAGTGGGACAATATAGGTACGTTCCCGCAATAATTGACGATTATTCAACATACGGGTGGACAGATATTCTTACCAAGAATATCAATGGATTTAGAGTGCAAGAGAGCGTCAATCCGGGCGCAAGCCAATTCTTTGAATCGAAAAAGGGTTCGAATAGCACGACACACTTGACGCCAAATAAAACCGAAAGCAGCAATCAAGCAAATGCTCTAATTCGAGATAATACCGATAGTTTCACCATTACTGCTTGGTATGGCGCAAACACCGCAAGCGATATTTATTGCGCAGTTAATACAATAGCCATTGACATTTCGGCAGACACGTACAACAACGCTCAACTCGGTTTTACAAGAAGTGACGTGACAACACCCGGCACAAGCGGTAGCGTGTACGGAATTGTGTTCGACTACAAGGGTAAAAACCACAACGAGATATTTGTTTGCGCTTTTGACTCGAACGGAAATATCGTTGCAGGCAGTACAAATCCGACACAGGTCGATACATATAATACCACCGTCTTTGTTAAAATCGGGGATATTGTTGTAGGCAAAAAGATTGCCGTTGATTATACAATCGACAAAGCCGCATTGAACGTCGGTTGGGAGTGGACGGACAAGTTGCACGCAAACCTCTATGACCGCACAGGGAACGGAGATAAAGTGCAGTTTGTCTACAACGGAAAAGCGCAGGGGTTGGATAGTGTCAGCGAGCATCTTCGTGATGTGCAGTTGTTTGATGTGACAGGCAATGATTTGATAAACACCAATGCCGCAACCTATACGCGCACATATACGCTTAAAGATACAAGAAACTATAAACTTCAAAATGCAAACAATAATAATGCCGATTTGAGCGGTACGACGGTTACTTTCGAGTGGAAAATTCGTAAAAACAAGCTCACTGTGTTTAATAGATGGGTGGCTGAGGATTTCGGCAAAGATAGTAATTTATATACATTTGAGTATAATACAACGCATCGCGGCTTGCTTACAACAAATGATGCGATCACGTTCTTGACAGAAAAAGCAACCGATAACACAAGACCTGAGTTTAAGCAAGGGACAGACTATACAATTTCCGAACATCAAAATGCGATAAACGTGGGTGAATATTCTCGAACGGTCAGAATTATCAACACAAACTATGAAGTTAATAATACAACTGCATATGTTGGTTCTAGCAGCAACGCAACAGTGAATAAGGGGATAAGCGTAAACGGGCTTGTTGTCACCTACACGTGGAAGATTGTGCCTTATAGTTTGGCGACGAACATCACTAGCGGCAACGTGTGGTTTGGCGGAAGGACGGACTTGATTGTCGGCAATCAAGGCATTGCAAACGTCGAGGATGATACCACTAGGAGTTTCTATCCCTTGCAGGCAGATAGAAAGGGTGCGCCGGGCGTGCAACAAGTGCTTGTGTATGCGCAACACAACTACGCGGCAGACAAGTTCGTGCTGTACGTCAAGTATAACAACGGCACGGTTGCCGTGCTCACGCAAGGCACGGAATACACCGTGGGTACGCTTGATACAAACAATACGTTTGGCACATTCGTGAACGTGGTGAGTCAAGCCGATCCTGTTGTAGACACCAACGTGACGGCAAGCGGCACGGGCAATTTCAGCGGAAATATCACCAAATATTACACTGCGATGTTCAGCGATTTCGGTTGGGAAAAGGACAAGTCGCCAAGCGATGAGGATTGGGGCAGTCAAGACAATCCGTACGTCATAAGCACACCCGAACATTTGTTGCGCCTCAGCCAGATCGTCAACGGCGGTATGGCGTGGAACTCGATTCAAAATACCGTTACGGCAGGGGTGTGTATTGCTCCGCAAACCACGGCAAAGGCAACGAGCAGAGATTATAAGGACGCATATTTCCTTGTCACCGTCGACATCGATATGAGCGGTTATATCAGCACGGACGGCGTTTACAACTTCTTGCCCATCGGCACGAGGTCAACGCAAAATCAAACGGAATTGCCGTTCAGCGCGACGTTTGACGGCGGCGACAATACGATAACCTACGTTTACAACGTCGGCAGTTTCTACAACGTTGACGGCGCGAGAACGAACTACGTCGGCTTGTTCGGATATCTGAACGGCGCAACGATAAGCAATCTCAAAGTTGCAAGCAATGGCGGACTTTCCATAACGGACAACAGCGGTATCGTCGGCATCGAATACGTGGGCGGCATTGCAGGTTGTGCGGTTGATTCCACTTTATATAATACAGTCTTGGCATACGGCGGCTGGGTGCGCGGCGAAAACTACGTCGGAGGTATCGTCGGTTATGGCGAAAGAATTACCATTGAAAGTTCCGAAGCCGTATCGTCGGCAAACGTCGGTGGCGAAACGTACGTGGGCGGTATCGTCGGCAAGTGGATCGTCAGCAATCAAAATCAAATCGGCGGAAGCGTTGCAGGACAAAGATACGTCACGCCGGCAGATCAAACCGACGTCATGGGCATCAAGTACGTGGGCGGTATTGCAGGCTGGATGGATACGTCGTCTTGCGCAACGACGATTTCGTACGCTCCGCAACTCAACAACAACGGAAAGGAGCAAAACCTTATCGTTGTTGGCGGTATCGAATACGTCGGAGCATTGTTCGGCGCGTTTATAGGCAACGGATATCACCAAAACGCAACAAACGACAAATATACGGCAATCGTAATCGACAAAGACGCAAGCGACAAATTTAAAGTCGGCAACGTCAAAGTCCTTTTGCAAAAGTTAAACGAGAAATCAGCGTCCGGCAATGCGAAAGTCGTGGGCGGTCTTGTGGGCTATGCAGAGGGCGTTGGCATCCTCTTCAACACCGACTGGACAACGAGCAACGTCACGCTGGATACGGGCAATTATACTCCGTCGTTTATAGGCGGAATTGCAGGCGTTTTGGGCAAAAACGCAACGATTGAAGCAATATATCAACTCAAAAACGACGGCACTTTCCTCACGGGCGGTACGCACACCATCACGCACAGCGTCCCGGACGAGCAAAAGACGTTCGGCACGGCGGCAAAACCGCTTGGCAGTTTTGTGGGCGGCATCGTGGGTTACGTGTCCTCGCAAGCAGGCGTGTATTGGGAAACGGGCACGACGATTTTCGGCAACGGCATATCGCTTGTAAACTCGGTGACAATCTATGCGACGAGTTATGCGGGCGGTATTTTCGGCGCGCTCGGAGATCTTAGCACAAGCGTTGCAAGCTCGTTTGAATCGGACACGGATTCTATCCTCTACAAAGTGCTCACCACGGGCGTGAGAGAGGGTAGCGCAAGCACGACGCTCGGTCTTGCTCCGACGGTTGACAGCAACGGTATCACGGCGCAAGGCAGACTTGTCAACAACGCAAGCATATCCGTGAGCGGAAGTTACGTCGGCGGTATGGCAGGCTACGGCGGCGCAAAAGTGCGTTTTGTGTTGCGCAACACTCCGCAAGACAGTGCAATAGACGTTTCAAAACTCAACATATACAGCGGCGGCAGCGACATCTTTATCAACGGAAGCTACGCAGGCGGAATTGCAGGCTACCTCGTGGATAACCTCGAACACGACTTGCAATATATCGTTGTAAAAGCAAGATTCAACACAAACAACCAAAGCGCAACGCGCGTGGGCGGTCTTGTGGGATATATGGGCAGCGGCAACGTGCAAAACTGCGTCGTAACCAACGGCGGCAGCAGCGCAATCACGGCGAGCACCGACACGTATCAAGGCAGTGAGTACGTGGGCGGTCTTGTGGGCGAAACGCAAAACGCAACCATCAGAAACAGTGTTTCCACAGGCTTCACTCTCGAAAAAACATCCAACACGAAGGGCGGCTTGCTCGGCTACGGCGCAAACCCGACGATAGATTCGAGCTGGACGTTCTATATCGCGAAAAAACGCACGAATTTTGCGAAAAATGCAACACCGAACGGAGCGTATTATGCGACCGTAAGTCAAAGCCCGTACGGAAAGTATATTCTTGTTGACGAAGGATTGATCAATGCAACGGAATCGTCATATCCAACGTTTGCTTCGTTGTGCGGATTTGTCGGACTTTTGACGAATGCTAATGTTGAAGGCACGCTTGAATTTGCCGTAAATGTGCCTAACAAAACGTTGGATTCCAATTATGAAAACACGCAACTTGCCTTCTACAACGCAAGCGGCAGCGACACCGTGACGGACAATGTTGACAGTTTCAGCAAATTTGAAAACAACAACAACACACTTACGATCGCGCTCGATATGGCATCGGGCAACAGCATGCAAATTTGCGTTGTCGGTATCGAATTTGTAAACGTTCCGCAAAAGAACGACACCGATACCGACAAAACAACGGTTGTTGAGGGTACGTACAGAAAACCGTCCAATTCAGACAAATACATAGTGCACGTAACAACCGCAAACTTCAATAGCGAAAGACAAATCACAAAAATCGTTGCAACAGTTTATTTTGAGTGTAACGGCAATTTACCGGTTGTTATCGGCTCGGCATACGACGATAAACGCAATATTGGTGGCTATGAGGAAACATTCACTCCGGGTAGCTCAACCAATCCTTATACAATAAGCAGTCAAAAAGAGTGGAACGACTTTGCATATAGCGTTTATAGCGGTGCAAACAATTATTCCGGCAAATACGTGAAGCTGCTTACGGACAGCATTGTTATAAACACCGGCAACGGCGGACAGCATGCAGGTACGAAAGGCACGCACAATTTCGGCGCAACCGTAAGTATTCCGTCAAGCGGAACGGGTGCACCGAACAATATCGGATACAACTTTGCAGGTGACATCAGCAAAGACAGCAACGTAAACAATTTCCGCGGTACGTTTGACGGAAACGGACATTATATAACCATAAATTACGTGAGTGGCGGCTATTATCGTGTCAGCGCGTTCCCGAATGCAGCAGACGCAACTTTCAGAAACCTCACGATAAAAGGCAAGATTCAAGCAGCAAGCCAAATGACGGGAGCAAACGGCATTGCAAATTCCGCAGCATACGACGTGGCAGGCTTTGTTGGCAAACCTTTTGGCAGTTTGAAATTCTACAACTGCACAAACGAAGCCGACATTATCGGCTTGCGTAACGTTGCAGGTCTTGTCGGCTACAATTCCGGCGGACAATCAATCACGTTTGAAGCATGCGTCAACATCGGTGATATAACGTCGTTGCAAGGCACATATACGATAAGCGGAAAAACCGATAAACATAATTGGTTTGACTCTATCGATTCCGCATATGGAACATCGAATATTGGATTTAATTCAGGTACGGGCGGAATTATCGGCGCTTATACCGGCAATATAACTATCGAGAGTTGCAGAAACGCAGGTGCGATTATCGGAGGACACAATGTCGGCGGTATAATCGGTTTGCATGACGGCACTGCGAGTGCAAAAGCCACATTGACAATTCAAAACTGTGCGAATACGGGCAATGTTACGTCCAACTCGGGATATTGGGGTGAAGACGAAGGCGGTGTAGAAGGTGCTGCTTCGGAAGGTATAAGGCAAAATATATTTGGTTATGTCGGCGGCCTCGTCGGCGTAACAGGGCAGTATTCTATATTGAAAATGTATGCGTCATACAACACCGGTGATATTTTAACGCTTTCTAATATCATAGGCGGACTTGTCGGTAGCGTTGGAGTTTTATATCAACCTAAAAAATCTGGAAGATATGACAATACCGTTAAACCGGGCGGTAGATCTCTTATTGCATACTGCTACAATATCGGCAATATAACTGCCGGCGGCACATTCCCTAAAATCACAGAAGCATGGGATATAGGACGTGAAAATTATGGCGGAACCATATCCGGTGGATTTGTGGGACTTGCCGGCGATTTGCAGATTTCGCAAGGCTATAATACAGGTAACATAACAAACTACGGACATATATCTTATGCGTTCTCGTGGCAAGTGCGTGCGGGCGGTTTTATAGGACAGTCTGAACCGGTTTCTGAAAGCGGATATACGGGATACGTCTTATTTGATAATTTATATAATGTAGGAACGATTTATGTAAAACCGATAGATTACGCTATCGTTACAGGTCATACTGTCAAGAATAACTTACGATACGGAGCGGCAATTTCGGGTTATTGCGATGTGTCGGGTAGATCGAATAGGATAAAGTCATCGGACTGTTATTCTATTAACAATTGCGTTTCGTCACTGTGCGCCGTGCAAAACGGAACGGATTATGCATACTACAAGAATAAACAAAATAGTTGGAATCCGGAAGTGCGAGATCAATGGTATCAGAACGAAGGCGTTGCAGGTATCGGAAAAACGCAAGTCGAACTTTTGGAAACGGGTCGAGTGTACAACACTTACGACGCATTGACCGCTGCAATGGACGAAAACAGCAAGTTGAGAATGACGGGTTCTAACTTCGCTTTCGACCAGTCCATAACCGCGCTTACGCTCAATTACGGCTCGGTCGGCAATTACACGTCAATCAAAGAACAAATCATAGGCGCAGACGCAAGCATTTCGGACAATGCCGTTGCAAACCTTTCGTCGATAGGCTGGAAGGAACTCCCCGACAGTTGGTTGTACGTTTACGGTTGCTTGCCGCAACTTTCTATGTTCGCACTCGACACGCAAAACGGTTTGAGTATGCGTTCGGTCGGTTACGGTCAAGACGACTACGGCGTATACAACGACGAAGGCGTTGCGGCGGGTTCGGAACAATATCCGTATATAATAAAAGACGGCGTTGACCTTATGGGTATGCAGGCTCTCGTCGATGCGGGATTGTCTTTCGAGGGCAAGTATATCGAAATCGCAAACGGTTCAAACAACCTCGAAGGCATTGCTTCGACGAGAATCGAACTCGCAACTTACGACGGTACGAATACCGCCGCAGTCAACGGCGCGAACAACACTATGTACAAAGCCGTAGACCAAAACGGCGATTATAAAGTCGGCAAAAGTTATCACTTGCTCTTGCAAGGCGCAATATTCAACAAGGCGTACAATCAAGGGCAAAATCCGACATACGTCGGCACGGACTACGCTTACTGGGCGTGGAATACGTACTACTATAACGGCGAAACCCTCTCGAACGTATGGGAATCGGGAAGTCCGAATCCGAACAAATGGGATGCATACGGCAGTATGCGCCACTACGGCGTGTTCTCGCTGCAAAACTTCATTCCTATGGGCAGAGGAAACAGCGTATTCAAGGGCAATTTCAGCGGCAAACAGGCAAACGGCGAAATGACCTATATCGACAACGTGCGCATTTCGACGGGCAAATATAACAATTCCTCGAACGACACGTGCGGAAGCGAATACGGCGGTTTGTTCTCGAAAGTCGAAAACGCTTACATAGGCTACATCGCAATAGGCGGCAACAGTAAAATTTTGTCTTTTGCAAAAGAAAACGAAGTTTCCGCAACGGGCGGGATCGTTGGTTTGTCGCTCGGCTCGTCTGTTATCGACAACTGTGGCGTAAGCGGTTCTACGACTATCGGCGCATACGGCGTTTCAAAAACAAATCAATATGTACAAAACGAAAGCATTGCAAACGACAAAAAGTATGCAAAAGATACCTATGCAGGCGGTATTGCAGGCGTGGCAGATCCCATTCAAGGCAATTCGTACAACGCAGGTATTACGCTGACAATTCGCAACTGTTCGGTTTCGACGTCGGGAATAATAGAATCGGCAAAGAGTAACATCGGCGGTGTGCTAGGCTACGTTGAGGGCGATGACGGTGCAAGCGGAAAGAGCAACACCGTGCGTATCGAGGGTTGCTCGGTGGATAAAGCCGTCATTCAAGCCGCAAGTAGCGCAAATACGTCAAGCCAAATCGGCGGTATTCTCGGCTATGGTTCGCAATATGTTGCGGCATTCATCACCGGTTGCAAAGTCGGTGTTGGCGGCGCGGTGTCCATAAAGGGCGAGCATAGTCTTGGCGGTATCGCAGGCGGTATGTCCAACGCAAAGGGCGGATATATCGACTCCTGCACGGTCGGAGCAAACACCACGATCGAGCGTATCGCCGTCGGTAACGACAACACGGTTTTGGAAAGCCCCAAGCACGGCACGGCAATCGGCGGTTTGGTCGGCTTTACGCAAGATTCTAAAGACGACACAAGTCCGCTTACAACCACGTTCAGTGGCACTTCGGCATTCAACGGAACAATAACCGTTTCGGTTGAGGCAACCAATCCGTCAACCGATTCAGACGGGAAAATAAGTTGTATCGGCGGTATCGTGGGCGATATGGGTTCGGGCGCAAACTTCGCGTCGGGATCGAATGTCACCGTCGGTGGCAATATCAACATAACTCTGGCGGCGGCAAACGTCGGCGGCGTTGTAGGACGTACGAACAAGGCAACGTTTATAGGCAAATTCAACGTCGCTCCCAACATGTCAACGGAAAATGCCGAAAACGTCGGCGGTTTCATCGGCAAGAACATCGGCACGGTTTATATTCTCGCAGATACGACGGATAAACTTGAAAATACAACGGTTGGCGCGCTCAACGGCACCGAAATCACAATCGGCGGCAAAATCAAAGGTACGAGCGAAGTCGGCGGCTTTATCGGCGTGAACAACTCGGGAAGCACCCTCAACATCGGCTCGAACGTCGCAAACGCAAAGCCGTATAAATCGGGTACGCTGTCCACCAC
>ERZ780012.216-NODE-216-length-25356-cov-5.62634_pt1 | contig 25356 bp, 24 predicted proteins | sample MGYA00511869_ERZ780012 | MGnify/ENA primary metagenome ERZ780012 (study PRJEB29588, sample SAMEA2161608) | human gut metagenome | biome: human gut; feature: human-associated habitat; material: faeces | place: Denmark | collected 2008/2010 ... | reverse complement strand
GGCCCGCGGTGACCGCCGGGTAGACGCGGGCGAATTTGGCGTCATCCACCAGAAACCAGGCTTCCCGCGCACGGTGCACCGCCGCCGCTTTTACGGCCGCCTCCTCGGGGTCCGGGGTGGTAAAGCCCGCTTCCAGCGCCACACCGTTGGCCCCCATGAACGCCTTGGTGAACCGGTACTGCTGCAGGCTGGCCAGGGCGGGCGCGCCCACAATGGCTTCGGTCTGGGGCCGCAGCAGCCCGCCGGGCAGGTACACCCGGCAGCCCTTCCGGGCCAGCGCCCGGGCGTGGGCCACGCCGTTGGTCACATAACCGGCCTTGAGGGCGTCGCCTTCCAGCGCATGCACCAGCTCCAGCGTGGTGGACCCGGCGTCGATGAAGACGAAGTCGTCTGCCTGGATCAGCCCGGCCGCCGTCTGCGCGATGCTGCGCTTCTGGGCCACGGCCAGCGTCTCCTTGGCCGCCATGGTGGGCTCATCGGCCAGAAAACGGCTGTCCGGCAGGGTGGCACCGCCGTGCACCTTGTTCAGCTTGCCCAGCCGGTCCAGCTCGGTCAGATCGCGCCGGATGGTGGACTCGCTAGTGTTCAGCGCCTCGCACAGCTCCTGCACGGTGACGGTGCGCTGCCGTTCCAGCTGCTTCAGGATCAGACTGAAGCGTTCTTCTGCCAGCATCTGCATCCTCTCCTTTGGTCTCTCACGCCATGACCGGTTTTGCACAAGTCTGGCGTGTTTTGATTGATTGCATCTTTATTATAGCAAGTTTTGCGTCAATTTCAATCAGTTTCGGTCATTTTCGTTCGTGTTCACTCACAAAAAATCGCATTGATTTTTGTGCAGTATGCACACAGCGTAGGATATATCATCCCAGATACGCAAAAACCGCTCTGCGTATCCAACACAGAACGGTTTTCATTGCGGTTTTTGACGAAATATGGTATACTTTTCTTGCCGCTTCGGCGGCAGTTAAGGTGCTGCCTGCATCACAGGTGGTCAACTTCCTCCTGACAGAGCTGTCCGGGGAAGTTTACTTATTTGTTCTTCTCCGGACGATAGAAACGGTTTTTAACCGGATATCGAATGGAGGAGTTCCACTATGGAAATTTTGAATATTGTTTGCAGCGTACTGAACCTTTTGGCTACAGTCATCATCGGCGTGATCGAGATCACATGGATGATCTCCAAGGATGTCTTTCGGGATGATCCTCGGGCGAAACATTATTCTCAGGGCAAAAAGTAACGACCGCCTAGGCTACCAAACTCTAGCGGTCGTTGACTTTTGTTAATTAAACTGCCAGGGAAAGGAAGCTGACCATTGCGGGCAGCACCTTTTCTATTTGTAGTATAGTGATTTTTTGCACTTTTGTCAAGCGTTACGCATCCGAACGGGAGTAGGGAAAAAGTCAAGCATTTATTGCGCACAAATTTTCGCCTTTTATTTTGTCTAATTTTAACATGACAATATGGCCGCCGTCAATTCCCTTGGTCGGCAGCCTCCGCTTTCCCTTATTATGTTCCTCATGCCCCCTCCAGTTTCCCCCTTTCTCCCATGTGTCCCATACTGCCTACGCCGATAGCCCTATTTCCCGCAAGCAGGCCCGGAAAGCCACTTCGCTACTTATATACCCCAGTATCTTCCGGGGGTAGTTGTTTATCCATTGTTCGGTCTCTGCGATCTGTCTTGCGCTCACCTTTTCAAAGTCGGTTCCCTTGGGGTGTTTCCGCCTAATCATAATGTTGGCGTTTTCGTTGCTCCCGCGCTCCCACGATGAATAGGGGTGGCAGAAATAAACCTTTGTCCGGGGGATGGTCTTGTTGACAGCGCTGCGCTCCATCTCCTCCGCCGCCGAGAACTCAGAGCCGTTATCAACCGTAATCGTCCTAAAAATCTTCCTGAAATTCACTGCTCCGATTTTCCGCTCCAGCGCGTCCAATGCTTTAACAATGGTCTCCGCTTTGCGGTTCGGTATCAGTATGATGATCTCCCGCCGGGTCTTTCTCTCGGTCAGTACCAGAAGCGCCTTGCTGGTACTATCCTTTTTATTGTACACCGTATCCATTTCCCAGTGCCCAAACTCCTCCCGGTTCTTTACTCTCTCCGGTCTGCGTTCGATGCTCTCACCGGCAGATGCCCTGGCCTGGTCTTTCCTTGTCTTTACCTTTTTGTACCCCTGCTTTTTCTTCCCGCGCCGCGGCAAATCCACCTGTGTGATACGCAGGAATATCCCTTTTTTGATATAGCTGTAAATGGTTGCTACGGAAACAGAGGTCTTGAATGTCCGGCCCTCCATCTTTGCATACCCCAGTACAGCGGCAGGGCTGCAATCGTTGGCGATGATCGTCTCCTCGATGTATCGGGCCAATTCGTGATCTGCTCCAATCTTCAAGTCTGGCCCTTTTTCCCGTAAGTGATTTTGATACCGCTCCTCTGCGATGTCCGGGCTGTACGCCGTCACCATCTCCCAGGTGTCCCCATCCAGCCGCTCATATTCTCCCCGCTTCAATTCCCGGTAGACGGTGGAGATGTGGACGCGCAGCTTATCCGCGATCTCTCTCGGCTTCATCCCTTTGTTCAGCCACCGTTCCATTCTCAGCCTGTCGTTCTTTGTCAGGTGCTTAAATGTGCGTTCCTTGGCCTGCACTGTAATACCTCCTCCCGTGCATCCCGGCGGGCGGTTTCCGGTTTCCCGGTTCCGTTCCGCTTGTCTTGTTTTGTCGCATTTTACACCCTTATGATACCCAATATTTCCCCGCTCCGCAATAGTTATTTTCACTGTTGCGTGTATAATGAAAAATCCCCCGGCTACCGCACCTGTAAGTGTGATAGCCGGGGGACATCTTTACTCTGTTTTTCTCTTTTCCCAGTTAATAATCTGCTCCAGCGCCTCTCGCAGTTTGTCATATCCAAACATAGCGGCGTAGGCGACGAACAAGCCCAGGGCTACTGCTCCGGCCACCATGTACCAGGTGACGGCCCACGCCATGATCTGACAGGCTGCGAAGAACGCCAGAAGGGTCACGGCCATCGCCACAAGAAAGGCCAGAATGTTGGTGGGTATCTTTTCCCAGGTGAGCTTTTTGAGAACCTGGGTGATGATGTTGGTGACCACCGTCAGGATAAGAGCCGCCAGCAGAACAGCGGATACCGCCAGGGGAATGTACTGCATAATGTTATCCATGTGTATACCCTCCTATTACACTTTCGTCAAATGCTTCTTGTCAACCGCGCCGGTGATAGCCCCGCTTTTCAGCGTGGATACCACCACGCGGTTCCCGTCAATGCCGCGCACATACAGCTTTGCGGCATATACCCATGCAGCAAACTTGCGCATGGTGCCGTAGATCGTTGCCGACTTGTCCATCTTCACCCGGTCGCCCACAGCAAGGGCTGCGTCAGCAGATGCCGTGGCCGCGATGTCGTCCTCGTCTACCCATCCATACACAGAAGTGCCCACCACATGATAGGGGTGCTTGCTTCCCGGATTGATGGCCGTCACCTTTGCCTCGCACGGCTTGCAGTTCTTTCCCGTCGCCGCATTGGAGCTGGTGTAGTGCTTCTTCGCCAGAGATTGCACCATCTGGCCCACCTTGTATTTCAGCGCTTCGGTTGCGCCTCCGGTTGTCGGCGGGTTCGGTGCCGGGGTTGTCGTGGTGCTTCCGCTCACAGCCGGGTTATAGATAAAGCCCAGGAAAGTGTACCCGCTCCCGGCTCCCCAGTTCCCTGCACCTTTCTTCCGGCGCTTTGTCCAGAACGGGGTTTTGCTTCCGTATCCGCTTTCGCTGGTCACGATCTCAGTTGCACTGATGATCTGCTCCACGATTGCCACATGACCCGCTCCATCCGATCCGTTCAGCGTCGCTCCCTTGCGCCACACCATGCAGGCCCCCAGCTTCGGCTCCTGACCTACGGCCAGGCCCCCGGCAAACTGGATAAAGTTTTCGGCGTTCACGGGCCGCAGATATTTGCAGCACCCGTAACCGCCGATCTCATTAAATCGCCCATAGGCATAGCCCACGCAGTTGGAAAGGGTGTTGCACAGCGCGTCCGCCGGCTTTCCCTTGATGGCGTCCGACCATCCTCCGCTCGCCTTGGTGATGTAATATTTGTTGCCCGCCTCCGGTCGGGTCAGTCTCGGCTTGAATGTTCCCACAGCTTGTCCCTCCTTGGGTTTTGCGTACCTGTCATAATACTTCTGCCCGAACGAGGCCCTGCGCTTTTTCGCCGTCTCGCTCTGATCTGCCGGGCGCTCAAATTGCAGCAGGACTGCATCTGATGCCTGCCGGACGCTTCCCACCGTTTTCAGCGTGGTCAGAACGGCTTTGTAACCCTCACGCAGCTCTTTCATCAGGAAATCAAGCTGCATCTCCAGGTCTCCGATGCTCCGGCCCGCCGCCTTGGAAAAATTGAAAAGTCCCTGTTTCCGGCTCCAGTAAGTCCACTGTGCCAGCCCATACCCGGCGCAGTCCCGCACGAACCCGGTATAGGTTCCTCCGTCAACCGCCGCCGTGTATGAGGCGTCCGTCATACCCAGCTTTTTTTCGTAGGTGTTTTGCAGGTTGTCCGGTCGCAGGCCGCTTTCTGCATACAGGTTTCCCATCAGCCCAGCGGCTCCACAGTCGTTTAACCCTGCGCCTTTCAGGTAGTTCCAGATTTTTTCCTCATTGTTCCTGCCGTTCAGCACGATCTATCCCTCCTTTACGGTTCCTCTGTCTGTTGCATGGCCTGCTCCATCGCCTCCCTTTCCCGTTTCATATCCTCCCGCTGCCACCGTCTGTCCTGCCGTTTATCCTTGTTGGTCTTTATCCAGCCCAGGATACCGCACTCCCCGCCCAGTGTGGCAAACACACAGGTTACAAGGGTATCCGGCACCGAGCCGTAGACCTGGAACAGCCGTATCATGGTAACGGTAAAGATAACCAGACAAATAAAGACGAGCAGCAAGATCAAGTCCATCGTTCCGATGCGCTTCTTCTTGCGTTTCGTCTTTTTGTTCACCCGCCGCCCGGCCATCTCAGCCCTCCGGGATATGCGGGTGGGCGCTTTTGTTCAGGTGCTTGTCCAACCTCGCCAGTGCATCCTTGCATGGCCCGTTGCACCCCTGCTCCACAAGCCCTTGCAGAGCGCCCCGCAGTCCGTAGCAGATCAAGGTCTGCTCCTCCTGCATGGCGTTGATGAACTCGTTCTGCTTCTTGTTGTTCTCCAGCACCTTGTACACGGCCACGACCGCCGCCACCAATGCCCCCAGTGCGCTCAGCAGGCTTGCTGCCTTGATGATAAAGTCCGCGTCGATGTACATTCCCTCGTCCTCCTGCGTATCAGCCCATCCAATCGGTTCCGCCGATGGCCTCACGGTATGCCTTATCGGCTTCCGCGATCTCGTCCCGCCCGGTCTCCGTGTCGCCCAGTTCTGCCAGCCTCGTTGCCAGAACACGGATGGCTTTTGCCTGGATTTCTGTCACCGTCTCCAGTTCAGCGATGATCTGCAAATGGCTGCTCATTCTTTCGCCTCCGACCATCCGCTGACGCCGGGTTCCCACACATTCGCATCCACATCACTGACCCAGTGCTTCCCGTTGTGCGACACCTTTGCCCCTTTGGCGTAGGCGTCATGCGCTCCAAGCGGCTGGCTCCATTCCGGCCACTCCTCCGCAGGGTCAGCGGCCACAGACCACAGGCTTGCCGCCTTGTCCGGCTCCCATCCCGCCTGCGAGGTGTGCTGCTGTACGCACCGGTACAGCTTCTCTCCATAGCGCCTGTACTGGCCCACTTTGTAGGAGACCCCCGCCTGCCATTCCTCAAACAGATTTTTGTGTTCCCCCGCAGTCGTCCCGTCGATGCCGCCGGTCTCGGCCAGGGCGACAAAGGTGATCTCCGTCGCCGCCTTGGTTTCATCCAGCATCTTGGTACGGTCGATGTAGCGGTAATGCTCGCTGATGGCATAGAAGTCGTACTTTGTCCCGTCCTCGTCCTCCGCCGTCAGATAGTGCCGGTCAATGCGGCACCGGTCGGTGATCGTGTTGTCGTCGTACTCCCGAACCGTGGTCAGGTACTCCCCCTCCTCCAGCTTCGGGCCGCCAATGACTTTCAGGTTTTCCCGAATCACGCCGTCGATTTCAGCGGTTCCGTACACATATTCCATCTTGCCTGCTCCTTTCTCGTATGCTCTCTTACCACGAGCTTCAATTTTCGTTGCAGCCCTGTTTCCACATACTTCTCAAAGAAATGTACATGGTTGCAGTGCTTCATTTGGCCCAACCGTGACAATAGGCCCTGTGCCAGCTTCGGCCTGATCTTCCGGTGTTTCCGCATGGCCCGGTAACATTCTGATAGCGACTTTTTCAACCGCACCATATTCCGCTTTCGCAGCAGGGAAAACTTATGGCCGAACCGGTATCCCAGCGCCGCCACCGTCCGCTTTGCCGTCGGATAGAGCTGCCACTTGTTGTTCAGCTTCAACCGGCGGCCTGCAAGCCAGTCCTCGATCATGCCCCGCAGCTTTCGCAGTTTCCTTTTGTTCCGCCCGAACAGCGTCAGGTTGTCCATGTACCGCATATAGTGGTCACACAGCCCGCTGTTCCGTATCATCTGGTCAAGCGGTTGCAGCACCGTGTTGGCAAACCACTGTGAGAAAAACGCGCCGATCAGGACGCCGTACTTCATCAGCCGCTCACATACATCCAGCATCCTCCGGTCTTTGACCAGCCTCCGCAGGCGGGCCATCACCGTTTCAATGGTCAGGCTGTCGTAAAAATGGTGGATGTCCAGCTCCTCTGCATACTTCGTCCCTTTCGGGTCTGTCCGCATCCATTTCTTGATTGCCTTAACGCCGTAATGGATGCCCCGGCCCTTTATACTTCCGCAGCAGAACTTGTCCATTCCCCGCATCAGCACCGGTTCCAGAACTTGAATGACCGCATGGTGAACATACTGGTCGGGCCACAATCTCGGCTCTGATATGTCCCTCCATTTTCCGGCGCTCTTGTCCCAGCGCCGGGCTATTCTCGGTGGGGCCGCATCATATCCGTTGACGATGATCTCTCGCAGCTTCTCCACATATCCGTCGATGTCCGCCTCCACCCGCAGCACCGTTTTATTGGGCCTGTGGTGTGGGTGCCATTTATGCGTAGCGTTCACCGTGAGGATAGCCAGCCTGAGATTTTCGTCTGAAATCAGTTTTGGGTATAGGTCTTTTGCTCGTTTCATACAGGATGTTTGCTCCTCCTTTTAGCCTCACGATCTTTCCACCGCTCCCGCCGGTTGCGGGAGTGTACTAAACCGTGTCCTGTTGGCTAATCTGCACCAAGGGGTGCCGAGGAAGATCACGCCCTCGCCTCTCCCCATTCGAGCAAATCCCAGCATCAGCGGGTTTGCAAGGAAGAGGAGGAGCAGCGGAGAAAGTAAGCCCTGGCCCGTGGGCCGGGGCGCACGCTCCGCAGCTTGTGACGACGAGGAATGGAGGTGGGTAGCCAGTCCTAAAAGGACGCGGCAGCCGATGTTCGCGTTGGCGTTCGACACGGAATTGTAGTTCACATAGAACAACCCGTGGTTCCCGTTCCGGTTATAGTTACCGCCGAAGTGCAGACACGGGTTGGACGCGTTGAAGTTCCAGTTATCCGACGAGCCAAAAACCAAGGCACCGACTGCGTGCGCGATCTCCCCCTGTATTTTCACGCCGCGTTTGCGGCGGAAAACCCTTTGTGGGTGATTATGTTATTCGGCCTGCGGGCCGGGGATATGCAGGAGGGAGGGGGCTGCGGCCCCCGTCCCCCTGCACCCCCTCCCCTGTCAGGGGAGTTTTTGGAGGCGGCAGCCGATGACCGCGTAGGCGCTCGACACGGAACTGTAGTTCACATAGAACAACCCGTGGTTCCCGTACCGGTTATAGTCACCGCCGAAGTACAGACACGGGTTGGACGCGCTGAAGCTCCAGTTATCCGACGAGTAGGTGGTCTCGCTGCCCCCCGTCGCCGTGGGGTAAATGCACCACTCCAGGCCGCTTTTCGTCGCCACCGCAAATGCGCTGGGCCACCCGCTCGTGGGTACGCCCACGGCGGTTCCTCCGCTGGTGTCGCTGAAATTGTTGGGGTTCATGATGATGTTCAGCCCCGCGCTGTTGTAGTAGCAGCCGTCTCCCCAGTCGTATACATTGTCCCAAAGACCCTCAATGTTCCGGTACTGCGTACCCAGGCCGTAGCTGTCCCGGCTGTTCTGCGTAGTTCCGGTATGGTACGGCATACTATCCGTATAACCCATGTTTCCGGGGGCGCTGTTGTCTCCGCAGCCTTTGCCGATGGTCTTTTGGCTGTTCCAGTCTGCGAACTCCACCAGGTACAGCATCCAGATCGTCATGCGGATTTGGATGTCGCTCTGCCAGATGGTGCCGCCGAGGCCATGGATGCCGTTGCGGGCCGCACTTCTGGTAATATTCGCCTTGGGCTTTCCGCCGCTCTGGCTTTTCCAGTTGCTCGTGTGGCAGTGATACCGGCCAATGTACACGGTGTTCCGCTCGCCCTTTCCATCCCCGCGGTCTGCGTGGGCCGGGGAGACATGGAACCCCGGCGTCGCCTTGTCCGCGATCTGGAGTTTCAACCGGCTCCCGCTCTTTGTCCACTTGAACCAGAATTTCGGGATAGCCACCAGCTCGCCCGCTGCGGGGTCGCTTGACCGAACCATCCCGCTCCAGGGCATCAGGTTATCGAACGGGCTTCCGTACTTGCTCTGTCCGGCCACATAGGGCACAGGGTTCGTGAAGCCTGCCGCCTTATCCGTCCGGCTCCACACCGTTGTGCTGGTGCCGTCCCACTCCACGCCGTAGATGTTCGGCATCTCCACCTTCACAGAACAGGTCTTTGCACTCGGGGCGGTGTGGTTGGCGTCCGCCGCCACATTCACCGTCACTGTGGCGTTTCCGTCCTTAACGGCAGTCACCGTGACCGTGTTCCCGCTCACGCTCACCGTCACCACGCCGCTGGGCGATGCGGTGGCCGAGACCGCCCCCGTGCCGTTCTTGGTCACAGTGATGCTCTTGCTCTTGGCAGAGGCGTCCAGGGTCATGGAGGTGGGGGAGAGGGCCAGCGTGCCTGCCGCCTTTTGAATGGCCCACGCCGCATTTTTAGCGGCCACACTTCCATCCTGCCACTGGTAGTCTTCTTTCGGCGTAAATGTCGCGTTGTAGTTGCCCGCGGCAATTCCGCTGGTAGTGCCGCCCATGGTCAGCTTTGTGCTGTCATAGTTGCTCCAACTCGGGCTTTGCGCCCCGCCGGTATAGGTCAGCGCTCCGGACTGACTGGGCACCACCGCGATCTTTGCCCGTTCAATGCGCCATGTGGCAGTCTTGGCGGTCGCGCTTCCGTCCTGCCACTGGTAGTTGCCCTTTGGCGTAAAGGTCGCCTCATAGCTTCCCGCATTGGTTCCGCTGGTGGTTCCGCCCAGGGTCAGCTTTGTGCTTTCGTAGTTGGCCCAGTTCGGTGTCTGTGCGCTTCCGGTATAGGCCAGCGCCCCGGACTGGCTGGGCCCCGCCATGATCGTGGCCCGCCCGATTTTCCACACTACGGTTTTTGTCTCGTTGGTGCCGTCTCCCCAGGTGTACCCCTCCTTCGGGGTAAATGTGGCGTTATACGAACCTGCGTCCGTCCCCTTGGTCACGCCGCCCATGGTCATGGTCTCCGGGTTGTAGCTGTTCCAGGTCGGGCTTTGCTCGCTGCCGGTGTAGGTCAGTGTTCCGTTCTGGCTGGGCACAGCGTCGATGGTGTGCCCAATTTTTGTGATGGCGTCCAGCGCCGCGTCCGCAGACTTCTGCGCGTCGATTGCTCTTTGCGCGGCTGCGTCCATGGCCCCCTGCAAGTTTTTCGCCCCCAGCCCCTTGTTGTCGGTATAGCCAATGTCTGCGGCTTTCGTGCCATGGGGGTTTCCCTCCTTGGTCATGCTGTGGTCGTAGGCGATCTTGCCTCGGTCACCGCGGTAGGCTGTACTCTGCGTTTCGCCCAGAGCCAGGTCGGAGCCGATGGGCGCATAGCTGTGCCCGCTCCACCGGTAGGTGATGTTGGTTTCCGCATCTATGTAGACCTTGCCGCTTTCCGGGGTGATCTGCTCCCGGTGGGCCGGGTCAGAGTAGAAAGCGCCCTCATGGTAATAGCCCTCCACCACATCATCCACATAGCTGGGGAGCTGCGCCGCCGCAATCTTCCCGTCGTCGCCAAGTCCCGCTATGCCGTTCGGTGCGTTCACCGGCATCTGGGCGGCGCTCACCTTGCCGTCCTTGTCCAGCCCCGCTACACCGTTCGGCGTGTTTACAGGGAGCTGGTCGATCACCACTTTTCTGTCAGCGCCCAAATCCGCCTTTTTCTCAAACAGGGCCGCGTGGGCCTCCCGGTCTCCGGCGTGGGCACCCATGGCCTCATTGATTGCCTGTCCCATGGTTTCCGCCGTCACCACAGCGGCGGCATCAATTTTGACCGTAAGGTTTCCCTGGTTGGAGAATGCCAGCAGCCCGTAGAATGTGTACACAAAGTCCGGCATGGCCTCCTTGCTCGGGATTTCAATGCCGATGTCCGTATCCGTCTGGAACAGGGCGATCATTTGATCTTCTTCCTCGTCCAGTCTCGCCCATACGCCGAACTGGTTGAGGTTGTACCCCACCGCAGCCTGTGCCGTCACTTGCAGTTTGAGCCTCTGGCCCTTTTCTGCCGGTGTGTTGGACACGATGCTCACCGTCTGCTTTTCGTTCACAAGAGCCGACTGCGCCAGCATGGCGGTCTGCTCCACTCGCCCTTGCCCCGCCGCCGCTCTGGTGATGTGCAGGTTCTTCCCCTCCACCCACCGGGTCAGCAGGTCGTTTCCGTTGTTCGTGATTACGCCTAACCAGGCCATGTTTTATCCTCCTGTTCTCTCGGTTGTCCCGAAGTCGATGATTACCGCTCCTACGCAGGCCGCCAGGGCGTGTGCCGTGGCCGTCCCTGTTTTGGTGTCCGGGCTTGGGTTCACCCGGATGGTGGTGCAGCTCTCCACGAACTCAGCGCCTACATAGGCCGCCATTCCGTAAGCTGTCGCCACGCCGCCCGCATCGTAGTATTCCACCTCCTCCAAGTGGGACCACAACCGCTTACCCGCCGCAAGCCGCCGTTCGATCTCCCGGAGCGACATCGCTTCAAATTCCTCCCGTTCCTCCACCGTGACGATGTTCACCCGCAGCCGGAACCTCCCGTGCGTCCCGCCGTACTCAAACCATTCCTCCAGGGTTGAACCCGGATAGATAGCGTCCGCCTGCGCCCGGACTGCGCCCACTGTGCCCATCGTCCGCCGAATGGTCAATGCTGTTTTAACGATGCGCCGTTTCCGGTCGATGTCGTACCCGGTGTCATACCAGTCGATTTTCCAGTTGCCCGCGAGGGCGTCAAGCACTGGCCCCGCCACGCTGTCGATGGCGGTATAGATTTGGCTTCCGTCGATATAATCCATGGTCTTTTTGTGCAGCACGGCAGCGGCCATGGACAGCGCCTTGACCCACGGCTGTTCCCGCACGATACGCGGCAGGCCGTCTATGATCTGCGCATCTCTCAGGCTTTTAATCATCCTCCAGCCCTCCGTAGGTCGCCGTCACACCGGTGCATTTCGGCAGCATCATGGTCTGCACGGCCACATCCGCCGGGGCCGTCAGCTTCACCCGCTTTGCCCCCGCCGCCCGCAGGCGGGCGATCAGCTCCGTCGGGTTGATGTCCCGCCCAAGTTTCCGCTGCCATGTCTGGAAGTCCTTGACCGCCGCCGTTACCTTGCTCTGGATTTCACTTGCGCTTCTCTGGTTGCTCTCTGCAATCCAATAGGTGAACGATATGGTATAGTCCACCTCCTCCGGTGCGAGGCAGCTTACATGGTCACACAGCGGGCGAATGGTCTCGTCGTCCATGTGTTCCGCCATACCCGCAAGCTCCGTCGGGTTCGGAAGCCGAAGCCCTGTTTCATCCTCGATCACGAAGTAGATATTCACCTCGTCCGGCTGTGGGCTTACGATGCGGACATCCGCCACATCCCCACGCCATTCCCGCGCATAGTATTCATAGGCGTCCCGCGGCCCGGCGCAGCTATAAACGCTCGGCGCAAGGTAGATGCGCCGGGTCAGGCTGTCGTCGTCCTCGGTGTCCAGTCCGCCCGTACTCGGCGTTGTGTTGCTCACGCCGGAAATGTACGGAATGGGGTCTACCAGTATTTTGATTGCACCCGAAAGGATGCCGCTGCTCTCCGCTCCGGCTTCCTCAGCTTGCACCACAACATCCGCATAGCCCTCGCCCGCCTTGATCTCGGCGTACTCCAGGCTGTTGAAATACTTCCCGTCCTCGGTTTTCACCCGCGTTCCCGCCGGGATAGCAACAACGACGCTCCTCGGCTCCTCCAGTCTGAACCGCACAGAGGCCGTGGCCCGTTCCGGTGCTTTCCTGGTCAGCCCCACCAGCGCCGCCAGCGCATCCAAGGCGCTCCCGGTGCTGGTTTTCAGCATTTCCATTCTGCCCTTTGCGTCCGCATACTGCATGGTCTGATATTCCATCGCGCAGAACGCTTTAATCAGCAGGTTCACCGTGTCGGCGTCCCCGATCTCCGGGTCTCTCCCGGTCAGCTCCCGGTAATATCCGGCGTACAGTTCCCGCATTTGATCTTCCGTCTCCTGCAAGGTCATGTTCTCGATGAAGTTCAGCTCCGGGCAGTTCTCCAGCTCGATGATATTAGACAATTTCGATCACCACCTTTGGGGTCATAGTTCCGTCCTGCGCCTTTCCGCCCGTCCATTCCACGCGGGCCACCTTTGCCCGCGGCTCATACCGTTCGGTTTTGCGCACATATTCTGCAACCAGGAGAACTTGCGCATTCTCCTGTGGGTAGTCGATGATGCTGCCGTCAATTCCAAACTCCCGGTCAAGCGCCTGCTCCCCGGCCACAGTCCCATACAGCACTTGCAGGTTTCGATATACCTCCCGCGCCGTGCTGTCGTCCACCTTGCCCGGCAGTATCTCGATCACAGCATTTTCCGTGTTAAGCATAGCGCCCTCCTTACAGGTATTCTTCGATGGTCAGCGTCACTTTGCACTCCACCATCGCCCCCCGGTGCAGCACTACGGCCCACTCGTCGCTGATGTCGGTGATTTTGAACGGATACGGCGAAAGGGGCGAGCCGCCGATAATGAACCAGTCCGCCACATCCTGCTCTGCCGCGCGTTGCAGGCGTCGCAGTGTGCTTCTCGGGTTCACGCCGTCCTGTGCCCGAAGCAGCAGGTCATACGAATATTTCCGCAGCTTGGGCGCAATCCACTGGCTCCTTGCCCTCGCCCCGGTTCGGTTGTGGGTTGCCCACTCGCTTCCGCCCTGTCCTTTCAGGCCGCTCGGTGTCAGGATGCGCCGGTCGCTCACCGTGAATGACACCCCCATATAGCTCCCCAGCGCCATGTGCGATCTCCTCCTTACTTTGGCGGTGTAGTCCCGCCGCCCAGGCTGTCCTCGTGCGTGTGGTTGACAAGGCTTTTCCCTTGTATGACAATATCGCCCGCCGATGCCTCCGCCTTGATCTCCGGGGCCGACAGGTTGATTTTGCTCGGACTGGTCACGGTCACATCCCCCGCCTCTGTCACGGTGATTACCGCTCCGTTCAGCGCGATCTTTGCCTCGCCGCCCGACACTTCGACTTCCACGCCCTTTGTCACCGTCAGCGTGTACTTTCCTCCGGCGGACACGCTCAGTTCCCCCGCCGCCTCAATGCTCGCAAAGCTCCCGGCCTCGATGCTCACCGATGTTCCCGCCACAAGGCCGACGCCCGTTTTCGCATTCAGGCTGATGCTGGCCGAGCTGCTTTTGGCCTGGAATTGCCCGCCCGCCACCAGGCTGATGGGGCCTTTTGCTTCATCGAAGATTTCTCCGTTGCAGGTACGCCCGGTGCGCTTGTCCACATACTGCGTGTACACGCCCGTATTCTCGTCATACCGGCTGTAAGCCCGTCCCTTTTGGGAGCCGTATTCCTTTCGGTAAAGCCCCTTGAAGCCCTCCGCTGGGCGGTTTGTTTTGTTCCAGACCGTTCCCGTCGTCGTGGCCGCCGCAAGGCCGCTGCTGGTGTGCGCCACGCTGACGATCTGGCCGATCACCGGCATTTTGTATTCGCCGTTGCTGATGGCATTGATCTTCCGCGTCACGCTTTGCCCCCGGTCAAAGTATGTCACTTCATAGGTGCCCGCCTCATAGTCGATGGCGCTCACGCGCCCCGTGCGGTTCGTGCTTGCCACCGGCTATCCCTCCTTTCCCGCGATGCAATAGCTCGCTGGCACCCATCCGGTTACATTCTTTCCTACCGGCAGCTTTCCGCACCGCGCCGCCGTGTTGGTCATGCGGTATCTCCCGTTGATTAAGATGCCATCGTAGAAATAATAGGTTCCGCTCTTGTGGCACGCTGGACTTGCCGATGTGCTTGCCACATAGAAAGGCGCATTTGTCAGCGCCACCGACGCCCCCGCTTCGGCTCCCGCCGCCGAGCTGGCCGCATTGGCCGCCGGGCTTGTGGTGGCGTAGGCGCTGTCGTAATCAACGCCGCTGTCCTCCTCCGGCTCGTGGTACTCGATCTTCCCGCCCACATCCCAGTAGTGGAACGCAGTTCCGATGCCGCTGCACTCGAAATCCGTGGTAAGTCCGCTGGCGCTCACCTTATGCGTCACCTTGTCAACAAAGTATTTTCCGTCCAGCTTTCCGTACCCGGCCAGATTGATGCAGTTTCCCGCACTCACCAGCCAGTCCCCATCTACCCCGAAGCGCAGCCGTACCGTGCCGTGGTTGGCGTTGTTCAGCTCCGCGCACAGTTGGACGCTGGCATCATATACGCTTGTCGCTCTCCGGTTCACGCTCTTTGTGTGTGTCCCTCCGCCCACGCTGCACACGATGTCGATGTCCTTGTCCGCGTCGGTGTAGTTGAAGTACCCACCGGTGTATGTGCCGGACAGGGTGGTGGTATATGCAAAACTGCCCGGCCTGATCTGCGTCCGGTGGAAAGTCTTTACCGCTCGCTTTTCCTTGTACCGCTCCCGGTCATACACCCACAGCCGCCGGGCGTAAACTTTCAGGATAAGGCCGTAGTTTTTGCATAGCTGGTTGTAATAGCCGCTGTCCGTTCCGTCCTGCTCGTCGCACTCGATGTCATAATCGTCTGCATCGTAGGTGAACGCCAGCCCATACCGGCCCGCTATGGTCTCTCCAATTCTCTTGATGCTGGTGTTTTTCCAAATGGTTTCCCGCTCCAGCTCCGAAAAGTCGCTGTCCCTCGCCTTGCCCACGCCGCCGATCTGCAAGGTGGTTGGTGCATCAGAAAAGCTCACATCATCCAACACGAATAACCCGCACTCAATGATGCGCCTGTCTCCCTGCGCCTCCCAGTTGTACCCCCGGATGCGTGGGCGCAGCGTCGCGCCCTTTTCCGGTAGCCAGCCCCGCAGCCACTTTCCATCCTGTGCGTCCAGCGTGATGTCAATGCTGTCGCTGTTGTCTGCCGCGCTGTCGATATAGGTCAGGCTTTCGATTTCTCCGCCTACCTGCCCGGCAAACGGGGCATTGTTGTAGCGCACATCCAGCGCCAGGCTTCTTGCTCTAATCATAGTTCGCCTCATATTTCCACGGCGGCAGCAGTCCATTCCGTTCCTCCTCCAGCGCCGGGGTAGACAGTTCCACCCCGGCTTGGAAGATAAAAGTCTCAATGTGCGCTGCATTCGCCGCCATCAGAACATCGGCATGGTATTCGCTCCCATAGACTTCCTTGGCGATCATGTCCCATGTATCGCCGCTCTTAGTGATGTATGCCATACCGTCCTCCCGTTAATAGGCCGTCCGCGCATTCCGGCGCTGCATCTGGAGATACCACGCCTCAAATCTGGCCTGCGCCTCCGCCAGCGCCTCGTCGATTACGCTGCGGTCTGCGCTCCCTTGAATGGTGATCTGCGGCGCAAAGGTTATGCCTCCGCCGCCGATGCCGCCCTCCGCCGGGATGTCCGCCAGTTCCACCGGCCTGACGCCCAGCAGCTCACCGGCCTTGGCCCATGTTGCAAGGTTCTCCCGCCGCACAGCTCTCTGGAAACTGATAACCGCCTCTGTGCCAGCCTCGCCCGCGATGCTCGCGCCGTTGGTAAATCCGCCCCGTGCCAGCATCGGAATTTCCGGGATATTCAGTCCGAATGTTTTTCCGCCCAACCCCGGCACCCAGTCCGGGATGGTGATATTTAGCCCATTGATGCCTGCGATTGCCTTGTTGATAAGCGTTATAACGGCGTTGATCGGGGCTTTGAACAGAGCGCCCAGGGTGTCGAAAATACCTGTGAAAATCGACCGCACACCCTCCCACGCCTGCCGCCAGTTGCCTGAGAACACGCCGGTGATGAATGTGATAACGCCTTCAAAGATGGTCTTTACCCCCGTGATGGCGTTGCTGATACCCTCGGAGAATACCGCGATGGCTGCCAGGACAGACGGCACCACCACCTGTCCGATATTCAGCAGGATGGTTGCGAGGGTGCGAATGACCGGCATAACAAATTGAATGGCCTGGCCGATGATCTGCGCCACCGTCATAACCGCCGAACCAATCCCGCTGATGATACTGGAGATATACGGGGCCGCCGTCTGGATGGTTTGCAGAATGACCGGCACCACCGTCTGCGTGATAAAGTTGAATATTCCCTCAATGATTGGCTTTACCGTTGTGTTGGAAAAGGTCACGACCTGGCCCACAACGCCCATCACCGATTGGAGCATCTGCACGATGCCGTCAAACGCCCCGGCAGCCGTCTCATTCCCGGCAAATATGCCGCCCTGTCCGAACAGCATTTCTCGGAAACCGGACAGCGCACTTGCCACGCCTCCGTCCACAAACAGCCCGCTGATGAAGTTACCCACATTGGACAGTGCGCCTGTGAACTTGTCAAAGATGGCAAGCCCTTGTTCTCCGAATACCCCGCCGACGATTTCCCGTATATACTCCAGGTTGTCACCCAGCAGGCTGACGACCGCAATAATGCTGGATACCACGCCCACGACCGGGAGCGCCCCGGACAGTAGGGTTCCGAAGCCGCCTGCGATTGGCCCCCAAATACTGCTCAGTATCCCAAGACCCCCGCTCGCAGCACCACCGATTGCCTTTACCGCACCGGAGCCAGCGATTGCGCTGAATGCTCCGCCTGCCTTGCCCAGCAGGCCGCCCACGGCCATTCCGGCTTTGCTCCCCATGATGGCAGCTCCCGCCTTGCCCAGCAGGCCGCCCAAGCCGCCTTTTGCGGCCCCCAGCAGTCCGCCCGCCGCAGTTCCCGCTTTACCCAGCAGGCCACTCAGGAGGCCGCCGGTCTTTGTGTTCCCGATGGCCGTTCCTATTCCTCCGAGCCACTGGCCCACTGCACTGTTCGCCGCTGCATTTTTGATTACGCTTCCCGGCCCAACATAGCCGGAGAGAAGCCCCGGCGTCCCAGCCGCGGCAGAGAGCAGGCCCGCTGTCCCCTTAAAGCCGTTTCCGGCCAGCAGGCTTGACAGCGTAGCTCCCATGGTTGCCTTAAATCCGTTTCCAGATACCGCCCCTCCAAAGGCGGACGCAAAACCGGCTCCGGCGCTCCCGGCTTTTCTCCCGCCCATAAACAGGCTTTTGATGCCGCCGAACAGGCCGCCGCTCCGCTTTCCTCCGCCTGCGGCATTTCCGCCGAACAGCATACCGCCCACGCCGGAAAGCAGGCTCTCCGCCGCCGGTGCCAGCTTCATTCCCGCAAAGGTGGCCGCCAGTATCCCGATGATATGGGCCACCTGCTCGCCGTTGTTCAGCAGGTAGTCCAGGCCCTTTTGGATGTAGGGCAGCGCCCAGTTCATCGCCGTGCCCAGCTTTTCCACACCGCGGCTCGCCAGTTTTCCCAGGCTCTCTGCGAGCTTGGTCAGCTCCGGCATATTCTCCCGTATGCCCCGGATGAACCCGATCATGGACAGTCCAAATTCCTTGTAGGCCGGGAGAAATGCGGTGCCGATGTCGTCCATCAGCGCAGACTTGGCGCTTCCCAGCATGGTTTCTATGGCCTCCGGCGTCGTCGCCTTGATGATGAACTCTTTTTCCATGCTCCCGCTCCAGACGCTTGCATTGGAAACCTCTTTCAGCATCCCTGTCAGGAGGCCCAGGTTTTGCGTAAGCTTGGCTCCGCCCTCAATGGCCCACTGTCCAAACAGGGTATTGAGCGTGGATAGCTTCTCAGCGTCCGGCAGGTTGTTCACTGCTTCAAACACTTTCAGCAGCGTTCCCGTGCCGTCTGTCTGCATTGACTTTGCGATTTGCGTCGCCGAGAACCCCAGTCGTTCAAATGCCGCTTCCTGGGCGGCTGTGGCCGTGCTGCCCTTTGTGATGTTGGTATAGATGCGCTTGATACTGGTTCCCACCCGGTCAGTGCTTACGCCCATGGCCTGCATACTGGCCGCGATGGCCGCCGTCGCCTTAACATCCACGCCTGCCAGTTGGCCCATGGATGCCGCATCATTCACGCTTTGGGCGATCTCCGCCGCCGTAGTGGCGTAGTTGTTGCCCAGGTAGTTGATGACATCCGCAACCTCCATGACCTGCTCGTGGTTCATGTTGAACGCCTGTTCCCATTTCGCGCCCCAGTCGCCTGCCTGATCTGCGGAAATGTCCATAGCCGTTCCCCACATGGCGATGTCTTTCAGGAAGTCCGTCTGTGTCAAGTCCTCAAAGGTTTTTCCCGATTGGCCTGCCGCCGCGGCGAGGCGCGTCAAATCCTCAAAGGTGTACGGTATCTGCGTACTCAGGTCTTTCAGCCGTTCTTCCAAGATGGCGTAGTTTTCCGCATAGGTTCTCCCGTTCTCCGCCATCTTGTTGCTTACTTTTCCGGTTGCGTCCGCCATGCCGTCCACGACCTTGACCACATCGGACATATAGTTTTCAAACTTTGCAGCTTCCTTGGTGCATCTTGCGATGGTTGCCACCGTTCCCGCCGTCAGCGCACCCATGCCCGCCAGCCCCGCCGTTCCGATGTTGCTGATACTTTTGGCGAAGCTGCCCAGTTGTCCTTGGCTACTGGCCAGCGCCGCCGTCAGGCTCTTATCCATCTTTCCGGCGATCTTGATACTAAGCTCTAATGTTTTGTTCTTCGCCATTCCTCCGCCACCTCGTCATTCAGTTCAGCAAACTCGCGGACAGGCAGCTTCAAGTAAAATTCAAGGCTCGTCCCTGTCACCGAGGACAGTCGGATTGCCGCTTTCCGCAGGGCTTTTGCCCCGCCCTTTACTCGAAAAAATCCGCGTCGTTCACCGCGTTTTTCAGTTTCAGCAGCTCATACAGCGGCAGCGAGGTGAAGAAATCCTCCGGGATGCCTGTCGCCATCGAGGCGATCACGCAGGCGTACAGATAGTTGGTGCCGTTCTCCGTCACCGCAAAGCCCTCGCGGGCCATCCGGTTTTCCGCCTCACTTTCATTCAGGGTGTTCAGGTCGGCAACGCCGTTCAGGTCGATTTCCCGGTACTCCTTCCCCTTATAGCTGTGAGGCTTCCCCAACTGCATCACATGGTTCTTCGTCTCGTCGTCCGCATTCATGTATCTGCGCACCATGCCCGCTACCCGCCTAAAAGCGCCGCGCGGCATCAGCTTGAAAAATTCGATAGGCAGTCCGGTCGCCTTCGCTGCCATAGTTCTGGCAAATGCTGTGGTGGTCTCACACAGCACAGAGGCGGCAACTTCCACGCCGAAAAGCTCTAGCTGCGTGTCGATGGCGTCCCGGATGGTCAGCTTCTCCAGCCCCGACAGGTCGATTTCCTCATACTCTTTTCCCTCAAAGACATAGGGCTTCGTCAGCTTCACAACGCGCTCCTCGCTGACTCCTTCCCTTTCGGTGTTGACTTCTTGCGTTTCCGTGTTGACTTCCACCATCGCGTTCTTGATTTCCTCCATGGTAATGCTCCTTTCAGCCGTCGTTCGTTTAGAAAAACACGGCCCGCCCGTAGGCCGGGGGGCCGTGTTCCGTTTTCCGGGTTATACCAGGCTGTTCACGCCAGCCAGCATATCGTTCCCGTTTACCTTGTAGATGCCGTTCAGCTTGTCCACTTCCAGGAGCTGCACGCCGTCCACCTCGATCATGATGTAGGTCAGCTCCAGGGTAATGGTCGCCTCCATGGCCTCGCCCTTTTCAACCTTGCCGGGGTTGAAGCTCTTGACGCGCCCAATCTCCACCACCCGCAGGCCCTTGAAGTTATAGCCGCCCGTTTTGTCATAAACCTGCTGTGCCGCTCGCAGGGTCAGGTTCACCGTGGACAGGGGCGACAGCATATCCATGGCGGAGCTGTACAGGGTGTTGAACTGGATTTCCTGCTCCATGCTCTCAAACTGCCCGATGGTGGGGCTGTCCAGTTCGCCGTTGACGCCCACGCCAGATACGGTGCTGGTTTTCATATTGATCTCCGGCAGGGTCACAGATGCGGCCACGCCGATCATTTTGCTGCCGTCCAGATAGGCGTTATACTCACTGATTTTCTCAGGAATATAGTTGCTGCTAATCATATTTTGTTCCCTCCCTTATCAGTTCAGCGCAGCGGAAAGGGCATTGGGGTCAAACTCAATGATGTCCTCAATGTCCTCCGCAGGGGTAAACGGCGTAATGTACTGGTGGAAAGTGATCTTGCCGTTGAGCAGGTCGGTGGTAGTGTTCTCGTCCTCGTTGTAAGTGATCTCGTACCGAGCGCACACGCCGCGGGCCACAAAGCCGTTTCCCCGTACATTTTCGCTGTCCACGATGGCCTCGATCAGCCGCTTGTTGGCCGGGCTGTCAACTTTCTGGAAGTAGGTCAGGATAAAGCTGTTGGCTGCCCAGGTCATAAACCGGCGGACGCTGAACCAGCGGTCTTTGGGGTCGGTGATGCCAGGGTATGCCGCAGTGTTGTTGCCCCACAAGCGGAACCCGTTCATGTTCAGCCAGGTTGCCACGCCGAAGCTGTTCACCGTGTTGGCCTGCTCCTGGTCAAGCACGACCTCTGTTCCGTCTGCCAGGCAGGCGGCGGAGATCGCCAGCGTTTTATTACTGGGACTGACATTGGGTGTGTCGTCGTTCTGCGCATCTGTGTACGCCGTCAGGGCGGCAGCCAGGGCGGAACCGCTATACACCACCTCGCCCACCTTGGCATAGGGCCATACGGCGTATGCGTTGGGGTCGCTGACCGCCTGCTCCTCCTTCTTGGTTTTAACATCGGTGTACTTCACTGCACCGTCCGTCTTGCTGTTGATGTCCACGATGCACACCGCGCCAAACACGCTATTGATGCTCTTGGTCTTTGCCTGGAGCGCAGCAGACACCGTGGCGTCCGCGCTGAACCTGGGGGCCAGCAGAATGCCGGGGGTCATGGACAGCTTGGGATATACCTGCCGCACCACCTCCAGGCCGGTTTCCTTGCCGGAGGAGATGTCCACACCGCCCACGATGTCCGCGGCTTTGACCTTGCTCGGGTCGATCTTGCTGCCGGTCGCAGTCAGCGTGGTTGCCTTTTCACCGGCTCCGCCTTTGAGCAGTACGATGTTCAGGGTGCCGTCGTTGTTCCATGTGGTCGTGTAATCCTTGCCTGCCTCCAGCGGCGTTGCATCCGCCTTGATGGTCAGACCCTCCAGCAGTACGCCCACTTCGTCCAGCACGGCCACGCCGTCGTTTACCTGCATCGTCTTTTCCGAAATATCCGCCTTGTGCTTCGCCGGGTCAAGCACATTGATAAGCACCATGGGGGCCACGCCCACTACGCTGAACGCCGCACTGATGCACTCGCACAGGGTATAGGCTTCAAAGTCGTCGTTGTAGCCGACAGCCTCCACAGCCTCCTTGTAGTTGTTCACCAGCAGCGGAACATTGACTGCCGCCGCCGGGTCTTTCAGCATATTCACCGGTGCGGTTCCCACGATCACTTGCAGTCCCGCCGTCCCGACAATAGGCGCAGTCAGGCTGGTTTCCACCTCGCTGGTATATACGCCATGCTTGTAAGCCATATTGTTTCCTCCTTACAGCTCAGATTTGATTTTGTGGTACAGGATGGCTTCTGCCGTTCCGGCAGTCTCCATCTTCCTCCTGGTCTCCGCGAACTGCTCCACCGGCACCAACAGGGCCTTTACCTCCGGGTGCCGTTCAGAAAAATCCTCCAGCGCCTCCGGGATGCCTCCGCTGAACACCGTGTACTGCTTCGCTACGCCCCTTACAGTCGGGCCGCAGTAGACAACAGGGCCAGCCTTTTTCTTCCGCCCTGCCGCTCCTCCCCCCCTCTCGGCCATACCCATGGCCGACGCCTCTGCTTTCCTGCTCATACCAGTCCCTCCAATTCCGTGTCCTGTGTCATAGCCGGGGCCGTGCAGGTCAAGGTGCAAGCCCCGAAATAATACGGGTGCGTATCATCCTGCTGCATAGCCCATACGACGGGTTTCAGGATGGTGAACGCACCGCCGAAATAGGGCCTCGTACAGACCCGCTGTACAATGTCCTCTTTGATGTTCGCCACATCCTGATAGCCCTCTCGCGCTCCGCCCTCGTCGTATGCGCATACGATCAAGCTGAACTCCACCGTCTGCGGCCCGCTTTCGTCCTTAATGGCTCCGCCGGTCATGCGGGCCACGATATAGGGGGCCGCCGCCGCATCCGTGTCCACATCCGCGTCGTAGTCCTCCGGCACCGGCAAATCCTGCTTATAGATTTTCAGCGGTTTTCTGCCCTGTTGGCCGTTGTACTTTTTCCCGGTGAAAAGCTCCTCCAGCATCTCGATCAGCGCGTCTTGGCAAAGCTGCGGCGTCCGCCCAATCCCTGCGGCTTTCACCGCATCCATGTAATCCTTCATCGCCTATCCCTTTCTGGCCTTTGCCCGCGCGATCACCCGCTCGGTCTGCTCCATCAGTCTGTCGTACAGGTATTCCGTTACCTCCGGTTCCACATAGGGCCAAACGGTGCTGTGCATCGCAGTTGCCGACGGACTTCCCATCGTCACCAGCTTTTCCACTTTCCCGTCCTTGTTCCGCCACCGCGGACGCCCCCGCTCTGTAACCGTATGGCTGGAGCTGGAGCCGATGCGCCGCTGAACCATGCCCACATGGCCGCTCTTGAACTCCACCAAAAAGCCCTTGCTCAGATTGGCTCCGTCGCCGGTCAAAGCGGTCATGGCAGAGGATTTCAGAACTCGCGCCTTTACATGGGCAGGCGCTCTGCGCAGGACATCCCGCCCCTTGAAGCTCTCTGTCGGCCTGTGCTGGAAATAGCCCAGGTCGTTCCGCATCTTCTCGATGTGAAGCTCTGCGCTCAGGCTTGTGTTCGTGGCCTTTTTCCGCTGTACCAGGTCTTTCAGGTGCCGCCGCCCAGCGGCGTTCACGGCATACCTGGCCTTTGCCTGCGCCACCATCAGCTTTCTTGCCTGTCGTGCTGTGGCGTTGATCGCTACCTTGGCCGCCGCCGGGGTCTTTTTCTTCAAGTCCCCCAGCGCTCGCTCCACATCCTCCAGCCCGTCCACTGTGATGGTCATGGTTCCTGCGTCGTAAGTCACCCTGCTCATTGTCTCGTCCTCTCCATGGTGATGCGGTAAATACCCGCTTCTTCCTCGCAGTTCAGGATACTGTAAGTCCGCTGCTGCGAGGTGCCCTTATCCATGACCAGATGCTTCCCGATCTTCGGCTTCGGCCCGTAGTCCTTTACCCGGATGTACAGCACGGTGGATGCGGTGTATAGGCCCGTATCAAAGTTCTGTTTCGCTCCGGCCTCCCAGTGCGAGTTGTGTTCTTTCAGCCGTTGGTCATCCACAATGACCAGTGCCTCTTTCCCGTCAACCGTGTGCAGGTCTGCGTGTTCGTCCTGCTCAAAGAAAGTCAGGTCGATGTCTGCCGCTGCACAGTCTTTGAAAGTCGGCGCTTTCCACTCCGTTTCCGGGTCGCTTCCAAAATCCTGTTCCAGTTCAAAAAGTGCCATGCTGCACCTCCGCAGAAAAACTCCCCCGCCTGCACACAGCAGGCAGGGGATTGAATTGTCAGCACACAGTAGCTACCAGCCAGCTGTCCACCTTGTCGGGGATGGGCAGGGGGTGGGCCTGCAATTCCACCATGCGGCGGTCAGGGTGATGCTCCACATAGCTGCGCAGCAGGCGGCTGGTCTGAGAGGTCACCCACAGGCCGCTCGCCTGCTCAATGTAGGTGCAGGCACCATAGGCCATCATATAGTTCGGGTGGGAACTAATCAGGATAACCGCATTGTCGGGAATGAGCGGCTTGGTGGCAGGCTCCTCCGGGTTTGTCCAGTCGTCGTAGTACACTTCGCCGTAGGCGTACAGATCAAGGCTTGGGTCAGTCAGGTGCCCCAGGTACTTCACGCCGTTGGGCAGGTCACGGGGATTGATCTCTCCCATGTTCATACGGCGGTTGTCCATCATCTTCTGGACATTGGCATCGGCAAAGAATTTCTTCTTGGCCTCCTTGCCCAAAATTGCCATATCCACATTGGCAAAGCCGCCGGTCAGCACCTTGTCAGTCCAGTCGCCCAGGTTGCCCAGGATGTCAGCCTTGGTGCCGCCCCACTTGTTGTCGCCGGTCAGGGTTTTCTTGTTGGTCAGGCCGAAGTCGATGGTCTCGTTCACGCCCTCGCCCACAATGGGGATGGTGCCGGTCACGATGGCCTGCACCGCCATCCACTCCTCGCGGCGCGTGGTCGCGTCGTTCAGTGTGGCGTACTCCTCCATGAGCTTCTGCGCGGCCCTCTGAGCGGGGGTCATGCCGCTGTACAGATCTTCGCCCGGCAGGCGGGTCATGAGCTGGTCAGCGGTTGTCACATCATAGGGGTTCACCAGAGGGGGCTTGTAGCTCTCGGTCTGGTAGCCATTGGCTTTCAACACCTTGCCGCCCACGCGGGGATGGACAAAGGCCGCCATGCGGCGGTCGCCTTTCACAAGGTCGATGTCCACGCGCTCGGTAGCGAACGTCTTGACGTTGGTGAAAAAGGTGTCGCGGAAATAGGTGTGTACGGCAGGGGTCTGTCTCACCACCTCCGCCAGATAGCGGGGGGAGTAAATGTTCACTTCGTTAGCCATATTCTTTCTTCCTCCTTACTTCAAGTAGATGCCGAGGTTGCGCAGAGGAACCTCCACGTCCGCAGCGGTGGCGTTGGCGGGCAGCACCAGCGCGTCGGCGAAGAACTCGCCGGAGAGGTACACAATGCCGTCCTCGCCCGATGCGACATCCTCCGCCAGAATGCCGTACAGGCCCGTGGTGGTCACGGTGTAGGGGGCACTGCTGCCGCTCACGCTGATGGCGGCCAACTTGCCGTCGCTGTTGAGAACCACGGGAGCGCCGCGCTTCAAGGCAGCGGATGCGTCC